>Ga0315555_1000113_pt1 | contig 50128 bp, 44 predicted proteins | sample SalMarSW160380MG_FD_202113 | JGI IMG/M metagenome (GOLD analysis project Ga0315555, IMG submission 202113) | Salt marsh sediment microbial communities from the Plum Island Ecosystem LTER, Massachusetts, United States - Salt Marsh Sediment SW1603-80 ... | reverse complement strand
CTGTGCTCCCTTCAATGCCGTAATTCGTACATTCTCCCCTATGTTGTTGTCGTAACAGGTAAGAACCCCGAGCTTCACTCCGTGCGGCGAATCAAATACCGTAAACTCAGACCCTGAATCCATGTGCTCGCTGATAAAGCAGTGGATCTTTCGGTGCCTGTATATCCTTCCGTCAGGAAGGGCTACGATGTAACTATTGAACAGATTCCCGGAACCGGTCTTCTCGATAAGTCCGGCGCCGATCGTCATGTTGTATCGCTTTGCCCGTTCGACAAGCGCCTGTGATGATTCACCTCCGAATACTGGTTCGGCAAGCGCGAGCAGCTCTTCCTTCGAGAGCTTTCTGAGAAACCAGTAGCCGGTGATACAGCATTCAGGAAAAACGATGATTTCAACGCCGCTCTCACAAGCCGTATTGAGAAAAGCGTCTATTTTGTTTATGTTCGCGCGTTTATCTCCCGGAGCATGCTCGAACTGAACGGATGCAGCGCGAATCGTTTTTTTCATGCCCGACCCCCTTCTCCGCTATTTTTTCAACCGGGCGGTAAACCTGTTGATTTCATCCACTGCCTCATCTGCAAAAACCTGAGCCTTTTTTACATGCCCTGTCCTTAGTTCAAGAGTCGCCTTCGGATTTTTGCCGCATACCCCCTCCATATCTGCGAAGGTACCGGTGTTTTTCTGCCCACCCTTGGTCAAAAAAAAGGCCGCCTTTTTTATATCCTTCCGATATGTATCAAGAAAGGTGCGTACCGGAGCAGCCATAGTCGCGGCCCAGACCGGAGTTCCGATAACCACAAGATCGTATGCAGAAGGCTCTTGGGCAAGTTTTTCAATCGGTGTACACCTTTTTCGCGCGGCATTGAAGCCTGCTATAATGAATCCAAAAGGACCGGCGAATTTCTTTTTTGATACAATACCGGCAATATCACAATCCAGCTGTCCTGCAATCGTTCTCGCAACCTTTTTCGTTGCGCCCGATCTCGAGTAATAAACAACAAGAAACTTCATGGTCTTTTCCTCTTGCCTATTTTTTCCCTCAATACATGTCTAACTAGAAAAAGAGGCAGCGTTAATAGCTGCCTCATTTTTCCGGTTGTATGGTCGTTAACCATAATATATCCAGTAAGAATATCGGGTTTTTTCAATTTTATTTAACCATTAATAAAAAAAACTTCAGCAGAGAAAATACATGTAAACCCGGCAGCAGTCGTGTTGAACAGTGCATGGAATCGTAAACAATTGGCCCCCATGCCGAGCGGTTTATGAACTCTCTGTCATGCGCCGCGGATCGAGCATCTTATTGAGCTCATCCGGAGGGAGCACCCCATTTTTAATGGCCACCTCACGCACGGTCTTGCCGGTTTTGTACGCCTCCTTCGCGATCCGCGCCGCTTCATCGTAGCCGATTCGAGGGCTGAGCGCAGTGGCATGCGCAAGACTCTGTTCTATCATACCTTCAATCCTTTTTTCATCAGCCTCTATCCCCGCTACGCATTTCTCCGCAAAGTTTTTAACCCCGTTTGAAAGTATTTCGATCGACTGCAGAATATTGTGCGCGATGACCGGCATCATCACATTGAGCTCTAAATGCCCCAGAAGGCCGCTTATCGTAACCGCTTCGTCGTTTCCTATCACCTGCGCCGCGACCTGGCAGAGCGATTCCGCGATAACCGGGTTTACCTTTCCCGGCATGATCGAGGAACCCGGCTGAACCGCAGGCAGAACGAGCTCGCCGATGCCGCACCTGGGACCTGAGCTCAGAAAGCGGATGTCGTTGGCAATCTTCATGAGACCGGCCGCAACTGTTTTCAATGCTGAAGAGGCAAACACGAGCGCATCCTTCGAACCCTGAGCCTCGAAGTGGTTTTCGGCTTCGGTAAACGGCAGGCCGGTCATCCGGCTGATTTCCCTGACAATATGACCTGCAAAGTTCCTGTGCGTGTTTATACCTGTGCCGACCGCAGTGCCGCCGACGGCAAGCTCGTACAATCCGGGCAAAGCCGCCCTGACCCTCGTCCCTGCGTGACGCACCATACTCTCATACCCGCTGAATTCCTGGCCGAGACGAATGGGCGTGGCATCCTGAAAGTGGGTCCTCCCGATTTTCACGATATCCGAAAACTCCTCGGCCTTTGCATGCAGGTTTTTTTCAAGTATTTCGAGCGCCGGGAGAAGGGCATTGTGTATTCCCTCCGCTGCACTGATATGAATGCATGTGGGGATGATATCATTACTCGATTGCCCCATATTGACATGATCGTTCGGATGCACCGGCGCATTGCTTCCGATTTTCGATCCCAGAAGCTCGTTCGCCCTGTTCGCAATAACCTCATTGGCATTCATATTGGTAGACGTACCCGACCCCGTCTGGAATATATCGACAACGAAGTGGCCGTTCATCTTTCCTTTGATGACCTCCTCAGAGGCGAGCACAACGGCATCTCCCGGCCTTTTTTCAAGAAGACCAAGCTCCATATTCGCCTGCGCGGCGGCTCGCTTTACCATACCGAGAACTCTGATGAATCCAGCGGGGAAACGTATGCCGCTTACCCGAAAGTTTTCGACCGCCCGCTGAGTCTGCGCACCCCAGTACGAATCGATGGGCACCATCATCTCTCCCATCGAATCCTTTTCTATTCTGTACTTCTTCTCGTCCATTGCAAAACTCCCCTCAATGTATAAAAAAAGACATATTAAACACCATAATACCCCGTCACAATGCAATATTCAACAGGTATACGGAAGCAACAATACAAAATCTGAGTTCAATCAGGGCACATCGGTTCACGGGGAGCTCTATCCAGCAAAAGCGATTGATTGATATTAAAAAAGCTGGTAGAATCAACCTTTCGGAGCAGAAAAATGCCGTTCATCCAGAAAGCCGGCCGGTACTTCGCATTTCTCGCCGAACATTTTCCCGTCATGTGCGCGAGCGATGAGTTTCATTTCATGCCCCGCGCCGAAGCTGCGGCGGAATACTATGATGTCCTGGAAAACCTCGACCGTAATGTCCTCCGGGAAAACCTGCAGGAAATTCACCGTTTCAGGGAAGAATTCGAAAAGACTCCTGTCCCTGAAGGTGATCTGGAATCCTCCATCGATAAAAGCCTCCTTCTTTCGAATATCGATGGTATTCTCATCGAGCTCGAAGACAAGGCGGTTTTAACGCACAACCCCCTTATCTACCTGAAAGTCGCGTTCATCGGACTCGACCATGCTGTTTCACGACCCGCAGAAAGCGCCGCAACCATGCATAACCGCACATTGGGGCGCCTGCGCCGTATACCGGACCTTTTTGAACAGGCGGTAAAAAACCTTGAAAGCGTGCCTGTATCCCTGCGCGAACCTGCTGAAAAAATGACAGCAGATTGTATTTTGTATCTGGATGAAGTCGAACGGCAGCTTTCCCGCAATGCAGGCGCAGCATACTGTAAAACACTCGGCACACGGTGCGCAAAAGCACGCTCTTCACTTTCAGGTTTTAGGCAGTTTCTCGAAATCTCATCAGGTGAAGGAGCCGGAGCATCCGATCTGCAGGTCTCTGATACGAGACAGGCCTCTGGTGCGAGACATGTCTCTGATACGAGGCGGGCCGCAGACACGATCGAAGCGACCCTGAAAAAGCATTTTCTCAGCACAAGAAGCCTCGAAGAGGTGTACCGCATCGGCATGGAAGAACGCGAGCGCTGTCTTGCAGAACTGAACAGCCTGAAGGCGGCAATCGAACCTGATAAAACCTGGAATGAGCTGTACAGCGCATATCTCCCGGTCACAAACGGTGATATCCTGTCCCTCTACCGGTCGGAGTGCAGTCGGCTGAGTGGATTTTTCAGCAATAAGGGATTTGACGTCCCGGCAGAACCGCTGATCATGCCGACCCCGCTGTACCTCAGATCAGTTCGTGGCTCGGCATCATTCAGCGCTTCACTTCCCACGGACAGCCCCGGAAGCGATTACTTCTATATAACGAGCGGAGATATGCAAAAAGATCGTCATCCGCTTCCGGACACATCCTCGCAGGAGGACATGCAGAAGCGCGTCAACCGGCGCCTTCACCGGGAATTCAAATTCCTGACCGCTCATGAGACAATACCCGGTCATCACCTCCTCGATTCCTGCCGAAGGAGATTGCAAAATCCGATCAGAAGGCAAATCGAATCGCCCCTGTTCTACGAGGGATGGGCGTGCTATGCCGAGTCCCTTCTTATAGAGTACGGGTATATCGACTCAGAAATAGAGCTCCTCGTGAACCAGAAGAGAGAGCTGTGGCGGGCCGCCCGGTGTCAGATCGATGCTGGGCTCGCTGCAGGTCTGCTCGACATGAACGGGTGCGTCGATCTTTTAAAAGAGGCAGGGTTCGAAGAGGATGAGGCACGCGCGCAGATCGGCAGATTCCTTCTGAACCCCGGGTACCAGCTGTGTTACACACTCGGCCGATACGAGATATTGCAGCTGCGGCAGCGGTACGCACTGGGCCTGTCGAATTTCCACCGTGAATTGCTCGATGCCGGAGAGCTTCCGTTCACACTGCTTGAAAAGCTGCTTGTCGGAAACCGCGAACGATAAAATATTTAATAACAGCAACCGAATAACCCGGCAGTGCTGTTGAGAACCGGAGCAGGGCTTCGATTGACATGACACCAACGTACAAGAGGCGCATTATGAAAGAATTTTCAGGATACCACTCGGAATGGAACCTCGGCAGCCCGGGCGGCTGGGATTACCAGCGCCTCACGCAGATCATCGGCAAGGCGGTGTGGCGTCTGCTCGAACAGCATATGCCCTCCGGTCTCGATCTCGACTTTGACCATCCCCTGCTCTTCCCGGTTGTGGGGTTCACGCGTATGCTCGTCGAAGCCCACAGCCGCCGCGCCGGGAGGAATGCCGGGTTCATCGCCATTATAGCGGAAGAGGAAACCCTCGACACAGTAACTGAAAACAAAAACCTGGCGCAGAGGCTCAACAGCATCGATGGCATCACAGGCCGGCTTGCCGCTCCTCAGGACCTGGAGCTGAAAAACGGGACGGTGTGCCTGCAGGGCAGGCCTGTTTCTGTTATATTCATGGATTTCAACACCGACGTTCTCCTTTCACTGCACCGAAAGCACGGCCTTGATCCCCTCATTCAGGCGGTTCGGGAAAACCGGGTGATAAACCCACGGGGTACAGAGCCCATCAACATCAAGAGCATGTTCGAAGTTATCACCGGGCCCCTTCATACACGCTTTCACCCTGAAATCGTCCGGCGCACACCCTGGACAAGACAGTTCTACAATCGGAGCGCCACCGGGCCGAAAGGTGAGCGCATTAATGACCTTATAGAATGGACGCGAATGCACTGGAACGATCTTGTTCTAAAACCGGAACGCGGGTATTCAGGAAAAGGAGTTAAAGTCGGCGGCATCAACAGCGGCGCCGATGAAGCTATACAGGCAGCACTCAAAGAAGGCGGGTACATCGTGCAGGAGAAGATACCGGTCGAACAGTGGTCCGAAGACATGCCCGAGATTGATGAAGAATCCGAAACAGTTGTCCTGAATCTTCGTCAGACCGACTTCAGGAGTCTTTTTGGACCGGATGGGCTGTTCGGCTTTCTGGGAAGATACGGCGGTGTGCCGACCAACGTCGGAAGCGGCGGCGGTATGCAGGCCCTTGCTGTTATACCCGATGAGCTTGATATGCAGGAGACCGTGCAGAGGATAAACAAGGCGATATCAGAGCTTGATTACCGGACGGTATATGAAACAGTATCAGTACAGAAAAGAATGGCTGTCGAGCACGAGTTTACCTACCTGCATGGCCCGATACGAATGGCTCTCAGGCCCAGGCTCGTAAGCCGCGGACAGCTCGTCTCCCTGGAAAAGTACTGCAGGGAGCTCTGTCTCGACTGTCTCACCCTTGAGAAGATGTGGCGCGCAGGAGAGCTCGACAGTATGGTCAAAATAGAAGAAGAGGAGCTCGAGATCGCCCGTGCCCAGCCGTGGAACGGCGGTCCGGCCATCATCGCCTCCGACGGCCTCTTTAATTTCGGAGCCGCACGAACAGCCGCTTCATAAAAAAGTGGCGTAAGTCACTTCGCGGCCGAGTATCAAAACGTAACTTGCTCTAAGTAACTTAGAAGTGGCGTAAGTCACTTCGCGGCCGAGTATCAAAACGTAACTTGCTCTAAGTAACTTAGAAGTGGCGCAAGTCACTTCGCGGCCGAGTATCAAAAACAACTTGTTCGAAGTAACTTAGAAGCGGCGCGGGGCAGATGAAGGAAAGACAGATGACCATTCGCGTCGATCCTGAATGGTGGAAGGATATCTTCGACGACGTATACCTTCTCACCGATGCGCGTTCCGTATGCAACCAGGCAGTAACCGAGCGGGAAGTGGACATCATCTGCAAGATCCTCACGCCTCACAGGGAGGATCGGATACTCGACCTGTGCGGGGGACATGGGAGACACAGCCTCGAGCTCTCTGCCAGGGGGTATAAACACTGCACACTCGTAGACTACTCCGAGTATCTTACCGGGCACGCACAGCGTCAGGCCCAACAGTTGAACAGGCCGATACAGGTGCTCCGCGCGGATGCGCGGGATACCGGGCTTTCACCTGAAACCTTCCAACATGTACTCATCATGGGTAATTCACTCGGTTACTGCAGTACTGCCGACGGAGACCGGCAGATACTTGCGGAAGCGTACCGGCTGTTGAAAGCTGGTGGAGACCTGCTGGTTGATGTGGCGAACGGTGATGCGGTTGTTCGGAGTTTCAACCCCAACGCCTGGCATGAGATCGGTGATGATATCATCGTGTGCCGGGAACGGGAACTTCACGAAAGCTGCGTGCATACCCGAGAGCTCGTGATAAGCAGAAAAAGCGGTCTGATACGTGATAAAACCTACTCAATACGTTTTTACCGGCCGGATGCGCTTGCAGCACTCATCCGGGAAGCGGGTTTTGACGGGGTGCAAATCATCACCGATTTCAGGCCGCACTGGAAGAAGGGCGATTTTGGCTGTATGGAAAACCGTATGCTCGGCACGGGAACAAAGCCCCGGGGAAAAACAACCATCCGTAATAAATAGGAAGACCTGACCGGATAAAATAAAGTCTGTATCCACAGACCGTATCCTGCCCACACCGTTATCCCGTCACGTATGCCCTGTAACCAATTTCCTGTGAAACTTTTATGTCCTTTTGGAGCTTTTCCCGGTACTCTTACCGCTCCCTTCATCAAATACAACACTCGTGCTGCCGAGCGTGATACTGTCACCCGACTTGAGCACCCGTGATCGAGCCTGCCTGTTGTTCACCGTGAGATTCGAACCGGACACCCGGTACCCGCCGTCTTTCTTCTCGATTTTCACTTCATTGCCGCCGATGCCGGAATCTCCGGTAATTGTCAGATCCGCGTCCTCGCGCGCGCTGATGGTTACACTGTCTCTGTCACCAATGGTGAGCAACTGTACCCGCCGTCTTTTCCCCGTTCCTCTGTACACGATAAGGCTCGGCACGCCTTTTTTCTTCTCGAACTTCAGGGCGCCGAGCAGGATCATAACGGCTGCAGCGAGAGGAATCGCTAACAGAATCATAAGATCGAAACGCTCCTGAGGCATACCCAGAAGGGTCCCCGAATAGTAATATCGCTCGGTGGACAGAACGCCTTCGGATGATGCATACTCCACGTGGGCTAGCCGCTTTTCCCCTGTACCCATCGTCGCACGGTAGGTTATGAGATACTCACCCATGACCTGTTCGTGAATGAGAAAATAGAGGGATGAGAGCCGCTTCGGATCATACACCGAAAAATAGGCGCCGCCCGTTTCCCGGGCAATTGAGCCGAGGTTTTTTCTGTCCGCCCTGCCGGACAGCCCGAGCGTGTAGACTGAAATACCCTCGTGAAGCGCAAAATCGATTGCCTGGTCCATGCCGTGGCGCTCAGGAAAGGAGGGGTTGTTCTCAAGAGGAAAGTTCTGGCCGTCCGAGAGCAGTATGATGACCTTCCTGCCCCGCACGGTCTTCAGCAGATCAATGGCTTCGTAGAGGGCTTCATAGAGCTCTGTGTACGCCTCTTCTTCGGACGGCTTTTTGATCTGCGCAAGGTCACGCTCCACCTCGACCCTGTTCTTCGTCGGTCTGACAGCCAACTGTGTTTTGACATTGAAAGAGAGCAGACCGGCTCTGTCGTTTGGATTCTTCATATCCTTCAGCAATGACAGTACAGCGTCCTTTGCAAAGGTGATCCGCCATATTTTTTCATCGGGGGAGTTCTTAACCCTGCCGGAGCTGTCCCAGTACATACTCCCCGAATTGTCGATGACAAACAGAATGTTGATTCCCCCGCTGATGTTCACACTCTCCTGAAAGGAGAGTATCTCACAACCCACCATACCGCTGTCAGAGGATTCCGACATACTGAAGGAGTTCCTGCCCAACCCCGGGACAGGCCGTCCATCCCTGTCGGTCACACTGATATACGCCTTTACCTGCTGGTTTATGAGCAGCGTCCTGCTGTCGACCTGAGAGATGCGAATCGAGTCCTCCGCTGAAACAGACCAGATACCGGCGAATACAATGAGCATAGCAGAAAAAAATAGAAACAGTCTCTTTCCCATCAGCGTTTCTCCTTCTTTTGGATGAACTGAAACTGCGCGTCCCCTGCACGAATAATATCACCGTCGTGAAGCGTTTTTTTGCCGACCTTTTCATCGTTTACCCAGGCCCCGGTAACCGTATAGGTTCCCTTCTGCTTCGTTATTCCGGTCTGCGCCCCGGCAATGCTCCCGTACCCGTGCAGTGTGACATCCGCCGTCGTGGAACTTCCAATAGTGGTGTGCTTCTGTGTAAGGGGTATCTCGCTTCCCCTCTGTCTGCCGTTCAGGACTCGAAGCAGAGCTCCTGCCAGCCTGTTCTCCACAAGGCCATAAAAAATTCCTATACCGACGCCAAGCAGTGCAAACCCGCCGAGCCGCGCATACATACTCACCGGAGATAGTATTCGTAAAAACTCTACCAGGAGCCCGCCGACCAGCCCGCCGAGAAATCCGCCGACCAGGCCGTTTCTCAGCTTCGCAAAAGAGCGGCTTCGGACCCCCTCAGCAGCGCCGATGCACGTACCGAACAACGCCCATCCGAGTGCCCGCGAGAGGGGAAACCCGTATGTTTGAAAAGCGCTCGTGGAGTTGAACAGCCTGGTGCCAATGTACAAAAGCGCAGCCTGCCCGATAAAAAAGCCCGCAATTCCGCCTGCAATGCCGACCATCAAACCCGCCAATCCCCCGTTTACGGTCTTTTTCCCGGAAGAATTCAGCACGCCCTCACTCATGCCGAATACGCCGCCCATCACAAACCCGATACTTACCCCGAGCACACTATTGAACGCAAGAAGCGAGGCAAACTTTGCCTGAAAAAAAAGAACGATCTCTGAAAACGGCCAGGCTGCTGCTCCTGCCGCAAGGCCCGTGAGCCCGAAAAAAAATATTCTCATAGCAAGAGACATAGCTCCTCCCTCAGCGAAGTATTAGCGTGAAATCTGTATCCGTTTTGTGTCACTTCTATATGAAACCCTAATCCGTGTTGTTTCTTCGGCGTGTACACTGAACTGAAAGTTTTCGGCATGCTTCATATCTTTTTTCAGGCTCAGCATGTATCGCCCCTCCGGAAGATGAAACTCCCGCATGCCAAGGGTAGTTTCACCGTACTCTTCAAACTCCTTCTGCCTCTCTCCGATATAATTCTCTTTCCTGTTGTCGATGAGAATCTGCAGGCCTGCAGTGTCGCTCTCGATTACGAGATTTCCGGGTTTTTGAATCAGGTCGACCTCGACATGTACGGAATCGAGATTCGGCTCGACATAGAGCTCCACCATTTCCGGAAAATACCCGGACACCTGGTATTTGAAAACGTAGCTTTTTCCCGATTGGAGCAGGCCCTCAAGGTATTTCCGACGATTCCTGTCGGCTCGATACTTCTTCCAGTCTATCCATCGATCTCCTACATACATCAATATCGAAGCATCCCTGTACAGGGGCCTGCCGGTTTCACTATCCCTTATCCGGTGATCAATGGTGATCGGCCTGAATTCAGCTTCGGGAAACGGAACCAGAATACGCTTTCCGTCATAGGTGCTCATTTCCTGCCGCTGAATGATACGGGGATTGAGGGTGAAAACACGGGCGTTCTTCTGATTTTCAACCACTATCTCCAGTGTGTAATTTCCTGCAGGGATGTAGATCATGCCGGTGGTGACATATCCTTTCGATATCCCCTTCCGGGCAATCCGGCGAACCATCGAAACCGGGCCGCTCCCGTACGGGCTCAACAGGTAATCCATCTCATCTGCTGAATCGGCCTGGTCTCTCTTTTTAATGCGAGCAAGTGCGTACACCTGATCGCTCTCTTTGTAGTATTTTTTCGGTACCGGCACCCTGATTTCGAGCCTGCCGTACTGCTTTGCCTGCAGTAACTCGTAAAAGTATCCACCGTAGTAGAAATAAAGGCCCCCGGCGCAGACTAAAAGCACATAGACCAGCACGAAAGCAGGTTTCAAAAGGCGCTGGCCCCGATCCACAGCTTCCTTTTTGCCGGGTTTTTTCCCTGTCAGACTGATACTTCCTCCTGAAATATATCTTTTGATCGCCCTGTTGACATCAGCCCGCCTTCGGTATCGCTTCGTGTACCTGGCGAGAATATCAAGGACGGACTGTATATCCCTGAAGCGCCGCTTTTTCCTGCGGTTCATGGTCTTTCTGAGAATACGGATAAAAAAAGCGGGGATAGACGGATTGTACTTTCGTGGATTTTTATAATCTCCCTTTTTTATTTTTTCAATTGCCTCTGCGGAGAAATCCGGGGGAAACGGCTTTTTCCCGGTTATCATTTCATAGAACATCACGCCGAGTGAATAGATGTCGGAACGTTTGTCTACATTTCGAACATCAGAAATCTGCTCGGGTGACATATACGCGGGCGTGCCGAGTGTCATCCCCATCTTTGTCAGCCCGTCTTCTTCGGCTTCCTTTGTGCGTGCAATCCCAAAATCGACCAGCTTCACCTCTCCCTCATTTGAAATGAGGATATTTGCGGGCTTGATATCCCTGTGTATGACTCCTTTGTCATGCGCATACTTGAGGCCCCTGCTGATCTCCGAAAGTATGAGAACGGCCGCTGCATTCGACAGGCGCCCCCTCTGCTCGATGAGGCGGTCGAGACTTATGCCGTCGACCCATTCCATGACGATATAGTAGGAGGATCCCGCTTTGAAATGATCGTACACGGGAACGATACGTTCATCCCTGAAGTCGATCATCAAAGAAGCCTCACGCTTGAACCGTTCGACAAGGCCGCTCCCGCGCCTGAGGGTAAGTTGTTTCAAAATAACAAACCTCTTGAGCGTCGGGTGTTTTGCCTTGTACACGGCGCCCATCCCCCCCTGGGCGATCTTTTCAACGATGTCGTATTTGCCGACTTTCGTCAACTGCCTGGGCATATCATTCCCCCCCTGTATACTCACCTGTCCTGTCGGGATCTGTCCTTTCAGGATCCATCCTTTCAGGACCTGTCAGGTCGGGTATTGTGACGATATCCCGTTCAATATTAATATCCCCGTTTATCAGTACAACCGTGAATTTGCCGGGATTATGTATCTGCACGTATTTTCCCCCGGCACGGAGACCGTACAGTCCCTGCACCGGCCTGTGTCCGCCGAAGTAGTATGCGCTGTCCGTATTCTCCTGCAGGAAATATGCGAGCATATCCTGAACGCTTCCCCCTTCTGCTGCATCGTTTGCCGTCCAGGTTAGACCTTCCACAACCTCCGGCCTATTACGGTACTCGATAATATCCGACCTGCTGAAAAATCGGGCCGGCTCCGCATGGCTGATAAGGAATTTTTGCCCGACGGCAAGAAGCGGTAATTCCTTTTCAAAATTGTAGAACGAGTCCAGAAAATCACTACCGTAGAACTTCAGAAGGTAGTCACGCACCATGGCGCCCTCGTGCGCGTATTTCCTGAACGGGTGGTTTCCTCCTCCCTCTTCATTCGAGATGTTCTCATGGTTGCCCTTCAGAAAATGAAAAAGCCCCCCAAAGGCGGATTTTGCCTCCATGACCATTTCCATGACCCCGAGGCTTTCCGCCATCTCTTCGTCCATACAGCGGTGTTTTCTGTACCTGCCTGAAAACTCGTTGTAGGCGCACTGCCAGCGCTCGGCTGCTCTGCCCTCGGCATGAAATCCATCTCCCACACACACCACCTGCAGCCTGTTTTGGGCAAGCATCTGCATGACGTTTACATCGTTATGAGGTTTCCACAGCATCAGACTGAAAAAAAAGTCCTTTCTAGCATGCAGGTCCGGCACAACAATGGTCGGCACATCCTGTCTTAAAAAGACGATACCACCCGGCAGCCCCTCCTCATCCCGGGGCCGTATGGTTTCTTCCTCATTGACAAGCACGTACTGCACCCGATCAAGCAGATCGAGGTATCTTTCACGGTCGGGAACCGTCTCTCCTTTAAAAATCCGAACGAGCGTTTCTTTCAGGTCGTCGATAGGCCTTCATTCTCCCCTGTTTGCTGGCATGCAGCCTGCACTGCGGGCTGTGGATTTCAAGACATGGTGCCTGTTATCCGAAAACGCCTTTCTCAATCAACGTGAACACCTTGAATGCTCAGCGGTCTGATACAATCGTCTTGTTGACCCTGGTAAACTCCTCCTGAAGAAGCAGTGTAACTTCATTGATTTTTTCCTGCTGCTCCTCGATCGAGGGGTTCCCGGCAAGTACCGCAATTTTGTAAACCGGTGAGGTTTTTTTTACCGGCCCTGGATCGAATTGAATGGTCCCGCCGATCTCCATATCTCCTGAAAGTTTTGATTCTTCCTTTCCGGCAATATCGGGTACATCGGTTCTGAGCCCGATGCTCACATACTGCGCCATTCTAACGCCCTTCACAACCGGGCCGATTCTGACGAGCGACCCGGAATAGGTCATAGCAAGCGCCCCTCTTGTATCGTCACAAGCAAAGGTTTCGATTTCCTCCATGCCGAATTTATTGACACTCTCCTCGAAAATTCTCTCCTTGTCGATCCAGCATTTTGCGAGCAATTCCTTCGTTGTCTCATCGTCCGGCAGGTCCGATGATTCGATGACCGCTGAAATATGCTCCTGTATATACCCGGGTAATTCTTCCATGTATGTTCCCATACGCTCTCCCCATTTTATAATTGAAATGCGCACGATCAGGCGCATTTTCCATGTAAGTATAGCACAGCAGGACCCCGGATTCACGATCAAACAGGTAGGAATGTGCGGGTATGCCGCCGGTAAACATCCTGACGCATAGCGTCCGGATAACGACAATTTGAGCACACGCTACAGTATTTCGAGCTTTGTTTTCCCGACTGTGATGACATCTCCGCTTTTAATTTTCACACGCTCACACTTGGGGATGGGGTTGTTGTTGAGATAAGTGCCGTTGGTGCTGCCCTTGTCCATGAGGTAGTAGGAGTCGCCTTCCTTTTCGATTAGTGCATGCCTGCGGGAAACAAGGGGATCGTCACCTATGACGATGTTGCTTTTTTCATCTCTTCCGATGGAAATCATTCTCGAAATGTTTATAGAACGGTCCCTGAACTTGAGCTTCATGTACCCGGTTTTAAGGGTCTTTGCGACCTTTTTTCCCTTTTCACCTCTTTTATAAATCGTTTCATCCGACATCCTGTCTCTCCTCTGTAAGACTGTAGCGTAACACCCGGATTACAAAAATTACGGTATCAAGAGCGCTGCATTTTTTTCTCTCGTATTCAGTTTTAACATACAGCTAAATTCAATCTTTTTCAAGTGACTGCTGGCGCTGATCGTCATATTTTCCGGACGCTTTGCTATTCGATATACGTAACGGCCTTTCCCCCCTCTTCAAAATTTTCAAAAACACCTGCAGCGACGCCCCCCGTTATAGCAGCGCCGATTGCCGCCTCCTCCTCGTTCAGTGGAATCGAAACCTCGTGGCCGAATATCTGGGATGCGGTTTTTTTCAATTGTTTGTTTCTGCGCATCCCGTTCCCGCTTCCGACAACACGTTCGATCCGCGATAACACCTCCTCGTCCATCATATCATAGAGCACCCGTATAATACCCTCTAATGTCGCGCGAACGAGGTTTGAGGGTGTGAAATTCGTCAGGTTCAGCCCTTCGATAGTGCCGCGTGCCATCGGGTCGCTTCGTAAGCCGCCGAAAACAGGATGCACTTTCATGCCACCGGTATACATGCCCCTGGTATACATACCCCTGGTACTTGTGCCCCTGGTACCTGTATTATTTTCTGCCAGACGCGCCATCCGCTCCCAGAGACCCTCGAAATCTTCGACATTAAAAAGCTCTTTACCCGTTTCTTTGAAAAACTCATATAAAACAGTATAGGCAGCCCCTCCGGCAAGGGCATTCCCCGCAACGAGAAAGCCGTTTTCTACGAACGGCCGCACCACGACATCATACCCGTCGATTCTGCTGCTATCCTGCGCCTCATAAAAACTCCTGACTGCATAGGAGATCTGCGACGCGGTGCCGATATTGACCAGGAGGGTCGTATAGAACTCCCGAACGCTCCCGATAAAGCTCGCCTGATTGTCGCCGAGAGCCACGCAAACCGGGATACGGTTATTTTTCATCAATTTCAAGAGACGCGATTCCCTTATTTCACCGAAAGCCGTGCCGGTCGGGATAACCCGGGGCAGGCAGCGGACATCGATACCGAGGTCTTCAAGAAAGGCGCTGTCCCATTTCATCGATGCAGAATCAAAACAGCCAAGGCTGTCGGCAAAGGTGTAATCGATGGCGGGATCAGTTTCGCCGGTAATGACCATCCCGAAATAATCCGGAAGAGAACAGACACGTTTCAACTCCTGCGCATCGCCCTGCATAAACCAGTTGTACAGGGTTACAACCCCGTAGCCGGTTGCAATGGCCCGCATACCCGCCCTTTTCTCTATCTCTTCGAGCAGGGTTGTACCGGACTGCCCCCTGTGTTCACCCCGCCCATCCTGCCAGGTCACAAAATTGGTGACCGGTCTGCCGCTGTCGTCAAGACCGAGTATACCGTGCATCTGCCCGGTAAGCCCGGCAGAAACCACATTTACCTCCCGGCCTGAAAACAGTTCATCCATGCAGGCGAAAAAGGCCTCACCTATTTTCCGGATGTCCTGCTCCCTTTTATATGACTCTTCCAACAGAAGATACGCCTCAGTGGGCCGTGAGCTCGCCCCGATCAGCCTGCCGTCAGCAGGGTCGACGAGCACAGCTGCGATTTTTGAAGTCCCGAAATCGATACCAAGTATCACATCCATCGATATTCCTCCGGTTTTTTTCGTTGTTTCGAAAAGGTCATCCTGTTTAAATACATCCTGTTTTAATGCGCAAACACCGGCAAACTGTATCTATCCTTGTTGAAAAGTAAGCCGGCCTGTAGTATAGTATAACGGATTTAAAACAATTTCATCGTTTTCTCATACAGGAGATTATTACTATGACGCCCAGGGAAAGAATAAAGACAGCCATAAATCACCGGGAACCGGATCGGGTTCCTATCGACAACGGGGGTGTGGTTTCCGGTATGCACGAGAAGGCCTACAGAAATCTTCTCGCCTGTCTCGGAATGACGGATGAAATCGGCGTTGACATCGTTCAGCCCCTGCAGGCCAATGCAGCGAGAAACGAGAATGCAGCCCGCCTGAAGAGCAAGTTCGGCGACCGCATGGTCTTTCACGGCAACACAAATAACCAGGGGGGTTTCCATAAGAGTAAAAACGAGGTGATTGCGGACGCCCTGTACAGGATACGGCACCTCGCTCCGGGAGGGGGCTACATCTTCTCTTCCGGCCACAACATCCAGGCCAACATGCCTCCGGAAAATATACTGGCCCTCTTCGATACCGCGAAGGAGTACGGAACCTACCCTATTGATACCCGGAGAATCGATGCCGAGCTTGAAAGCATGAAGGTAGAGTAATGCCGCTCACCGACGGCATTATCCGGACGCAAAGCGTCCGGATAATGAGTTCCTATAGTGAGAGTTTCGCCGCCACTTTACAGACGAGTTCAAAAGCCTTATCCAGATCAAATTGGGCATAATCCCGGGGACGGAGAACCGGTTTTAACTGTCCTTCCAACTGCAGATCAAGTTCATATTTCCTTTTTGATGAAAGATCAACAGGACCATTACCCCGTACTTCTAATTTAGCCGTAACCATATCGAGAAAATCTTCTGCAAAAAGATCTATCCCTTTTGTATGGACAGCATGAAAAAGGTCAAAAAAATCCCGAATAGCCGGTTCTTTTCTGGTCATTGCTGCACGGATTTTTTCTGCATACATCTCTCTGAGTGCCATTGAGTGAACAGTGAAAAAAGGAACAAGAGGGAGTCCGGTAAACGGATTAACAGCTAATGTACTGGCTTTTTGCGGTTCTAAAGGGAGCAGCAGGGGTTCACGAAGCCCGATCTCAACCTTGATTTTCACCAGCTTCTCAATAATCGCAGACTGGTATCCAAGATAGCCAATATATTGACGTGAATTATTATGCCCGACTAAAACCCCTGAGATTTCCATACCAGGGATAACCTCCGGTAACCTATCGAAAATAGTTTTTACGTTTTTCATCTCTGCACGTCTTTGGGCTTTCCTTGTATCTACAGAAACGGGAATTATAAAATCAAGATCCTCGCTGAGTCTGTAAAAATCCACATGTGCTTTACTTAAACATGTACCACCTTTAAATACAAGTGCCGTTTCATTGCTGAAGAACGAATAAAGGACAAGTGAACAGAAATAATCATTTTCGATTAAGGATGTGGTAAATCCTGTCTTAGCTTCTGAGTATACAAGGGATTCTTTAAATGTTTCGGGATCCGTAACATGAGGATATATATAGTCGTCATCAGCCATTCACAATAACACCCCATTTTCGGTTGATTGATCCTCTGGCAACTCGGTTTGGTATCCAGGGAATTAAAGCCTTTGAATCACTGCGCTGGACGCTGAGCGACCCTATATTGTCAGGAACCAGGTTCAACATTTCCAGAAGGCAGCCGATACGTCGAACTGTCGCTTGATTACCATACTTAATAGTAACCTTGATCAATTCAACAGCAAGGCCTGGTTCCAGGCTAATCTCTTGTCGGATCCAGTTGTAACCCTGAGGAAGGCTATTGAAACGGGACCAATCATACACTGCATCCATAAGAGTTCTTACTTTAGAAGAATATATAACCCCAGTTCCTTCCCGTGTGTCAACGACAGTTGTTCCCCCAAGACGTTTTTTCGTGACTTTAATAAAACTAAAGGCAAGGTTTCCAATTGTACGACTACCGGAAATACAGGTATTATACACATACGTGACATTCGGTATCTGGTTAACAAACCCGTAATAATTAAACGCCGTTGGCCCGCATACCTGATACAAACCCCCTCGTTCTGTAATGAGCTTTTGCAGGATCGGGCCGAATCCAGGACTGTATTTACCACCGGCGGGTATTCTAAGCGGAACGAGATAAACACCGCGCTTCAGTCTAACAATCCACCCTGATGTTGATAGGCGACTGAGCAAATCACGTTCCTGCAATTCGCTGATTCCCAGAACGGCGGAAAGTTCACCGGTTCTGACAATATCCTTTTTTTTCAACTGAACATAGGCGAAAAATCTCGCTGAAAGGTCTCCTAATTCTGGTCCTTTACGTTTCATTTTATTTCTCATTAATAGGTTAATAACCTATTAATTAAAAATATCCTATAATTTTAATGCTGTCAAGCTATCGCATCGGTGTGCAATATAATCTCAATGCCTTCAAAAACGCTAATATTGCTTTATTGAAACATCTGCCTTATTATTAAAGGATATTCTTCTCTGTTTTAACCGCATCAATGCCCGAGTTAACGTGAGAGAACGATGAGTACAAAAACAAAAAAAACACCAGCACGAACAAAAGACAGGGCGGGAAAGCTTCGTATCGGCGACAACTGGAATGCCATCACCATTATCGCTCTTTCCCAGAACAACCCGCTTAAAGCGATTGCAGAGTTCGTTGAAAACAGCATCGATGCATATGCGAAAAACATTACCATCATTCGCGGCAGGGAGCGAGGCGAGCCCTATTTGAAGATCATCGATGACGGAGAGGGTATTCCTCTAAACGAGGCGGGCATGCCGGATTTTAAGTATGTTGCCACCCATATATGCGATTCCGTGAAGAAACGATTGAGAAAGGAAGGGGTTGAGGGAATACAGGGCGAGTTCGGGATCGGCCTTTTGAGTTTCTGGACGGTTGGCGAGCAGCTCATACTTTCCTCCGCCGGTTCCGACGGGAGAGCCTATCAGATGGAAATGAAGAAGAATGAGCCGGGTTATATCATCACGCCAAGACGCCAGCTCTTTTCACATCCCGGTACCGAGCTCATCGTGCACCCCCTCTTATCCGGCATCAGGCAGCTGAACGGCGAGAGGATTCAAAACTATCTGGCCTCAGAGCTTCGCGACAGAATCAGAAAATCCGGTGTTCAAATAAAGATTAAAGACCGGCAGTCAAGAAAGGAGTTTGAGGTAAAACCGCGTCAATTCAACGGGAGGCTGCTTCGTGATCTGGAAGTTCTTCAAACCGAAGAAGGCGAGATCTACCTCGAGCTGTATCTCAACAGCTATTCTCCCGAAAATACGGTCAGTCTCTCCCGTTCAGGGACCCGTGTTTTGCCCTCGATTGCAGCTTTAGATTTCTTCAACAGGGAGCCGTGGACCTCAGGATATCTGCAGGGGATGATCGATGTGCCGTTTCTCCAGCTTACACCGGGAACACGTGACGGTATCATACTTGATGAACACTTCTTCGTTTTATGCCGTTCAGTTGAAACGATTCTGGATGATATTCATAAATTCATAGAAGAAGAGAAGAAAGCTGAGGAGGAAGAAGCGAGCAGGAATATACTCAAGTCGGTGCAGAGGGCGTTCAAGGAGGCTTTTCTGCTTCTTCCGCAAGAGGAGTACGACTGGTTTGAAATATACAAATTGATGAAAAAGGGCGGCGGCGAGGATAAGGGGCGTTTGCTAATGCGGGAAAAGGAAGCAGACCTGCCCATGGTGGCTCCATCTGAAGGAGGAAAAGAAGAAGGGCTTGCAGCACAGGAAAAAAACTTTTTTGAGCATGCAGGTCCCCTGTACAGTGTAATCATCTCTCCGGCTTCGAGCATAATGAAGGTTAACACCACAAAGAACTTTCGCTGCATACCCCGCGACAGGAGCAGGAGGGTCGTAGAACACAACATCAATATCCACTGGGAGCTGAAAGAGGGAGAGGGGCTCCTCTCGAACGCGACAAATGAGGTGACGACATTTACCGCTCCAGCAGAACCGGGACTCTGCATCCTTCAGGTAACCGTTATTCAGGAGAATACCGTATGCATGGCCGAAAGTGTTATAACCGTTACCGAGACTCTCATGGAAAAAGAAGGCTCAGAGGATGGAATCAAGAAGGGGCTTCCCGGGTATACGTTTCTCAGGGCGCCGGGAGAGCTGTGGCGTTCGAAATACGATGAAAAGAACAACCTCATCATCATTAACAACGGCCACAGCGACTACCTCTTCTCCACAAAAAAGAAGGCGAGAAAGCTCAAATACATCTGCCGCCTGTTTGCGAAGGAACTCGTTCTGCAAAACTTTCCCGGTTTTACCCGTGAAGAGCTCCTCGAAAGAATGATCGAACTATCGTTGTACACCGAGGAGAATTTACATTAATAAAATGTGCTGAATGGCTTGAAACTTCAGGATTTCTCACTTCTCCAAAACCTGCAGTATCGATATCCACAAAACCCTTCTATAGTAAAATCTCTAACAATATACAGAGCGCATAAACTGGAATATTCAGTTGCGGATCTATACCCTGTTGTAGTATAGTGAAAGCTCAAATGGAAAAAGAAATCTTCGTAAAACAACCAGATGGCAGTCAATCTCATCGGATACACTACGCGTGGATTATTCTGGCGGTGGGTACATTCATGATAGTCGGGTCCCTTGGGCTGGCGCGTTTCGGCTACACCCTCCTCCTCCCCGATATGCAGGCTGCACTGGGTCTTAACAATACTGGGGCAGGAGGACTCGCAACGGCAAATCTCATCGGGTATCTACTGCTTGCCCTTGTCGGAGGCGCACTGTCGGCACGATTCGGGGCGCGGGTGGTCATCTCTATCGGGATGCTATGCGTGGGTAGTGCAATGATTTTTACCGGGCTCTCCGGTTCGTACTGGCAGGTCTTGATGTGGCGTGCCATTACCGGCCTCGGAAGCGGGGCGAGCAACGTACCCGTTATGGGGCTTCTTTCATCATGGTTCGGCCCGCAGTTTCGCGGACTTGCCACCGGCATTGCAGTCTCAGGAACGAGCATTGCACTCGTCGTGACAGGTCCGATCGTTCCCCGCATCCTTCTGGCCTTTCCGGAGAACGGATGGCGGATAACCTGGTATCTATTCGGAGGATTTTCATTGCTTTTAGCCATGCTCGGTGCGATTCTTCTTCGAAACACGCCCCGGGAACGCGGTCTCGGTCGACTGGGAGAAGGAGTGGATATTCACTCCGATGATACCGCCACCCGGGATAAGCTCCAGTGGCATCTCGTGTATCTGAGTCCGAGGGTGCTACACCTGGGTGCCCTGTATTTCACGTTCGGATTCTCATACATAATATATGCAACCTTTTTTTTCCGGTACCTGGTGGGCGAAGTCGGCTACTCGTCGATTGCCGCAGGCAATCTGTACATGGTAATGGGATGGTTCAGCATGGTATGCGGCCTCATATGGGGAACACTCTCTGACCACATCGGCAGGAGAACGGCGCTCATGCTCGTATTTGAAATTCAGGCAGCATCTTTCGGGCTGTTCGCCCTGTTGCCGAAACCTGCAGGCCTTTTCATTTCAGCAGTTCTGTTCGGGTTGACCGCCTGGAGCATACCGGCGATCATGGCGGCTGCCTGCGGTGACGTTGTCGGGCATCGTCTTGCACCGGCGGCACTTGGTTTTATAACCCTCTTCATGGGTATCGGCCAGTCCACGGGCCCGAGTATCGCCGGAATCATTGCGGACAAAACCGGTTCCTTCACATCCGCCTTTCTTCTGGCTGCGGTACTCGCCTTTATCGGAGGTGTCGGTTCCTCCCTTATCAGACCATCTGACCCGTAGTCAAAACGTATTTATGCGCACCGGTATACACCGATATCTCTCCACCTGTCAGAGCAGCCCTTTCGTTTTGAAATATTCTTCCGCTTCTTTTACAATTTCATCAAGGGTTGTATGTATATTCACCGTATACACTTCCGTGCAGCACAATGAGGTTCGCCCCCGATAGCGCGGCATTGAGAGTCGACAAACGCGAGTATATCCACACCGACTGCGCGGGCCATCTTTATATAGAACAGCTCGAGATCGTTGCCGTTATCCGTTATCGTTATCTTCGTCGTATTTCTCAAATGGCTGGTGATATCAACAATCGGTGTCATTGCAGGTGCAACGCCAACCAGATCCGTGTAGGGAGCGGTATCGGCGACCATGTGCACGCTTTCAAACGCATCCGATACGACAGACGCATCGTCGAGCTCTTTCAGGGTAGCAAGCCGTGCCTCCCCTGTATCAAGGTCCACGATCCTCATGCCCGCTCCCGCTAAAAAATAGAGCCTGTTTTCACCAAAAAAAGGTCGTGTCTCGAATTCCGCGCTTTCATAAAAAAGGCGCTCGGTGTATTTTGTATCGATTCCTCCACACACCAGGCAGGAATCTGTGCCCTTTTTCCCTTCATATCAACCCTGATGCATTTTTAATCATTCCCATTTCGATATTGATTTTTCAAAGGCCTCGATGACCGCACCGATTTCTCTGCGCTGGGGTCCGGAGAGCCCCTCTACAGCGTGGTTTTTCGCTATCCACTCCGCTCTGTCATGTGCCTTTTCAACGACATCCTTCATGCCCTTTTTCCGCCAGTTTTCGAAGATGTCCCGTGTCGAGAGCATCGGCTCCCAGTGGCTCCCTAAATGCTTCAGCGTGTGCTCCTCACCAAGGTACTCCCCTTTCGGCCCGACCTTTTTGATGACATCGAGGGCGAGGGTGTCGTCGTCGACGCGAATGCCCCTTGAAAGCTGCTTTACATATGAAAATATCTCGTTGTCCAGTACGAGCTGCTCCAGACTCACCGTCAGTCCGGTGCTGAACATGCCGCCGTTTACGATAAGGTCGCTATGCCCGAGAAATGCTCCCCAGGTCGTTGCAAACTTTTCCCACGAAAGCTGTTCATCCATTACATGGGCGTCGGTGTCCGGAGCAATTGTATGGTAGGGAATATGATAGTATTCGGCAATCTGCGCGCCTGCAATCCGCATCAGCACGGTCTCGGGTGAGCCGATCAGCACATTTGCCTGTCTCATGTCGAAAGTGGACCAGGCGCTTCCATAGATGACCGGGGAACCGGGTGCTATGAGCTGGCCGAGCACTATGCCGGACAGGGTCTCTGCGTTGTGCACCGTGATATTCCCCGCCAAGGTGTAGGGTGCAGTTACTCCGGCAAACGGCTGTGGAAGGAGGCAGAGCGGCACTCCTTCACGAACGGTTTTAACAAGCGCCTCTCCCGCGCCCTTTTCCCAGGTGAGCGGCGACATGGGTGAAAGCTGACAGATGAGAAAGGGGGTTTGTTTTATATCCTCTGCATCAGCTGCGATACGCGCAACCGAAAAAACAGCTTCGGCCACCTCCGCCCTCTCGGGGGAAAAGAAGACCGGCTTTATCGTATTATTGAGGGCAGCATCGACCGCATGGACGAGCGATGCCTCCGGTTTTACATCCTGCGGCATCGCCTCGATCCCGACTAAATCGATATCCGGAAGGTAGTCGGAGATGAGGGCGAATCTTCCCACATCCTCTTTAGCGGCATTTCTCCTCTCCGCGCTTTTGTAATCGAGCACGTAGATTGCGTTGTGCCCGCTCGCAGTATAACTCTTGCCCGTGCCCAGATTGGCACAGGCGGCCTGCTTCCGGTTGAAGAGCTGTATGCTTTCGGGCACCCCGGAGAGACATTTTTCGACTGTTTCGTGAGGGAATTTCACCACCCGGTTGTTCATATCGACTTCAAGACTGCGGTCTTCGCATATTTTCAGCACTTCTTCGCTGTGCATAAAAACGCCGGTTTCAGCAAGAATCTCCAGGGAGTTCTCGTGAATCCTGAGGATTTCATCCTCGCTGAGGATCTTCAGTCTTTCAATATTTTCCATTCTTTCACACTCTTTCTTTCCATACCCGTTAATTGTTATTCTGCATATACGGGAAAAATGACCCTGATCTTCGTACCGGCACCGGGTGTGCTGTCCATGAACAGGTAGCCTCTATTCTGATTCACTATTCCATACACAGTGGCAAGCCCGAGCCCGGTTCCCTTGCCCAATTCCTTTGTTGTAAAAAAGGGCTCGAATACCAGTGTCGAAAGCTCCCCGGGGATTCCCACGCCTGTGTCACACACCTCAAGAAAAACATACTCACCGGGTACAACTTCCTGTCCGAAATGACATCTTCGATTTTCCAAATACTCCACACCCGTTTCAATGTCGACTGAGCCTCCTTTTGGCATCGCGTCTTTCGAGTTAACAAGCAGGTTGACAAGAATCTGCTCAATCTGGCTCGGATCAGCCTTGATACACTTCCCGCCTGAACCATTCAGGACCGTCACTGCAATATTTTCCCCGATGATTCTTCTCATCATGTTTTCAAGGTTCTTGATTAATACATTGATATCGAGCTTTCGCGGCAAAAGGACCTGCCGCTTGCTGAATGCAAGAAGCTGCCGGGTCAGCAGGGCTCCCCGCTCTGCGGAGCTTTTTATTTCTTTTGCATATTCCCGCTGTTTCTCCCCACTTTCGGGGTCCATGACAAGAAGCTCGGCGTACCCCAGGACTGCGGTAAGCAGGTTATTGAAATCATGCGCTATCCCGCCCGCAAGCCTGCCGATTGCCTCCATCTTCTGGGAATGCAAAAGCTGCGCTTCCTTTTCCTTCAATTCTTTCTGAGCGTTTTTCCGCTCTGTTATGTCCCGCGAAACGGCGAGCACGGCCGGTTTTCCTTCAAACACAATCGGCCGCGTGCTTATTTCAACGGGAATTCCCCGGCCATCACTGCTCACATGAACCGTCTCGTATACGTGCTCGGACCCTGTCTCACCTTTCGAGGTTTGCTTCCTGTTAGGATATGCAGAGCCGGCAAGGTCATTCAGTTTCATCTCGAGCAGTTCTTCCCTGCTGTACCCGAGCTGTTCGCTTGCCACCCGGTTCACCTCGAGTATTCTACCCATCTTATCGAGAATATAGATGGCATTGATAGAGTTGTTGAAAAGCGCTCTGTAGCGTTCTTCTGATCTTCTCAGCTCCTCCTCTATTCTCTTATGCGCGCTGATGTCGGTGACAATTCCTAAAATCGCCGTATCCCCGCGATAATTTATCAGTTTCGTTGCAATGATTGAGTCGATCCTTATTCCATTTTTTGTAATCAGTGCATAATCATACGCAGCCACTTCCTCGCTCCGTATATGCCTCTGGAAGGCAGATTTCACCGTTTTCCGGTACTCCGGAGCGATTATAGACATGAAATCGAATTCCGGTGAGAGAAACTCGTCTAGCGTGTAACCCATTACTTCCATGCATTTATTATTCGCATACACGATACGGCCCTTCTGGTTTATGAATATCATGTTCGGAGAGTAATCCGCGAGATGCCTGAACTGTTCTTCAGACTCCTTTACTGCGTCGCGTGCACGCTGCTCATCCGTAATATCCCTGATGGTTCCGACAATGTACTCTTCTCCCGATTCTTCGTCTCTGTATATTGATTTCTTAGTCGAGATGGTATAAAGCCTGCCTTCAATAGTCTGCTCCTCGATATTGAGTACAGGTTTTTTTGTCTGCAATACCTCCTGGTCCTTTGCCCAGTATACTTCAGCCTGTTCTTTCGGAAATATGTCGAAATCGGACTTGCCGATCAGTTCTTCCCGTGAAAAGCCCCAGAATTGACAGCACGCATCGTTGAGGAATACCCAACGATGTTGACTGTCCTTTACAAAAACAAGGTCATCGAGAGCATTCACCAGATCCTTAAAAATCTCACCTTTCATTATTCTGCCTTTATGCCTGTTTAAAAAAATAAATTTATGAAACTTTGCAACCAGGCAGCAAAAACCGAATCAACCGGGTATAATTACACCTGGTAAAGGATTATTATAAATGATCGAACTGGTCATGTCAAAATGATTATGAGTGTGCGCGTAAAATATTTTCTGTGTATTGATCGATTCCGGCAGTATCTTAATGGCGCAGGAAACAATCAACTGAAATCAATTTCCGGTATAAAACCATAAGAGTTTCGGAGCTGAAATGAAATTACTGCCGATGATCGAGCTCGTACAGGATGCCCAACAAAGGGGGTATGCGGTGTGCTCATTCTGCGCCTGGGGTATCGAATCTATGAAAACAATACTTGATACCGCACAGGAGATGAACGCTCCCGTAATACTGATGAACGGATGGGCAGAGTTTCCAATCATACGCCCGGAAGTTTTCAGCGCGGCCTGCCATACGCTCATACAGCATTACACGGTTCCCGTGAGCCTGCACCTCGATCACGGCCAATCGATAGATGAGGTGAAGGAGTGTCTCAACGCCGGGTATACCTCGGTAATGCTCGATTTTTCGCAAAAGTCCTTTGACGAAAATGTCCGCGCAATGAAGGATGTCGTAACACTCTCCCATCCGATCGGCGTTACCGTCGAAGGCGAGCTCGGCGCAGTCGGCCGCGTGGACGACACAACCTCCGAAGGAACCGACAGAACCAATTTCACCGATCCCGACGACGCAGAAATTTTTATCCGCACATCAGGTATTGATCTGCTTGCCGTTTCAATCGGCAATGCGCACGGAATGTACACAAGTCTGCCGAAACTTGATTTTGCGCGTTTAGAGCAGATAAATGCAAAGGCGCGCATACCGCTCGTGCTGCACGGCGGGTCGGGCACACCGCAGGAGGACCTGGAAAAGGCTATTAAACTTGGAATCAGAAAGATAAACGTTGCAAGCGAGCTCGTGAAGGCAGTACGGGAATCACTTACGGCACAGTGGAACGAAGGCCAAAACCTGTGGATTTCATTAGCCTATAATCCAGCTATGGATGCCATGAAGAAGGTGCTTCGGAAATGGCTCAAAAAAACAGGCGCAGCTGGTAAGGCGTGAAGCGGTGCGTGCGGTCTACATACGACCGGTTGGATACTGGTAGCTGATGAGCTGCAGTATTCTTTTGTCTGGGGCCGCCTGACTTTCGGTAAAAGACGCAAGGCCGGCAAGGATTCAGATCATTCCATGCCGACAAGGGCCTTTATGTACTGGAGCCGCTCATAGAGCTCCGGTTTGTCACTCTCCTCCTGACTCAGGCTTCCCTGTATCTCATCGAGAGACTTTACTTTGTGCGCATCCATCCAGTCGGTTACTTCCTTGAGAAGCGTCCCGATATATTCAGCGCCGTTTTTATACAAAACAGAACAGACCTGCACCGCCCGGGCGCCTGCAAGCACCTGCTTGATGACCTGCGCTCCGGTATGGACCCCGGTGGTTGCGGCAAGATCACAGTTGACCCGATGAGAGAGAAGTGCTATCCATTTGAGGGGCAGGCTCATTTCCGACTCGCTGCTCATCGGATTGCCGCCAACGATCTTCCTTTTTTCAATATCGATGTCAAACTGGTAGAACCGGTTGAAGAGCACCAGCGCATCCGCCCCTCTTCTGCAGAGCTCATATGCGAAATTCGAAAAGGAGGTGAAATAGGGGCCGAGTTTCACCGCCACCGGCAGTTTCACCGAGCCTTTAACCTTGTCGAGAATTTTGTAGTAGAGCTGCTCCACCTCTTTGCCGTCTTTTTTAACATCTGCTGCCAGGTATGCGATATTGAGCTCTATACCGTCAGCGCCGGCCGATTCGATCTGTTTTGCGTAATCCTTCCACCAGTTTACAGAAACGCAGTTCAGCGACGCAATCACGGGGATCGAAACCGCCTTCCTCGCTTCTTCGATGAGTTTCAGGTTCTCGGACGGACCGAACTCCATGCCCATTTTGTGCACGTAGTCGTACGCCTCCGAGTGCCAGGACGACCCGATATGCTGCTCGAGATCATCCGCAATGTCCATTTTTACCTGCTCTTCGAAGAGCGATTTCATAACAACGGCGCCGGCTCCGTTATCGGCGAGACGGCGAATACCGTTTACATCTCTGGTCAGGCTGCTGCTTGCAACCACCAGCGGGTTCTCCAGATTGAGTCCCATATAGGTTGTAGTAAGATCTGCCATCAAAACTCCCCTTACTCTTTGCTGGGTCTATCCACACCATTTCCTACAGCTTTTGCGGCGCGCAGAGATTCTTTCCATCCGCTGCAACCCTGCCGCATGCTTTGCAGATGTACTTGCCGTTTTTCACAAGCTCCTTATAATCATCGAAACTGTTCATTAAAAAACCTACATTCTGCAGGTAGCAGAGGTGCTCTTCATGACCTGCATGGGGCATCTTGACTTCAGCCATTTTTATTCCTCCTCATCGTTTGTGTAGTATGGTTCTCTGACTAAACATCATATAAGCTTTATAATCCATAATGATTCTTTTGTCAATTACATAAACTCTTTTTCATAAAAAAATCCGGTAAAATCACCCCGGCATCACGCCTCTTCGAGCCCTGGATTCGGCCTGTACTCCCTGCCCGCCTTGGCGCACGGCTTCCCGTCTACCAGCACCACATCGGCGGTAAAGTCGATTCTCTTTCTGAAGAAAGCGGAGCCCACACCTACACCGTCAAACGGCACATTCAGGCGTACGAACCTGCCGATCTTTTCAGGATTGAATCCGCCGCTTACGATGATCTTCACCCACCCGAAGCCCTCGGCGTCGAGGGCCTCTCTGAGCCGTGTTACAAGCTCCGGGCACACACCGAACGAATCGGCCTTCGTTACCGAAATATCGCGCATATCACCCGCTGTATCAAGCCGCACACCCCAGAGCTCCTCCCCGAAATGCCGTGCAACCGTGAGGCTCGTTCCTATACAGTCGTTGTTAAAATCAACAAGCGCAATGAGGTTCACATCGTCCGGCATATGTCGTTTAAATGCTTTGCACGCTTTAAGAGTATCGCCGTTGTACGCGGCGATCAGGCCGTGCGGAATAGTCCCGGTACCCGGTGCCGCAAGGTACCGGCCATTTGCATCGGTGGATACACCGTCTGCTCCGCCGACAAGCGATGCGTACCCGTCCGCCTTCTGTACTGAATAGTGGTCAAACCTCGAGGCGAAAAACAGCACCGTCTTTCCCTCCGCAGAATCAACGGCCTCCCGCACAGCCGTTGCAACGGAGGTCCCCCGCGAAAGAACACCCAGATAAACAGTTTCAAGATGCGCAAAATCGGCGTACTCCCCTTCGATAAGCAGAACCGTGTCGTTTTTTGCCACCGTATCCCCGTCATGCAGGGCACTGAGCCGGAGAGGGCCGCCTGCGCAGAGCTTCAGCACGGCTAGGGCCTCATCGATCCCGCACAAAATGCCGCTGTCCCTGACGAACACCTGCATCAGGACCCGGGCCCGGTTCTTATCCCTGACAAGGATTTCCCTGGTCCGGTTGAAATAGGCATCGGTAAAAAAACCGCTCTTGATTTGTTTGACAGGTATATCGAAAATGTCGGGAGAAAGCCTTTTTTTCATACCGCCTCCTCTTTCAAAGTTGTAAACAGGCTGGTTGTGCATGGCTGCAGCCGCGCAGTATACGTAACAGAACAGACATGTCCTTTACAGGACTTTCGGTTGAGAAACCCGGTCAGACGATGCGTACAGGCATCTGCACAGGACTTTCCTTTACAGGACTTTCGCCTGAACACCGGTCAGACGACGCATACAGACAGCAGAACGGTTTTACAGGTTGTGAAGCTCCTTCTTTGTCAGCGTATGGTAACCCCCGCCCCCGATAACCTGCTGCGCCTTTTCGAAATCATCGACCTCCAGGATCAAAACCGCCTTTTCCTGACTCTGCAGAATAAACCCGTACGCATTTGCAACATTGATACTGCTTCGGTTCAGATACTCGGTAACGTCCGCGAGCTCGCCGGGCCTGTCCTCAATTATAATTGCGATGACGTTCTGCCGCGACACGCTCAACCCCTCTTTTAAAAGCACTTTATACGCTTTGTCGGGGTCGTTCGTGATTAGATTGACGAGGCCGTACTCTCCCCGGTCCGATATGGTAATAGCCCTAATATTGAGGCCGTTTTCCCCCAGTATACGGGCGATTTTGGATATTCTCCCCGGTCTGTTTTCAACAAATACCGTTACCTGTGATGCCATGTTCTCCCCTCCGTTTTCTCGCATAATACTTTTATACCGTCCCGCTGTATAAAAGGATTGATCCTCATCAGGATTTATCCTCATCAGGATTGATCCGCCCCCATAGTGCGCTTGTCCACAACCCGTATCGCCTTGCCCTCGCTTTTCGGCAGTGAATTGGGCTCCACCAGGATCACACGCGGTGTAATGAGAATCTCGCTCTTCAGATGATCGGCGACCTTTCTCTTGAGGCTTTCAAGCTCACTTGCTTTGCCGTGAAATATCTCCTGGGCCACCTCGACCTTCACCTTTATGGTATCGAGATAGTCCACGCGCTCGAGCTCGATCAGATAGTTGTGTCCCACCTCCGGCATATCCATCAGCACCTTTTCGATCTGCATCGGGTAAATATTCACCCCTTTGATGATGAGCATATCGTCGCTTCTGCCCTTGATGCGGGATATTCTCCGGTGCGTCCTTCCGCACGCGCAGGGTTCGGTATACACTGACGCAATATCTCCGGTCCTGTACCGGATGATCGGCATGCCCTCACGCATGAGGGTGGTCAAAACCATTTCCCCCTCCCTGCCGTCTTCCAGGCATTCGCCGGTCTCCGGATCGATCACCTCCAGAAAATAGCTGTCCTCCCACAGATGCATACCCTCCTTTTCAGTGCACTCGAATGCCACCCCGGGGCCGTTCATTTCCGACAGCCCGTAGGAGTTGAACGCATCGAGCCCGTACAACTCCTCTATCTTCTTCCGAATCTCGTTCGAGTACGGTTCTGCGCCGAGAAATGCTATTCTCAGATTCAGGTCCTCGCGCGGATTCAGCCCCTCCTCCTCGAATATCGAATAGAGATGAAGCGCGTAGCTCGGCGTTACATGAACTACCGTTGTGCCGAAATCCTTCATGAGCCTGATCTGCCTCTTCGAATTGCCCGAAGAGGCGGGGATGGTAAGTGCGCCGAGCCGTTCGGAACCGTAATGCAGGCCGAGCCCGCCGGTGAACAGGCCGTATCCCATCATATTCTGAAAGACATCACCCCTGCGCACACCTGTCATGTACATGCTTCTTGCGACGAGCTCGGTCCAGTTGTCGATATCACGGCGGGTATGGTAGATAACCGTTGCCCGGCCGGTCGTTCCCGATGAGGAATGAAGACGGATTATATCCTCCAGCCCGACGGTGAGGAACCCGTCCGGAAAGTTCGCGCGAAGGTCCTGTTTTGTGGTAAGAGGAATATCTTTCACCTGCTCCAGGCTCTTGAGCCTGTCCGGCAGTCTCTTCTTATAGAATTTCGAACACCGCGCCCTCTGAATGACTTCATTGAAGCGCTCGAGCTGAAGCCTCTCGAGCCCCCCGGGCGCGATTGTTTCAAGCTCCCTGTCCCAGTACCTGTCGTCCATAGCATCCCTTTTATTATCAAAAGTATTCACACACTCTACAGCCTGCCAATGGTGAAAGCCCATCCTACTTTTTTAATTTGACTATCGTGCACCCGAACCCCCCCTGCTCCGGCCGCGCGTATTCGACCTCCCGGGCAAATCTGAACTTCTTTAAGGTGTCTTGAACACCCTGCCGGAGCGCCCCGGTCCCAAGCCCGTGTATTATATACACAGTATCGAGATTATTCAAGACCGCGCTGTCAAGAAACCTGATAAGCTCGTTCATTGCTTCTTCATACCGCATTCCCCGCAGGTCGCACTCATACTGGCCTGGCCTGTCAGACACCGAAACATCCCATGATCCCTCACTACTTGCCGCTGCCCGCTTTATCGATCCGTATATGTTTTGCCGCTCGACACTCATTCGAAAACTGCCTGCCTGCACCGTGGCCCTGTCCCCGTCAAGATCGAGCACTTTCCCTTCGATGTCCCCACCGCTGTCACTGTGAAAACGAATGTAATCACCGACCCCGTAGTCGGGCATAACTTCTTCCACACGCTCCTCTTCGGGCCGGGATTTGCTTTGTACCTGCTCCGAAAACTCTTTCTCAACCGCCTGGAGCTCTTCTTTTGCGTTTTTGATGGCCTGTCGTTCAGCGGCCTTTTCACGCACCTCTTTGACAGCCGCTTCCAGCCTCTTCCTGTATTCGGAAAGCATACCGGCAAGCGCGTTTTCATACTCTTCGGAAACGAACCGTTCTTTCTCGGTCAGCTTCTCACCGAGTTCCCTGTTCATTCGAGTCAGCTCCCTGAGCGCCGACTCCTCCTGCGCCAATGTTTCCTCCCGTTTTTTCAGCTCCCCTTCCAGAAGAGAGAGCCTTCTCAAAACGGCATCCGCCGACCTGTCCTCCTCGCTGAGGTAATCGGCTGTTTTGCTCAGTATTTCCCGTTCGAGGCCGAGATGCCGCGCAATCTCGAGGGCATTGCTTCTTCCCGGTATCCCCATAATGAGCCGGTAGGTAGGCCTGCAGGACTTTGGATCAAACTCCACGGACGCGACCTGAACAGCGCTGTTTTCAACGGCGTACATCTTGATAAAGCTGAAGTGTGTGGTAACAACGGTGAGGATATTATGCGAGACCAGGTAATCGAGCACTGCCGCGCCCAGCGCCCCGCCTTCAACCGGATCGGTTCCCGCGCCAAGCTCATCGACGAGGACAAGGCTTTTTTCATCGGCATCGGCAATGATCTTCCTGATATTTTTAATATGCCCTGAAAAGGTCGAAAGTGACTGCTCGATCGACCCTTCATCACCGATATCGGAGAACACGGATGTAAAAATACCCGTACGCATTATTTTGGCAGGAATTGGTATTCCCGACTGCGCACAAAGAACGAAGAGGCCAATCATCTTCAGGGTGACGGTTTTCCCGCCCGTATTGGGGCCGGTAATGACGGTTGCTTTTATGTCGCAGATACAACTGAAGCTCACGGGAACAACAGATTCCTTCAGCAGGGGGTGCCTCCCCTCCTCGATGATTAGTTCACGCGTGTCGCTGAACTCGGGGAGGGTGCAGTTAAACTCCTGTCCGAATGCAGCCTTTGCCGAGAGGATATCAAAATCTGCAAGAAACTCCTGGATATTCTGCAAATCCCCGCTTTTTTTGCGTACCGCTTTCGTCAATGCAATGAGTATTTTTCGAATCTCCTGCTCATACTCGCGCTGGAGCAGCCGAATGCTGTTGTTTTTTTCCACCACAGGGAATGGTTCTATGAAAACGGTTTTTTCACTGCCCGAAAAGGCATGCACAACACCGGGCACCCTGCTCCTGAAGCCCTGTTTGACCGGAATAACGTACCGGTCATCCTTGACCGTGATATGGCGGTCCCGAAGGTACTGCTTCGCATCAGGCGCGTGCAGGTACCCTTCGAGCACGGCTTCCACCTCCCGCCTCAGCCCATTGATTTTTTCAATAATATCGCGGAGCTTGGGGCTTGCATCATCGGCCACATTTTCGTGCTCATCAATCGCCCGGTCAATTTTCTCCTTCACATCCAGGGGAACCCGCACCTCCCTGATATCGGCAGCAAGGAGAGGGGCTTCCTCTTTCATTTCCGAAAACTGCCGCTTGAGTGCGATTACCGCTTCGATATTTTCACGTATGCCGGCAAGCTCCCCGGAAGAAAGCATGCTCTCAGGAACAGCGGCTCTTTTGAGCATGTCGGCCGTGTTCCTGTACGTACCGAAGCGAACCGCAACACCTGCATCCGTTAAACCCTTCAGCTCTTTGAGGCGGGCACACTGATCGAGGAGGAATTTTCTGTCTGAAGTCGGTTTCTGTGAAAGAAGTATTCGGCGGGAGTACTCAGAACGGCAGTTTTTCCCTATAATGCGAAGTACCTTTGCATACTCAAGTCTTTTCAAATCGAACACAGTGAAAGAATAGCGCGAATACCGATTGAGCGTCAACCGCATTTTATCCGGCTCAAAGCGTCCGGATTAGCGGTGCTGCTTTGCCATATTTTCAAGGGGATGGTATTTCTTATGAAAATCAACGAGCGTGCCCCGGTCGAGATGCGTGTAGATCTGCGTCGTTGAAATATCTGCATGCCCAAGAAGCTCCTGCACAAAACGAAGGTCTGCGCCGTTCTGGATGAGATGGGTGGCAAAAGAGTGCCGCAGTATGTGGGGTTTAATATTTTTTTTGATGCCGCTTCGCGCCGCATAGCCTTTGATTATCTTCCAGAGCCCCTTCCTGCTCAGCTCTTCACCGCGAAAATTGAGAAAGAGCCGGTCGGATATTCTTCCTTTCAAAATATTTCCCCTGCTCCAGTCGATATATACCGCCAAAAGCTTGTTTGCACGTTCACCGAACGGCACGACCCGCTCCTTTCGGCCCTTGCCGAATGCCAGCAGATACATCTCGTCCAGGTGTACACTCTGCATGGTCAGGTCGGTCACCTCCGAAACCCGGAGGCCGCAGGAATACATGAGCTCGAGTATTGCCCGGTCTCTGCAGCCTAACACAGTGGCTGGGTCCGGCATAGTGAGCAGAAGCTCCACCTCCTCGAGTGTTAAATACTCGGGAGGGTTCAGCACTGTTTTCGGATTCGGTATATGAACGGTCGGGTTATGCACAACTGCATTCTCACTGACAAGAAACCGATAGAAGGATCTGAGCGTTGATATGTAGCGCGAAAGCGTTCTGTGATGAAGACCCGACTTTCTGCAGAAGGAGAGGTATTCGATGAGCGTCAGACGGCTGATCTCAAAGATGCCTGCATCCGATTTTCCCCGAAAATCATGGGTGTTACCGGCAGTGTTTTTATCATTCCCGTCGGCTGTACTGCGAGGCCCCTGAACGTGCCGGACACTTCGCTCCCCCTCCAGATAGGCGATAAACAGGTTCAGGTCGGTTTTATAGGAGTTTACCGTATTTTTCGAAAGATTCTTTTCAATGTAGAGATGATCAAGAAAACGGTTCACTAAAATCCGGCACTTTTCCGTTTCGTCGCTCACCGGTCCGATACCATCCTCTCCGCTGATTTGACAAAAGCCTGCATCCTGTTTTCATTGACAGAGCGGCACAAAAGCCCGCCGATTTTTTCATCCCCGACAGACAGGTAGTACTGAAGCTGCACATGCCGAAGCGGCTCCATCCGAAGGCTCAGCCTCTCTTTTGCGCCGAGCCTTTCCTTTAAAAACGCCTTCCATTTTCTATAGTAGTCTATCGGATATATCGAAAACCCTTCAAGAGGAGTTTTCTTCTTCGGGATAAAAGGATTGATACTCACGTGGAGCCCCGAACCGGAGGGCCTGAGAATGATAAGCGTTTTTTCAACAAGGTTGACAATGGCATCAAAATCCTCCTCATGCTCATCGGGCAGGCCGTACATGACATAGTAGCGAAACCTGCGAACCCCGTACTCCTGCGCCAGCGAAACTGCGTCAAAAAGGGCCTCATCGGTAAGACGTTTGCCGATTCTTTTTCTGAGATCAGAGGAGCCCGTTTCAGGGGCAAAGGTCACGGTGGTCTGCCCGTTTTCCTGAAGAAGGGCAGCCGTTTCCGGTGTAAAGTCATCCGCTCTGAGCGAAGAAAAAGAAACCCGCATTCCCATCCGGTTCAACCCGCGGACGATTGAGGCGAGGTCTCTATGATCGGTGAGAACAGGCGCGATAAGCCCTACCCTGCTGAAATTACTATGAGTACCTGGGGTACCAGGGGCACCTTCGGCACCAGAGGCACTTGCGACTGTTTTCAGCACCGCCTTAACAGAGACACTCCTCAGTGGAGATGTGCGAACCATGCAGAATGTGCAACTGTTCCTGCATCCCCTGCCTATCTCGATGAGGAACATGTTCGAAAACTCCGTTTGCCTGGATATAATCACCGTATGGGCCGGCTCTTCGATCTTTTCAATTTGGGCGGCAGGCGGCGGAGAATCTGAAACAGCGGGAATGAAAACACCCTGTAAAGATGCGAGTGTCTCAAAGAGAGAAGGGCCTTTTCGAAACGAGTGCTCAATCAGCGCGCTGAACAGACTGTCGATGCTCACCTCCATGTCGCCGCGGCAGATGACATCAGCGACCGGGGCTAACACGAGCGGATTTGCCGTAACTGTAATGCCGCCGGCTATCACCAGAGGACTCTTTTCGGCCCTTTCAATTCGCAGGGGCGAAAGATTGGAGGCACTTAGCATACGGACAATCTGTATATAATCGAGCTCAAAGGAAACCGTGAAGAGGATGACATCGAAATCGGCAAGTGTATACCGCCCATCCCCGGCACTTCGGTCAAGGTCTGGTGAAAAAAGTGTTTCATTTTTTTCCATAAAAAAACGCGAAGGGCGGATACCGTGGAAGGATGCAGTGCGGTGAAACAGGCTCTGAAACCCTAAATTGCTCATTCCCGTATAGTAGGGGCTCGGAAAACATACCGCAGCCCTGAATCGGCCCGTTTCATGGTATGAATAGAGAAACCTTTCCTGGAATGCTTTTTCACTGACGGCCTCTTTAATCAGCCTTTCTCCTTAAAAACGCCGGTATATCGTAATCATCCCCGCTGTACCGTTTCTTGAAACTGCTCCCGCTGATAATCGGCAGCTCCCTCGGCACAGGAGGTTTCTGCTTTTTCGGCTCGAAATCCTTGAGCGGATACACCTCAAAGCTCTTCACCCCGTCCCTGGAATCACTCGTTACCTCAGTTTTGGAAAACCCGGTTGCAATGACCGTGACCCGTACCTCATTGCTTATGGAACTATCGATAACCATGCCGGCGATAATCATAGCCTCACTGTAGGCGTTGTTCGTGATGAGCTTCACTATTTCGTCATATTCGAACAGGGAGAAATCAGTACCTCCCGTCACATTGACGAGAATCCCCTTGGCGCCGTCGATCGTTGCATCCTCCAGCAGGGGATTGTTTATGGCAAGCTGAGCTGCTTCGAGCGCCTTGTTGTCGCCTTTGCCGATTCCGGTTCCCATGAGGGCTCCACCGGACATGTTCATAATCGTTTTCACATCGGCGAAGTCGATATTTATCTCTCCGGGGACCGTTATGAGGTCGGAAATACCCTGCACGCCCTGGCGCAGGACATCGTCGGCGATCCTGAAGGCCTCTATGACAGACGTCCTCCTGTCGATGATTTCGAGGAGCTGCTGATTCGGAAGAATGATGAGGGTATCGACAACTTCGATGAGCTTTGAAATGCCTTCCTCGGCGATTTCCATTTTACGTTCGAGCTCGAAGTGAAACGGCTTGGTGACTATGCCGACCGTAAGAGCGCCGAGCTCTTTTGCAATACCGCCGACAATCGGCGCTGCGCCCGTGCCGGTTCCGCCGCCCATTCCGGCGGTGATGAAAATCATTTCAGCCCCCTGCAGGACATCCATAATTTTATCCCGGTCTTCGAGGGCGGCCTTTTCCCCGACTTCGGGGTCCGCACCTGCGCCTAATCCTTTTGTGAGTTTTGCACCGATCTGCAGTTTGACAGGCGATTTGTTGGCATTCAACGACTGGAGATCCGTGTTGGCGGCGATAAGCTCAATATTTCTCAAACTGGCATCGATCATCCTGTTGACGGCGTTACAGCCGGCGCCGCCGACACCGATGACCTTGATCTTATTCGAAAGTACATTTTCGTCGATTATTTCAAATTCCATGATAGTCCCCTCCCCCATCATTTTCTCTTTGATTTAAAAAAACTCACCGAGCCAGTTGCCCATTCTTTTCTTTACATTCGCAAAGAGCCCCGCCCCCCTGTTTTCCATGAAGCTCTCGGGGCGTGCTTTAAGACCGTACTGTATGAGGCCGACGCCGGTTGCAAACTCAGGAGAGGAAACCTCCTCTATCAGCCCGCCGACATTGGACGGCACTCCCACCCGCACCGGCATTTCAAACACATTTTCTGCTACCTTGTCCGTTCCCTCCAGAAGCGAAGCGCCGCCCGTAAGAACTACACCGCCTGAGAGAACATCCTTGAAATCCTTCTTTTCAAGGTCACTTTTCACCAGAAAGAAGATCTCCTCCATTCTCGGCTGTATAATCTCTGCCAGTATCTGGCGCGGTATCCGCGTGGGGTTTCGTCCTCCCACGTTCGGCACCTCAATCATCTCATCCGGCTCCACCAGCTCGGATACGGCGACTCCCCATTCCTTCTTGATGTCTTCTGCGGCATTCACCGGCGTTCGCAGACCGATCGAAATATCGTTCGTCACATGGTTGCCGCCCATTGCAATTACATTGGTATGCCAGATGCTGCCGTTCAGATACACGAGAACATCGGTCGTGCCGCCACCGATATCGATGAGAACGACACCGAGCTCCTTCTCATCATCTTTCAGAGTCGAAAGCGCGGATGCAAGGGGCTCCAGAACGATATCATTTACCGCATACCCCGCCCTGTTCACGCTTTTCACGATATTCTGCGCAGATGCGACAGCGCCGGTAACGATATGCACCTCCGCTTCGAGCCTGACCCCGCTCATGCCGATCGGGTCCTTGATGCCCTCCTGGGAATCCACGACAAACTCCTGCGGAATTACGTGTATAACCTCCCGTTCCATCGGAAGGGCGAGCGCTTTCGCCGCTTCGATAACCCTCTCCACCTCGAGCTGGGTAATCTCCTTGCTCCGCGAAGAAACCGCGACAACACCGCGGGAGTTGATTCCTTCTATATGTCCGCCCGCTATTCCCGAATACACCGATTTCACCTCGACACCGGCCATGAGCTCCGCCTTTTCAACCGCGGTTGCAACGGAGTTCACCGTGGACTCGATGTTCACGACCACACCTTTCCGAAGTCCTCTCGAAGGCGATACGCCAACCCCGATGATGTCAAGCCCCTCGTATTCGTTTAACTGCCCTATGATTGCGCAGACCTTTGTGGTTCCGATATCAAGGCCCACAATGATTTCATCATCATAACTCATCGCTATTCTCCCTCCTCACCGCAGCATGTGAAAAACTCATGTCAATGTCAGTCGTCCCGCTGTACTGCTTATCGAAATCTCCCGTATCCTCCAGCACGTGAACAAGGGCGCGAAGCCGGATCAGCTTCTTCACCGTACTGTCCGTTCCCATATACACCCGGTACCTGCCGCCGGACAGGTAGATATACGCGCCCGATTCGTCGACAGCTGCAGTATCGATACGCGCAGAGAATGCAGGATATTCTTTTTTAAACTCATAGAGAGCCGTTATGAGATTCTTCACAACGATATTTTGAATTTCATTCCCAGTTTTAATATCGTCATTAATCGAATTTAGTGTAATCAAAGGATGCATTTCAGAATCCCGGTCTTTCGCCGTATTCAGCACAACCCCATCAGCGCTGACAGCGTAATACCTTTGGCCTGCAGCAATAACGGCTGCCGCATCCTTTTCGGAGATGTACACCCGCAGGGTATCCGGGTACATCTTCACCACGGCGGCCCGCTTGATGCGCCTGTCGAGAAGAATACGATCGTCTGCTTTTTCCCGGTCGAAGAACAGCATCGATGTCGACGCGTCTATTCTCAAAAGCTGGATGATTTCACCCTCCGTTACATACCGAGTGCCGTGAATCTGCACCTTCTTTACCGGAAGTATGACTGACAGCCCTGCCCGCATTCCAAGTTTCAGCATGAGCAGAGATATCAGCACGGCAATCAGCGCTAAAAGAACGGCGCGGACACGCTTTTTCGGCCGCACTGCACTTTTTTGTAATTGTATCACCCGATCCTCCGCTGGTCTTCCTGCACTATCACCTTCGAATCAGCGGTTTTCCTCGAAATATTGAGCAATATCCCCATCATTATGGAATTCGCTAAGAGGCTCGATCCGCCGTAGCTCAGAAAGGGCAGGGATATTCCCGTTGACGGAAGAAGCCCGGTCACAACCGCAATATTGAACACCGCCTCCCAGACGATGAGAGAGGTGATTCCGAATGCGAGCAAGAACTCGAAACTCTCCGGCTGTGAATAGGCAATTTTGAAACCCCTGTATGCCATGACCATGTACAGAAAAATAATTAAAATCACGCCGATATATCCCAGCTCCTCCGCGCAGATGGCGAAGATAAAGTCGGTATGGGGTATGGGAAGGTACTTGATCTTCTGAACGCTCCTTCCCAGGCCCGCTCCGGCAAAGCCGCCACGGGCGAACGCCTTGAAGCTCTGGATGATCTGATACCCCTTGTCGGTCGGGTCGGCCCACGGGTTGAGAAAACCGGTAATACGCTCTTTCCTGTACCCCCGTTCATTCACCATGAGAAAGAGCGCCGGTATCGAAACGATAACGAGCGATATAATGGAGATGCTCCTGATTCCGGCAATGAAAAACATCAGTATTGCAATAAAAAAGAGTAAAAATGCGGTCGAAAAATCCGGCTCCAAAAAAACTAGAAATGCGGTAACGGAGGTTATAATAAAGGGGGGAAGAAATCCCCTGTAAAAGTCGTTGATTTTGTTTCCCTTCTTCGAAAGAATCGAAGCGAGGTATATAATAAGAACGATTTTGGCAAACTCGGACGGCTGAAACCCGACCGATGAAAAGCGGAACCATCTCCGTGAGGTGTGAACGAGGCCTCTCTCGATCAGAGGAGGAAGCAGAAGCAAAACGAGTAAAGCGATAATCCCCCATACAAAGACCTTGATTCTCCGTTCGATAATTCTGTAATCCATAAACGTAAAAATTATGAATGCGGTAAATGAAAGAACAGCCCACAGGACCTGTTTTCGTAAAAAGTAGAAGGCGTCGGATTTTTGTATGCCGATACCGGCACTGAACACCATTATAATCCCCAGTCCATAAAAAATAACCACAACCGCGAAGAGCACGTAATCGATCTCTCCCCTTCTCACAAAGACGGCCGGTCTGATTTCACTGGTGTGGTTGATATCCATTTGCTCGATCTTATCCAAACTACTGTATCTTTAATGTGCTCAGCGCAATAAGCGCTAACACAAGGCCCGCAATCCAGAAACGGACGATTATTTTCGATTCCGACCACCCCTTCAGCTCAAAGTGATGGTGGATGGGCGACATCAAAAACACCCTCTTTCCGAATACCTTGTACGAAAATACCTGTATGATGACGGAAAGCGTTTCCACGACAAATACACCGCCGACGACGATGAGCAGCACCTCCTTCTTTATGAGGAGTGAAATAACGCCGATCGATCCGCCCAATGAAATCGACCCGGTATCGCCCATGAAAACCTCTGCCGGGTGGGCGTTGAACCACAAAAACCCCACACCCGCGCCAAGAAGGCTCATGCAGAACACAGTCAGTTCGGCGCTGTTCGGTATGTAGGGAATACCCAGGTAGTTCGCGATCTTTACGTGGCCCGAGAGGTAGCTCAACCCCGCGTATGCGGCCGAAACAAAAATGAGCAGCCCTATGGCCAATCCGTCGAGGCCGTCTGTGAGATTGACCGCATTCGTCGTGCCCACGAGAAGCAAAATCCCGAAGGGGATATAGAAGTACGACATATCCAGAACCGGCCTGTTTACAAAGGGCACATACAGAAGCGTGGTGTTATCCCCGCGTTCCGGCCCGAAGTATATGAAGAGCATAACTGCTGTCGAGACAACGAGCTGGGTAATCAGTTTAATCTTGCCATGCAGTCCGCGGGAGCTCTTTTTGACGAACTTCAGGTAGTCGTCGAAAAACCCGATAATCCCGAACCCCACCGTTGCGACCATAACCAGAATAGTATAGGGATTGCCCAGGTTCCCCCACAGGAAGATTGACGCCAGAATCGAAAGCAGTATGATTATACCGCCCATCGACGGGGTGCCCGCCTTCTTCTCGTGGCGGCTCGGGGTATACTTGCGGACCTGCCTGCCGATGCCGATCTGACGCAGTTTTTTGATAATAGGCTGCGCAAAGATGAAACATATGAGAAGCGCAGTGACGGTCGCATACACCGAGCGGAAGGTTATGTACCTGAAGACATTAAATGCAAAGAACTTCTCATACAGCGGATACAGAAAATGATAAAACAAAGTTCCCCTCCCAGTTAAAAACCCGCTCTACCCACCTGCAAGCGCCTGTACCACCCGATCGAGCCGCATGGCCCGGGACCCTTTGACAAGGATCAGATCACCCTCTGACGTATCCCCTTTGAGCTCGGTAATCAGTTCCCCCATATCCTCAAACCGCAGAACCCTCAACCGGCCCGATGTCGTCAGACTCTCGCCGGTCATCCCTGCAAAGCGGCCGTACGTGTAGAGCACATCAATGCCGTTTTTCAGCACCTGTTCGGCCAACGCGCGGTGATACCTTTCCGACTCATCACCGAGCTCCAGCATATCGCCGAAAACGAAGGCCTTTCTTCCGGCTACCGAAATCTTTCCTACATACTCCAGTGCAGCAGACACGGAGAGAGGATTGGCGTTGTAGCTTTCGTCAATGACCGTCACCCCCTTTTTCTTGAATACCGACCCCCTTCCCCGCTCCATGACAGGCGATTCGAGTCCCGCCCGTATCTCCCCGGCACTGAGGCCGAAGTGGAGCCCGACAAGCGCCGCTGCAGCTGCATTTACAATACCGTGACTCCCTAAAACCGGAGCCGCTATGGTCTGCCCCAACAGAACGAATTTCGTTTTATCGATACCTGTTTCGATAACCCTCTCCGGATGCACATCACCGCATGTCAGGCCGAATGTCTTCACTGAAACCTTGCGATTAGCAAGTCCGTCCCGCAGAAAATCGAAAAAGCGGTCATCCGCATTTAAAAACGCGGTCCCTCCAGAGGGAATGGCCCAAAGGGCCGCCTTTTTCTCCCGGGCTATGGCTTCTTCGCTGCCGAAAAAACCCACGTGCGCGGGGCCGATATTGGTTATAAGCGCGTTTTGGGCCCGCACGAGACCGGCCAAATACTCGATTTCACCCGGATGATTCGTGCCGATTTCCTGGACAAGCACATCGGTGTTCTGGTCAAGACACAGAAGGGTCTTCGGCACACCGATATCGTTGTTGTAGCTTTCAATACTCGCCAGGGTTTTATATCTCTGTGAAAAAACGCTTTGAATCAGTGCCCTGGTCATTGTTTTTCCCGCAGAGCCGGTTATGACGATTTTGCTGACCGAAAACCTTTCGGAATAATTTCTGGCAATCGATCCGAATGCCTTTCTGGTATCCCCGACCCCTATAAATAAAACCGCCGGATATTTTTTTACGTGCATTCGCACCGGCGCATTCTGTGCAGTGTTGAACAGCACCGCCTTCACGCCCTTTTCCGCTGCAGCGCGAATAAAACGATGCCCGTCAAACCGGTCGCCGGGTATCGCAACAAACAGGTCTCCCTTTTTCAAAGAACGCGTATCTGTGGAGATTGAAGAAACCGCCCCCAGCTCATACTCGGCCCTGCTGCTTACAGAGTTAATCCGGACGCCGCGCAGAAGCTCTGTATATTTAGAAGGAACCACTGTATTCCCTTCGGCTGCTCAGTATATAATCACTTTTACATCCGTGTAGGTGACCGGTTCCATGTCCAGCTGTTCTTCAGCTATCCTCTTTATTCTCTGTCTGGACTGCAGTGTCGATAGCTCCATCCTCTTGAGGTAGATGGATTTTTCAAGCTCGTTGCGCTTTATGGTCAGTTCGGTTATCTTTCTGTTCAGAAGATACATATCTATGTTCTGCCACGTGACGCAGAACAAAAGAGTGAAAATGACGGCAAAGAAACAGGTGATTCTCAGCATTCTCTTTATCATTGAATTATGAATGCTTTCACTATCCTTACGCACTGTATCTCATTTCCTTTTGAGACTGATGATTGACTCCGTCGAGCTTTTGGGCGCATCTGAGCCGGGCGCTCCGCGAAGACGGGTTTTCATCGGTTTCCCGGTCATCGGGCATAAGCGGCTTCCTGGTCAGAACCTTGATAATCTTTTTGCCTCCGCATACGCAGACCGGAAAATCGGGCGGACAGCGGCAGTCTCTCTTGAGGTCATTGAAAACAGATTTGACAACCCTGTCTTCAAGTGAATGAAAGCTGATGACGCAAATTCGTCCGTCCGGCTTCAGCACATCTACCGCGTCCCGCAGGGCATTTTCAAGTATCTCGATTTCGTCATTTACAAAGATTCGAATAGCCTGAAAGGTCTTGGTCGCCGGATGAATTTTCCTGGGCCAGTATTTTCTCGGTACCGCCTTTTTTACAATATCGGCGAGCTCGATTGATGAGGTGATTCGTTTTTTCTCCCGCGCCTCCAGGATGTGCAGGGCAATGCGGCCCGAAAAACGCTCCTCACCGTATGCCCAGATGATTTCCGAGAGCTTCTTCCTGCTGAAGCGGTTGACCACATCGGCAGCGGATAGCGCCCTTGTTCTGTCAAGCCGCATGTCAAGCGGCTCATCTACTGAAAATGAAAAACCGCGGCCGCTCTCGCGTATATGATACATCGAGATGCCGAGGTCGAAAAATATCTTGTCTATACCGCCTGAAAAATTGTTTTCGATTATTTTTTTAAGGTTGGAAAAATTATCATGGGCAGGAATAAACAGATTGCCGAAGGATTCGAGCCGTGCCTGTGCCCTTTTCAGTATCTCGTCGTCCTGCTCGATCCCAAGCAGCATGCCGTTTGTAAGCTTTTTGAGAAAATGTTGTGCATGACCGCCCTCGCCTAATGTGCAGTCGACAACATGGTCTGACGGCCTGATGTCAAGTGATCTGAGCGCCTGTTCCAGCATTACAGGATTATGGACATACATGATCCCCCCTATAAACCCAGATCTGCAATCTTGTCACCGAGAGCGTCGAAACTCTTCTCCTTCTCTTCCCTGTACTGGTTCCAGCTTTCAACGCTCCATATCTCAATCCTCTTTATGGCTCCTAAAATTACCGCCTCCCTCTGTATGCCCGCATACTCACGCAGGCTCTGCGGCAGCGCGATCCTTCCCTGCCGGTCCACCGCCTGCTCATTGGCAGGCGAAATAAACATGCGCAGAAACGACCGTTCGTCCCTGTTTGTCAGCGAAAGGTTGGCGTTTATCTTTTCGACAATCGCTTCCCATTCATGTTTCGGATATACGAAGAGGCAGCGATCAAAGCCCTTGGTCGAAATCCAGTACTCTTCATCACCCACCTTTGAGTACCGAAGACGAGCCGGAATTGCAATACGGCCCTTCTCATCAATCGTATGTCGGTACTCGCCTATAAACATCCGCGTCTCCGAATTCCCCCGGGCCCGGGCCCCGGCTGCACCCGGCCGGCAGTAAATCCCTGTGAAATTTCCCTGCACCTCGCAGTAAAACGGGCATTTGATAGTACAATATACCACATTGTGGGAAAATTCACCACTTTTCCCCACAATTTCCCTTAATAATACAGGAATTTAGAAACTTGTCAATTGTTTTTTTACACTTTTTTGAATTTTTTTTTGGAGGGAAAAAAGGGACTTTTGCAAAAATGTTAGAGGGTTGTGCATATTCCTGCTTTAATACTGATCTTATCTGACTAACCCTTTATGGTTTTCTATCTATAAGATTCACGTCGATGGCTGATTCTCAATATAAGAGCCACGCCTTCAACAATGGTGAAAATGACCCGGTAGTCTCCAACGCGAAACTTTCGCAGGCCTGCGAAATTTCCCGTAAGAACTGGGAACTGATCTGCTTTTTCAGGTAGGGCCTCTTCAATTTTCTTTAAAATCCTATCCGTCTGAGCCCGGTCTATTTTCTTCAAATCATGCCCCACTGACTTTTTAAAGGCAATCTTATAGCTCAATTTCTTTCCTTATTTCATCTAACGTGATAACAGTATCGGTTGTATCATGCAGTCGATCTACTGCAATCTGGAGATCTGCTAATTCGGCTAAATAAACTTGCAGCGCCTTTTGTATATGGAAAGATTTAGGTCTCTCTGTTTCCTCAGCAATTTCAGAGAGTCTTGAGGCTAGTTCATCAGGTATTCTTACAGAGATAGCTTTGCTCATACGATACCTCCAATGTATTTAATTGTATTACAATGTAACTGTTTTTTAATGAAAGTGCAAGCCGTTAAGGTCAATTACTGGTCGTTGCCAACATAAAGATTTCCCAAGGTTTAACAAAAGAGACCTCTGCAAGGGAGACCTCTGCGAGGGAGACCTCTGCTGAACTCCTGATTTTCAATGATAAATCTTTTTTAATAAATTTTTTTCCATATAGAACAACATTTAACTATTTTGTTCTGTTTGTAAAATAATTTTCAACAAATTGCGGGCTGGAAATTAAATGAGGGGGGATAGAATAAAAGGAAAGTAGATGGTGCTGCCGATGGCACTGAGCGGTGCAGGAATTTTTAATATTGAAACTGGGGTTTTCGGGCCGGAGAGGCCCGGTGATCGGAATGAAGAGGCTGGTTGTCAGACCGAAAAAGCTGGTTGTTGGAAAGGTTACTGCGTAGATGACTTGCTTTTCAGTGCCAGGTTATACCTCTGTTCTTCTGTGAACAGGCCCAGGGTCTTCAGCTCGCGCTTCACATCGCGTTTTTTGCACTTCAACCGGCCGTATTCAGGGGATCGTAGCGCTTTGACCATATCTTTCACACGCAGGTACGGTTTATCGATAACCAGCCGCACAAGACGCCTTCCAAATTTATCGCGGGTCAGTTTCATCTTGTCGGTCATTGCGCTCGTAATATGAGGAACTTCAGCAGAAGTTGGCCGGGCAGCAGGTTGTCTATTTTTCGCCACTGAAGCCTCGGACTGTCCGGTTTCCAGGATAGGGTCGCGTAATTTTATCTGCTCAAGCGCGGCTTTTAACTTTGCATCGCTCGCTTTGATTCCCAAAAAGTAAACGAGCGCCTTCTCGACGTCTTCGAACTCCTTTATAATAGAAGAAAACTCCATCAGCTCGAAAATATTATGCACGCCTGCCGCCATATGTGTCAACACGATGTCGCCGCTGTGCTCCCGTATATCCTTCAAACCGCTCACAAATACTCCCCACCCGGCGCTGCTTATATAATCAACATTCTCAAGGTCAACTATTATCTTGTACCTGTCGAGGGCAAACTGTTCTTCAAGCAGTTTATCCAATTCAGGTGCGGTCGTTGTATCGATATACCCCGATACAGTTACAATGACAACTTCTTCATTTTCTCCGGCATAGGAAACTTTGAGATCTATACCAAGCATGAACACCTCGAACAGGTTTTTCAGATATTGTATATCTCACGCCGCTAATAGTCAATACGGCATGAATATATTTTTACGGGTACACAGGTGCCGCCATCAACACCCGCCGGGTTTCTCACAAAGTCAGTCCGCGACTTTCTCTATATCTTCAAACCCTAAATCCACCAGGAATGAGTTTTCACAGAGATCCAGTTTTACCTTTGCGCGGCCCTTTCTTTTATCAACCTTCACGATTTTCCCCTCAAGCCCCTTCAGCGGGCCGGATACCGCGCATATTTTATTATTAACATCGAAAAATACTTTTGATTTATCGACCGTTTCCCCAAACGAGAGAAAGTGCAGTAGAAGCTCGCTATCCTGTTTGGTTAACGGTGTGATATTCTGATTGCTCTGTAAAAATCTGATGAACCCCGGTATTCTGCGCATTCCCCGGTACAACTCAACCGGAATATCCGCTGATTCAAGAAAAACATACCCGGGAAAAATCGGCGCAATCGTTTCACGCCAGGTCCCGCTTTTTCTTATTTTAAGAGCTCGCCTGGGCCAGACGAGTTTTGATCCTGTACTCTCAGCGACCGGACCCGCCATATGAATATAGTTCTTTTCGTTTTTTGTCCGTACCTGAATAACATAGTAGGGCAATGGTCTCTCCTGTAAGGGATCTCTCCTGTAAAGGACCCCTCCAACCCGGGAATTACAGGCTTTCCTTTATCCGCTTTATATGTCCCCGGCCAAGGCCCTTGACCTCACAGCCTAACTCTAAGTACTTTCGTATCTGATCATCATCTAGCATACAGAAGCAATCGATTATAGCGAATGCCTTGCCCACCGACCTGAACACCTTGTCAGGATCGAGGTCAAGGTACTGTTTATGGCGCACCGTAAGAACTACTGCATCCGCGCCTTTCATTGCACCCCACATGTCCTCCTCTATACTCAGATGCTTCAGTTTATCCTGACGGTGAAAGAAACGAGCCCTGCTGTAACCGGGGTGGGGGTAGGTATCCTGCTTCTCCAGCTCCCACCAGTTACTCATATACGGGTCGTGCACGCGGATCTCAGCACCCATTTCCGTAAGCCGCCGCACAATGAATTCCGAGCCGCTGTAGCGCGTATCTCCCACATCTTCCTTGTACGATGCGCCAAGAATCAAAACTTCAGCAGCCGCGATCGGCTTGCCCATATTCCTAAGCGCGTCGCGAACGAGCTGCGGGGTGTGCAGCGCGCGGGTGTCGTTGATGTCTATCGCTGCGGGGGTTATTTTAAAAATCTGGTCCTCCCAGCCTAAATTATGCCTGTACGCCCACACGCCGAGTCCGCCGTCTTTCGGGAGACAGTAGCCGCCTATCCCCGGCCCCGGAAACATAATGTTCGAATGCGTCGGCCTTACCTTTACCGCATCTACGACCTTTTTAAGGTCCACGCCGTTTCTCTCTGCAAAGAGCGACCATTCGTCCATAAAGGCCAGTATAGTGGCCCGGTAGCTGTTTTCGACTATCTTTGCGGTTTCCGATTCGATAGGTCTGTCGAGTACGGTCAGCGGATACTGATCGGTATTCAAAACCTCACTTAAAAATTTAACCACCTTTACCCGTGCCTCTTCACTGATGCCGCTGCATACCCTCCAGTAATCCCTGACCGAGGCAACATAATTTTTACCAGGCATTACCCTTTCATAGCTGTGGGCCAATAGAGGTTCAGATGCAATTTTGCGCTTTTCGAACCTCTTTTTTATAATGGGGTAGGCTATCTGTTCCGTGGTGCCCGGCGGAACAGTAGTCTCTATCAACACGAGCGCATGAGGCTGGATGTTATCCGCTATGGTGTAAAATGTTTCTTCGAGGGCTGCCATCTCAACGCTCCCGTCAGAAACATTGCCAAGCGCGTTTTTTCTATAATCACACTGGATATCTATCACCACCACATCCGCAAGCTGCAGCACCTCATCGGTGTAGGTGGCTATCAGAGTATTTTTTTCCGTGCAGCGCTTGATTATCGTGTCAACCTCAGGGTCGTCCGATTTAATGGGGCAGATGCCTTTGTTGAGATACGGTATCTTCCAGAAGCTTCTGGTACTCGGACGCTGCTTTCCTATAACGAACTTTGTCGGCTTTCCGTCGGTATCGGTTGAATCAGCAATTATGGCGGCCATTACCGCGCCGACAAACCCCAGGCCGAGAACAACGACGATTTCTTTCCCCTCATCCCGCTTCTCCTGTACAATCTTCTGAAGCCGTGTGAATTCCTGCCGGTATTCGTCCTTCTTCGGGAGTGCAAACTCTTCTCCGGCCGGACTCACCGATACGGGCTTTTCATTCATGTGTGTTCTCCTCTATATTGTATGCATTGGTTTTCGAATAGACGGTATTATCGCCCACTTTTTTTATATAATATACCATTTTTTCCGTTTTTTTCCTCACCTTGTGTTATATTGTAGGATGGACGAAAACAGTATGAACAATATATTAATCATCGATTCCAACAGCAAGCTCGCAAATCACATTACTCATACCTTTCAGGACAACGGCTTTACAATTACAGACGCCGCTGACTTCGAAACGGCAGAGAAAATAATCAAAGAGCGCGATTTCGATATTATTATCAGCGATACAAAGATACAGGGAGGAACGCTTGACGAGCTCCTCACGTATGAAACGCGCTCCGGAACAAAACCAATGGTTATTGTTTCAGCGGAGCACCAGAACCTCGAAGAGGCATTAAAAGCGGTTGAGGGCGGCGCTTTTGACGTAATAAGAAAACCCTACGAGATTCCCGAGCTGGAAGTAAAGATAAAGAATGCCCTCAAGATACGAAAGCTCGAATATGAAGCCGATAGCCTGCGGGGCGAGCGCAACATCATTTACAAGGCCGAAAACTTCATCGGAGAGAGCCCCGAGATCAAGGAAATCTTTGAAATAGTAAAAAAAATAGCAAAAAGCAACTCGTCGGTGCTTCTCCTCGGTGAAACCGGCACAGGCAAAGAGCTGCTGGCAGGCGCAATTCACTACAACAGCCTGAGAAACGAAAGTGCCTTTGTCAAGGTAAACTGCGCAGCCCTGCCAGAGCACCTTCTCGAAAGCGAGCTGTTCGGGCATGAAAAGGGGTCCTTTACCGGTGCTGAAAGGCAGCGTATCGGAAGGTTTGAACAGGCTGACGGCGGAACCATCTTTCTCGATGAAATCGGCGATATGAGTCTTGCCACGCAGGCAAAGGTCCTTCGGGTGCTTCAGGAAAAAGAGTTTCAGCGCGTGGGAGGCAACAAAACTATAAAGGTTGATGTTCGCATCATCTCCGCGACAAACAAGGACCTCATCCATGAAATACAGGAAAAACGCTTCAGAACCGACCTGTACTACCGGCTGAACGTTGTCACCGTAACATTACCGCCGCTTCGCGAGCGACGCGGTGATATACTGCTTCTTACCTATTTCTTCCTCAAAAAACTGACCGGTGACCTCAAAAAAAAGATTAAGGAGATTCATCCCCTTGCCATAAAACAGCTTACAGAGTACTCCTGGCCTGGCAACATCCGTGAGCTCGAGAACACCATAGAGAGGGCGGTGCTGCTCGCAGACGACGGCATTATCAAACCTGAGGACCTCCATCTGCCCTATCAAACCGGTTTTGTGCAGTGGGATTACAACGCGATACGCATCCCCCTCAAGGGAATCAAGTTAGAGGAAGTCGAACGCCACCTTGTGCTCCAGTCGCTGAAGATGTGTGACTGGGTGCAGAAGGA
>Ga0315555_1000111_pt1 | contig 50247 bp, 48 predicted proteins | sample SalMarSW160380MG_FD_202113 | JGI IMG/M metagenome (GOLD analysis project Ga0315555, IMG submission 202113) | Salt marsh sediment microbial communities from the Plum Island Ecosystem LTER, Massachusetts, United States - Salt Marsh Sediment SW1603-80 ... | reverse complement strand
TTATCCGATGCAAGAAAGAGCACAAGATCCGCAACATCGTCCGGAGCTTCATATCTCCCCAGAGGAATCATTTTTAAAAAATCCTTTCTCAATACTTCTGTAGCTTTGCCTGTAAGCCTTTTAAGTATTTTAAGCTCCTCATCCATCATATCAGTATCCACAATACCCGGGCAGATAGCGTTGACAGTTATCCCGTTTATTGCAAGCTCTTTCGCAAGAGCCTGTGTAAAACCGATAACTGCAAACTTCGAAGCACAATAGTGTGTGTATCTCGCCTCACCTGTTTTACCCAACTGAGAAGAAACATTGATAATCTTGCCCGACTTCTTCATCATCATATATCCGGCAGCTTCGCGTGAGCATAGAAAAACACCACGGCAATTAACTGCCATTGTACGGTCCCACTGTTCATCGGTTGTATCGATACAATCAACAACGTAAATAATTCCGGCATTGTTAACGAGAATATCGATCTTTCCGAATTTCTCTAAGATCTTCTGAAAAATCTGATGTACAGTTAAGGCATCGGATATATCTCCAGGAGCTTCAAAAGCTCTGCCGCCCGCACTCATGATTTCTTCAGCCACCTTCCGACAGAGGTTCTCCCTGGTCCCATTTATCACAACTGATGCTCCTTCTCGGGCAAAAGCAAGCGCAATTCCCCTGCCAATTCCTCTCGTGCTCCCGGTAACAAGAACAATTTTATCACTGAACATTCTATCTCTCATTTCTCTTGAGTGTTTTACTTCTCCCCCAGCATTTTACAGGTATCGGCCGTACCGGAGGTCTTACTGTAAAAGGAGCAAGCCTTGAAAGAGGGATACCCGTTTCAGCATGAATTATATTTGCTATGAGGTTGTAACAGGTTTTATTTTGACATAACCCCATTCCTGCTCTCGTCATTCTCTTTACCGCATCCAGGTCACGTGCCCCTTCTCGTATAGCCTTTTTGATTTCTCCAAGTGTAACTTCTTCACACCTGCAGATGATTCTATCGTCATCATATTTCATCAGTTCATCATCGATCTTCATTCATCAATCCTTTTAAAGTATCGTACGTCATCGGCGAACTCTTTTGGAATTACAATAGTTACGACATGTGTGCGATCAAAATTCTTCCTGCTCAGTACCTTTTGCACAAACCCCTTACACACGGAATTTCCCGCTCTATCTATCCCGACAATTTTTTCGCCTTGTACAGGAATCGGCAGCTCTTCATACGGTAATGCGATAGAAGCCTCATTTTCAGAATAGGTTTTATCCACGATAAAAATTGCGAGCCCAGGACAAATGGTAATACACTTTGTACATCCGGTACATTTCCCATCAGGATCAATTAGTCTGGGATAGTTTGTGATTGGTTTGCCCACCTTGATCAAATGTCTATCGCATACCGTTTCGCAAGGATTACACGGTATTTCCTCAATACATTCAATGATTGGTACCGGACCTTTACTGAATCTTTCCTCTGATGGATATCCATTGTACTTTTCAATTTTTTCAAGTGTGATAATTCCGTTAGTCTTCTCAAGAAGCGATCTTCTGTATTCCAACTAAAATCCCCTTCAAGCAGCATAATAATGATGAACTATCTTTTCTTTCGATTCCTGGCGATAATCGCCATACGGCCCCAGACGCAGCGCTCTCAATCCTTCCTTCGCTTTATTAATAATTTCTATTCCCTGCTTCTTTACAATCTTTCCCAGTGATATACCAGCAGCTATACCTGCAAGCTTTCCCTCCTCCATTGCAGATGAGGCCTCCTCAATGCCTGCTACATCGCCAGCAACATAAATGCCTTCAATAGACGACTGCATATTTTCATTGTGCAATGGAACAAATCCTCCCAGCTGTGGTAGATAATCAAACTTCATACCGGCCATCCAGCAAAGCTCGGCAAGCGGTCTCAGGCCAACTGCAATGCAGATAAGATCAACATCCAGAATCATCTCACTGCCCTTCAATACCTTAAACGTATCGTCAATTCTGGCTATTTCAGCTTTCCTGACACAGGAATCCCCTTCTGCTCTTGTAATTGTATGGCTAGTAATAATTGGTATTCCCATCCTTACAATTTTTGAAGCATGGACCTGATATCCCCGTACTTCCGGAAGTGCTTCTACCACTGCAATTACCTCCGCACCGGCCTGTAATAATTGATAAGCAACGATCAATCCGACATTACCTGAGCCGATGATAAGCACTTTATTGCCTGGTAATACACGGTTCACATTCACCATTGTCTGTGCTGCTCCCGCCCCCATGATATTCGGCAACGTCCATCCGGGAAAAGAGAGTGAGTTCTCCAATGCACCGGTTGATACAATAATTCTTCGAGCTTCAATCACACTCACCATATTTCCATTGGACAGCCCCAGTTTTAAATCTGGAAACATGCCCCATACAACTGTATTAAGCAACACCTTCACACCATACTTTTGTGTATCTTCCAGCATCATATTTCCGATTTCAAACCCTCTAATTCCTGCAAGATGTTCTTCCGAACCGAAAAATCTGTGTATCTGCTTGAAAAGCTGTCCGCCGGCAGTTCTGTTCTCATCGATGAGCGTTACATCCACACCATTTTTAGCAGCTTCAATAGCCGCACACAATCCAGCTGGCCCTGCTCCGATAATGGCAAGTTCAGTTTTCATCCACCGCCCCTCCAATTTTCCCATATTCCAAGGCCTTCCTGTGTATTTATAACCATATTATCTTCGACAGGAGTCACACACGTTCTCACATTTGGTCTCCCATTAACTTCCATAACACAATCGGTGCACCTCCCAATTGCACAGAATATACCCCTGGGCTCTTTTTTTTTAGATGTATATCGAAAAGTTTTAATCCCTGATGCTACAATAGCTGTAGAAATCATCTCGCCTTCATACGCCTTTATCTTTTTACCATCGACGATTATTATCACCTCTTTTGCAACAGGCAATGGCCCAAGTATGGGATGCTCTTTTATTCTCACTCTAAGCTCCTTTTGTTAGAAAATCATGACATACAGTCAGATCATACGGCTGGGGCCACTGTACTTTTGGTTTACCGGTAAATCTCCCGGGATTCATACGATTAATCGGCAATGAGGTCTTTCCATCACAAATATATTCTGAAGCAATTTTGCCTGATATCGCTGCCCACGACATTCCTGCCGGAAAGCCTGCAACAATAAAGAGGCCTTTTATCCCGGGCATAGGACCTATCGAGGGCATTCCATCTGGTGTAAAACCCATCGTACCCACCCATGATCGTACAATTGACACTTCACTTAGGCCCGGAAAAATTGTAAAAATATACGACATCACTCTTAGTACTTCATCTGCATAAATCGTCTCATCAAAGTAGTTGTAATCCGGCGGCCTTGCAGGCCCCGGGCCTCCTAGGTTATAATTTCCGCTCACGGTCTGGGTGGCGCCATAGGCAAAATCCCCGTTGCACAGCATTTCAAAGGGTTGTGGAGGCAATTCAGGCAGCCTCTCTGTCACCATAGCAAGCTCTCGAACAGGAATAACCTCTATGTCCTCAGTAAGGAGTGATGCCCATCCATTCGTTGCATTCACTACATACGGAGATTCAATGATCCCATCCGAAATCTTAACTCCCTGTACTTCGTTATTCTTTATAACTATTTCTTCGATTTTCGTATGTGTAACGATTTCTGCCCCGAGTTTTTGTGCCTCGAGAGCCTGGGCCCGTGCAAGCAAGAAAGGATTAAGATTGCCGTCGGATTTCCGTAACCTTGAGCCGAATATTACCTCCGGATTTAGATTAGGCATCACTTCAAGTGTTTCTTTCCTGTCCAGCAATTCGATTTCGTCATCTCCCAGGGACCTCTGTATTTCGATAAGCCTTTTAAGATCATTAAACTCACTTTCATCGATAGCAATATCAAGACAGCCGACCTGTCGAAACTCAAAGTCGATTTCAAAATTTTTTTGATACTCCTTCATGATTTTAGTATTTGCCCGTGTAAACTTAAGTCTATAGTCAGTCTTATCAATATTTAGAAACCGTCCATAACAGTGGACAACCATACCTCCACATCGCCCGGTAGCGCCCGCAGCAATATTCCGCATTTCACACAACACCACTTTTTTTCCTCTTAAGGCAAGATGGTATGCTGCTGCTGTACCCACTGCTCCACCGCCGATAACAACAACGTCAGCCTTTTTTAGTACTGTCGCCATTAGCAACCTTCCAGCCTATTAATTATTTCCACACCTTCACCCGCGCCCACTACCTGTTTTGTGCTCTATCAACAATCATTTCAATCTTCCCCTGAGCCCCCTCAGGCAGTTGTAAAGGCTTATGTTCTTCAAGGATTTTTTTTGCCCGCTTACGGGCAAACTCCAACATACCCTTATCCCCAGACCGTTCAAATGCTTCATACCTCCTCCGGTCTACTATTGATGGTATCCAGTGTTCTCTTCTCAAATACTCCTTAGTATGCTTTTCAGTTAAATAACTTTTCCCACTGTGAGTCACTTTACCAATCACATTCATACTGCTTAAAACCGTATCAACAGAAAAGTCTATTCCCTGAAGCACTCTCTGCACATACCCGTACAATTCATTATCAATCACTATTCCCTCAAGTGAGGTTGTCAGTACACTGTTGATTGTGCCTGCCGACGAATATATAAGATTATAGCCGGCCAGGGCCGTTGTTATCACTGTAGCAGCTTTCTCAATTCCACTCTGAATGTCATTCATTTTCGAATCAGTCGTTCCAGCTACACCGCAGCTTGGTATTTCATAATTCCGACACATCTGCGCACTGTATATGTAGTATAAACATCGCTCTGGGCACCCTTCGCTAACATCCCCTGCCCGCATATCCATTACTGTTGGTGCATGTGTATACAATACTGGAGCTCCCGGTTTAACCAATTGTGCCAACATTACGCCAAACATAACCTCTGCATTCTGCTGTATTAACAATCCTGCCAGAGTTACCGGCGCTGTTGCCCCAGAAATCGGATCAGTCTCAACCAGCAACGGTAATCCAAGCTTCGCACACTCAAATAAAACTTCGCAGTTGGTATCACCATAGATAAGTGGACTTTTAAAGCAGCATACAAAACTTACCAGATTACGCTTAAATACTTCCTCTCTGCTCCCTACTGCAGCTTCAAGAATATCAACATGATCCCGAACTTCTTCTGCGCTCTCCGCCTGATTAATAAGATGCTTTCCAGTATTTCTTACCATTCCCTCAAAAGCCTTTATATATAGCCCTTTTTTTGGCAGATCTGATGGCGTAATTGGATTCTGGCAAGACTCAAGGTTATCGAGAACATCCTGTACCAGCACCATTTCTTCAAGGTCCCTGAAACTTCCAGGCCTGTGCTCACCGGTCCACAGATCAATAACATTAACACAATTTCCGCTGCCTGTTGTATGAACATCATTACCACCAACAATAATATCTTTCGAAGGGTCCCTTCCGCCCAGTACAAATCGGCTTGGCGCAAACTTCAAAGCTTTTTCTACCAGCCACTGCGGTACACGTACTATCCCCTCCTGCTCACTCACATCACACCCAGCTTCTTTTAATACTCGTAACGCAGGTTCATATGTAACCTTTACCCCGGTTCCTTCAAGAAGATTCAGACTTTGATGATGCCACTGGAGTATGTCCTCCTTTTTTAGATATTCAAGATACCTCCCTCTCCCGAAATAGTGTGCCATGATTCTTTCCTCCAATTATCGCAGGCTAATTTGTTAATTAAGCCTCCAGCCCGGCATTTATCCCCTATAACTCAATACGGTTCTGTATGTCACCGGTTAAAATTCAAGCAACTCCAACAACTATCAATATCAGGTCACGGTCTTTCCCTTTTTATATAATCCAAGTCTGATTTATTAATCCCTTATTGTTTGATCTACCCAGCTTAATATGTATTGATGATTATTTCATACAGTTACTAATATTCCTTTTGCCGCTGATTCTTCGGCCTTAAATGTGATCTTTAGATTAAAAAGCATATCCTCCTGTTCCTTATTGATGTCTCGTTTTTTATCAAGCTCAGCCAGCAGTGCTTTCAGGTCTTCGACAAATGTATTTACCTTCGATAACTCACCATTGATTTTTTTATCTTTTAAATATATCAGATATCGATTCCCATCAATTTCAACAGAGCCGTTCTTACCACTTACAATGGTCGTGTTGAATGCTTTCCCAGGTATCGGCATACCCCATTGTATGGTTGTACTTGCACCGGTGACATGCTGCATTAAAATCGATGCCGCAGCAATACCTTTTCGACTCGAATTAAAACCACATACTGCTTTTACCTCACCAAATATTCTCCTGAAAATTTGAATCCCATGATAATGAGCTGAGACTATCCAGCCGCCTTGCCTATTATCTTTTACATACCATTTACCCAGGTCTTTATAATTTCCCTTAAAGCCATCGAGGCTGAACCAGGACCCAAGAGCACCAAAGCTCATATATTTGTATCCCATGTACAGGTCGCCCAATTCTTCTTTATATGAGTCGATAAGCCGGTAGTCAGCATCATAATTCATTGTTTGTCCAACATGCAGGAATAAATTCCTCTTATTCGCAATATTAACAAGCTCTTCCGACTGCCGGTACTCAGTTAAAACCAGAGGGTATTCACACATTATATTTCTATTATTTTCAAGGGCGTACTTGACGATTTCATAGTGATATTTATTCGGCACAGATACAGAAATCGTATTTATTTCATCTGAATTACAAATCTCTTCAAGGGTTGAATAATGTTTAATATTTAATTCATGTGCGTATATTTCCGCATGGTGCGGGTTTCTATCGTAAACACCTTTTAGTTTTATTCTCTCGTTGTTAAATTCTTGAATAGCATACCCTCGAATATGTCCTGCGTACCCCGTCCCAACAAGGCCTACAGTAACTTTATAATTCACATATTTTTCCTTTCTTCAGTCCATTCATAACTATCCGCTTCAAAACATAAGGGCTTTCAGAGCGTCATATTTGTAATTCTTCCTTGATGACAATAACGCATTCCGGATTCATTCCACGTACGTGAATTGTCTTTATTTCGAAAAACTCTTTTATTCGTTTATGAGTTTTTCTACAATTCTCACCGCCATTTCTGCATCAGCACCATAACCATCTGCTCCTATATCCTGTGCCCACTGTTCTGATACAGGGGCACCTCCAACTATTATTTTAACCCGACTTCTGAGACCTGCTTTTACTATCTCATCAGCCACGTTTTTTTGTTCTCTCATAGTTGTCGATAGCATTGCGGACAATCCAAGTATTTGAGGTTTTAATAATTTTATTTTCTCTATAAAGGTCATTGCCTTTACATTATTTCCTAGATCAATGATTTCATATCCATTTATTTCAAGCATTGTTGCAACTATTGATTTTCCGATATCGTGGATATCCCCATAAACAGTACCAAGCATAACTTTGCCAGCTTTCTTTTTTTCTATTTTCATTTTTTCCAGTTCAGGATTTAAAATTTTCATAGCACTTCGCATCGCCTCAGCAGCGAGCATAAGATCTGGTAAAAATAATTCACCATTTCCAAATTTTTCTCCTACAATCTTGATTCCTTTGGAAAGACCCTCATCAATGATTTTTATTGGACCTACCCCATTCAATAGAGCCCTTTTCACCAAATCTTCGCATTTTTCACTTTCTCCTTCCTCAACTGAATTGATAATCTCTTGAATAGCAGAATGAATAGACATAAACACCTCTTTTGGGAAGTTAATTACAGCACACGAAAATCTTTGGTAATGTTATCAAAAACAAATAATATTTTATGCTTTTTTTATTATTATTTTGGTAACGTTCTCAACATTTTACACTAGCATTTACATTTGTCAATCTTTTTTTTTAAAATTAATTGTAAAAATTGTTTTTTATATTAAAATAATTTATTATTATAATAAAAATAGTATTTACATTGATAACGTTATCAAATATTGCAAGGAATTTTACTTTATGAACCTTTCAGCAAAAAAAACAATAAATAATAAAGTAACAATAAAAAATATTGCAAAAATTGCCGGTGTATCTGTCTCAACCGTATCAAGAGCACTACGGGATGACCCGAATGCAAATATTAATACAAAAAAGAAAGTCGTAGACATTGCGAAAGAGCTCAATTACTATCCAAATTTTCTTGCAAAAGGCCTCCGGCAAAACAGAACACAAACAATTGGAATAATATTTAATGACCTCAACAATCCATTTTATACTGAAATCTTAAGCGAAATGGGTGAGATTTTAAACAGTAAAAACTACTCTTGCTTTATTAGCTATTCTCATTATGATTTTGATCGTGAAAAAAATAACATAATCTCTCTGCTGTCAAAAAAAGTTGATGGTATAATTATTTCTCCTATTGATGAAAAAAGCGAAAATATTAATATATTGAGTGAGCATGATGTTGAATCCGTCATTATTGATAGCTTTCCGTACTTTCAAAATCACTGTTATGTATACTCTGATCACATAATAGGTTCAAAACTTGCTACCGAGTATCTTATTAATAATGGCCACAGGGATATTCTTCTAATGACAGCTCCCCTTCAGGAGAAGGTCAAAGCAAATCATTTTATAGAAGGCTATCATGATACTTTAAAAAAGCATAACATCGATTTTCGAGAAGAACTCATTGTACAGGCTGGAGAGCTGTCAATTGAAGGAGGGTACACAGTATTTAAGAAGCTTCTTACCGAAAACTTCAATTCAAATATACTACATTTTACAGGAGTAATTACAATTAGTGATTTGCTCGCAATTGGCATTTATAAGGCAGGAAACGAACTAGGATTTAACATACCAGGAAATTACAGCGTTGTGGGATATGATAATATTGAAGTAACAAGTGTACTTTCACCTCCTTTAACAACAATTCATCAACCCAGAAAGAGAATTGGGAAAGAAAGTGTACAGCTTCTTTTACATAATATTGAAAACAAGGAGATAATAATAAAAAATGTCGTATTTGATCCTCATCTTATAATAAGAGGATCCGTTCGAAACATCATCCATTAAAACTTCATAAAATAAAATCACAATTCTAATTTACCAGCATTATATGCACTTTATTTAACTAAATCAAGCATAATTATGATTAATTCAATAATTTAATTGACAGATTCTTATAAAATGATAAGATTACGTGTGAACGAACAGACTGAGACACATACGTTTAATTTATGATAGTACAATGAAAAGAATCGATCAAAGGAAAAACGACATTCTCAAGATGCTCTCCACCAAGGAGAATCTCCGCATCGAGGAGCTTGTGGGCACACTGAATGTATCGGAAGCCACGGTGCGACGAACGCTCAGCGAACTTGAAAAGGATGGTAAGGTTATCAGAACTCACGGGGGGGTGCAGCTTTTTACCAGGCGAAGTCATGACTACCTTTTCGACAACAAGTTCTCTAAAAATCTCGAACAAAAGAGGGCTATCGGCCTGCACGCTTCGAAAATGGTGAATTCGAACGAAGTCATCTTTCTCGATTCCGGCACGACTGTGTACGTTATGGCCGAGTACCTTACGAGAAGGCTCGAGGCAGAGCAGATACGCGGCATTCGGGTGGTGACAAACTCCATCGCTATTGCCGAAAACCTCGGTACACTGTGTGAGGTTATTATTCTCGGCGGGAGGGTTCGTCCCAGACGGAGAGACATATCTGGCCCGATTGTTGAAAAAAACATACAGATGTTCAGAGCGAACAAGGCCTTTATCGGCACGGACGGCATTACCATACGAGATGGGCTGATGACCACTGATGAATATACATCGAAAATCGACGAGGAGATGACAAACAGAAGCGACCAGGTGATTTTGCTTGCGGATTCCTCGAAGTTCAACACTCCATCCTTTGTGTCCTATGCCGGAATCGAAAGCATCGATATCATCGTTACGGACAGCAGGATCAAGAATGAGGTTATCAGGGCGTATCAAAAGTTTAACATACAGATACTGCTTGCACCGGTAGAGGATGAGCCGCCGCATAACGATGAAAACAACATTCACAGCAGTTAATATTAATCATTTAATCAGGAGGTACAAATCATGCCACTGGTGGGGAAAGAGTTCAAAATCGGCCTGCTTGTAACAGCACTACTGGAGGACAGGTATAATAAAACCGGCCATATGCGGGGAGAAGCGAGACGTGTCGCAAAGCTCTACGAAGACAAATTGAAGCCTTTCGGCACCGTGATCAATCCCGGATTCTTCGAGTATGAAAACGAAGCGATCAAGGCAGCCTCGGTTTTAAAACGGGAGGGGGTTGATATCATCGTTATTATCGAGCTTGCCTACCAGAAGGGCCTCATTCCGATGAGGGCTCTGCTCGATTTCGATATTCCCATTATTATCTGGAATACTCAGCTCATCGAGGAGTTCGGAGAGGACGCAGATTTCGATCTCATTATGGTAAACTCGGGGATGGCAGGGCTCCCTGAACTTTCGAGCTCTCTCGTCCGCGCAGGCAAGAATTTCATGATTGTTACCGGGAGTATCAACGATGCCGACGCAATTCAGGAGATGGGTGAATACATCACGGCTGCAAAAGCAGCGTCCCGGCTTAAAAATTCAAAAATCGGAATTATCGGACACCCCTATGAAGGCATGACCGATCTTATGCAGGACAATTTTGCGGTTATGGAGCTTTTCGGATGCAGCTCATGGCCGATTGACCATGACGAGATAATCGACGCCTACATGGATACTGAAGACAGCGAGGCAGAAAAGATAATCGACGACCAGAGGAGCAAGAAAAGAGAAATAGAAGTCGATCACGACATGATGCTCCGTTCAGCAAAACTCGCCGCTGCACTGGAAAAGGTCGTCAAGCAGAACTCGCTTGATGCAGTGGCTGAGTTCGATCAGGTATGGCTTTCCGACGAGCGAATCGGAATTATCCCCTTTTTCGGAACCTCAAGACTTGTTGAGGACCATGTTCCGTTTACCTGTGAAGCTGATGTGCTGCGGGCGATAGCCATGCTCGTGCTGGAGGAAACAGCGGGACATGCGACTTTTCTCGAACACTACATCCTCGACTACAAGCGGAACGTCATGTTCAATTCCCACGACGGTCATGGCAACCCCGGCCTTGCAGACGATAAAAACGGTGCGCGCATCGTGCCGACTATATACTATGAAGGTGTGCACGGATTTGGTGCATCTTTCAACTACTCGTACAAACCGGGCTATTTTACGATTTTCTCTATCGGTAATATCGGCGGCGGTCGGTTTCAATTTATCACCTCACAGGGTAAAAATCTTCAGATGAAGCCGAGAGACATATCCGCACCGCAGACATTATTTCAGTGGGAAGGGAAAAACATCAAGGAGTTTTCCAGGCAATGGCTGTACGCTGCGCCGTCGCATCACCACACCGGTGCATATGGAAAGCTCAACAGCGTGCTCAACAAAACTGCCCGGATGATCGGGCTTGGCTGTGTTACCATCTAACGTATCAGCACACTATACCTTCCCTGTCAAAACGGGACATAACTGCAATAATTTTTCTGAGATGGAGGAATGAACATGGTTGGAAAAGAGATTCGGATGGGTAAGCTTCTGGGAAGCGGCAAGGCGGTTATTGTCGCCGCCGATCACGGTTCATACATGGGACCGTTCGAGGGAATTGACAATCTTCCCGAGCAGATACACGCCTTTAAAAAGGCAGACGCCTTTCTGGTCATGCCGGGCATGGCACAACAGTGCAGTGGATTTTTTTCTCAAAAAGACGCCCCGCTCTGTATAATCAGGATTAATTATGCCACTCATTACGTTAAAGCGTATGAATACAAGAAAGGGTATAACGAGCGGCTTATTTCGGTGAAGCAGGCCGTCGCCCTGGGTGCGGATATGGTAATGGTCTCGCTCCTCTTCTCCGGTAATGACGAGGCAAACACGCGAAACATCACCCAGTTCGGTGAATACGTTGAAGAGGCCAATGCACTCGGGATCCCTCTCGTCGGCGAGTATATCCCTCTCGGCAGTATCGACACATTCAACGATGAGATAGACCGGCTGCTGTTAGGCACACGTGCTGTTGCCGAGTTCGGGGCCGACTGCATCAAAACCGTGTATGTCGATAAGTTCGATTATGTAGTCAGGACCGCGGGAATACCGGTGTTCGGATTGGGCGGCGCAAAAACCGATAAACCGATCGATTCGTTTAAGCTTGCGAAGAATGTTATTTCAAAGAATGCGGCAGGGGTTGTGTTCGGCAGAAATGTTATCTGCGCAAAAGACCCGGTGAAATATCTGGATCTACTTATACAGGTCGTAAAGCACGGTATGAGCCCGGAAGAGGCTCAAAAGTCTTACGGAGGCTGATTTCGTACGGCCAGAAACCGCTCTGGCATACGTAACAGGGAGAATGGACACGGAATGAAATCCAGGGAAAGAATCCTGAAAACCATAAAAGGCGAGATGCCCGACAGGGTGCCTGTGTGCCTGTTTATTCACGATGAAGGTAATTTTCTCAAACAGATCTTTCCAGACCTCGACTTGAGAGACCCGGTTGAATGCAAAAGAAAACTTGTAGATCTGGAACGGAAGCTCGGTGTTGACCTTTTTATACGGCTTCTCCACGGGATATACCCCGATTGGATCGTGTACGGCGGTGTGAACATCGAGGAGCAGGCGGAAAACTGGGAAGTCACAACAAAAAAAATGGAATCCGCCCATTCCATACTGATTAAATCGAAAATACGCACACCGCTCGGCTCACTTGACCAGGAATTTACCATCTCGGAATCATCAGAAGCACCCGGGACATTCTGGTATGCATGCACTAAAAAACCCATCAAGACTGAAAAGGACCTCGACATTATCATAAAATACGAACCTTCAATGCCGGCTGATTTTCCAACGCATGCAAGCACTTTGATCACAAAAACAAAGGATTTCATCGGGGGAGACGGTATTGTATCGGTATGGGTCCCCGGGGCTACGTTCAATCATGCGTCCCTCCTCATAGAACTGAACGATATATACAGCCTCTTTCTCACCGATTTCCCCTTTTACGAAAAGCTCTTGCGCTTCTGCATTGAGCGAACCTTGCCGTTTCTCAAAGCGCTGGCCGAAGCAAGCACCGATTTGTTCTGCCTTGGGGGCAACGTCCCGGGCGGATTTCTTGGTGCGAAAAACTACGAAACCTACGTTCTCCCCTTTGAGAAAAGGTATGTTGACAATGTAAAGGGTCTCGGCGTTATCCCCCTGTACCACAACTGCGGCGATATTATGGCACTTGCAAACTCATATAAAAAACTTGAGGCTGATGTTATAGAGCCTTTTTCACCGCCGCCGCTCGGAGACGGACACCTTGGTGAAGCGAAGAAAATCTCAGGCGCCGCGTACACAATCGTGGGCAACGTCGATCAGGTCAACGTGCTGAAAAAGGGAACGATTGATGATGTAAGGCGGGTGACAAAAGAAACAATTGAAATCGGCAAGCCCGGAGGGCGTTTCATTCTCCAAACGGCTGATTACCTCGAGTACGATACACCGATCGACAATGTTAAGGCCTTTGTAGAGACAGGACTGAAGTACGGAAGCTATTAAGATAAATTAAATGTATATATGTATATGCATATCTGATTAATGCAATCAAATTGAAAATTACAAAGCACTACAATTCAGGATTCACTGGACCAATGTACGTTAGAAATAAATGATGTGATACGGTTAACGTGCATTTAATTTTCCATTTCCATGCGCTTCGATTCCCGGTCAATGATTTCCAGTATATGCTTGAATTCGGCGTTTTTTTCTTCAATGGAAATATCAACCAGAGGTCCCCTGTGTATTGTATGGCCGCTGGCCCCAACGAGCAGCGCATCCTTCTTCTCATCTTCACGACCCATGGAGGGCGTATCGAAATACCCGAAATAGCTCCCGTATCCCACGAGCACGATGCCCTTTCCCTGCGAGCCGTTCATCGCTGAGGGGATGTAGTAGCTGTCATACATCTTTTTTTCATCATTCCAGCCCCATGAATCTGCCTCCCATCCTATCTCCCGGTCACTGATACCCAGGAACAACCCGACACCGCTTTTGATAATTTTGGATATATACTCCGGCCTCAGCTCCGCCGGGCTCAGGTGCCCGTTAATCGCCCGCAAACCCCTTATTTTGAGGATCTGATCGAGAATAAAACCGAAATCACCGCAGCAGTGGTAGTACAATCCTCCGAAAGCATCCGAAATTCTGTTCAGGTAGGGTAGGCCGAATTCTTCATACAGCGCCGGTGATAGGAGAATCGCCTCATCATCGGATATGGATATACCGTCACTGGAATCGACGAGCGGAAAACTGTGAACCGGATAGGCGGGTTTTTTCAGCGATTCGTACTGCATGGAATAAAACTCGATAAAAGCCTCTGTAACCAGGTCCAGTATGTAATGCGCTTCTTTCTTGTTGAGCACACACGCCTGTAAAAAATCCTGGTTGTTCCATATAAGGGAGGCGACGTCGAGCGGACCCTGCGGATCGGTTGCGCCGACCCGCAGCATCCCACCTGATTTTTCTTCAAAGTATTTCAACGTTTCGAGGGTTCTGATATATACATCGTTCTTCAATTCAGGTTTTTTCAGAGAGTAGGCATCCTCCTGGTTTTTCCGAATCAGCGGGTTTTTTATCCAGGGATCACCATTAAAAGGAACCTCTACACTGCAACCGAAGGCCTCTGAAAGCACGGTAACCCCCTCGAAGGGGTCGAGATAGGGAACATAATCAGTATCGTGTTCGAGTGTGAGATTAATATTGGCGAGCTGGAAGATGAGATTTTTCTCCCTGGAAAAAAATACCTCGTGCCTTGGATAAAGCACGGTCTGGCTCATCTGGAGAACCGGCACTCTGTCTATGGATCGAAGGTGGAGTGCATCAGTCACCCGTTTCAAAGAGGCATGAATGCGGGTTTCATTCTTTTGATATAACCGTTCATACTGTTTGAGCAATGCTCCGATATCACTTTTTATACGCACCTAAACGCTACCCTTTCAGACCGGTCATGCTCATGCCCTTGACAAAGTGCCGCTGGAAAAAGGCGTAGATAAGAAGAACCGGGCCGATTACCAGAGTGGATGCGGCCATTGACTCCCCGGGAAACTGCCCTTCGGCCATGGTAAAGTGAGCGAGCAGGAGTGGCAGAGTTTTTAGCTCATTCCGGTTGACAATAACAAGAGGCCATAAAAACTCATCCCATGTCCATAAGAATATGAGTATGCCAAGCACGGCAATTGATGAACGCACCAGTGGTATGACAACCGAGAAATAGATCCTGAAATCCGAGGCCCCGTCGATACGGGCAGCCTCGATGAGGTCATTCGGTATACCGTACATGAACTGCCGCATTAGAAATATGCCGAACGCGTTCATGATAAAGGGGAAGATCAAACCCTGATAGCTGTCGATCCATCCGAACTTGTTCATTAAAATGTAGAGCGGGATCAGCACAATCTGAGGCGGTATCATAACACTCGCAAGCACCAGGAAGAACAGCGCGTCCCTGCCCCTGAATTTCAGTTTCGAAAAGATATACCCCGATGCTGTCGCGGAGAGCAGGACGAAAAATGTGACAGCGGTCGAGAATATAATGCTGTTGATATACCCTCTTCCCATACTGAGCTCGTTGAACACCTTTACGTAATTACGCATTGTCCAGGTCCGCGGGAGCAGGTGAAACTCAACGCTTATCACTTCGAGAGACGGCTTGAATGAGGAAAACACCATCCAGATCATCGGGAAAATCATCATGATGCCGAAACTTAGGAGGATCAGGTGAAGGAAAAACTTCGACATAAACTTTGTTGTCCTGTACCGGTTTAATCGATTCGGTTTTGTCATGTCACTCTCCTTCATCCAGCCCAGTCGGGCGGATTGCTTCCAGGATTGAACCGGCTTCTCGAGAGATAAAACCAAAATTCATCATTTCAGTACTCCCACTTCTGCTGGAATGCCTTGATCTCGAGCAGCACGAGACCGAACAGAATAACGAACATGACCATGGAGATGGTCGCCCCATACCCGAACCTGTTTCCGTAGAATGCAGACAGGTACATGTGGAGGGTTAGTACCATGGTCGAATTGGCAGGTCCACCCGGCGGGCTGCCGGTCATCATGTACACCTGCACGTATACCCGTATGGCATTGATCGAGTAGATTGCCGCAATGAAGACGAGCTGCGGTGTCAGCAGAGGAATCGTTATCCTAAAAAACTGTCGTATCTGCGAGGCGCCGTCGATTCTTGCCGATTCATACAGTGAATCGGGGATTTCATCCATCCCCGCTAGAAAAATAACGGTGCGGATACCGGTATCCCTCCAGACATCCATAACAATAATACAGAGCAGCGCTGTAGAGGTATTCTGCAGAAAAGTCAGGCGGTTGGGGTCGATACCGAACAGCTTCGACAGAACAATTGCAAACAGGCCGATTTTCGGGAAATAGAGCAGCACCCATACCAGTGAAATTGCAACCATCGATGTGACGACAGGCGCGAAGAACATCGCCGTGTACACCTTGCGCATGATTCCTTTTGTTTTATAGATAAGAGCTGCGAAAATAAGTGATGTAAATATACCGGTCGATACCATTACACCGAGGTAGTAAAAATTATGCCATAGGGATTTCCAGAAAACAGGATCATGCACCATGTATACGTAATTCTTGAACCCAACGAATTTATTGACGGTAATAAGATCGGTTCTCCTGAAACTGAGAAAGATATTGTACAGAAAAGGCCACACACCGACAAGCGCGTAGTATATCAAGACAGACAGCGCGACTATCAGTATAAACAGATTAAAAGGGCTCTTTCCTTTCTCCGTCCCCGTTTTCCCTCCCATTTCAAAAGACCCCCTGATCTGAATTCTACTTCTCATATGCAGGCTGCACTCCGCAGGCTGTCGGCCTGCGGAGTGGCGTTCTGCAAACTGATACGATTCTATTCCTTCAGACTACTCGGCTAGCTGCTTTTCCTGGCCTGTAAGATAGTCTGTGAGATACTGTAACATCTCATCAATCGATTTCTTCCCGAGGAACACACTTTCCATCTCAGGATAGATCGACTGTCTGATAAGTATAGGCTCCGGAATCTTCGTGTCAAGTGTATTTACCGCAGGCAGTCCAACCTTCGTTGCAGTAAGTGCGGTCTTGCTGAACTCATTCATCTTATCCGCAGGTCTGCTCTCCAGCTCAGCGATATAGTTCTGGTTGCATACGGCTCCAACCCAGAACGGAGGTTTCTGATAAAACGCGATATCAAAATACTCCTGCGGCTGTGTCATCAGGTCTTTGATAAACATCATCGCGGCATTTCTCTCATCACCCTTGAGCCGCTTTGAAACAAACAGATCGAAGTAGCTGATTACCGATCCCAGAACGAGCTTGTTGCTCGATTTGGGGAAAGGCGGCATGAGGATATAACCGACGTCGAGCTCAGGAAAGTCGGTCATTGAAGCGCCGACATCCCACGGCCCGATAAGAAGCATGGCGCCTAACTTGTTCGGAAACGCAGTGAAGGGATCGCCTGAATGCGGGTCGTACACCTTGTTGTCGACAAACCATTTGAAGGTTTCCATGGCCTTTTTCGCTTCAGGTATGTTGAAGTTCCACTCATGGGTCTGGGGATTGAGCAGCTTATCACGCGCTCCCTGCATCTGAATCATGTCGAGCAGGGTGTTTGCAGATTCGGTGTATGAGAACAGAATCCCGCTACGCTTGATCGAGCCGTCTGAATTATACACCGTGAGCTTCTTGGTCGCCGCCTTCAGGTTGTCCCAGGATTTGATACTGGCGGGGTCTATTCCAGCCTTTTTGAAAAGGTCCTTGTGATAGACAAAACCGAAGGCGTTCGCGCCTGTTGCAACGGGCAGGCCGTGTGCTTCTCCGTCGGAGCCGACAACTCCAATCATTGCAGCCGGATAGATGATCTTCTTGAACTCATCCATACTGAAGAGTGTCGGCGTTATTGGCATAAATAGCTTCGACACGTCTTTGCCATATACCCAGTCACTGTACCCAAACATAAGGGCAGGTTCATTGCCCTGCGCTACCGATGGAATGAGTTTTGCGAAGAGCTCATCGAAGGCAACAGGAATCAGGTTTACCGTGATATTTGCATGTTTTGCATTGAATTTCTTCACATACGCGGTCATCCAGTTTATTCCGCCGGGCCAGTCCTGATGCCAGAAGTCAATCGTTACTTTTGTAGCCGGCTCGGTTACTCCAACAGCCTCCACTCCTGCGCCCTCTTTTTCTTTGCCTGCAAACAGGACAAAGAAAAGCATCAGCGAGAGGAGCACAAGCAACACTTTTGATGCAGCGGTAAATCTCGAATGTCTCATAACATTCCTCCTTAAGTTTATAGTTTTTGTGATGCGTCCTCATTGTACTTTTTTTATTCTTTTTTTGGCCTTTATCACCCCCTTTCACACCTTTTCACGCAGGCACGGGTACCGTAACAAGCATACGGATGTTATAGGATCCCGATACGAAACCTGCTCAATGACCTCATGCACAGCCAAGATACTCGACGAACCGTTTGTACCGATCTGTATACAACCTGACAGTATCATTAACCGGCTTAATAATAGATTTCACTCCCGCGATTTTTACGCTCGCCTCTTCAACAGAGCTAAACAGCCCGCTTCCTACTCCGGCAAGCACCGCCGCCCCTGCGCAGGCAGCCTCCGCTATACGCGGTAGCACCACCTGAATATCACAGGTGTCGGCAACTATCTGCGGCCATACCCTGCTCTTCGACCCGCCGCCGATCATAACCAGCTTTTCAACCTGCACACCGGCATGCCGGATCATCGCCAGATGCCGTTTATTGACATAAGAAACGCCTTCCATGATGGCACGCAGGAAATGTGCCTCCCCATGCACCCCGTCGATTCCCATAAACGCGCCTTTTCCGGAACGGGAGCTCGAAACCGGCACGAAGAAGAGGCCATCCGAACCGGGGTCCGCTCTTGCCGCTGCTTCATCCAGCTTCTCAAATGAGTGTCCTGGCCGCATCACATCCCTGAACCATTTAAGTGAGTTGCCGCCGAAGGGCACGGATGTCATAAGGCCGAACCTGCCGGGCGCGGGATGTATACCCGGGAAAACCGCCTGAGTAATGCCCTGGCTGCCAAGGCTCTTTTTATCGAAATAAAGCCTGTCACAGGTGGCAAGTAAAACCCATGCAGTTCCGCAGGAGAGCACGCAGTCGCCAACAGCAACTGCTCCGGCACCGATGCTCGCGCAGTACTGGTCGTGCGCTCCCGAAACAACGGTCACATCTCCCCCGAGTCCAAGGGTTCGAGACGCTTCGGGGGTAAGCTTTCCCAGCACCTGACCCGACGGCACTATCTCAGGTACGCTATCCCCGGTAAGCCCGGTAACGGATAGGCCCTTTGCCGACCAACCCCTTTTTTCCAGGTCGAGAAACATGGTAAGCGCAAGATTGGTATAGTCTATCGCGAACCTGCCGGTGAGCAGATAGTTGATATAATCGATCGTCGAAGCAAAAAACCTGGCCTTCCGGTACAATTCAGGACGTTTTTCTCTGAACCAGAAAACAACGGGGAGGTTGAGACCCCCGGTGATGGGCCACCCCGACATTCTGTACAGTTCTTCCCGGCTTATCTGCCGAAGCAGTTTGTCCGCGGTTTCTTCGGCACGGGCGTCAAGCCAGCTTACTGCGGGATATACGGCGTTAAATTCCGCATCGAGCAGCACAAGAGCTCCTCCCTGCGTGGAGAGGCTCAATGCCGCAACATCCTTTCCGCATTTGTTACGTGTGGTTACCTCCCGAACCGTATCAACAAGTGCCCGCCACCAGTCATCGGGGTTCTGCTCCACCCATCCTTCATCTGGGTATGACAGTCCATACTCCCTGTCCGAAAGATCCACCATGTCGCCCTTCTCGGAAAAAAGAGCGGTCTTCGTTCCCGCTGTTCCCACATCGATTCCAAGCAGGTATTTCATGGTGCAGTCCTTTGTCTCACATCAAAACAACCGAATTGATTTGGAGCATCTCCGCTAATTTCAGTATATCATCCTGCCGATCACCGCTCGTCATTGCAATATGATGAGTTCCACCTGCAAGTCCATACTCCGTCAGTAACGCCGGAAGCTCCATGTCGGGTTTGAAGTGAAAATAGGGCATGTCGATATCGTCAGACCCGGGTATCTTCTCGCATACCTCGCCGCCGTATACGATCATCTGAAATTGATTATCCTCAAGGATTCCGAGATTCAAAACCGTAACTCGCTGCGGCTTCATATGCGTATCAGCGATAACCGGGTCTAGCGCCTCACCAAACACGAATTTCTTCCTTCGAAGAAACGTCTTCACTCCGAATGCAGGATTCGACTCTCCCATATGCCCCATCACTATTCTCCCGCCGTCAAAATCGGGGCAGAAGGTCTCGGTGAAAACGGTATTTCCGCACAGGTACCGGAGCATCAGCCCGGCGGTTGCGCCGAGAAAATCCCCCTCTCCCGAATACACGAGTCCATCCTCCTGCAGCTTCGAAACGGCAAGAAATGGGAGCGTTCGTATGTCCGGGTTTTCAAGAATGCCCTGGAAATGCATTGTAAACGCGTTTATCCCTAACTCATCTACCACTTTTTTAAGCCCCAGGTATACACGGTTGGATTCCACGTGTATATCAGACGTTACGCCGGGATCTATTTCGTATTTCTTTTTGTCTCCCGAAATCTCTTTGGTGACCTCATCATCACCCACACCCTTGATATACTCAGCCAGTGTATTGAGAGGGATATGCCGCACCTCGGGCCCAAGCCGCGCATGAAGGTATGTGGTGTCAATGCCGAAATCACCCATCCCGTCAAAGGTGTAACCTGCAATACCGATGATCGACTGCTTCAGCATGCTCTTTGCCCGCGCAGCACGCGCCCAGGTTCCTATTTCATTAAACGCATTGGTATCGTCTTTTCTACCGCTCACAAACTGAAACCAGCGCCTGTTTCGTCTGAGCACGTTTGCAAGGTCCATGTACCCGTGTATTCCGTGGTTGAGCATGATATCGTCCATGCTCATCCCCCCGGCCATGGAGCTTTTCGGCGTCGTGCTAAACAAAACAATGGGGATGTTCGTCTCGAGGAGCGGAACAAGCACCGAAATGCTCGTGGCATAGGAGACGAAAACCACCAATATGACATCTGCCTTTTCTGCCTCAAATCCCGTAATTGCAGATTTAACCTCACCCCTGTTCGTGCAGATCGATGCAGTTGTCACCTCGGCAAAATCACCGGTCCGATCCGCAATTTCCCTGATAAAGACAGACTGCCGCGCCTGCATCTCCGGCAGAAACTCTTTGTACATCTCGAGCATAAGGGGAAGAAGTCCGATTCTAGGTGTGCCTGATTCATTCATTCTGTATCTCCTTTACCCGCGTTGACACTATGTATGAGATTGTACCCGTTTTGAAAAAAGAAATCCTGTCTAAATGTCCCGGTCAATCCCAGACGATCACACGCCTTCCTGACAGCCCTGATCTGCTCGTAGATAAAAGAGGTGAACACGAGCTTCCCATGATCGTCTGAAATTGAAAGGTGCCAGGGTTTTGACGTAACATAGGTATACTGGTCGTTTATCTCCACAGATTTGCCGCCGCACAGGGCAATCGGGATATCGGTGCCGTATAGAATCCTCTGTGAATCGAAGTGTGCAAACAGGTACTCAAGCACCTCCCAGTTGTTCAGCATTGCCGTATCGCAGTACACGTTTTGAAGAGGAATGATATTGTCGAGATACCCCACAATGTTTTTCAAGTAGTATGCCCTGCCGATATGGGCGAGGATTATCCTCGTATTCTGATATGTGCGTGCGAGCTGAACTATCTGCTTCTGGTTGATCGGGTCTGCAAGGCGAAGGCCCCGCGGTATATGCAGCATAACAATAAGACCCAGTTTGTCAATCACTTCCATTATACCGGGCGGCAGCATATCGCTTATTTCCACATCACCCACTTTTTTTCCCGTGACGTAGTTCAGATAGGGCTTTACCCCGTAGAATTTCATTGAACGGAGCTCTTCTTCGACCTTTGCTGGGTCTTCATCGGGTCGTATCAGCCGGAAGGGATATACGGTTTCACGTTCCGCTGTTTCAGCCACGTATCGGTTGTTGATATCCGAATTGTACCGGATGTCGGGAAACCCGAATACAACCGCCCTGCACTTTTTCCCCGGATATATTTCCTCACAGTCCTTCATCAGCTCCGGTATCGTGTAGCTTTTAATATGAACACCGGGCAGTTCAACACCGGGATCTCCTTTCGGTATGGCCTCGGCATTGAATACATGGGTATGAAAATCAAAGACCTGTTCAGGTAAAAAATCTCTGATCTCCTCGTCATAGATCTTCCTGTTCGCACGCGCAACAGCCGTTTCTTTCCAGTTCATATCGCATCCTTAATTTTTATACAATTTTTTCGTCTTTCGGTGCTGTCTAGTTCAAACCGTGCTTTTTCGCAGCATCTTCAGGCTTGACACCGTCATTTATCACCGCATTCAACGCATCGATGATCTTTGAAGGATTTTGAGCCATGAAGATATTTCTTCCGAAAATAATCCCCCGCGCACCCTGTTTCACACTGTCGTATGCCTTTCGCAGCACCTCGAGATCGGTGCCTAACTTCTCAGCCCCGATGGTGAACACCGGAACCGGCGTATTCTCGACAACCTCACGAAACCGGTCGCCCGTATAAAAGGTTTTGACCAGGTCTGCTCCGAGCTCGACCATTACCCTCGTCACCCGCTTGACCTTTTTGTGCACCTCCTTCGCCGTCTTCTCTTTGTGCTCGACAACATAGCATTCACCGATAAGCGGAATCCCCAGCCTTTCCTTTTGCCGGACGGCTTCTGAAAAGATGGCAACGTTCTCCGTTTCCATCTCCTCGTCTCCATTCTCAAGAAACAGAGAGCAGATAACCACCTCTCCGCCTGCTTCGACCGCCTCCTCGACGGATGCTGCTATCCTTGTATAGCCCCTGTCGTACCCGAGGGGATAGTAAAAAGCCGAAGTCCAGTTGATCCTCACTACCGGCACCGGTGCATTCTCGCCGACGAACAGGTCCCAGTTTCTCTTGAGCATGAAGCGCGGAAGCAGAAGTGCATCGGTTCCAAGGCAGTTCGTTATCGCCTTTCGCGCGTCCTCGATCCCCGGCTGGTCCCCGTACTCCATCACATGATCGAGCGCTGATATAACGAGGTTTTTCTTTTCTCCAAAAAGTCTTTTCAATCGCAGGTCTTTTCCTGACATAACGTTCTCCTTATCCTATGCAGTTACAAGCTGCACTCCAATTTTTTGAAACTCTGTTATTTGTTGCGGATTCATATTACTGTCTGTAATAATCAGCTCTATATCATTTAAGTCAAACCATTTAACTGTTGATGATTTACCAAACTTTGTTGAGTCGACAAGCAAAATCGATCTTTTTGCATTTTTAAACATCTTGTCTTTAACACTTATTTCATCTGGTGAAAAAACATCACTGATACCACCATCCATTGAAATGCTCAGGGTTGAGAAAAAGAAGAGAGTGCCGTTGAAATCATCGATCGATGTGAGTGCTTGCGGTCCCACGAAACTATTGAAATCCTTGTTGAGCTTTCCGCCTGTTGATACAAAATCGATATTTTTATTCTTGAGAAAAAGTTCAATGACGAGAGCACTGTTCGAAACAACAATCAGGTCCTGGATTGAAGATGCACACAGTGCTTCTGCAAGGTAGTAGGCTGTAGTCGAGTTGTCGAGGAAGATACAGTCACCGTTTCGAACGAATTCCAGAGCCCTCCGAGCGATACGCCGCTTTAAATTGACGTTTATCTTGATCCGGGAATTATACAGTTCGCTTTCTTCTTTAATGGTGACTTTTCCGTAAAACTTGTTTATCCGCCCCTCTCGCTCGAGAGCATTCAAATCGCGGTGTATTGTGGAAATAGATACGGAGAATTTATCAAGCAGCTCTTCAATTGGGCATACTTTTTTTACTTTTATATATTCAAGCACCTGCTCTTTACGCGCATATCTACTCATAATGAGATAATTCTATCAGAAATCATGATACAATCAAGTAAAAAAATGATTAAAAATTAATATTTATCAAATATTTATGTAATTTTATCAAAATATCTGAAATATTGCTTAATGTTCATAACAAAATGATATTACAAGTACGTCTAATGTACATCTATTTTTCAATTATTCGAAACTGGTATATTGAGGCTGCATTTCTATCTGAATCAAGATGTACTGAGAGGAATGAGAGTGTTTTGAGGATTTGGAAAATATGTTAATGAATAAGAAGTCCATTCAGTTTCTCTTACAGATGCTTACGTGCTTTCTCAACAACAGCGTCGATTTCCTTTGCCCTGTCACTGTCAATCTCCCAGAAATCTCCGGAATTGAGCATTTCCCGAACTTTATCATGCGCAGCAGAATACATATCCTTTTCTTTACTTTGCTTTATAGATGTGAAACCCGTTCTGTCCATAATTTGCGGAAACCAGTTTTCCCTGAAATGCTCGAGCGTGTGGGTTTCTGCAATATAATGCCCTCTTATCCCGACCTCACCGATAAGTTGAACCAGCTCCGGCATCATAGTACTCTCACCCATACCGCCAAAATGAGCGTGAATATACCGGCAGAGCTCAATATCTACTAGTGCCTGTTCAATGCTGAAAACAGCGCCGCTATTGATCAATCCGACAGGGTAGCTGTAGCGTCCCGACAGAAATGTCAACAGATATTTCATGACCTTTTCCGCAAGAACCTGAGCATTCGGGTATTTCGCATCACAGTACCCGCTTCCTATCAAATAGTTGAATTTATATAGTTTTTTATGGACCTCTGCAATTGCAATATCCTGCAAAATCGCTTCAGGCGCGCTGAAAGAAACCACACTTGTCTGCATGTCCATTATACCGGAGATAGTACCACCTCCCACAGGTGATTCAGGGCACACGGATTGAATGGCCGTCATAACACCGAGTATTTCAGCATTGCCGACAATAGCATTCCCCAGCTTAGAGACAGGCGCGCTGATACCGGTTATCGGCATCGGTATAATTGTACATGGCAGTTCCCTTTTTGCGAGGGCTAAAAGGATATTACCGGAATGCTCATCAAGAAAGAGCGGGCTTATCGTTTCTTTTGCAGTAACAAGGCAAGGATTTTTATAGTATTCTTCTTTCCCTCCCCGGGCGATTATTCCTATTTCAACAAGATAGTCTATCTCCCTTTCATCCCAGACCTCCATTGACCCGATTTTTCTCGTATTTTTTGCAATCAACGCCGCGGTTTTCACCCTTCGCATTTTCTCATCTATTCTTGCGCCGTTTTTATCCCTGGACAGAACTACCGGATCCCCAACAAAGCTGACTTCCGGGATTTTTTCCCCAATTCTTACATAATTTAATAATTCTTGTTCGCCTGGATCCCGCAGGCTTTGTGACGCCCAGTCCAGATATTTTTCACAACCACCGCTTATTTTCGCCTCGATATAATTTCTTCCGGTAATCTCGGAGGTTACCCCGTTCAGCAGATGCAATTTTTTTCCACTTTTCAGTAATTGTCTGTTATTTTCAATTGCCCGTTCAACTATATGTTCGGGAAACAGTACCCTTTTTGTACTATCATCTACACGTGCCCCTGTTTTTCCGAGGCCCGTAAGAAGTTCTTCAGACTCAATCCTCATCCCGGTTTTTGATAGCACTGCGAGAGAGGCTTCATGCACTTTTTCAATATCTCGCCTGGTCAACAACTCAAAAACAAGCTTCACCTAGCACCCCTTCAGTCAAACCTGGCCCCTTCACCTTCAATAACGCCGATTTCAAGATGCACTTCAAAACTCTGATCTTTTTCGAGGTATACTGCTCTTCCTTTATTTATCTCCTGTAGCCGCCCACCCACACGGCATGTCCCCGGTTCTATCCCCATGACATATGAGCGTTTCTGGTAGTGTCTCCATACTGTGAGGTGGGGAAGTTCCGCTGCTTCATATTTCATATAGACACCTGTCCCTTTGCCGCCGAGATGTGGATTGAACAGCTTGATTTCGCAGGAACCATCCAGAATTTCAGGATAGATGACCGTATCTTCATTTTCATGGGTTGGGCTTTTTATTCCCGTAAAATCTTGTACTAAGTTCCCGTTCCAATCTACCGCTTTTTTAGCTGGCAGGGAGAGTATCGTTTCTTCTGATAATAGGGGAAAACCGAAATTACAGTGATAGAGCAGTAAAACAGGCGTACTGTTGTAACCTCTATTTACTATCCTGTCTTTAATAAGTATTTTCTTGCCACCCAATGCGCTCTCTATCGTTCTCTCCAAGACAAGGTTTTCCTCAGTCGCAGAAATAATTTTACATTTTCCCGATACAATCATTTGATAGTGCTCTTCAGCATCAACAACTTTCCACGACAGCTCCTGCGCGGGCGTGCTGCTGATACGGCCGTGACCGCCGAAATCTTTATTGTCATGGTCCAGCGCATCATCAATACACGGGTCACCAACGTTACCCAGGCCACACGTATGAACCAGACCGCCGTTGAATGATCGGAGCCACTTCCATCCATGAGAATTATAAAGGAAGGGAGAGGTGATGCCTGTGCCGGAGGACCAATCCAGCGGAATACCTTTAAAGTTTGCATTGCATATATTCATGCCCCTATCGGGTACCACACTGTATCTCAGTCCTGAGCCCGTCCATACATCGATGGCAAAAACTCCTCGTTCTGGCCCGTCAAAAAGTGTATACGGCTTTATTCCGGCCACTCGTGAAATATCGGGCATCAAATCCCGCAGCTCTTGGTATGTATATGAGGTTCCAAAAAGCTCTACCCTTTCCTGTTGCATTCTTTAATCCTTTTTGGCTGAAGTTTTATTGTACGACTTCTCCTTACTGGTAATGATGCTCACCGGCGACATTATTCGGACGTGAAACGTCAGAATAGTAATATTTTTTCACCAGATCGATCATAGCCCAAATATTTTCAAGCGGCATCACATCAAGCAAATCACCGCTATCCGATGACGGAATATATCCTCCTCCCGGAGCAGCAATATCTAAATCTTTACGCACCTCTCGTTCTACATCTTCTGGGGTACTCCCGCTTAAAACCTGATTGTCAACGCCTCCAATCAAACATATCTTTCTACCATATTTTTCTTTTATCTCTTTTAAATCCATATTTGCATTTTTTTCTATAGGATTAAGCGCATTTATTCCGGTATCAACTAAGTCATCTAAGATTAAATTGAGATTGCCGTCACTATGAAAAATTACGGGAACTCCTCTTTTTCTAATTTCTTGTATTAACTCCGCAATATAAGGAAGAGAATATTTTCTAAAATCAGAGGGGGAAAGGAATGGCCCGGAATGATATGCAATATCATCGGCAACGCATACTGCATCAACTCCGGCTTCTATAACCCTTTTAGCCGCTTCAATGAGAAACTCATTGACCACTTTATGCAGATCGCGTATCAAATCCGGATCATCGTATAAAGTAAGGCCAAGTGTTTCCAAACCCATCAGGTAATAAACCATACTGAAAGGACCCAGGATCCCTCCAACCACTGCAATTTTCTTTTGTGTTCGTTTTAGTGCAGCTTTAATATCATCAAGACGGTCATCTATTGTGGGATCAGGAATTTTCATTTTCCTGAAATCACCTCTTGTCTTTATTGGGTAGTCTATTGGTGAGGTGCCAGGCCATGAATACCCCGTATCCTTCCAGGTCGTTCCCCATTCATCAATACTGATATCTCCTTCAATATACCCGGAGTAACCACCAAACGGAACCCATACCGCATCATATCCCAACTTAAATGTACATTCAACTGCCCCCTCACCGTCATATGCAGAAGGTCGTCGGCCAATCAAATGTTCCCAGAGATTCTGACTGTCTAGAAAATCAAATAAAGGAACTCGATCCGGTTTCTTTATATTTAAAGCTATTAGAAATCTTTCCTTCGATGTCATCTCCTGCTCCTTCACACGCCGATGCCTCATCACAACCACTCAACAAAAATCCCACTCACCGGCTGTATTTTCCGGACGCAAGGCATCCGAATCACAACCGATTGCACACTTCTATCGTATTATCCGGTGGCCCAGTACACAATCTTATCGCTTATATTTTCCCTTATATTTATGGGATAATTTCTAAACTTTTCAGCTGCCCAATAATAAGCAATTGTATTGTCAACGGCCCTTTCAGTAGCCTGTATTGTATGATTAGAACAAAGAATAAGACCGCCCCCTGGCCCTAATGTAGAAATGACATTTCTCACCTCTCTGGCAACATCAACAGCAGCGCCGATTGACATGACATTCCTGGTATCGACATTTCCCCAGAATGTTAATTTGTTTCCATATTTTTTCTTTATCTTTGGGACATCATTTACATCCGGTTGAAGTGGATTTAGTATATCGACCCCTATTTCAACAAGATCATCAAGCGCCCATTCAACATTTCCATCAGTATGAAAAGCTATTTTAATATCTTTATTTATTTTTTTTACCTCATGAATCATAAAAGCATACCTAGGTTTTATTAATTCTCTAAACATTTCTGGTGAAATAAATGGACCATTTTCATCACCAATGTCATCTCCCCACCATATTATATCAACACCCATCTCGACTAATTTTTTAGATACCTCAAGGGAGTAATTCATAGTTCTGTCTAAAAGCTCAATTACAAAATCCCTGTTCTGATATAAGTCCACTAAAAATTGTTCAAGCCCTCTCAGGTACCAGGAAGCTTCCCACATAGTGCAGGCGACACTCCCAAGAATTGCATATTCTTTCCCTTCGCTTTCAATTAATTTCTTATAAACCTCCAGATTTTCTTTTTCTGTAACAAGCGGGTCGGCCCATTTATAGTTACTGTAATTTTTAATATCAGCAAGCGGGTGCTCGGCAAACTCACAATAGGAGCCATATTGCTGAGACTTTTTTCTCCATTTTATGCCCCATGGATCCTGATATAAATTCCCCTCTATTTTTCTTTCCTCTTTAAAAATTGAATTAAATCCATCACAAAATCCTACATCGGTGTACAACAAATCGTGACCCAGAGCTTTTGCCAGCGCAAATCTGTCGTTTTCTAAATCAAGATTTAGAAATTTCACTATACTACTTGCGACTTCCGGTGCCATCCAACTATCAAGCGGTACTTTATCAGGCTCTTCATGATTTATTGCTGTTAATACTCTTTCCCTGGAATTCATCCTTTTAACCTTTAAAAATATATTTTCTACGAATTTAAAAATTGTTAATAGGCAAGATCATCTAAAGAAGCTTATTGAATAAACATTTCTGAAAAATGGATTGAGTCTAGGATATCTCTTTTCTCTTTTGGTCAAAATAAACGGCGACAATAAGGATGATGCCCCTGACGACATGCTGCCAGAAGGGATCCACATCCATGATAATCAAACCATTGGCCATTACACCCATGAGAAGAACCCCGATTATTGTCCCAAGAAGATGCCCCTCACCGCCGGAAAGACTCGTTCCGCCTAAAATCGTTGATGCAATTACCTCAAGCTCAAATCCCGCAGCAGACCTCGGCTGTCCTGAATTGAGACGGCCGGCCAGGATGATACCGGCAAGAGCTGCCGTCATCCCGGAAACGATAAAAGTAATGTACTTAATTTTATCAGTATTAATCCCTGATCTGATTGCTGCCTCGTTACTGCCTCCTGTTGCGTACACATAAATACCGAACGTTGTACGGTTCATTAAATAATACGCCAGCAGATAGAGCCCAAAGGTAACAACTACGGGAAACGGCACAGGGCCAATATATCCCGTACCAAGCCAGTTCATGGCATGCACCTTAAGGGGAATCGACCGTGCCTGGCTCAGTATATACACCAGTCCGAAGAGAATCGACATTGTGCCGAGAGTAGCTATAAGGGAGTTAACCCGCATGTTAACAACGATAAACCCGTTTATCAACCCAACAAGCGCACCCACACCCAATCCGGCAATAAGGCCGATAATCATCGAATTTGAAATATTTGCAAAATAAACAGATACAATTCCCACCATCGAAACAAGACGCCCGATTGACAGGTCGACATTTCCGCCTACCAGTATCATAGTACAGCCTATTGCCGCAATTGCTGTCATTGATGAGTGAAGCAGAATGTTGAAGAGATTGATGCTGCTGAGAAAAACCCAGTCACCCCGTACAACATGGGATGTGATTGCAATGATAATGAATACTCCTATGAAAGCCATAAAGAGCCCTAATTGCTCAAATCCGCCAAGGCGTCTTTTTTTTCTTTCCGATATATCTTTAGATATCAGTTTTTTATTCCCGGGTTCTTTCCCTTCAAACCTGGATATGCCTTGATGTTTTCTATTGCCGTTCATAATTCATTAATCTCCCTCAGTGTTCAACGATGAGCCTTACTATTTCTCGGTTCGTGGTCTCAGAAACAAGCCTATCTCCGACGACCTTGCCTCTACTGAGAATCACAATTCTGTCAACGACCTGAAAAACCTCTTCGAGGTTGTGGCTTATATATATACTCGAGATGCCCTGTCCTTTAAGTCGTTTTACAAGCTCAATGACATGGGGCCGTTCCTTAACTGAGATTGCTGCCGTCGGCTCATCAAGGATCAGCATCTTCGGGGTTTCTATCATGGTCTTCCCGATTGCCACCGCCTGGCGCTGTCCGCCGGATAGTTTTCTCACTTTTTTTCTTATAAATCCGGAATCCGTCCGGATACCCAGGCGCTTCAGAATATCGGCTGTTACATTATCCATTTCTCTGGAATCATACAATCCAAAAGCCCCGCCCAGCCCCTTGCGGCGAAACTCCCTGCCGAGAAACATATTCCGTACGACATTGAGCTGGTCTACAAGCGCAAGGTCTTGATAAATCGTTTGTATGCCAAGCTCTATTGCCTTATGTGGATTTTCAATATACACCCGTTCCCCATCTATATAGATCGATCCCTCATCAGCCTGATGCACACCGGAAAGAATCTTTATCAACGTTGATTTTCCCGCCCCGTTATCACCGACAAGCCCGACAATTTCCGAAGGATTCACCGTGAAATCCACGGACTGTAATGCTTCAACTCCGCCGAAATGCTTGGTAATGTTTTCCATCTTTACCACCGGAACGGCCATTAAACCCTCCTCATAATTAATAGAGAGCAGGTGCCTTCCGGCACCTGCTCTGGTTTAAAAGTTATTCATTTTTATCCCACCAGGATGACCTCTTCGGTGGCTTAATGCTGCTTGCTTTATCAAAATCAAGCACCAGCTGATCACCTTTCCATGAATAGTATACCTGCGTTTCAGGTGTAACAGCCACTGTCGGCGTATACTGAATCTCGGGAACCTTTTTCCCCTGATGGATATCGTATGCCGCCTGAACAAGTCCGTATCCCACCATCTGCGGAAACATACAGATAGCAACTTTCAGAGGATGCTGGGGATCTTCAAGCGCCTTCATTGCAGGCGGGCCTTCAAACCCGCAGGTTGCAATGAGAAACTTTTTCGGATTCGTGTTCATACCGACAGCCTTTGCAGCTTCATAGGCACCGAGGGAAGAATCATCGTTGATGCCGAACACTACATTGATATCCCTGTGTGCAGTAAATGCATCAGTCGAAACTTTGAGCGCCTGGTCAATCATACCCCCTCCATCAACCTTTGCAACAATTTCATAGGGATAACCGACCTTTTCAAATCCGTCGACAAATCCATCGACACGAGCACGGCAGGCTACCTCGAAGGGAAGGCCGACCAGAAGAATTTTTGCTTTTTGTCCATTGAAGTTCTTCTTTACATACTTGGCCGCCTCCTCCCCACCGTAGTATCCGGACCAGTAATCCTCGATACCGACATACGTGTCTGCACCCTCAACAACGAAACCTTCGGTTACCACAGGTATATTGGCAGCTTTTGCCTTCTGAATAACCGTTCCTATTGCATTGGGGTCAACAGGAGTTATTACAAGAACATCGACCTTCTGGGCAATGAAGTTTTCAGCCTCAGAGATATTCTTGTTCTGATCCAGGTTCGAATCCGCAACTTTTAGCTCGGCACCTACCTGTGCAGCCTTTTCCTTCATACCTGCAATGATGTTCTGATACCACTGATGGGACATGTAGTTACACACGTATCCAATGGTAAATTTTCCTTTCTCTGCTTTACCTGCCTCCTTGGTTCCTCCCGCATAGAGAAACGAAACCATAAACAGGAAGGATGCGGCAATTACAGCAATTTTAATAATTTGTTTCTTCATAATCATTCTCCTTATTTTATAAAATAATTTTAAGATAAAACAATCCAAAAACCATATATGGTTAGACCACCTCCTTTCGCAATGGAGAAATACTGAAGAAATTTTATCCGCCTCCTGATGTCTTTCAAAAAAATCAAGCCATAATGAACAAGCGAGGCTGCACAGCATTTATCCCCTATATTTTCTGCATCTGCTTCTTATGTGTTGATATAGTGTACACCGAGCATACCGCATAATACTTCAAGCTCTTCTTTTACATCACCAAACACCAGTGCGTAATGATTCGATACAAGTTCTTTCACAAACTCATTTGAATCCCCATCCAGAACGATATCAGTCCCTGGAAACGGCGGACACCCCACTTCATTCCATTCGCTCTTTTGTACTGAGAACCCCGCCGCGACATGCATCTTTAATCCGACTCCGTCTCTTGCAATTCGCGCGATAGTAACCCTGCCATTCTTGAGCTCAGAAGTGTTCAGTACTCCATTAAATGATTCCCAACCCCATCTGTCAATTCTGCACCGTCCTTTCTCCGACATCAAGAACGGGGCAAACCCACATGCCGCTGCAAGGACTTTCCCCTCTGATACATCGTGAATGTCTACATATGAAACAATTCTGCTGGAAATGTAGTGGAGGATCAACTGCGTCAGCACTGTTAAAATATCTCCCTCACATGAAGCTGTTACTTCATTACCCAGTAACGAGAGAGCCACACAGGGAGTATACTTGAACAATTGAGATAATTCATACTGGCACTTAACCGAGAGTGCATCAAGCTCATTTTCTTCAATGAGCCTTTTAAACGCGAGGTACATCTTCGATGACAGCATAAGATCTTCATCGCAAATGTCATCAGGGACTTCAGCGATCTCTTTTATCGTACTGTTTATCTTATGTGCTTCAGCATCCGTAATGTCTTCCATCTTTTTAATAATTTGATATTGATCAAGATGCACTATCTCCGGGCCGAATTTCTTTTTCATCGTTATATGATCGAATGTTCCTGTGTACATCCCCAAAGCCGTATACCCGGCAAGGCCGATTCTCGCGTTTTTTAATTTTCGAACTGCTTTGGCGGCCCGGTAAATCGTTTCAATTTCTGACAAAACATTTTCATCATCCGGAGGTCCGTAAATGAACTCAAAGGGAACTTCAAAGTCTTCAAGGCTCTGCCTTACGACACCTGCCGCTACGAATGCGCCAAGTGTCTGCCTTTTTCCATTTTCCTGTATCATTTTGTGGCTCCAGAGAACCAGGGGGCTTCCAAAGTATTCCCTGAGCGAATCAATAAGATGCGGGGCTTCGATCCATGACACAATGAGTGCAACAACGAGATCGGGGTTCTCATTTCGGATTGCATCTTTCGCCTTTTGAGCTTCTTTTCTCCCGGATACCGGGTTAATGAAAACTGGAGACAATTTATTCAGCAGTTGTTTTGAACGTTCTACCTGATCAGCAATAATCTTTTCGGGATAGTATGGGTAACAAAAGGGTATGACCAGAAGTTTTCCCTTCACAAAACTCTCCTTTTGGAAACGCGCTCCATACATCTCTGCTTCGTATTCTGAAATGGGTAAAGGCTTTTTACCGGTTTTACATACTACCAAAAAGCAGCCTAAGAATATTTCGCAATAAACTTCGCTATTCTTTCGTCATCAAAAATGCTGTCGCTTATAATATCAGGTTTTGAGCACTCGAGTATGAGGCTGTTCTCCAGCCCCATAAAACGATGCCTCGTATTCTGTGGCATGATCTTGATGTCACCCTGGTTCATTACAACCGTTTCCCCGGCAGTCTCCATCTCTACCTTCCCCTTCATTAAATAAAATGTCTCATGCTTGATTTTATGGTAGTGCATAGGACATGTCTGCTGCTTTAATATAAAAATGAATTTTCCGCAGTAGCCTTCCTCTACGTTATTATTAATATCAAATTCGATTTCGCCGATTTTATAAAAATCGTGTAGCCCGAAGTGAAATGCGCATGCCGGAACATCGGGAAGCGTCAAACCCCACCTGGCAAAATTATTTCTACATTCGTTGACAGCTTTTTCCTTTTCATCGCCCGCCAGCTCCAGATCGGCATTCTCCATAGCTCAACCCTCCTCACCTATTCTCTTTGTTGAATCCCTTTCACAAAGCACAGGGGAAACAAGTATCTTACTGTATTCAATTTCCTCATTATTGATAAGCTGTAAAAGTCTCTTAACGGCAAGCGTACCAATCGTTCTCTTTCTCACATGCATGGTTGATAATCGTGGAATGACCTCATCTGCCAGATCAATATCATCAAATCCAAGTACGCATATATCATCAGGTATTTTCAAATTCTTCTCCTTGATCGCCTCCATCGCTCCTATCGCAACAATATCGTTTACCGCAAAAACAGCAGTGGGATAATCAACGGCATTTTCAAGAAACTTTTTCATAGCACTATAGGCACCTTTTATACTGAAATCACAATCCATAATGAGTTTTTCATCATCATCGAGGCCGAACAATTGGATAGCCCTTCTGTAACCGATAAAGCGGTCATGGCTTCCTATTTCTCTTACATCTCCCTTTAAATACGCGATTCTTTTGTGGCCAAGGCCGGCCAGGTACCGCATTCCTTTGATTATTCCGTCAATATTATCAATTAATACTGAACTGATGTCTTCGGTCGGCAGATAGTAATCCACCAGGACAATTGGGATCCCCAGTTTTTTTACTTCAATTATAAAATCATCGTGATAACAGCTTGTAATGATCATCCCGGCGAGGTCTTTCGCATTTATTTTCATCAACGAAAACTCTTCCGGATCCAGAGAATTAAATCGGAAGATAAGATTGTTTTTTTTCACCTCTTCCTCTATGCCCTCAATAACCCTGTTATAAAAGTGGCTGGTAAGGTGGAAAAACCTTTTGTCTATTACATAGGAAATATTCCTGCCTGTTAGTCTGCGTCTTTTATAATTGTTTTCATGGGCGATGCCTATTATTCGAATCTTCACATCATTCGATATGGTTGACTCATTGTTGAGCGCCCGGGAAACAGTGGATATATCCACCCCGGCGATCCGTGCGATTTCTTTCATGGTAATGGACATGCCACAAATCCTTTAAAACTTACGTCTCTGAAAAAGTCTTCCCATCACTGAGTAATCTCTTCTGTTCGGTACATACAATACCGAGTAATTGAAAATCGTTACACCTGCTCTCCTCTGAAAACAGGCATGAGTTGTTCATAAGTATCAATAAAGGTTCTGTACCCCTTTCTGTAATAATCTCTAACTACCGGTGTATATACCCTTTTCATTCTCACATTCTTTTTCGCCGCTTCTTCAATGCTTTTGAAATACCCCTTCTCGACCGCCGAAAGTATCGCAGCTCCTAAAGAAATCGCCTCTTTATATTCAGGGACCATAATCTTTTTTTCAGTAATATCAGCCTTAATCTGGTTCCACACATTTGACTTGGATCCCCCGCCGATGGAAATGAGGCTTGTAGTCTTTACATCCAAATGTTCAAGAAATTTAATGTTCTTTTTTAAAAGGTAGGCCACTCCCTCCATGACAGCTCGTGCGAGGTCAGCCTTTGTGTGCGTTATATGTAAGCCATAAAACACGCCTCTTGCATTTATTTCGTACTCGGGCGAGTTCGTGCCTGTCAGATAGGGCAGAAAAATAACATCATTGCCTTTATTTATCGATGTTTCAATTTCTCTATTAATATCTTCAAAGGATCTGTCTTCATAAAAATTATTCTTAAACCATTCAAGGCTAATCCCTCCGCTTTCACAGACCGGCATTAGAATATACGTGTTTTTTAATACGCCGTAATGGTGTGGTATCATGTACTCATCACGTAGCGTCGATTCTCGTGTCATCGTTGCAATGGCAAGAACTGTTCCAGTGGTTTCACTTACCACGCCCTCCCTCACATTTCCCGAACCGACCATACCGGAAAAATGATCAAGGGCGCCTGCGTTGACTGTAACACTCTTCTGAAATCCAAGCTCATTCGAAACCTGGTTTGTTACCCTGCCTGCAGAAGAACCAGGTTCAATAAGCTCGGGAAGCTGTTCCATTTTTACCCCGGCAAATTCCAGTATTTCGTCCCAGTACTTCTTATTCATCACATCAAAATAGTAGGAGAAGTTATAAATCGTGCACTCTCCAAAAAGGTTTCCAGTCAACCTGTATATGATGTAATCTTTCAGCAGCAAGTATTTGCCTGCTTTCCGGAACACATCACTTTCATTCTCCCGTAGCCAGAGGATCTTGGTAATCGGCCATGTTGGAATGATATCCGGCTGTCCGGTTACACGGTACCCCTCTCTTTGCTTGAATTCTCTTTTAAGCAATTCGCATTCTTTTACAGACCTGTTGTCCATCCACGATATTCCGTTTCTCAACGGGCGGTTTTTGCCGTCGATAACTACTAAAGATTCCGCCTGTCCTGTGAGAGAGATATCGACGATATGCTTCGGATCGATACCTGCGTCGGCAGTAATACTCTTAATTATTTTCCTGCACGAGCCCCAGCAGTCATCCGCATTAAACTCAACCATACTATCCGAGGTTATATACTGCACCGGTGTATGCGAAACAGCGACTTCATCAAGTTTCGAGCTGTAAATACCGGCTTTGATGTTCGTCGTACCCAGATCAAGAGTCAGGATATAGTCAGCCATCAAGCTCAATTCCTTGCAAAATATTTACGTATTTTTTGCATAATTTATCTATGCAATTTGCATGATTTTAGAAGAAAATGAGGGTTCTGTCAAGAGAATTTTTTACGTGTTTTTCAGGAACTTTTTTTGAAGAAACCTGAGCCCATTTTGAAAGGCCCTGAGATGATTTTCCGAGGCAGCCTTCAGTCTCTCAAAGACATCACGGACATCATCGGGAATATCCCGGTCGAGGAACGATTCGTACATGGTTATGTTGTCGATTTCAGCCTGCACCCCGATTTCAAAAGCTGTTTTCAAATCCTTCGGCATGACAACATGCTCCGATGCAGTATCCGCAGGGGCTATATATCCATAGGTTTCAAAAAGCGGAAGCAGGAGACTGATATGCGTCACCTCTGCCCTGATAATGTTGCTGAAGGGCATTGCTCCGTACTTCTCGATTATCTTCTCGTTACTTCTGTTTATTTTATGCGTGGAAATAATTATATTGTAACAACTGTTGAAAATTGTGCACCTGGGCACACTGGTGGAAAAAGAGGCGGTTTCACATCTCAGTGCAATAAGGGTGGGGGGAGGAGGAATAATACTCGATGTGTCACAAACTTGATCCTGTATTCTTTTCCAGGCTTGCAGGTATGGACCCGGAGGATGTCTGCAGGAGAAGCCTTTCAAATTATGATGCAAGCCGCCGTGTATACTGTATTACAGCCCTTGGCAATGCATATGAGGTCAACCCGGAGAAAGGCACAATACTTTCAACGGACATCTCAATTGCGAATCTCGTGAGTGTAGAGCTCGGCCTCCTTATTCTAATGCATCTACTCGAAGCAAAAGATATTCCCCCTGCCGGAAAATGGGTCAACGAATACAGCCTCAAAGGCGGGGCTATGTTTTTCCACGGCCCCCATGCCTTTCGCACCGACGAGATCGCTGGGCGATTCGGCCGCGATGTCGAAGGTTTCAAAAAAGCCTGCATGCAGTTAGGCGGAGTGCCCGAGCAAATGGGTGATGCGGCGTTTCGTTTTCAGATCCTGCCCAGGATTCAGGCGGTGGTTGTTCTCTGGTACGCGGACGATGAGTTCGACGCCTCTGCAAAGCTTCTCCTGGACCCCACGATCGAAGAGCACCTTCCCCTTGATGTGATATTCGGAATGGGCCTCGAACTTCTTGGACGCATCCTGGGAAAAAATCTCTGGGAATAACCGGACGATTCAGATACACCTGTGGTGTTGCCCGGTATAAAAAGTCCGGATAATATCAGTATTGATAATTCAAAAAAAAACTATTACATTATTGAAGCGCCCGGATGGCGGAATTGGCAGACGCGCTAGATTCAGGGTCTAGTGCCCAATAGGGCATGGGAGTTCAAATCTCCCTCCGGGCATATTAACCCTCCCATTACTGGAATCAGAAAACCTACCTGCATATAATTCAAGGTAGACTTTCCGGTTTTTAATCCGGTACAATAACCAATGAACAAACGCAGCTTTTTCTACCAATTCGTTATAGGCCTCATTACGGTTGTCTGCCTTTCCGCCCTGCCCCTGGAAGGTTCTCAATTTACAGTCGGAGAAAAACTCAAATACTCAATATTTGCAGGCGGCATCAGGGTTGCGAACCCTGGTTCGAAAATAACAGTTGATTACATATACCTTTGCTTATATACTATTCTTACTCCAGCGAATAAAAGGGGCAGCACATGGACATGGTAGTGACTTTTCCCGGAAGTACGCGGGTCAACGCCGAGTATAAAGGCTCTACAATAGAAACAGATCAGTCTATAACTGGAGGCGGTGAGGGATCGGCGCCTGCACCGTTTGATCTCTTCCTTGCTTCAATCGCCACATGTGCCGGTTACTACGTGATGAGTTTCTGCCAGGGACGCGATATTCCAACCGACGATATTAGTGTTGTCATGAAAAGCGAGTGGAACAGGGAGGCGCACCTTATCAGAACAATAACGATCGATATCCAACTGCCGGCTGATTTTCCCGAGAAGTATAAAAAAGCAGTCATTGCTTCAGCCGACAAGTGCTCTGTTAAACGACACATCCTGAATGCACCGGAATTCAAGATAAATGCATTAATCGGGTAGCCCGAATCAATTGGAAAATGGGAGACACATCGATGTTACAATTTTCAGAAATGAGGCTTCCTCTTTTTAAGAAAAGTGATTCTGCACGTGTTAAAATACTTCAAATTTCAGAGAGAGTACTCTTTTCACTGCTGTTCGCAGGATTTACCGGTTTGTGCGCCCGCCTCCGCATCTATCTGCCGTTTACGCCTGTTCCGGTAACCGGTCAGGTGTTTGCCGTGCTGCTCAGCGGGTTTATTCTCGCAAAAGGGTACGGCTCACTGAGTCAGATGCTGTACGTTGGTCTGGGACTGCTCGGCATCCCCTGGTTCGTTGTTGGAGCGATAGGACCGACAGGCGGCTACATCGTCGGTTTCGTCACCGCCCCGTACCTTATCGCAACACTGCTTGAAAGAAGGCACGCCAATACTAGTATCCTTTTTACCTTTTTTGCGGCATCCTGCGGGGTTATGCTTATATATTTATTCGGGAGCATACAGTTCATGCTGTTTACCGGCATGCGTCTCGGTAAAACGCTACTCCTTGCGGTGCTTCCATTCATTCCATTTGACATTGTCAAGGCTGCTGCTGCATCGGCTTGTTCATACCTGTTGGTCAGAATGGCGGGGAAACGGGCTGAATCGCAATCGAAAACGTGAGCCTGAAAGAAGAATGAACCTCCTCATTGTTTCAACATACACTTCAGCACAGGGCGTAAAAAAACCCGTCAATGCTCTTTTCGACCGCTCCGGGGCAACTGTTCTTTATAATTACGATGCAGAAAAAACACTGCGCTGGATGCGGGCCAGATTCCAGCCGTTACTTCCCAGAGCTCAACTCGACCATATAATAAACTGCACTGTACCCGGAGAGCTCATCTTCCTGACGGACTTTCAGGCAGATCACCCGTCGCCTTATACATTCTTTGGATTGACACTGGATACCACACCGGCTGACATCTTCAAGGCATTGCTCGAACAAACCGCGTTTTACTTTTACTTTCATGCAACGAATAATTTCGACATTCCGCTGGACATCGCAATTACAACAGCAGGATCTCTATTCAGATACAACTCCTTATGTCGGATTCTCGCCAACCTTTTCAACCTGACTGTTGTACATCTCGGTAAAGAAAGCGGAAAAACAGCGGAGGTTGAAACAGCCTCATATTCAAAGGGGCTTATACCGCGCAATTCAATTCAACTCAATTCTTCGATCAAACATACCGATACAATCTTCGAACCGGTAAAGAACAGTCATGCGCTCTTTCGAGACGCATACTATCGATATTTGACGGTTGGTGATGATGTATCCGAGTGTATGCGCGCTCTAAAAGCATAGGCGTACGTGCTTCGAAGCACGACGCATAAGCCCTATTGGTTTGAACATTTTACGATTGAACGTTCACTTGCCTATTGTATTAATTACAGGGTGTGGTACACTATCTCCATGAAATTCATCTGTAAAACTATTTTAAAGATATTTGTATACATGCTTGTGCTCATTATCCCTGTAACGCTTCTCGTTACCTGCTTCACCCTAGTTAAGGCCAACATCCCGCTCTGGAACATCGGAATCAGAAATATCCTGCGGCATTCAATGCACTTCCTGCTCCCATCAATTTTTATCAGCTATCTGATCGCAACCCCGGTTGTTGTTTCCCTTGTCGATAAAATGAAGGTGCAGTCTCTGCTGCTGCTTCACATACCGGCGATTATTGCAGGAGGCATACTTGGCGGATTACTATTCTTTGCGCAGATTGAAAAAATGCCGATTCTTGTCAAGAAAGATGTTCTTCACATCGGGGTAAATACCTTTTTCAGGCGGGATGTGTTCAATGAAATAGAAGACCGGGTGGTGTATATACACCCCTACACAAAAGACCTCAACCAGCTCTACCTGTACAACAAAAAAGACGGGCGCCTCTTCGCTATCAACGGAGTGAGTATAGGCAGAAGAGGAAAAAATTACCTTTCTGTTGATGAAAAAAATCGCCTGGTTCGCATCGCTGCACGGGACAATCCGCATGTCGGCGAGGTCAGTATACCATTCAGCAGCTTTAAAACCGGTGATGGCACGCTGTCGCTGAGCATCGTATCCTCCTACAGTAACCAAATCGTAAAAGTGTATAGACAGTTCAGATCTGCAGTATCAGGCCTTGAACAGCAGGACAGGCTTATACTCGCTGGCGCTCTTTTTCTCTCTGTTTTACTCATATCCATTCCACTTTCCTACGGATTCAACGACAGGGGCTGGACTTTCTCCGGTGCTGCCGGTGTTTTTCTGGTGCTCGCCGCTCTGCCGTATTTTTATGGTTTTATTCTGAAAATTTTGAATAGAATCTCTCCAGAGCCTTCTTTTATGGGCAGATATTCCTACCTCGTCCCTGCGCTTGTATTCTGCGTCATAGGCTTTATTCTTGATATACTGGTAAAAACAGGAGGAAGAACAAGGAGAGTATAAGTATAACCAATGAACAAGATTACTAAATCAACGCTCTCGTTTCTCATTATTAGTTTTATTATCGCATTCATACTGCTGTTTCTCGCACTCTACGTATACAGCAACCGGAGCGAAACCGATCCGACCCTCACGGTTCATTCTTTGAGAAACGAAATCATACTGCGAATCGCCCTGGTTCGAACGCTGAAACTCCTGCCTCCCCTTATAATCTGCATTTTTATAACGTCATTTTCCATTTTTTTTACACTGACCCCTTTTCAGTCTGAATCGTTTTCCTACCCTGTTGTAGCCATACCCTCCTTTGTTGTTCTCCTCGGATTCATGCTTGTTGTGGTGATGTCGGAGTTTGTCTTCATACCAAAACTCTACAGGGATCGTGAGGATGCCCTGTTTACTACCAGGCTGTTACAAAGCTCACTGACGTATGCGCAAAAACTCTACGATGACAATAATCCTAAAGAGGCTCTCGAAACACTTGATATTTATCTGAAATATGAGAAAAACGACAAAAAGGCAAACAAGCTGTACGATGACATCCTTGAAACTGTGTACCGGCTTGGAAAAAAGGAGGAGATTGTTACAACAGCCGGAAAAAAGACCGGTGCACCTGCATCCTTTTACGAGAGAGGGAAAGCGGAATATGAAAAGGGCAATTACTACAAAGCGCTCTATTACCTTGAAAGAGCTCTATCCCTGCACAAGGACAACCGGGAGATCAAAGAGCTCTATGTAATGACAAGGGAAAGAGCTCAGAACCTCCTCGGTTCACTCACGAAAGATGAAAAGGATGCAGCGTGGCTGATTGTGCAAAAAGGAAAGGCGCTGGAACACCTCGATAGAGGCGAGTACTATGAGGCACACGACATTTTTGCAACCCTGACAAAAAAATACCCCAGGCTGTACGATCTTCAGCTTTACCTTGAGGAGACTGAAGAAAAGCTCACGAAAATTGACTTTCGGATAGACGAGCTCAAAGGGTATGAATGGCTGCCGTCTTATGACGATATTTTATTCAAGGATACACAGGGTACATTGAACCTGGTGGAACGCGTTATCCCATGGAACGGCACCTATTACCTTTACAATATACACCGGTACAGAAACAACAGCGGATCGATTGCGGAAGAAACATGGAAGTATGGTAAATGGATCGGTGATAAAATACGACTCAAAAACAAGAGCGGGTTTCGGAGAGTTGCTGAAAACGAAAGCAACCGCTACTTTATCTACCTGGCAGTGAATCCGGGATATTTACTGTATTTTTCAGACAGCTCACGGCTCAGAGACCAGCTCACTGTGTACGAATATTTCAAACTGACACCCCAGCTTAGAAAAAGCGGCCTGAATATAGAGGGCCGATACACATACCTTTCTAAAAAACTCGGGATCTTCTTCTCGATTTATGTTCTCTCTCTCTTGTTGGGGGGTATCGCATGGTCAAAGCGATCGATTTATGAATTCCCGCCTTTTTTCAAGATTATCGTATTCGCAGTTTCGGTACCGCTACTCTCATACCTGTTTCACCACCTCTATATGGACGCGAATAATATTTTCATCTACACGCACAGGTACCTCGCCCGGTATTTTTTTAAAAACATGAATGTGTTTATATATACTGCAATTATACATATAGTTATTGCGACAGCTGCCACTGTTTTTTATCTTTCCCAGGGCAGTGAGGTCGAATGATGTGGTACGTCACAATTCTCAATTAATCCTGCTCATACAGCGAATTGATGAGCTCCTTCGCATCCTGAGCGGAATCATGGCTGATTGTACACCGGCCTTTGAGAATTGTGCCGTTTTGAATAATAAGCTCGGGTGTCTGAATATCCCCGAGTATTCTGCTGGTGGGTAAAAGCAGGACGCGGTTCGATGCTGTTATATTGCCGATAAGAATGCCTTCAATCACCACACTCGATGCCTGAATATTAGTTTTCACCTTGCCTTTCGGACCGATAAATACCTTATCCACAATGAGCGCTTCACCTTCAAACTTTCCGTCAATCCTCAACGCACCCTTAACGGCAAATCGACCCTCGAATTGAGAACTGGGACCGATAGTGCTGTTCGTTTCTTCACCAAGCTGCAGGTTCGCCATTATTTATATCCTCAACTTTTTTTAGCCTTTTAAGTAACTTCTCGCGAAGTTACTTTATGATATCTGGTCCTGTAAAGGATCGGTCCCCTAGGAACGTAAACCACTTCTAAGTAACTTCGAGCAAGTTACTGTTTGATACCCGGCCAACAGCTCTGCCGTACACGTTATAATTTCGGTATTCCAAGAAAACGGTTAAACTCATCGAAAAATGTATACATTTCAGAAAGGGCATCTATCAACGTATACCCGTCAAGTCTCCTGTCGTTTTCAAACTCACTCAGGCCTATTCTGTCATGCGGATTCATGATAATTGACCCACCACTCATATAATTGCTTATAAGTGTTTCGGTAAAAGTTCTTAAGTCCTTAAAATACGCGTCAAGAGATAGAAGATACCGCTGCCTGATCTTATACACATTCGATTTGTCCTTGTAAGAAGCAATTGAGTCATATTCTTTTCTGGTGTGCACCTCATTTTCGTAGCTGTACTCCTTCAGCAGTTTTTTTATCTCCATATACCGCGGATAGTAGGTATCTCTCTTTAAAGAATTATTAAAATCAAGTTTTATATAATACTCACTCAATATGGGAAGATAATTCTTTTCGAAGAAATCGGCATAAGATATGACGGCATCCATCTCTTTGTCTCTGGACACCTCGCTAAACTTTTGCACCTTTATCATGCTCAAAATTGAAAAAATTCGCTCTTCTTCGCCAGGAAAAGTCTCATCGGTGCCTTCGATGCCCTCATGAAGTTCGAGAACCGCTTTTAAATTTCTCAGAGATATCTTAATATCCCGTATCTCTCTCAGGACCCTCTTTTTCTGCGCACTGTTTAAGGATGTTTTGTACACCCCCTCGAGCTGCTTTAAAAGCAGTTTTTTGTCCTCAATTTCTCTTACGATTTCGCACACTCTTCTCATTGAACATAAAAATAATCTCTACCCGCAAAAACGAATAGAGATTATTTACATTTTCATTTTATAACAAAACAGCCGTAGTTCTTACCAGCCATCCTGCATATCATCTTCATCCCGATTTTCTTCGATGTAGATATCGGCAATCGCCCGTAGTTCATCGAAGTATACGTAGTATGTTCCGTAACTTTCCTCGGGATCGGTTTTTATACTGAAACCGCTTATACTGAGGCCTCTCCATTCCGTATTATGGTAATTATACTGCTCAATCGTAGAAGGCACCGCTATTATCAGCTTTTTCCATCCGACAAAATCAAGCAGACCCATGTCGAGAGTCATCGGGTTTCCGTGGTAATCGATCACATGGAGAAACAGTCTGTGTTTGAAACTTCTCCCGCAGACCCAGACACTGACAGCCTTTGTTATTCCCGGAACCTTGATCGGTTTCGTCGGACGTACGGTAAATTGGGCATAGCCTCTTTGGGTGAATGCAACCTTAACACCGAGCACATACGCACTTTCAGTCCCGTCATTGGGATCAATTTCAGGCACTTCAAGCGGACGCCCCTTTCGTTTCATCGACATAATGACGCCCTGATCAAGAGGCATATTCGCAGACCAGGTGTCGGCATCTTCAAAATGAGTGACGGGTATATCAGCGAGGAGCTGTCCCGCCGTTTCAATGCCGATTTGAAGGTTTTCGATATCCTGCTCCTGTGCAAAGAGTCCTGCCGGAAATAGCAGTATGGTCAATGCACAAATGAGTATAAAAACGAGCCTAGTCATTTACGCTGTCTCCTTTTATCTTGATAAAAGAATCACACTGCAACAAAAATAAGCTGCCGGACTATTTACTCCATATCTCTTTGCTTTGCTCGGCAAGCACGTCCCCGTCAAACCGTTCTCTGTACATATCCGTAAGGACCTTGAGATGGTCAAAGTAACATACGTAGTCATCAACACGCTCACTTGGTTCTGTCCAGATTGCAAATCTAACGAGTGTCAGCGGTTTTTCCATTGGTAGATACCGTATATACTGTGGTATCTGGTTCGGTATTACAATACTGAGGTTTCGCCAGCCGATAAAATGCAGACTTCCCATAGGTAACTTATGCACAATACCCCTATAATCCCTGAGATGCACCTCGATGCTGTAGTAATAGTTTGCACCCCATACCCATACATCCAGTTTTTTTACATGACCGGGGATCACAATCTCTTTCTCCGGATAAATCCACACGCTGTTATAGCCCTTTCGGGTAAATGCTGAACGGACACCGAGCACATACTTGTTTTCTGTTTCTCTATCACTGCCTTCAAGGGCGATAGGAGATCCTTCAATGCCGGTTTTCAGAATGGGGAAGTCCTTTGCAGTGAAACGGGATGCGCTTACCTGCCAGTTCTTTTCATTGTTTTCGAAATCGTCAAGCACAATGCTCCGAATGTCCTCCATTTTGTATCGCTGCCCGAAGGTATACCCGAGAAACTGCGCGCTTGAAAGGGTCGGTATCGTAAAGGCAAGGAGTAGTAGACTTATTACGAAGAATCTGGGCTTCATTCGTATTCTCCTTTTACTATGAGAGATAAGTTGGGTAAAAAGCATCTCTGGTAAAACCGTCAGCTTCATGCCCCGACAGAATATGTTATTCCTCATTGTAGAAACTTCCTGCTTCTCTATTTATCGGCCACAGGTTTACATTTTTTTAATATTATTTTCAGTCGTACCCCCTGTTTCCATAACTATTAGTATAGAGCCTGTTGCAGGATAATGCAATAGAATATACTCAACTGTTGTTTACTTCATAGCGTACAAGGGTGTTGTAGCCTTCATGTGCCATGTAGGAGCTTCGCACATAGGGGCCTGAAGCGATGTATGAAAAACCCATTTTCTCTGCTTTCTCCCTGTAAAAAGAAAAAACCTCGGGCCGCACATACTCGACGACAGGCGCGTTGCCCGATCCCGGCTGGAGGTACTGGCCGATAGTAACCGCCGAACAACCGGTCGTCCGCAGATCGGAAAGAACCTGAACAATCTCTTCTTCAGTCTCACCAAGGCCTACCATGAGGCCGGATTTCAGATAGGTAGAGGGATATGTGCGGTGTATATAGGCGAGAAAATCCACAGACCGTTTGTAATCTGCACCCGGCCTGATATGCGCATACAGTCTGGGGACAGTTTCAACGTTGTGATTGAACACATCAGGGCCCGATTCCGCGACCGTATCGATTGCATCCCTGCTTCCCAGAAAATCCGGGGTTAATACCTCAATCTTTATTTTCGGGTCATATTTCCGCAGAAGCTTCACTGTTCCGGCGAACTGTTTCGCACCGCCGTCTGCAAGATCGTCCCGCGTTACCGAGGTTATTACCACGTACCGCAGTCCGAGAAATCTGACCGCGTCAACCAGTCTTTCCGGCTCCGTCTTATCAGGAGGAGGAAGCGGTGCTTCTCCTGCCTTTTCAATGGAACAGAAGCGGCAATTTCTCGTGCATATGTTTCCCAGGATGAGAAAAGCCGCTCGTTTATTGTGAAAACATTCGGAAAGATTCGGACACCGTGCGCTTTTACACACTGTGTGCAGGGCGAGCGTGCCGAGTATCGACTTAACCATGTGTATCTCTTCTGTGTGGTCGATCTTCTTTCGAAGCCAGTAAGGCTTTCTCAGGTTGTTGGTTTTTTCTGCCATACTATTATTCCAGTCCGGAAAAGTATTTCTACAATACTACTCTGGTAAAAGATAGCACTGCAGGGTGTCTGTGTCAGCAATAAAAAACGGGTATGTGTTGAACCGGTAACAACATCTTTCAGGGGAGAAACAATACTGCAGGGGAGGCTTCTGCAGCGCTATGAATTTTTTTTGAGGACAAAGGGATCGTTGAGGTCGAATCTTCTTTTCATAGCCGTCATCGTATTGACGGCAACGCTCTTTTTTTCAAAAGGGCCCACATGCACTCTGTAAAAGGTACTTTCCTTCACAACCGCTTTCTCGATTGTGACTTTATAGAGGTTTTTTTCAAGAACCGATGCAAACCGCTCGGCATTTTCTTTTTTAGCAAATGAGGCTGCCTGTATATAGTAATGCCCGTAAATAGAAGCGCGCCGAGGTTTTATTTGAGATATTTTTGGAGTAGCTTTTTTCACGCTGGTTTTTTCACCGGTCACAGGGGCCCTGTATGCTGTTTTCCTCTCAACAGTTTCGACCCTCTCGGGCTGGATCTTTGTGACCTTCTCTCCCTCTTTTGCAGTCTCTCCAAGACTTGCAGTCTTTTCAAGACTTGCAGCTTTTTCAAGACTTGTAACATCTATGTAGCGGGTTTCAGTCTCGAGATTATCGTCGAGCAGACCGAGCGATTCAAGCTCATCCTTGTTCTTCGTTGCCGCCGCCGCTTTTTCTTTTTTAAATACTCCGGACTTCGCCAGGTCGAGAAAATCTTTTTTACCCTCTGGCCCGCCGATAAGAAACCCGAAAATAAAAATACCGATTATAATAAGGCCGAGGATGAAGGCTATCCAGAATATCCTCCCTGTGTCGAGGTTTACCTGATAGTATTCCTTCCCTCTTTCCTTCTCCTCTTTCATTCCCAGGTCCTGTGTATCAAGTTTTCAACCACTTCTCTGACTCTGAATTCGAATTCAGGGATGGTTTTACTGTTATCAATTACTATATCGACAAAATGTAATTTTCCCTTTAAAGGCTTTTGTGCCCGAAGCCGCATCCTCGCCTCATCGGGGGTGAGTCCCTCCCTCTTGACAGCACGTTTCACCGCCATGTCCCACTGTGTATCAACGGCAATAACATAATCGCACAGTGGGAACAGGCACATCTCGACAAGCAGCGCGGCGTTTAATACACAATTCTCGCATGTACGCACTATCTCCCTGACTTTCCTGATCATCCACGGATGCACCATACGCTCGAGGACCGCCTTCTGTTTCACATCACTGAAAACAATCGCCCCGAGCTTTTTTCGGTCAATTTCACCGTTTTTAACCACTCCCTTTCCGAATACCCGGATAATCTCACGCTTCTTCGCGGCAAGCGCTTCATGGCCAATACTGTCAACATCGATTACATTAAACCCCTCCTGCTCGAAAATCATACACGCAAGGTCCTTTCCCGAACAGTAGTTTCCGGTAATGCCGACTATCATTTCAATGCGCCTTTTTATAAACCTGTCAACCTTATTGCCGGTACTGACAATTTTTCTGTCAATGCGCCTCTTCCCAGTTCTTTCCCTCAGCAATGTTTATCACAATAGGCACCTCGAAGGAAATCGCATTTTCCATTTTATCCTTCACCATCTCAGTGAGATGAGCGAGTTCGTCTTCGGGAGATTCGAACACGAGCTCATCATGAACCTGTATCAGCATTTTGCTTTTAAACCCGGGCAGCTCACCATCGATATCAACCATCGCCTTTTTAATCAGGTCCGCAGCTGTGCCCTGAATCGGCGTATTGATGGCAATTCTTCGTGCGGATTCATAAATGTTCCGGTTCTCGGATCGTATATCGGGTATGTACCGCTTTCTGCCCAACAGGGTGGTTACATATCCGGTTTTCTTCGCCCCTTCCACAACGCCGTTGAAGTACTCCTTTACTCCCGTATATTTCATAAAATACATTTCAATAAATTGAGATGCTTCTTCTCGTGAGATCCTGAGCCTTCTCGACAGACCGTAGGGACTGATGCCGTACATTATGCTGAAATTGATGGTTTTGGCGATTCTCCTCTGCGTCTCGTCGACATCCCGTATATCAGTATTGAAGAGCAGGGAAGCGGTTTCCCTGTGAATATCAACCCCCTTTTTAAAGGCATTCACGAGTCCTGGGTCCAAAGAGAGGGAGGCAAGCACCCTGAGCTCAATCTGCGAATAATCCGCCGAAACAAGCAGCCACCCCTCCTCCGGCACAAAGCCTTGCCGAATAGCCCGACCCTCCGGTTCACGGATCGGTATGTTCTGCAGATTTGGATGGGTGGATGAGAGCCGTCCGGTTGCTGCTATAGTCTGGTTGAACGACGTATGTACTCTGCCCGTATCCGGATTTATCATATCGGGCAGCGCATCAACATACGTCGATTTGAACTTGGCAAGCTTCCGATGACGCAGAAGAAGCCCTGCTATTTTATTATCCCGGGCGAGCTCTTCGAGAACCGATTCATCGGTGGAGAAGCCGGTTTTTGTCTTTTTTATAACCGGCAGTTTCAGCTTTTCGAAAAGAATCTTCGCAAGCTGTTTCGTCGACCGAACGTTGAACTCCTCCTCGGCGATCTCATATATTGTCTTTTCGATCTTTTTCAGCTCCGCTGTAAAATTTTTACTCATTTCGGCAAGACAGCCGGGGTCGATCCTGACTCCGGTGTTTTCCATTCTCCCGAGCACGAGAACAAGAGGAATCTCAATCGAACGGTAGAGGTCTGCGAGTCCCTCGTCTTCAAGCCTTTTCTCGAGTACGTGCACAAGTCTGAGAGCGATATCGCTGTCCTCTCCAGCATATTCCGCCACCTGCTCGAGAGGATAGTTGAGGAGGGTTTCGTTCTTGTTCTGCACCACATCGGTATAATGAATGGTCGAGTAATCCAGATATTCCTTTGCGAGGCTGTCGAGACTGTACCGCTGTTTATCCGGACTGATCAGGTAGGCGGCAATCATTGAATCTCCCGCTATACCCTGCATAAAAATCCCGTACTTCATCAGC
>Ga0315555_1000106_pt1 | contig 51401 bp, 46 predicted proteins | sample SalMarSW160380MG_FD_202113 | JGI IMG/M metagenome (GOLD analysis project Ga0315555, IMG submission 202113) | Salt marsh sediment microbial communities from the Plum Island Ecosystem LTER, Massachusetts, United States - Salt Marsh Sediment SW1603-80 ... | reverse complement strand
CACGTGCCGACCGGGGTGGTGGTGAGCTGCCAGGCGGAGCGGTCGCAGATGCAGAACCGGGCCCGCGCCATGCAGCTGCTCGGCGCCCGGCTGGCGGAACGGGCCCGGATCGAGCGACTCGAGAAGGTGGACGCCATCCGGGGCGAGCAGACCGAGGCGGGTTGGGGGCGCCAGATCCGCTCCTACGTGCTGCAGCCCTACCAGCTGGTCAAGGATCTCCGTACCGACCTGGAGGTGGGGAACGTCCAGGGCGTGCTCGATGGGGACGTCGAGCCGTTCATCGATGCGTACCTGCACTGGCGGCGATCGCGGCGATCCGAGTAGCGCTGCGAAGCTTTGTCTACCTGCGCTCCCGGGGTAGCATGCCCTCCGGCGGCGGAGGGGCCCCGACAAGCGAATCGCGAGCGTCGCCCCCGGCGTTTCGTGATCTGAGGGTATTCCATGATCCGTCTCCAGAACGTCACGAAGGTCTACGACGGCAACGTCGTTGCTGCCAAGGACGTCAGCCTCGACATCGCCAAGGGCGAATTCGTCTTCCTGGTGGGTCCGTCCGGGTCGGGCAAATCCACTCTCATCCGGCTCATGATGCGCGAGGAACGGCCCACCAACGGCGACATCTGGGTCGCCGGCAAGCACGCCTCCGACCTCGCGTCGTGGAAGGTGCCCCATCTGCGCCGCTCCATCGGCACCGTGTTCCAGGACTTCAAGCTGCTCCCACACAAGACCGTGTACGAGAACGTGGCATTCGCCCTCGAGGTCACCGGGCGTCCCCGCACCATCGTCCGTACCCAGGTACCGCAGGTCCTCAAGCTGGTCGGCCTCTCGGCGAAAGCCGATCGCTATCCGCGCCAGCTCTCGGGGGGCGAGCAGCAACGGGTCTCGGTCGCGCGGGCATTCGTGAACCGCCCCCTCATCGTGTTCGCCGACGAGCCGACCGGGAACCTCGACCCGGCGACATCGGTCGGCATCATGCGCATCCTCGATCGGATCAACCGCACCGGGACCACCGTGGTGATGGCGACCCACGACCACGCGATCGTGGACGCCATGCGGCGCCGGGTGGTGCAACTCGACCGGGGCCGGGTGGTCCGCGACCAGAGCCGCGGGGTGTATGAGCGGCGCTTGGAACGGGCGGCGCCGGACCAGCCCACGGAGGAGATCGAGGTCGTCCCGCTTCCCGACGAGGTGCCACTGCCCAATGTCCCGGGCCCCGCCGCCGAGGCTGTGCCTGAGGAGGCTGTGCCTGAGGAGGCTGTGCCTGAGGAGGCTGTGCCCGAGGAGGCTGCGCCCGAGGAGGCTGCGCCTGAGGAGGCTGCGCCTGAGGAGGCTGTGCCCGAGGAGGGTACGACCGGGGAGACCGTGGTCGGGGAGACCGTGGTCGATGCAGCGGCGGTCGTTGAGAGCGCGGCTGACGAGGAGGACCGTTCCTGATGCGGATCCAGTACGTCCTCGCCGAGGCCCTCAACAACATCCGCCGCAACGGCCTGGTGGTGTTGGGGGCGGTGGTGGCGGTCTTCATCTCCCTGTTCCTCACCTTCGGGACGCTCGTGTTCGGCGAGATCGCCCGCGTCAACACGCTGCAGTGGTCCGAGGACGTCCGGGTCATCGCCTTCCTCAGCGACGACTTCCGCGGCGCCGACGAGCTCCTCGCCACGGTCCAGCAATGGCCCGGGGTCGACGAGGTCTTCTACATGTCCAAAGCGGAGGCCGCCGAGGAGGCGAAGACGCTGCTCACCGGTCCGGCACGGCGCCAATACGAGGAGAACCCGGCCCTCGCCCCGGCCTCGATCCGGGTGCGGCCCGTCGACCTCAACGACTACCAGGCCATCGAGAAGCAGCTCCAGAGCTCACCCGGGGTCTTCAAGGTCGCCTCGGCCGCCGACGCGGTACAACAGATCGCCGCCGTGCGTGACGGCCTGAACGTGTTCTTCTGGGTGCTGGCGCTCGCCCTCGGGGCGGCCGCCATTGCCCTCATCGCCAACACCATCCACATGGCCATCTACGCCCGGCGGGAGGAGCTGGAGATCATGCGGCTGGTGGGGGCGTCGAACTGGTTCGTCCGCACCCCCTTCCTCATCGAAGGGGTGCTCGAGGGCGTCGTGGGCGCCGGACTCTCCGTGGCGGCGGTGACCGGCCTCTACAACCTCGCCCAGGATCGCCTCCAGGCGCTCCCGGAGTTCATCAATCTCACGATCGACTCTGCCTTCTTGGTGCGCTGGGGGGTCCTCATGCTGTTGTTCGGTGCGGTCGTCGGCTTCCTTGGGAGCAGTCTGAGCCTCGCCGTGCATCGCTACGTGCGGTCGTGACCCGGCTCCGTCCCCTCGTGGCGGTGGCGGTGCTGGCGGCGCTGGTTGCCGCCGGCCCGGCCCGGGCCTCCAACCTCGAGGATCAGCTCGGCGACGTCTCGTCCCGAATCGACCGGCTCGCCGCACAAGCCGACTCCGCCGCGGCCTCGCGCCCCGGCCTGGTGAACGAACTGGTGGCGGCCCGCGACCGACTCGCCGCCGAGGTCGTCGATCTCGACGCCACCCGGCAGGCACTGGGCGAGATCCAGGCGGATCATGCCGCGGCCCGGTCGGAGCTCGCCGGGGTGCGGGCCGACCTGAAGGCGGCCTACGACCGGCTCGCCACCACCCGTTCCGAGCTGGGCAACGCCCGGGAGGCGGCCGGCACCTGGGCGCGTGAGCTCTACATGGGATCGGGGCAGGCGTCGATCGGTCTCGCCTTCGGCGCCGCCGAGATGACCCAGATGCTGGTCGGCCTCGAGTACCTCCACACCGTCGCCGCCGACGGCGACCGGGCCCTGCTGCGCTACGAGTCGCTGCAGATCCAGGAGGAGCGGGAGCGGGACCGCATCGGCGAGCAGGAACGCCAGGTCGCCGCCGCGGTCGCCGCCCTCGCGGCCTCCGAGGCGCAGCTCAGCGAGCTGGAAGCCGACCACGCCCGGCGGGTCGACACCATCGAAAGCGAGGTCGCTGCCCTCGGGAGCCGGCTCGACACTCTCGACGATGACATCGCGACGTTCGAGGGCGAACTGGCGGGCCTGGAGCGGGAGCAGGAGCGGCTCGAGGCGCTCATCGCCCAAGAAGCGTCGAACGACGGAGCCGCTCCGTCCATCCTGGTGCGGCCCGTGCCCGGGCCGGTCACGTCCTCGTTCGGTCCGCGGTTGCATCCGATCCTGGGGACCACGCGGATGCATACCGGGGTCGACCTGCGTGCTGCCTGGGGAGATCCGGTGGGGGCCGCGGCGGCCGGCCGGGTGATCTTCGCCGGCGCCTATGGCGGCTACGGGAACGCCGTGATCATCGACCACTCCGGAGGCATGTCCACCCTCTACGCCCATCTCTCCAGCATCACCGTCACCTACGGTGAGATCGTCTCTGCCGGCCAGACCATCGGCCTCGTCGGGTCGACCGGTCTGTCCACCGGTCCCCATCTCCACTTCGAGGTGCGGATCGACGGCAAGCCCGTCGATCCGGTTCCCTACCTGTAGCGAGGAACGATGGCGGACGCCAAGACACGCAAGGTGGTGGCCTCGAATCGGAGGGCGCGGCACGACTACGAGATCCTCGACACCTTCGAGTGCGGGATCGTGCTCGTCGGCTCGGAGGTGAAGAGCCTGCGTGCCGGCCAGGCCCAGCTCAAGGACGCCTACGCCTCGATTCGGGGGACGGAGCTGTGGCTCGACCACCTCCACATCGCTCCCTACCGGTTCGCCCGCGACGGAGGTCACGACCCGGAACGGAGCCGCAAGTTGCTCCTGCATCGCCGCGAGATCAAGCGGCTCATCGGCAAGGTCAACGAGGGCGGGCTGACCCTGATTCCACTCTCCCTCTACTTCTCCCGCGGCCTTGCCAAAGTGGAGCTGGCCCTGGCACGAGGGCTCCGCCGCTACGACAAGCGGCAGAAGATCCGGGAGCGCACGGAACAGCGCGAAATGGATCGGTCGCTGCGGCGGAGATGAGCCTCAGGCGCCGGCGGCGAGGTCGGTGAGCTGGGAGAAGATCTCCTCGACCTGTGCGATGTCGAGCTCCCCTCCGATCCGTGCCAGCACCGTTCCTTGAGGGTCGGTGATCACCCAGAACGGGAAGACGGTGGCGCCGAAATGCGCCGCCTGCGTCCCGTCGGTGTCGACGATGACCGGGAAGGGGAAGACGGACTCGTCGAGATAGGAGACGAGGGGGTTGCCGCGACTCTCGTCGATGGCGGTGGTGACCGTGACCAGTTCGAGTGTGGGGAACCGGTCGGCATTCGCGGCGTACCAGGTCGACAGCTCGGGAAGCTCGGCCTGGCAGTGCGGGCACCAGTGTGCCCAGATCAGCCACACCCGGGCAGTGCCGTCGTCGGGGTGGTAGGTGACGGTGGTGTCGGAGTAGTACTCGGTTCCGTCGATGGTGGGGAGTGTCATCCCGGCGAGCACCGCCAGATCGTTGGCTGTCTGCTCGAAAGGCGGGAGATCGCCGTTGGCCGGGATCGCCTCGGAGGGGGAGGAGCCGAGCACGGCGGTGAGCCAGACATCGAGGTCCGCCATCCGGGTGTCGAGATCTCCAACCCGGCCTGCGGCGGCTGTGACGTCATCCTGGAGGGCGGCGACATCCTCCCGCAGCGTGTTCACGTCCGACCGGGTTCCGGCGAGTCCCACCGCGAGGTACCCCAGCAGGGCGATCAGGGCGCCCGACGACACGGCGGCGGCGAGCCACAGCCACCAGCGGCTCCGGCCGCGGCGCGGGGGCATGCCCCCCGGAGCCGGCCCGCCGACCACGACGAGGTTGTCGGGGGGCGGCGGTGTGTGGTCTGGGAGCGGAGCCTCCTCTGGGAGCGGTGCGTCCTCTGGGAGCGGTGCGGCCTCTGGGAGCGGAGCGGCGTCGTCGGGTGGCGGTGCCGGGAGGACGGGGTGATCCTGCATCCGCACGAGTATGGCGGGTCGTGGCTCCGGGGGCGAGCGCAGGCCGCTCAGGAGAGCGGCGCCGGCACCTCGTCTGCCGCTTTGCGGCGAGCCGTCGCCTGCGAGAGATGGACGGTGAGGATGCCGGCCAGGACGACGAGCGATCCGAGGACCCGGCGGGCCGGCAGGGCCTCGTCGAGGAAGAGCCACGCCAGCACTGCCCCGACCACCAGTTGCGACGAGCCGATGATGCCGGCGTGGAGAGCCGTGAGGGTGCGCATGGCCGAATGCCAGATGGTGAAGGCGAAAGCGGTGTTGACGATGCCGAGGGTGAGCAAGAGCAGGACGGTGAGGGCGTCGAGCGGTGGGAACGACTCGACCGTCAGGGCCACCGCCAGCAGCGTCAGGCTCCCCAGCCCCATCGGGATCATGGCCGCATCCAGGCTTGACACCCTTCCCGGTCGCATGATGTGGCGCTGCAGCAGGTTGGAGGTGGCGATGCCGAGCGCGACGAGGGCCGCCAGCGAGATCCCGAGCCCTTCGGTGCGCAGGGTGTGACCGGCCGCGCCGGGGGCGGACGACCCGAAGAAGAACAGGTAGGTGCCGGCGACGACCACGGCGACGCCGCCCCATTCCCACCAGGATGTCTCCTCCCGCAGCACGACACCGGTGCTGAGGGCGAGCAGGAGCGGGATCCCGCCCTGGAACACGAAGTTGTACGTGACGACGTCGACCCGGTCGATGCCGAGGAACATCACCGCCGGCACCGTGGCGTAGAGGACGAGCCCGAGGGCGACGAGTAGCAGCCACGTCGCCGGCGCGATGGGGGCGGTACGGGCCGGGCGCCGGGTTCCCCGGTAGAGGGCCAGCACCACCGCTCCCAGCACGTAGCGAAGCGACGCAAAGGTGAGGGGCGGGAGATCCTCGAGCCCGATCTTGATGAGGACGAGCGACGACGCCCAGTAGCCAGCCGACCACTCGCCATGCCATTCAGCGGCCTCCCCCGGGGTGGATTCGGCCGCCGGGTGGCCGAGGTTCGGCTATCCTGGTACTTGCCACCGTCGACCACGATGGTCGTGGGGGTGAAACGGTATCGACCGTGAGGGTCGAAACGCCGGAAGCGAGCCGAGGAACCCCGGAGTCCTCGTTAAATCGCCGGGAACACCATACGTGCCGACAACAATCTGGCACTGGCCGCTTAACACATAGCGGCCTGTCCGCCCGGAGGGCCCCTGCCTCGCCGGGATCGGGCAACGCAATGCAGGGTGCTCCCGCCGGGATGCCGGGACCGGCGGGTCAAGCCCACTCCGGCTAGGGCCGAGGGAAACTCGCCAGCAGAGTCCCCTGGTTTCGAACGCTCGCTGCTGGCTGCGCTCGGAGACGCCGGCGTGGAAGCCTCATGGGACGGGGGTTCGACTCCCCCCACCTCCACCGGAGGCCCCGGAGACCCCGGGGCCTCCCCGCGTTCCAGGTTGGATTTCCCACATCGCGCCGCTCCAGAATTTCGCCATAATGACCGATGTTGGTGAGGCAATGTGAGTGGCCGTAGCGCGTGCGCCGGGCATGTGAGCGGCAGTCTTGGAGGACTGGCAGATGATGACGCGCAGATGGTTCCGCATGATCGGCATGAGTGCCGTGGTCGCGATGCTGATGGTGGGGTGCTCGGGTGGGGACGCCGAGGAGAGCACGACGACGACACCCGAGGCACAGGAAACAACGACGACGGCGGCCACGGGAGGCGCGATCGATCGCCTCGAGGACGTCCGGGGAGCCGTGGTGAGGATCGTCGCCGAGGGGAGCTTCGTCGATCCCGATCTCGGTGCCCAGTACAACGCGGCCGGGTCCGGGAGCGGCTTCTTCATCGATCCGTCCGGCATCGCCCTCACCAACAACCACGTGGTGACCGGAGCCGCCTTCCTCGAGGTCTACGTCGAAGGTGAGGACGAGCCCCGCAACGCCCGCATCCTGGGCGTGTCGGAGTGCTCCGACCTCGCCGTGATCGATGTCGAGGGGGACGGGTTCCCCTACCTCGAACTGTACGACGAGGCGGTGGTGGCCGGCACCGACATCTACGCCGCCGGCTTCCCGCTCGGTGACGAGGAGTACACCCTGCTCGACGGGATCATCTCCAAGGAGAACGCCGACGGCGAGACCGACTGGTCCTCGGTGGACGCGGTCATCGAACACTCCGCCGACACCCTTCCCGGTTCGTCGGGAGGGCCCATCGTCACCGTCGACGGGAAGGTCGTGGCCGTCAACTACGCCGGCGACGGCGCCGGCCAGTCCTACGGCATCGGTCTCGGTGAGATCAACCGGGTGCTGCCCCGCCTCCGGGCGGGGGAGGACGTGACCTCGATCGGTGTCAACGGCCAGGCCGTCGCCGGTGATTACCTCGCCGGCATCTGGGTGGCATCGGTGGCGTCGGGAAGCCCGGCCGACCTCGTCGGCATCGAAGGTGGCGACCTCATCACGCTGCTCGAGGGCCTGATCCCGGCTACCGACGGAACGATGGAGGACTACTGCGACATTCTGCGTTCCCATGAGCTCGGTGATCCGCTCTCGATCGAGGTGTACCGCCCGAGCGCGGACATCTTCCTGGAGGGAACGCTCAACACCGACCTCACCCTGGAACCGTCGTTCTCGTTCGAGACGACGCTGCAGGACGACGTGGCCGACGACGGTGGCGCCGCGGTTGCGGGGTACGACGGCTACGAAACAGTGACCGACGACTCCGGCATCATCACGATGGACGTCCCGGCGGCGTGGCTGGACCGGCTCGGGACGCCGTGGGCCTTCGACGGGGGCGACAACGTGGGGGCGGCGGTCACCGCCGCGGTCGACATCGACGGTTGGCTCGGCGGCTGGTCGACGCCGGGGGTGTTCTTCGGGGCGTCGAGCAGCATCACCGCCACCTACACGGTCGATTCGCTGCTCGACTACGAGTGGTTCGGGGACTCCTGCACCTACCAAGGACGGGAAGCCTACGAGGACGCCCTCTACGCCGGGGCCTACGACGTCTACGACGGCTGCGGCGGGGAGGACATGCTCTTCGTCCAGGTCGCGGCCGAGCCCGCCAGCGGCGCCTTTCTGATGCTGCTCCAGGTCGTCGTGGTCGACGACCGCGACCTGGAGGCGCTCGACACCATCCTGGCCACCTTCGTCGCCGACGAGGCGGCGCTGATGTCGGCGGGCTTCGCCGGAGGCGGGGCTACCACCACGACCCTTGCCGCCGGCGGCTCGCCGGGCACGGTGACCCTCAGCGCGCTCCAGCCGGGGCACTGCTTCGACGACGCCTCGCTTCCCACCGAGCCGATAATGGACGACGCGGCGGTCGACCTCGTCAACTGCGCCGAGGCGCACGACAACGAGACATACCTGCGGTATCAGTTCCCCGCCGCCGCCGGCGTCCCCTACCCCGGCGAGGATGCGATGGTGGCCGAGATCGACGCCGCCTGCAGCAACGCCTTCGCCGGCTACGTCGGAGCCGACTACGCCGATTCCGTCCTCGTGTACTTCTACTTCTACCCGCTCGAGGACATGTGGGCGGGTGGAGACCGCCTCGGGCTCTGCATGCTGTACGACATGAACCTCGACAAGCTGGTGGGTTCGGCCTACCAGAGCGGGTGGTAGACACGCACCGTTGCGGCGCCGGCGATCAGGTGAAGGCCCGGTGTAGGAAGGCGGCCATCTGGCCGCGGGTCACCGGGTCGTTCGGGCAGTAGCGGTCGTTGGCGGGTGGGTTGCAGCCGGCGGTGATGCCGGCGGCGGCGAGCTTCTCGATGTCGGTTTCGAAGATCGATGCGTCGTCGTCGACGAAGTCGGTGGTGCCGGGGTCGGTGAGGTGGAGGGCGCGGGTGAGGAAGGCGGCCATCTGGCCGCGGGTCACCGGGTCGTTCGGGCAGTAGCGGTCGTTGGCGGGTGGGTTGCAGCCGGCGGTGATGCCGGCGGCGGCGAGCTTCTCGATGTCGGCTTCGAAGACCGATGCGTCGTCGTCGACGAAGTCGGTGGTGCCGGGGTCGGTGAGGTGGAGGGCGCGGGTGAGGAAGGCGGCCATCTGGCCCCGGGTCAGCGGATCGTCGGGGCAGTAGCTGAAGGAGCTGCAGCCCAGGGTGATGCCCGCCGTCGCCAACCACACGACGTCCCGGTCGAAGATGGTACCCCCGATGTCGTCGAAGCCGACAAGGCGCACCTGGAGCCCTGCAGCAGATTCGCCCAGCACCGTCAGGGTGGTTCCCTCGGCCTGCAGCGGCTCGCCCACCTCGAAGTCGAACACCGCCTGACCGCCCGTCGGCGTGACGTGGTCGACGGTGTGGGGTGAGGGTGGATAGGTGTAGGTGGCGGACGCGGTGCCGGCGCACACCTCCCCACCGCACTCCTGGTCGACGTACTGGGCCGTGACGCCTTCGAACGACGCCGGGATGGGATCGAGCGAGGAGCCGATCCGGGCATCGAGGGTGAGGAACGACAGGGGGTCGTCGGTGGGGAGCACGATCATCTGGGTCCCGCCGACGCCGACCGGAGCCACCGTCGCCTCGAGCACGCCGCCCCGATACACGATGACATCGGAGGGGGCGATCCAGCCGGCCCGGTAGCGGTTGAAGGCGACCGTGGCGTAGGGCTGGTCGCTCCGGGCCGAACCGTCGGCCGTGGCGTTGGCGCTCATCACGTCGATCGGATTGTCGTACTGCGAGGACGTCACCCCGGAGAACGAGTGGGGCCAGCTGATGGTGTGGCCGATCTCGTGGACGGCGGTGGTGAGGTGAGGCGGCCGGCTCGGGCTCGGCAGGGGCGTCACCGTCCAGCCGTCGACGACCGCCCAGCGCTCGTTGTCCGGGAAGGTCGTTTCGGGGAGGTGGCTGCAGTTCTGGCACTCCCAACCCGAGGTGGCAAGGCCCCCGTTGTAGCGATTGTCGAGGACGGCGAAGGCGGCGTTGTCCCCGGTGGACGCCACCGCGCCGTCCAGGACAGCCCTGGCGCAGGCATTCGGGTCGTGGGCGTTCTGGGTCCCGATGTCGAATTCGGCGCGGGCGGTGAAGACGGGTCGGTACGCCCCTCCGGACAGATCGGTGAAGTACGGGGTGACCTCGGAGTTGAGAAGTCCGGTGGCGGCGGCGAGGTCGACGCCGCCGTCGGCGCCGGGCCAGGTGCAGAGGTAGACGCCGAACCGATCGGTAGAGAGCGAGTAGCGGCGGGCATCGTGCGGATACGCAACGAGGCCGAGCGGATCACCGTCGAAGGTTCCATTCGGTGCGGCAAGAGGGCTGCTGCGTTCGAGGTGCGCCGGCGGCACGACATCGGGGGCTCCCGCCGACTCGGGTCCGGGCTCGATGGCGGCAGCCGGGCCGCCGAGGGTGCTCCACGCAACCGCGACGGCGGCGAGCAGAATGGCCGGTCTCCGCATGGTGCCGTCCCCCCGGGGTTCGTACGATGCGACTCTAGAGGCGATTGGGCGCGGACGGGGACACTTCCCACCGGCGCGGGTGGCGGCTCCGGGCGCGACGAGCGGGGGCGGGCGTCACCGCGGTCCGGGATCCCGCGCCAGGTGCTCGACCACCTCGATACCGGGCACTCTCAGCAGCGCCTCTGGGGCGACCTTCACCTTGAGGCTGCGACTGCCGCCGCCGACGATGATCCACGGCGGCTCCGTGACGCGGGTGTCGACGAAGACGGGGAGCCCGGCGGGCAACCCGAACGGGCCGACCCCGCCCATCGCCATCCCGGTGACGTGGGCGGTCACCTCGGGGGTGGCGAAGGAGAGCTTGCGTACCCCGAGGAGATCACGAACCCGCCGGTTCACGTCGAGACGCGTCGTCGCCAGCACCACGCAGGCGCCGAAGCGGTCGGGCGGCCGGCGGGACGCCACGACGATGCAGTTGGCGGAACGATCCTCCGGGTAGCCGTAGTGGGCGCAGAAGGCAGCGGTGTCGGCGAGCTCGGGAGCGCAGTCGACCGCTTCCCAGGATGCTCCGAGACCGCGTAGCGCGTCTCTTACTCGCCGCTCGCCTTCCTCCATCTGCAGCTCTCCGTCCGGTCGACGATCGATCGTCAACCCGCTGCCCGGTCGCCGGCTTCCCCCGCCCGGCGCGGTTTCCTAGTTGCCGGTCACCAACATGACCACGACGCCGTCCTCGGCGTCGGTGACGCTGATCATCACGCCGCTGCCATCCGCGCCGGATCCGATGAACTGGATCATCTTCGCTTCCGTGGTGCTCATGTCCATTGTGGTGACCTCGAGGCCTTGGCCGTCGATCCAACTCTGGTAGGACGCCGCCAGCTCCTCGAAGCGGCCGGCCGGATACTGGACCATGACCTGGGCGCCTGCACCCTCGTCGCTCGAGCCCACGATCGAGGAGATGACCTGGCCGCCGTCGGGAACCGGGATCGGGAATCCCTCCGGGACCTCCCCGCCTCCGATGATCGCCATCCCGCCGTCGTCGCCGTCGATCTGGATCGCCACCGATCCTTCGTTGTCGGTGTCGATCGAGACGCTGCTGCCGTCCTCACCGTCGACGTCGATGTTCATCGAACCGTTGTCGTCGATGTCGACCGCGACCGAACCGTCGCCGGCATTCTCGATGATCTGCTCCGCCAGTTGGTTCGCGGCCTCCTCGGCAGGGTCCGCCCCGCCACCGCACCCTGCGATGAACAAGGCCGCGGTTCCGACCATGGCGAGCCGCCGTACCCATGCTCCGTTCACGTTTGTACCCCTCTCTTGTGATCCCACCTCACGGCGGGGACGAAACGTTGTCAACGATACCGATCCTGTGGCAGAATCCCTGTTACCAGGGAAAGGAGGTGGTCCACGTTGAGTGAAAGTTCTTGTAGGACCCTGGAGGTGGCCGAGCGCTGAGCGTTCATTCCACCGATTGACGATCGGAGAAGTCGCTCCCTCGCACCGCGAGGCAGGTGGCGACTCCCACTCGGACCACCGAGACCCGGAGACCGCAAGCTGGTCCTCTTGCGGCGGCACCGCCGAAGCATCTCCGGGTCTTACCGCGCCCGCATCCGCACCGGCGCCGCCGCGTCCCCCGGAGGGCCGGGCGCCGTTCCCCGGCCGGCGTTCATCGATTTCCGCCCCAGACCGTGGCGCTATGCTCCCAGCCATTCCTCGGTGGGCGCCGAGGATCTCCAAGTGCAGAATCCAGAAAGGGGAAGCGATGAAACGAAGGCTTCCTGTCGCCATCCTCGTGGTGGTGTTGACGCTGCTCGCCGCAGCCTGCGGTGATTCGGCGGACGAGACCACGACGACGGCCGCCGCCACCACGACGACGGCCGCCGCCACCACGACGACGGCTGCCGCCACCACGACGACGGCTGCCGATGTCGGCAGCTCGGACGGCGAGTTGAAGATCGGCTACCTGCTGCCGCAGACCGGAGGCCTGTCGGCGATCATCGATGCCCTCTTGAAACCGATCGAGATGGGTGCCGAGGAGATCGCGGCGGCCGGAGGGTCGGTGACCCTGGTCCCGGCCGATTCGGGCACCGACCCGACGATCGCCTCCGAAGCGGCCGACCAGCTACTCAACGACGGGGTCGACGCCATCATCGGCGCCGCCGGTACCACGCAGACGCTGGCCGTGATCGACAAGGTCACGGGTAGCCACGTCCCGATGTGCTCCGGCTCCAACACCGGCGCCAGCCTCACCACGTACGACGACGGCGGCTACTACTTCCGGACCGCCCCGTCCGACGTGCTGCAGGGCCCGGCCCTGGCCGACGTCATGGTCGAGGCCGGAGTGAGCAACGTGGCGATCATCTACCGGAACGAGGAATACGGCGCCGGCTTCAACGACGTGCTCTCCGCCGCCCTCGAGGACGCCGGCGTGACCGTCGCCGCCCAGGTTCCGTACGACCCGACCGCCACCTCCTTCGACGCCGAGGCACAAGAGGTCGCCGCGGCCGGGGTCGACGGCATCGCCATCGTCACCTTCGCCGAGGGTGGGCCGCTGCTGCAAGCCATGATCGAAGCGGGCATCGGCCCGGCCGACGTGCCCATCTTCGTCACCGACGGGTTCAAGGACTCGGTTCAGGCCGCGGACGTCGATCCCGACAACCCGGCGGTGCTCGAGGGCATCCGGGGCACCGCTCCGTCGGCGGCGCCGCCCAACGGCGAGGCCACCTTCGGTGAGCGCCTCGAGGCGTTCGCCCCCGGCACCCCCACCATCTTCTCTGCGCAGAAGTACGACTGCCTGATCACGATGGTGCTGGCGAGCGAGGTGGCGGGCACCGACGACGCGTCGGTGTGGGTCAACGAGCTCCCCGGTGTCACCAAGGACGGCACCAAGTGCTCGACCTACGCCGAGTGCCACGAGCTGGTGATGGCCGGCGAGAACATCGACTATGACGGCGCCTCCGGCCCGATCGAGTACAACGACGCCGGTGAGCCCAGCGTTGGTGTCTACGACGTCTACGAGTACGACGCCGAAGGGTCGCCCCAGACCACGGATCAGGTCGAGATCTCCTGAGGAGAGGCGGCGTCCCGCCGCCGCTTCGAGACGACAGAAGGGGCCCGGCAGCTGCCGGGCCCCTTCCGCGTGTCGGGTGCGGTCAGGTGGCGCGGCCGAGCGTGCCCAGGTAGAGGCTGATCACCTTCGGGTCGTGCAGCAGGTCGTGCCCGGGGCCGGTGTAGGCGTTGGTGCCCTGATCGAGCACGTAACCCCGGTCACAGATCTGGAGGCAGCGCCGGGCATTCTGCTCGACCATGATGATCGACACTCCGGAGTCGCAAATCTGGCGGACCCGATCGAACACCACGTCCTGGTTGCCGGGGGAGAGCCCGGCGGAGGGCTCGTCGAGGAGGAGCACCGCCGGCTCCATCATGAGGGCCCTTCCCATCGCCACCATCTGGCGCTCGCCGCCCGAGAGCAGGCCGGCCCGCTGGTGGTGGCGTTGACCGAGCAGGGGGAACAGGTCGGCGACCGCCGCGAATCGGGCGTGCCACGCCTTGGGACGGAGGTAGAGGCCCATCCGCAGGTTCTCCTCGACGGTGAGCGAAGGGAAGACATTGGCCCGCTGCGGGACGTAGCCGACGCCCTGGGCGACGAGGGAGTGGGCGGCCAGGTTGGAGATGTCGGTCCCGCGGAGCTCGACCCACCCGCTCCGGATCCGTACCAGGCCGAAGAGGGCTTTGACGAAGGTGGACTTGCCGGCGCCGTTGGGGCCGATGATGCCCACCAGCTCGCCCTCGCCGAGGGTGAGGCCAACCCCGGTGAGGATGTCCACCCCCGGCACGTAACCGGCGACGACGTCCTCGGCGACCAGGATCGGGGACGAGGCGGGGGAGGGGGTGGTCACGGCACCTCCCCGTGGTGGGTGCCGAGGTAGGCGTCGATGACGTCGGGGTTGCGGGCGATCGTCTCCGGCGGCCCCTCGGCGATGACGCGGCCTTCGCTGAGCACGATCACCCAATCGCTGATCTCCTGGACGACGTCCATGTCGTGCTCGATGAACACCACGGTCTTGCCGCTGTCCCGCAGGCCGGTGATGTGCCGCAGCAGCGACTGGGTCAGGGCCGGGTTCACGCCCGCCATCGGCTCGTCGAGCATGATGATCTCGGGCTCGACCATCAGCGCTCGCGCCATCTCGAGCAGCTTGCGCTGGCCGCCGGACAGGCTCCCGGCGTACTCGTCCTCCATGTGGGCCAGGTCGAACCGCTCCAGCAGCTCGCGGGCTCGGATCTCGTTCTCGTCCTCGGTCTGGTGCCACCCGCCGAAGAGGGCGCCGACGAGGGATTCGCCGCGCTGGTCCTTGGCGGCGAAGAGCATGTTCTCCATCACGGTGAGGCGGGCGAGGGAGCGGGTGAGCTGGAAGGTGCGCACCATTCCCTTGCGCGCCACCTGGTGCGCCGGGATTCCCACGAGGGCACCGCCGTTGAGGTGCCAGTGGCCCCCGTCGACCTTGTCGAACCCGGTGAGGAGGTTGAACAGGGTCGTCTTGCCGGCGCCGTTGGGACCGATGAGCGAGGTGATGGTGTTGCGCTGGATCTCGACGTGCCCGACGTCGACCGCCTGGAGCCCACCGAAGGCGCGCCGCACCCCGTCGGCGATCAGGATGGCATCGGGTTTGGCGACTCCCGGTACCGGCTCGATCCCCGCCACGCGAGATTCAGCGCTCATCGATCAGCAGCTCCTCCCGGTGACCGAAGATGCCCTGTGGTCGCACCGCCATCAGGGCCATCAGCCCGACCCCGACCAGCACCAGCTTCACCTGGGCGGCGCCGGTGGCGTCGAGGACGTCACCGAACCAGCCCTGGAGCTGGGCGCTCGTCATGAAGCGGTCGAAGAAGAAGAAAAGGAACTGGAAGACGATGGCCCCGACGATGGGCCCCATCACGGTGCCGGCGCCTCCCAGGATCACAATCACGTAGAGGAAGAACGTGATCTTCGGCATCCACGTGTCGGGGAACACGCTCTGCTGCTCGACGGCGAGCAGGATCCCGGCCAGCCCGGCCAGCCCTCCACCGAGCATGAGGGACTGGAGCTTGTAGCTGAAGACATGCTTGCCGAGGCTGCGGGCGGCGTCCTCGTCTTCCCGGATGGCACGAATCACCCGCCCCCATGGGCTGTGGATCATGCGGTAGACCAGGAGCCCGGCCGCGGCGACGATCGTCCAGCTCACCACGATCACCCAGAGCTGGCGTCCGCTGAAGCGGAAATCGCCCCAGCCGTAATCACGTCCCACGTCGAACGGGTTGAGGTCGAAGAACTCGTCGGCGAAGGCCCGGATGCCGAACACGCTCCGGGTCACCGGGTGGGCCCAGGTGGAACGGACGACGAGGCGGAGGATCTCGGCGGCGCTGATGGTGACGATGGCGAGGTAGTCGGCGCGGAGGCGCAGGGTGGGGAAGCCGAGCAGGAGTCCGAGGGCGACGGCGGCGGCGATGCCGATCGGGATCCCGAGCCAGAGCGAGCCTCCGGCCTCGACGGTGATGGCCGCTCCGTAGGCCCCGGCGAGCATGAAGCCGACGTGGCCGAAATTGAGCAGGCCCGTGTAGCCGAATTGGAGGTTGAGGCCGGTCGCCGACAGGGCGTAGGCGGCGGCCACCGGTCCCACCGCGGCCCGCAAGGCGTCGACCAGGATGCCGAAGTAGTCCATCAGCCGATTCGCTCCCTGCTCCCGAGGATGCCCTGGGGGCGTACCAGCAGCATGACCACCAGGATCCCGAGGGCGATCGCGGTCTTGAACTCGTTGTCGACCCAGTACGTGCTGACTTCGACGGCCAGCCCGATGATGAAGCTCCCCACCATGGCACCGAAGGCGGTGCCGAGGCCGCCGAGCACCACGGCGGCGAAGATGAGCAGCAGCAGCCTGAAGCCCATGTCGTATTGGATCTGCTCGGAGACCCCGAAGAAGATCCCGCCGGCGGCCGCCAAGCCGGTGCCGACGGTCCACGTGGTGAAGATGACGGCGTTGACGTTGATCCCGGACGACTCGGCCAGATCCTTGTTGTCGGCGACGGCGCGCATCGCGGTGCCGAGCTTGGTGTATTGCAGGAAGAGCCCGACGACGGCGAGGATGGCGGCCGAGGCCAGGATGATCACGATGTTCTTGGGTACCGTCGAGATTCCCCAGAACTCCCATTCCCGCTGCACCGCGTAGTCGAGGTAGGGGCGGGGCCCGCCGCCGAACACGATGAGGATGACGTTGCGGATGGCGAACGACAGCCCGATCGAGATCACCAGCATGGCGATGAGACCGGTGGGGTGACGGCGTAGCGGCCCCCACAACGCCAGCTCCTGGACCCCGCCGAAGGCGGCGCCGAGCAGCACGGCGGGGATGGCGGCGAGGATCAGCGGCCATTGCGGTCCCAACGGGGAGGCGTGGAAGAAGTAGGCGAGCACCGCTCCAAGGGTCACCATCTCCCCGTGGGCGAAGTTGACGAGGCCGGTGACGCCGAAGATGAGGGACAGCCCGATCGAGCAGAGGGCGATGATGGCCCCGAGCTTGAGACCGACGACCACGAGGTCGACGAAGCGATCGAGCCGGCTGACGGTGGAGGCCACGCCGGGCCCGAGCTGGAAGCGAACCGTCTTCTGCTGGTTGGAGCGGACGAGCACGTTGGGGAGGACGTCGTTGCCCGCAACGGTGAGGGCGACGTCGCCGGGCAGGGTGTCCACGTCGAGGCGGACCTGGTACGTGCCCGCCGCCGGGACCGGCACCGCCCACATTCCCGTCGCGTCGCTGACCGCGGTGCCGATCTCGGTACCGTCCTGCTCGACCACGATGGTCACGCCGGCGACCGGGGTGTGCTCCTGCCCGTTGATGCTCTCGAGGGTGCCGTGGATGTCCTCGCCGGCGGCCGACGCCGGCGCGCTGCCGAACAGAACGACGGCAAGCGTGGCCGCCAGTGCCAGACCGATCCCGGAACGCCTCATCACGGTGTGACGAGTCTAGGGTGCACCGTTCCCCCGCCCGATTCGTACGGCGCCATAAGAAGGGGGCCACTTGCCGCGGGTCATCGGGTAGCCTGTTCCTTGGTGTTTGGGGAGACCGAATGACCAGGCACTGATATGTTCGACAACAGGTTGTGGAGGGCGACGCGCCCTCTTCGCACACGATGAAAGTGGGGGCTCATGCTCAGGGTCAGGAAGGCAGGCCACGTCCTGCTCGCTTGCACAGTGGTGGCTGCGCTGCTCGTCGTGGGACCGGCCACGGCGCTCGCCGCGACCGATTTTGTCGACGTGCCTTCGGGGCACACCTTCGAAGCGGATATCACCTGGCTGTCCGATCAGGGCATCACCAGAGGCTGTAATCCGCCTGCCAACGACCGGTTCTGTCCGGACCAATCCGTGACGCGCGGTCAGATGGCGGCGTTCCTGGTGCGGGCGCTGAGCCTGACGGCCAGCGGAAGCTACAACTTCAGCGACGACAACGGCTCGGTGTTCGAGGCCGACATCGAGAAGCTGGCGGAGGCCGGGATCACCCGCGGCTGCAATCCGCCGACCAACGATCACTTCTGTCCCGACAGCCCGGTGACGCGCGGTCAGATGGCGGCGTTCCTGGTGCGGGCGCTCAGCCTCACCGACGACGGGGGCGGGAACAACTTCAGCGACGACAACGGCTCGGTGTTCGAAGCCGACATCGCCAAGCTCGCCGCGGCCGGTATCACCCTCGGCTGCAACCCGCCGACCAACAATCACTTTTGTCCCGACAACGCGGTGACGCGTGGTCAGATGGCGGCGTTCCTGCGGCGAGCCATCGCCAATCGACCCGTCATCACCACCTCGAGCCTGCCGTCGGCGACGGTGGGGGTCAGCTACTCCCGTACCCTCGCCGCCATCGGCGGGACGCAGCCCTACGTCTGGACGATCACCTCGGGTGACGTTCCCTCCGGGATGCTGCTCAACCTCGACGGCACCCTCAGCGGGATTCCATCGTTCCCGGGGACTGCCAACTTCTCCGTGAACGTGGTCGACGCCGGCGGCAAGGAATCCACCGCCGCCCTGTCGCTCACGGTGGTGAATCCGCTCGCCGTGGCGACCAAGAGTGTCCCGGCGGCAGCGGTCGGGACACCGTACTCCCAGTCGTTGAGTGCCACCGGAGGGCTCGCCCCCTACACCTGGACCAAGGTCAGCGGCTCGCTGCCCGCCGGCCTCTCGCTGACAGCCAACGGCGCCATCACGGGCACGCCGACGGCCATGGGCGACGCCACCTTCACCGTTAACGTGACCGACGCCGACGGCAGGATCGCCTCGGCCATCCTGACGATCGTCACCGTCGGGAACCACGTGGTGGTGACGACCGTCTCGCTCGGCGGCGCCACCGTCGGTTCCCCCTACAGCGAGACCCTGACGGCAGGCGGGGGCACCACCCCCTACACCTGGGCCGTGTCGGCCGGCTCGCTGCCGACCGGGCTGTTGCTCAACGCCGGCTCCGGCGTCATCAGCGGCACCCCGACCGCAGGCGGCGAGTTCGACTTCACCATCGAGGTGACCGACAACTCGACGGCGACCGCCACCCGCGACCTGTCGATCACGGTGACCGGGTCGCTGTCGATCACGACCACGACGCTGCCGGACGGCACCATCGGCGTCGTCTACTCGGCGCCCCTGGCGGCCAGCGGAGGGACCACCCCGTACACGTGGGGGCTGGCCGACGGCTCGAACCCGTTGCCGGACGGCCTCGGCCTCGGATCCGCCGGCACCATCTCAGGTACGCCGGACCTTGCGGGCGACTTCTCGTTCACGGCCAAGGTCACCGACGACGAAGGCCGGACCGCCACCAAGGCGCTGGCGATCCATGTCAACTTCAACTGCAATAACGTGCTGGGCATCACCGCTACCGAGTGTGAGGCCCTCGTCGCCCTCTACGACGCCACCGACGGTCCGAATTGGACCAACAACAGCGGCTGGCTGGAAGAGGCCAATCCCTGCGGCGGGGCGTGGTCCGGAGTCACGTACTGCGATCAGGCGCCCTCGCAGCGGCATGTCGAGTATCTCGATCTGCACGGCAACCATCTTGTCGGCCCCATCCCGGACGATCTTCAGGATCTGGTCGGTCTCCGATTCCTCAACCTGTCGGGCAACGCCCTGACCGGGTCGATCCCGGCAGCGTTGGGAAGCCTCTCGGTGTTGCACGGCTTGTTCCTCAACAACAACGCCCTGACCGGGTCGATCCCGGCGGAGCTGGGCAGCTTGAGCGGCCTGCTCAACCTGGAGGCCGAGGACAACAACTTGAACGGGTCGTTGCCGACCCAGCTCGGCAACCTGACCCAGCTGCGCCGGTTGCGCCTCGCCCGGAACGCGCTCACCGGCGCGATTCCGGCCTCGCTCAACAACCTGACGTTGCTTACGAGCCTCAAGCTCAACGGCAACGCGCTGAGCGGAGCCATCAGCGACGGGGTTGTCACCGCGTGGTCCAACCTGCAGGCAGGTCCCGACTACACCCGTCTCTGCGGGAACGCCGGGCTCACCGGCTCGGCGACGGTGGACACGTTCCTGTCGGGGCTCGACGCCAACTGGGACGGCCCCTGCTCCTGAGGTGACGAAGACGGAAGACGCGCCGGGCATCTCGCCCGGCGCGTCTTCGCGTCCGGGTAGCGTGATGCTCGATGGAAGACGATCGCCTGGTCACGGTTGGCGTCTACCTCACCCGCGGTGACGCCGAGGTGGGTCATGCCGTGCTCGCCGCCGCCGGGATCCGGTCGGCGGTCCGGGCCGACGACGAAGGCGGCCTCAACCCCGGATTCTTCGCCTCCTACCGGGTCCGCCTCGAAGTCCCTGCCGGCAGGGTCGGGGAGGCACGCACCGTGCTCGGCGAGCCCGAGAGCGTGCTCGTCGCCCGCGACGTCACCCGGATCGTCCTCGAGCATGCCCGTCGCTGCCTGCCCGAGGAGGCGTGCGGGCTCCTCTCCGGCAACGCGGCCGGGACCGTGCTGGCCGCCCACCCCGCCGAGAACGTGCAGCATTCACCCTCCCGCTTCACCGTCGATCCCGTGGCCCACCACGCCATCTGGCGCCGGGCCGAGGCGGCCGGGCAGCGCCTTCTCGGAGTCTTCCACTCGCACCCGGTGTCACCGGCGGTCCCCTCGGAAGAGGACGTCGCCGGCGCCCTCGACCCCGAATGGCTCTACCTCATCGTGGGGCCAGTGGTGGGCAGGCCGGAGCTGCGTGCCTTCCGGATCCGAGACGGGAAGGTGCGCGAGGTCCCCGTGACCACCGGTAGGGTCCCCCAATGGACCTGACGGTGCTCGGCTGCTCGGCCGCCTGCCCGGTGGCCGGCAACCCGGCCTCCGGGTACCTGCTGCACCACGAGGGGACGCGGATCTGGTGTGATGCCGGGAGCGGCACGTTCCTGGCCCTGCTCGACGCGGTCGACCCGGACGATCTCGACGCGGTCGTGATCAGCCACATCCACACCGATCACTGCATCGACCTGTTCGCCCTCTACGGCTACCTGGAGCACGGACCCGGGAGCGGCGGTCCGGTCCCGGTGTTCGTGCCGGAGCGGGCAGCCGAGCACCTGGCGGCGTTCGCCCGCGCCGGTGCCGATCACCGTTTTCGTCAGGTACTCGCCTTCAGCGAGGTCGGTGACGGGGCCACGGCACGGATCGGATCGATCGAGATGCGATTCGCCACCGCGGCCCATCCGGTGCCCGCCCTTACGATCCGCTTCGAGGCCGGGGGGCGCTCCCTCGTCTACAGCGGCGACACCGGGCCCGGCGGCGGCCTGGAGGCGCTGTCGGTCGGCGCCGATGTGCTGCTCTGCGAGGCCACCCTGCAGGGTCCCGGCGCCGACCGTGACTACCCCTACCATCTGACGGCGGACGAGGCCGGCGAGATCGCGGCCGGCGCCGCCGCCGACCGTCTGATCCTGACCCACATCGGGCCTACGCTTGACACCCGGCGGTCGGTGGCCGAGGCGGCCGGCAGCTACGGCCGGGTGCCGGAGCTGGCCCTCCCCGGCGCCGTGTTCACGATCTGAGGCAAGTGAGGAGAGGCGGAGGTATGCGAGAAGGGCGGCGTCCCGACGAGTTGCGCCCGGTGGTGTTGCACCGTGGTTACACCGAGATGACCCCGGGCTCGGTGCTGATCGAGGTGGGGCGCACCCGCGTCCTCTGCACCGTGTCCCTCGATCTCGAGGTGCCGCCGTGGCTCCGCAACGGCGACCGGGGCTGGGTGACAGCCGAATACGCCATGCTGCCCGGCTCCGGGAACGAGCGGATCCCGCGCCGCTCGATCAGCGGGGGGCGCACCAAGGAGATCCAGCGGCTCATCGGCAGGTCGCTGCGAGCGGCGGTCGATCTCTCCGCCATGTCCCAGATCACGGCCCGGGTCGACTGCGACGTGCTGCAGGCCGACGGGGGAACCCGCACCGCAGCCATCACCGGGGCCTGGGTCGCTCTCGCCGACGCCTGCGACGTGCTGGTCGAGCGCGGGACGCTCGACCGCAGCCCGATCGTCGACCACGTGGCGGCGGTGTCCGTCGGCTTGCTCGGGGGGGATGCCCTGCTCGATCTGGACTACGCCGAGGACGTCGCCGCCGACGTCGACTGCAACGTGGTCATGACCGGCTCGGGGAAGCTGATCGAGGTGCAGGGAACGGCCGAGGGCGCCGCCTTCGATCGGGGTCAGCTCGACCGCATGCTCGATCTCGCCACCGTGGGCGTCGCTTCGCTGGTGGAACGGCAGCGAGCCGCCCGGGAGGCGTGAACGTGGATCTGGCGCGGGTGGTGGTCGCCTCCAAGAACCCGGACAAGGTGCGCGAGGTGGAAGAGGTGCTGGCGGCGCTCGATCTCGGCATCGAGGTGGTGCGGGGGGTCGACTGGCCCGACGTGGCCGAGACCGAGGACACCCTGGAGGGGAACGCCCTCCTCAAGGCGCGGGCGGTGCGGGACTCCACCGGGCTGGCCGCCCTCGCCGACGACACCGGGCTCGAGGTCGACGCCCTCGGCGGCGCCCCGGGGGTGCGGGCCGCCCGGTTCGCCGGCCCGGACGCCAGCTACGAGCAGAACGTGACCAAGCTGCTGGGGATGATGGAGGGGGTGGCCGACCGCGGCGCCCGCTTCCGCACGGTCATCGCCGTGGTCGACGCCGCCGGCGCCGAGTTGACCGTCGAGGGGGTCCTGGAGGGATCGATCGGGCTGGAGCGGAAGGGGAGCGAGGGATTCGGCTACGACCCCGTCTTTGTCATCGGCGCCCGGACGCTCGCCGAGCATCCGCCCGGGGAGAAGAGCCGTATCAGCCACCGTGCCCTGGCTCTCGCCGCGCTGGCGGCCGAGCTGGCGAGCGAGGTGGGTCCTACCGACTGATCGGGCGGTGACGGCCGATCAATCGGCTCATGGCAGGTACTCCGGGCGCACTTCCCCAGGCTCGAGCGGCCGCATGCGGAGGTCGATGGCGGTCCACACGGTCTTCGAGAACGGGTAGCAGGCGAGGGGAACGACCACCCCGATCGTGGCCACGAGGGCGACCAGTCCCGCCACCGGGATCTCGGGCAGCGTGACGGCGACTCCGATCACCAGTGCCAGGCAGACCGCGAGGACGCCGACGATGGTGTTGAGACCGAGCGCCCCGGTGAAATGCCCGTCGATGCGCTCGAACCGGAGCCCCTACCGCGGGCAACGCTCCACCATGGTGAACCAGTGACGGAACAGGCCGCCCTGACCGCAAACCGGGCAGCGCAGGGTGAGACCGCGGAGCAGGAGTCGGCCCGTCGTCATGGCAGCAGCGTAGGTGGTGGCCGCCGTCCGGGTGTCTCCCCACAACGCATGATCCCGGCCTCCTCAGGCCGGGATCCTTGCGGCGCACGGTGTGAACTTGGTTCAGTCGCTCCAGCAGAACGTGGTGTGGGTGTCGTTGGCGGTGGGATTGTCGGCTGCGGTGAAGACCTCGGGAGTTGCGCCTGCTGCCGGCGAGGTCAGGCTGTCGGTTTGGATGCCATTCTCGAGCAGGGAGAACTGGGACTCGAGGTCAGAGATGATCTGGCGTTCGATCTCGACCCGACGCGCTTCGAGCCGGTCGAGGGCTGTCTGGAGGCGGTCGGAGTGCATCGGGTGCCTTTCGGTTCCTCCTCAATAGGTCGGCATCGGGCGTCGGATCATCGAGCATGGTTCAGCGGGATGCCACGAGCACTAGTCCCGCCGGTCGGGCGGCGCGGCCGGTCGGGACCGAACCCGAGGCGGCGTCTCCCGTCGGACCCCCGGGCGGCGCCTGCGGCGTGCATAGACTCGGGGAGACATGGCGGACGTGCTCCTCGATCATGTGGGGTTCCGGTACGGCGACTACGTCGTGCTCGACGACGTCTCCTTCGATCTGGCCGACGGCGAGCTGGTCACCGTCATCGGTCCGTCGGGGTCCGGCAAGACGACCCTGCTGCGGCTCCTTGCCGGCCTGGAGCGGCCCGAACGGGGGGCGATCGTGTTCGACGGGGAGGTCGTCAACGACGTCGAACCCCACGAGCGCAACGTCGCCATGGTGTTCCAGCAAGCGGTCCTCTACCCGCGCATGAACGTGAGCCGCAACGTCGGGTTCCCGCTGCGGATCCGCAAGATGGCGCCGGAGGAGATCAAACGTCGGGTCGACGCCGAGGTGCGAGCCAGGTCCTTGCAGAGCGTGGAGACCGCCATGCCGCAGCAGCTCTCGGAGGGGCAGCGACACCTCGCCCAGATCGCCCGCTGCATGGTGCGGGTGCCGAGCCTGTTCCTGATGGACGAGCCGCTGGCGAACATCGAACCGTCCCACCGGGTCACGATGCGGCATGAGCTGAAGCTCATCCAGCAGGGCTACGGGGTCACCACGCTGTACGGCACCAACGATCCCGAGGAGGCGATGGCCCAGGGTGATCGCATGGTGGTGATCGGGGACGGCCGGGTGCAGCAGGTCGGGCCGCCGATGGAGGTCTACGACCACCCGGCCAATCGTTTCGTCGCCACCTTCGTCGGCTCGCCCCCCATGAATATGATCGAGCTGGCCGTCGAGCGCGGCGGCGGCGGGTTCTGGCTGCGGCGCGGGAGCCTGCGGGTGCGAGCCTGGATGCCGGACCTCGAGCGCCGTGTCGGAGGCACGGTCCTGGTGGGGGTGCGGCCGGAGGACATCGTCGTCGACGAGGGCTCGTCGACGATCGGTACCGTCTCGGGCGTCGAGGATCTGGGGGCGCATCGCTTGGTGACGATGGAGGTGGCAGGGGAGCAGGTGGTGATGCGGTCCAGGGCACCGGCCTCGGCCGTCGGGTCGCGGCTTGCCTTGGGTTTCGTCAGGGGCCACGTGTTTGGTGAAGACGGTGTCGCCCTTCCGGGGCAACTCGGCCGGTTTCCCTAGGAACCCGGCGTGAAGCAGCTGGCGGTGGCTCCGGCAGGCGGGATCGGCTTCACCGTCTCGGCCGGGGAGTCCTTGCGGATCGTCGACGTCGGGGGAGGTCAGGTGGCAGACCTGGTCGTCTTCGCCGCCGGGGATCACGGCGAGTGGTTCTCCGGTGGCCGCACCCTCGACTACAACGGGTCGCTGTGTCCGGCCCCCGGCCAGGCGCTGTACTCGAATCGCAGCAGGGCCATGCTGATGGTCGAATCCGACGACGTCGGTGTCCACGACATGCTGCACCCGGCCTGCAGCCGGGAGATGTACCGCATCCAGTACGGCTGGATGGACGCGCCCAACTGTCTCGACAACTTGGTGTCCTCGCTGGCTCCGTGGTCGATCGGGGCGGACGCCATACCGGCGCCCTTCAACGTCTTCATGCACGTGGTGATCGGTGACGAAGGCGACCTCGAGGTGCGGCCGCCGCCCTCTCAGCCGGGGGACGGGATCACCTTCCGCGCCGGCTTCGACCTGATTGCCGCGGTGTCGTCGTGCCCGGCGCCGTCGTGCCGCGGCGACGGTCGCATCGTCATCGAGGTGGGGTGAGGGGCAGACCCTCTCGTGGCGGGGCGCCCGGCGCGGGCGGTGGGGCTCGTCAACGTTGGCTGCACCCGCATCCTCTGCACCGATTCGAGCGATGTCGACGTGGCGCCGCCGCCGCTCGAGGTCTGGAACGTTCTTCTGCGTCCGATCTGCAGCGCGCCATGGCCCCCCGGTAGACTCGGTCTCTCAGCAGAAGGGGATGGCAGTGACACGGCGTCTTCTGGCTGTTGGGATGGCCCTCTGCCTGCTGCTTGGGGTAAGCGTGGCATTTGCCGCATCGCTTCCCCCCGGTGGATCGTTCGTCGACGACGACGGCAACGTTCACGAGGCGAGCATCGAGGCGATTGCCGAAGCGGGTGTCACCAGGGGCTGCAATCCTCCCGTCAATGACCGATTCTGTCCCGATGCATCCGTGAGCCGCGGCCAGATGGCGGCATTCCTGGTGCGGGCTCTGGGCCTGACCGACGATGGAGGCGGCAACTCGTTCGTCGACGACGACGCTTCGATCTTCGAAGAGGACATCGCCAGGCTGGCCGCCGCCGGGATCACCCTGGGCTGCAATCCGCCGGACAACGATCGATTCTGTCCCGAGGGTTATGTCACCCGGGGGCAGATGGCGGCGTTCCTACGCCGGGCTTTCGCCTATCCGGGTGCCGATACCGACTACTTCACGGACGACGATGCTTCGGTCTTCGAGGCGGACATCAACGCAATCGCCCAGGCCGGGGTCACGTTGGGATGCAACCCGCCCACGAACGACCTCTATTGTCCCGGCGATCTCGTCAAGCGGGATCAGATGGCGTCGTTCCTCACGAGGGCTCTGGGGCTGACGCCGATCACTCCGCCCCCGCCGGATGACACGACGACGACGACGACCACGCTGCCCGGGACGGATCACCCGCAGTCGGGGAGCGGCTGGGCGTTCCTCGGATGCTCCAGCTCGACGGGTACCTGTTCCTACCCGCAGGCGGCCGCCGAGGCCCAAGTCAGGATCGAGGCCTCTCTCCTGCCCCCCGACTACTGCATTCCCGATCCGATCGAGCCGTGGAAATGTCTCGTTGAGTACGAGCAGTGGCGCTTCCGCTGGTTCGATTCGGAGGGATCGCAGGTTCCCGGAACCTCGATCGATTATGAATACGACGGGATGTTCTTGACCGCGGTGACGCCCGCGATGCCCATCTCCGGGGCGGCGACGGGAGAGTATCACGGCGTATTGTGCCGTACCGTGGCCGCGAGTTCGGACTGCGAGGAGACGTTGCTCACGGTGTACTTCAACGTGACCGGATAGGGCTCGACGGGGACCGGGGCCACGAACGACCGGGGCTGAGAACCTTCTGCGGCGGCAATGGTGCGGGCGGTGGGACTCGAACCCACAAGGGCTTGCGCCCACCAGGACCTAAACCTGGCGCGTCTTCCATTTCCGCCACACCCGCCTGAAGCCTGGAGTGGGTCGCCCGGGACTCGAACCCGGAACCTGCGGATTAAGAGTCCGATGCTCTGCCAAATTGAGCTAGCGACCCGGCGACGAGATTAGCAGAGGCCGCCTCTCTCAAGCTGAGCGGCACGGGGCCGATCCCGGTGGGTGGGGCGCAGCACCACGGTGGGGCCGCGACCTGCGAGAATGCCACGCGACGGGCTGTAGCGCAGTTTGGCAGCGCACCTGCTTTGGGAGCAGGGGGTCGCCGGTTCAAATCCGGCCAGCCCGACGAGGCGGGGCTGTAACCTACGGCGCCGCGCGGATGTAGCTCAATGGGAGAGCCCCAGCCTTCCAAGCTGGTTATGCGGGTTCGATTCCCGTCATCCGCTCGGGACGCCCCCGTAGCTCAGAGGACAGAGCAGGAGCCTTCTAAGCTCTTGGTCGAGGGTTCGAATCCTTCCGGGGGCGCCGGGCGGCGTCCCGCCCGTCATGGTGGCCGTAGCTCAGCTTGGTGAGAGCGCCTGGTTGTGGTCCAGGAGGTCGCGGGTTCGAATCCCGTCGGCCACCCCAACGTCCCGGCTGGCGCGCGCCCTGCCGGGCTGCGCCGTCAACGGGAGAGTACCGAGGAGCGATGTGGATACCGAGGTGAGAGAGGCCGGGCCGTACGAGCGAGTGCTCACCGTCAGCTTCGACGCGGCCGAGCTGGAAACGGCGAAGAATCAGGCGGCTCGCAAGCTGTCGCGGCAGATGAAGATCAAGGGGTTCCGGCCGGGAAAGGCGCCGCGGGCCATCGTCGAGCGGATGGTCGGGGCGGATTCGCTACGGACCGAGGCGATCGAGGACGCCCTCCCGGAGCTGGTGGGTCGGGCGATGGAGCAGGCCGAGCTGATACCGGCCACCACCCCCAGGGTCGAGGAGATCCGCGACGGTGAGGAGGGTGGGGTCGACGTCGACATCAAGATCACCCTTTGGCCCACGGTCGACGCGGTGCCGGACTTCACCGACCGCAAGATCACCGTCGAGATCGACGAGGTGACCGACGAGGAGATCGCGGCGCAGATCGACCGCCTCCGCAGCCAGTTCGCCGAGCTGGAAGATGTGGCGCGGGCCGCCAGCGACGGCGACTTCGTCCTGGTGAACATCACGGCCCAAGACGGTGGCCGGCAGGTCGAGGAGGCCTCGGCCGACGACCTGCTCTACGAGGTCGGGTCGCAGTCGTTCATCACGGGGCTCGACGACATCGTGGCCGGTTCGTCGGCCGGCGAGATCCGGGAGGGGCCGGCGACGCTCCCTCCGGGTTTCGGCCAGGACGAGGCGCGCGACGTGCAGCTCAGGGTCCTCGTCAAGGGCGTGAAGGCGAAGAAGCTGCCGGAGGTGACCGAGGAGTGGGTCGCGGACGTCTCGGAGTTCGACACGGTGGTCGAGCTCGAACAGCGGCTCCGCCTCAACCTGCGGTCCCTCAAACTGGCGTCGGCGGCCAACAGCTTCCGGAATCGCCTCGTCGACGACCTCGGGGAGGAGCTTGGGGTGGATCTCCCCGAGACGCTGATCGAGGCCGAAATGGAGGCGGCCATGCACAACCTCGTCCACGACCTCGAAGTGCGCGGCCTCGACTTCCCCAACTACCTGCGGATTACCGGCCAGAGCCAAGATGAGTTCCTCGCCGAACTGCGGGAACGGGCGGTGCGGTCACTGCGAACCCGGATCCTGCTGGAGGCGGTAGCCGCCATCGAGGGGATCAAGGTAGGCGAGAGCGACATCGAGGAGGCCATCACCTCCCTCGCGGCCGGCTCCGGGCGGGAACGCGACAGCGTGGAGAAGGCGTTGCGGGACAGCGGTCAAGACGAGGTGCTCACCAGTGATATCCTGAGGCGCAAGGCCCTCGATCGGATCGTGTCTGGTGCGATCCCGGTCGACGGTGACGGCAACCCGGTGGACCTCACGCCGCCCGCGGCTGAGGAGTACAAGGCGGCCGGCCAGGACGAAGCAGACGACGGTGGTGCGCCGGATCCCAAAGCTACCGCCGAATGAAGCCGATGATCACGAAAGGCCGAGGAGAGCGATGACCTATCTGGTGCCGACCGTTGTTGAGCAGACCCCGCGCGGAGAGCGCGCTTTCGACATCTACAGCCGCCTCCTCAAGGAACGCATCGTGTTCCTCGGGACGCCGATCGATGACGGCGTGGCCAACGTGATCATGGCGCAGCTCCTCCATCTCGAGGGGGAGGACCCCGACAAGGACATCGCCATCTACATCAACTCCCCGGGCGGTTCGACCTACGCCCTGATGGCGATCTACGACACGATGCAGTTCGTCAAGCCCGACGTCGCCACCTACTGCATGGGCCTGGCGGCCTCGGCGGCGGCGGTGGTGCTGGCTGGCGGTGCCCACGGCAAGCGTTTCGCCCTGCCCCACGCCCGCATCATGCTGCACCAACCGCACATCTCAGGTTTGGGGGGGCAGGCGACCGATATTGAGATTCATGCACGTGAGATCCTCAAGACCCGCGAGGAGATCAACCAGATCCTGGCGGGCCATACCGGGCAGGATCTCGCCCGGGTGGCCGACGACACGGAACGGGACTACTGGATGAGCTCGACCGAGGCGATGGGCTACGGGTTGATTGACGAGGTGCTGTCGCGGCGTACCCTGGAAGCAGTGGACGGGTAGGGGAGAGCAGAGCTTGGCGAAGTACGAAGGCAGCGAGCTCCTCAAGTGCAGCTTCTGTGGCAAGTCGCAGAAGCAGGTCAAGAAGCTGATCGCCGGCCCCGGCGTCTACATCTGTGACGAGTGCATCGAGCTCTGCAACGAGATCATCGAGGAGGAGCTGGCCGACACCGACGAGGTGGCGTTCACCGAGCTGCCGAAGCCGCACGAGATCTTCGACTTCCTCGACTCCTACGTCGTCGGGCAGGATCGCGCCAAGCGCATCCTCGCGGTGGCCGTCTACAACCACTACAAGCGGGTGCGTGCCGGACAACGGGCCAAGGACGACGACGTCGAGCTTCAGAAGTCGAACATCCTGCTGGTGGGCCCGACCGGCGTCGGCAAGACCCTGCTGGCACAGACGCTGGCGCGGATGCTCAACGTTCCCTTCGCCATCGCCGACGCCACCGCCCTCACCGAAGCCGGCTACGTCGGGGAGGACGTCGAGAACATCCTCCTCAAGCTGATCCAGGCCGCCGACTTCGACATCAAGCGGGCCGAGAGCGGGATCATCTACATCGACGAGATCGACAAGATCGCTCGCAAGGCGGAGAACCCGTCGATCACTCGTGACGTCTCCGGCGAGGGTGTGCAGCAGGCGCTGCTCAAGATCCTCGAGGGTACGGTGGCTTCGGTCCCGCCCCAGGGTGGTCGGAAGCATCCCCACCAGGAGTTCCTCCAGATCGACACCACCAACATGCTGTTCCTGTGCGGCGGGGCCTTCGCCGGGCTCGAGAACGTGATCAAGAGCCGGATCGGGAAGAACAGTGTCGGGTTCGGCGCCGAGGTGCGCTCGGCGGCGGCGGGTCGGAGCGGCGAGGTGATCTCCAAGGTGATGCCGGAGGACCTGATCGGCTTTGGGCTGATCCCGGAGTTCATCGGGCGGCTCCCGGTACTGGCCACGGTCGACGACCTCGATCGTGAGTCGCTGGTGCGAGTCCTCACCGAGCCCAAGAACGCCCTCACCAGGCAGTACGCCCGCTTCTTCGAGATGGACGGCGTCGAGCTGGTCATCACCGAGGAGGCCCTGGAGGCGATCGCCGAGCAGGCGATGAAGCGGGGCACCGGTGCCCGCGGGCTGCGCGCCATCCTGGAAGAGGTGCTGCTCGACACCATGTACGAGCTCCCGGCCCGGGCCGACATCGCCAGGGTGGTGATCGACGAAAAGGTCGTTCGGGAGCGGGTCAACCCCACCCTGATCCCGGTGCAGGAGCTCACCTCAGGTGAGCCGCAGGAACGCAGCGCCTGAGGCGTCGGGTCTTTCCGTCCGCCGGGCGTTGCGGCGCGGTCGTCCCTCTGTTCTTCCCACCGTCAGGTCGGCCCGGGCGTGACTAGCCCATTCGGTCGGCCACCCTTTGTGTCTGTGCAACTACGGAGCGTTGCCGTAGGTTCCGAGGAGACACGCATCGCGAGTCGCACCCTGCTCGCACTGCGGGCCAGGCAGACTCAGCAAGCAGGGGGAACTGGGACGGGACATCCGGACGCGGTGGGGGAGCCATCCGGATGTCCCGTTTCGGGGTCAGCGGGAGACTTTCGCCGGTCGATTGCCGCTCCGGCGCACGATCCCGGAGCCGAGGGGCGGGCGCGGTAACATCGACCGCTCCGGCACTCGAGCGGATCGAACCACGTCATGGAACCAACCTACGACCCGGCCGCGATCGAAACGCGCTGGTACCACGTCTGGGAGGACGCCGGCGCCTTCCGTCCCGAGGTGGGAGGGGACGGCGCCCCGTTCTCCATCGTGATCCCCCCACCCAACGTCACCGGCGTGCTCCACATGGGCCATGCCCTCAACATGTCGATCCAAGACGCCATGGTGCGGCGCAAGCGCATGCAGGGCTACGCCACCCTGTGGCTGCCCGGCACCGACCACGCCGGCATCGCCACCCAGAACGTGGTGGAGCGGGAATTGGCCGCCGAAGGGCTCACCCGCCACGACCTGGGCCGGGAGGCCTTCACCGAACGGGTATGGGAATGGAAAGCCCGCGCCGGGGGCACCATCACCACCCAGATCCGCACCATGGGCTTCTCGACCGACTGGTCCCGGGAGCGGTTCACCCTCGACGAAGGGCTGTCGCGGGCCGTGCGGGAGGTCTTCGTCACCCTCTACGAGCAAGGTCTCATCTACCGCGGCAACCGCATCATCAACTGGTGTCCCCGCTGCCACACCGCACTCTCCGACATCGAAGTCGAGTACGAGGAGGAGACGGGGGAGCTGGTGTACATCACCTACCCGTTCCTCGACCGGCCCGGGGGCATCACCGTCGCCACCACCCGGGCCGAGACCATGCTGGGTGACACCGCGGTGGCGGTGCATCCCGAGGATCCCCGCTACCGGGACGCGGTCGGGGCCTCGGTGCGGCTCCCCCTCGTCGATCGTGCCATCCCGGTGGTGGCCGACGACGCCGTCGATCCCGAGTTCGGAACCGGTGCGGTCAAGGTCACCCCGGCCCACGACCCGGTCGACTTCGAGATCGGGGAGCGGCACCACCTCGAAGCGGTGCAGGTGATCGACACCGCAGCCCGCATCACCGCCGCGGGAGGTCGCTACGCCGGCCTCGATCGCTACGAGGCGCGGGAGATGTTGCGCCACAACCTCAAGCAGGAGGGCTACCTCGTCAAGATCGAGGACCACCACCACTCGGTGGGCCACTGCTCCCGGTGCGGCACCGTGGTCGAGCCGATGCTGTCGACCCAGTGGTTCGTCCAGGTGGCGCCGCTGGTGGGCCCGGCGATCGAGGCGGTCGAGGCGGGAGAGACCCGGTTCGTGCCGGACCGCTGGGCCAAGAGCTACCACCACTGGATGGAGAACCTGCGGGACTGGTGCATCAGCCGCCAGCTGTGGTGGGGGCATCGCATCCCCGCCTGGTTCTGCGAGGACTGCGACGAGATCGTGGTGGCGCGGGACGACCCGGAGCGCTGTCCCGCCTGCGGCGGCGGCACCCTCCGACCCGAGGAAGATGTGCTCGACACCTGGTTCTCGTCGGCGCTGTGGCCGTTCTCGACGCTCGGATGGCCGGATCGCACCGAGGATCTGGCCCGTTTCTACCCGACCAGCGTGCTCGTGACCGGGTTCGACATCATCTACTTCTGGGTCGCCCGCATGATGATGATGGGCCTGCACTTCATGGGGGAGAAGCCCTTCACCGACGTGGTCATCCACGGCCTGGTGCGCGACATGGAAGGCCGCAAGATGTCGAAATCGGCCGGGAACGCCCTCGACCCGCTCGAGCTGGTGGCCCGCTACGGGGCGGACTCCGTCCGGCTCACGTTGGTGCAGTCCGCCGCCCCCGGCCACGACATCCCCCTCAACGAGGAGTGGATCGACGCGGCGCGCCGCTTCGGCAACAAGGTGTGGAACGCGGTCCGCTTCGCCGTCGAGCACGGGGGCGTGACGGGGGTACCCGAGCAGGGCGGGTACCCGGAGCAGCCCGGCCCGGAGGACGCCTGGGTACTGGAGCGCCTCCACGAGGTCGGCGCCGCCTACGACGCCATGCTCGACGAGTACCGCTTCTCGGACGCGGTCGGGATGCTCTACAACTTCGCCTGGGCCGAGGTCTTCGACTGGTACCTCGAGATGGCCAAGTCGAACCTCCGCGACGGAGACCGCGCCCCGGCCACCACCCGGACCCTCGGGGTGGTGGTGCGCGACCTCCTCAAGTACCTCCACCCGATCATGCCGTTCCTCACCGAGGAGCTGTGGAAGGAGCTCGGTGACGGGTCGCTGCTGGTCACCGCGAGCTGGCCCGCCCCGCCGCCGTCGCGGCGCCCGGCGGGCATCGACGAGCTGCAGCAGCTCGTCGTCGGGGTGCGCCGCTTCCGCTCCGAGCACCAGCTCGATCCGCGCCGGTCCGTCCCGCTCCTCGTCGACGACCCCGGCGGCATCGCCGAGGAGTGGTGGCGCCGCCAGCTCGCTACCCTCGCCCGGGTGGAGGCGAGCTACCAGGGCCCCCCGGCCGACCTGTCCGGCCACACCCGGCTCACGGCGGGCGGTGTGCAAGCGTTGGTGCCGCTCGCCGGCCTGGTGGACGTCGACGCCGAGCGTCCCCGTCTCCAGAAGGCCATCGCCGAACTGGACCAGCTCGACGAGCGTTCCCGCCGCAAGCTCGACAGCGCCGGCTTCCGCGACAAGGCCCCTGCCGAGGTCGTGGCCAAGGAAGAGCGCAAGTTGGCCGAGTTCCAGGCGAAACTGGAACGGCTCCGCACCCAACTCGCAGAACTCGGATAGCCGCCCTGGACACCGCGCCCCCCGAACCCGTGAGCTACGAGACGGCCGTCGCCTACCTGGAAGCACACCGCGGCCACGGTATCCGCCCCGGCCTGGAGAGCATCACCGGGCTGCTGGCGCTCATGGGTGACCCCCATCGCCGCTACCCGGTGATCCACGTGGCCGGCACCAACGGCAAGACGACGGCGGTGCGCATGATCGGCGACCTGCTCGGGGCGCACGGCCTGGCGGTGGGCACCTTCATCTCGCCCCACCTCCACCACGTCGAGGAGCGGTTCGGGCTCCGGGGGGCGACGATGTCCCGCGACCGGTTCGCCGCGGCAGTGGCCGATGTCGCCCCGTTCGTGGACCTCTACGAGAAGCATCGCGAGCATGGGGTCACCTACTTCGAGCTGACGGCCGCCGTCGCCTTCGAAGCCTTCGCCAACGAGGCGGTCGACGTGGCCGTCGTCGAGGTGGGACTCGGGGGCCGGCTCGACGCCACCAACGTGGTCGGGGCCGCCGTCTCGGTCGTGACCGGCGTGGCCCGCGACCACGTCTCCTACCTCGGGGAGACCTTGGTCGAGATCGGCGCCGAGAAGGCGGCCATCCTCAAGCAGCGAGGAACCCTCGTCACCGGGATTCTCCGCCCCGAGGTCGAGGCGGTGGCCGAGGAAGCGGTCCGGCGCCAGGATGCCCGCTGGTTCCAGACCGGCGTCGATTTCCAGGTCGAAGACGTCACGGCCGTCCCCGGCGGATGGCGCTGCACCGTGGACGGCATCCACGACCGCTACGAGGACCTCGAGCTGCACCTGCTCGGACGCCACCAGGTCGACCACCTCGCCACCGCCGTGGCCGCCGCCGAGGCGTTCTTCGGGCGTGGCCTCGATCCCGACGCGGTCCGGGAGGCCACCGCCGCGGTGACATCTCCCGGGCGCCAAGAGATCGCGCGGGACCATCCCCTCACCCTCGTCGACGGCGCTCACAACGAAGAGGGGTTCGCCGGACTGGCGCAGACGCTGCAGGACGAGCTTCCCGGGTACGACTGGGTCATGGTGTTCGGGATGCGCCAGGGACGGGATCCGGCGGCGTTGCTGGAGCCCGTGGTCGGATTCGTCGACCATCTGGTCGTGACCGCCGCGGACGATCCGAGCGCGATTCCCGCCGCCCAGGTCGCCGCGGTGCTCGCCGACATCGTGCCCAAGCACGTCACGATCGAGGTGCAGTCCACCGTGGCCGCCGCCCTCGACCGGGCGACCGAGCTGGCCGGGGCAAGCGGGGCGGTCGTCGTGGCCGGATCGCTCTACGTTGCCGGGGAAGCGCGGATCGCCCTCGGCCTGGCCCGGAGCCGGACCACCTCGCCGGCCCACCACAGATTCGAGGCAGACCCGCACTGGTTCCTCGAGTCGGAGTGACTCCGGGGCGGGTGGGCCGCCCGCACCGCTACCATCCCGGCGTCCATACCCACCGGCGGAGGATTGAATGGCAACCGAGCACACGTTCGTGATGGTCAAGCCCGACGGTGTGGCCCGGGGACTCGTCGGAGAGGTGATCTCCCGATTCGAAGCCAAGGGCCTCACGCTGGAGAAGATGCGGCTGCTGTCGATCGACGAGGACCTGGCGAAGCGCCACTACGCCGAGCACGAGGGCAAGCCCTTCTTCGGCGAGCTGGTGAGCTTCATCACCAGCGGATCGGTGGTGGCGATGGAGTGGTCGGGTGAATCGGCGATCACGGTGGCACGGACGCTGATGGGGCCCACCAACCCGGTGGAGGCACCCCCCGGGACGATCCGGGGCGACTTGGGCCTCGTCATCACCAACAACATCGTGCACGGCTCCGACTCGGCTGCCAGCGCCACCCGGGAGCTGGGTCTCTTCTTCCCCTGAGGGACGGCGATCTGGCCCGGAATCGGTCCCCGCGGTGTCCGATGGGGCATTGATGGACGTTCTCCGGTAGCCTCCTAGACTGCAGTTACTCCTCCGAGCGTAGGCAAAGCATGCTGAACAATCTCTTCTCGCTTGCCGGGCGGGACATGGCGATCGATCTCGGGACGTCCAACTTCCTCGTCTTCGTACGCGGCATGGGGATCGTTCTCAACGAGCCGTCGGTGGTGGCGGTCAACACGAGGGACAATCGCCCGCTCGAGGTCGGCATGGAGGCGAAGCGGATGATCGGACGGACCCCGTCCTACATCCAGGCGATCCGCCCGCTCCGCAGTGGCGTCATCGCCGATTTCGAGATCACCGAGAAGATGCTGCGCTACTTCATCAACAAGGTTCACAATCGCCGCTTCGCCGCCCGTCCCCGCATCGTGATCTGCGTTCCCTCGGGGATCACCGCGGTGGAGCGCCGCGCCGTCGAGGAAGCCGCCTACCACGCCGGGGCCCGCCGTGCCTACACCATTGAGGAGCCGATGGCGGCCGCCATCGGTGTGGGCCTTCCCGTCCACGAGCCGTCCGGTTCCATGGTCGTCGACATGGGCGGCGGCACCACCGAGGTGGCCGTGATCTCCCTCGGCGGCATCGTCGTCTCCAAGAGCACCCGGATCGGTGGCGACGAGCTCGACGAGGCGATCATCAACTGGGTTAAGAAGGAGTACAACCTCATGCTCGGCGAACGCACCGCCGAGCAGGTGAAGATGGCGATCGGCTCGGCCTGGCCGTACGCCGACGAGCCCGCCGCCGAGGTGCGGGGTCGCGATCTCGTCACCGGACTCCCCAAGACCGTAGTGCTGTCCAGCGCCGAGATGCGGGAGGCGATCGAGGAGCCGGTCGCCCAGATCGTCGACGCCATCAAGTTCACTCTCGACAAGACTCCGCCCGAGCTGGCTGCGGACATCATGGAACGCGGCATCGTCCTCACCGGCGGGGGCGCCCTGCTGCGAGGCCTCGATCTCCGGGTGGCGAACGAGACGGGGATGCCGATCATCACCGCCGAGCACCCGCTGCAGTCCGTGGTGCTGGGATCGGGAGCGTGTCTCGAGGAGTTCGACGTGCTCCACGTCGTGCTCTCGTCGAGTGGTCGCCACTGATCGGGTAACGAGCAGCCGGGAAGGCTGATGTATTCGTTCCGCAGATTCGATCGATCCACCTTTCTTCTCATCACGCTGCTCGTCATCTCGTTCCTCCTCGCCACCTTCGACGTCCGGGCGGAAGGCTCCGGCATCGGTACCACGATGCGGGAAGGGGCGCAGACCCTGTTCTCCCCGCTGCAGCGGGCGATGTCGGCGGCGACCAGGCCGGTGGTCGCCTTCATCGACGGGATCTCCAACATCGCCGGGTTGCGCGACGAGAACGAGCGGCTCCGGGCCCAGGTGGCGGAGCTCAGCGCCCAGATCCGGGATCGGGCCGTGCTGGAGACCAAGGTCGCCGACCTGGAGGCCCTCAACGATCTTGCCACCCCGGGAGAGCTCGCGGCGGTGTCCGCCCGCATCGCCTCCCCCGGATCGAGCGACTTCGACCAGATCCGCTGGATCGAGAAGGGGACGAGCGACGGGATCTCGGTCGGGGACGCGGTCTTCGACGACCGCGGGCTGGTGGGACGCATCGACTTCGCGTTCGAGGGCTCGGCCCGGGTGCTCCTCCTCACCGATCCCAGTTTCGGGGTCGGGGTGCGCGACACCTCCACCAACGAGACCGGCATCGTCGAGGGCCAGACGACCGAGCTGAGCCTGAAGATGTTCCAGGCGCAGGATCCGGTCGAGGAGGGTGACCTCCTGGTGACGTCGGGGAGCCGGTTCCCGCCCGGGATCCCGGTCGGCATCGTCAAGAAGACGGCCACCAACGAGGCGGGTTTCGCCCTCATCACGACGGTCGAGCCGCTGGTGGAAGTGTCACGGCTCGACTATGTCAAGGTGATCGTCGGCTGGTCGCCACTCGACGCCGGTGCCGCGGACGAGGTGCCGATCGGGAGCGCTCCGGGCCTCCCGGGCTTCAATCCGTGAGGCGGCGCGCGATCGGGCTGGCGATCGCCTTGGTGGTGAGTACGGTGGCGATCCAGACGTCCGTGTTCGGGGCGGGACGCATCCAGCCATTCGGCGCTTCGCCGGCGCTCGTGCTCCTCGTCGTCATCGGCTGCGCCCGCTACCTCCCCGCCGATCCGGCACTACTCATCGGGTTCACCGCCGGTCTGCTGCTCGACCTGCTCGGCGGGTCGGCGCTCGGCCTGTGGGCGATGACCTACACCGTGATCGCCTACCTGGCCTGGCGGGCCCGGGATCGGGCCGACGACGGGCCGCTGGTGATCGCGGTGGGTGTGTTCCTGCTCACCGTGCTCGGCCAATCGTTGTTCGCGGTTGCAGGTACCCTGTTTGGGCAGCGCATTATCAGCAACCCCGTGGTGGTCAAGCACATGTTGCTCCCGGCGGCGTACAACGTGGTTCTGGCCGCTCTGGTGCTCCCCCTCGTCACCCGGCTCCTCGGTGACCGACGTCGCGGGTGGGCACTGTGAGCACGAGCTGGCGACTCAGCGTGCTCGGCTTGGTCTTCCTGGCCATGTTCGGGGCGCTCACGCTGCGTCTGTGGCAGATCCAGGTGGCGGCGGCCACGGACTACGAGGCCCAGGCCAGCAACAACCAGGTGAAGATCGCCCACACCCCGGCTCCCCGAGGCGAGATACGAGACCGCGACGGCGAGCTGCTGGCAGGGACCCGCCCCTCGCTCGCCGCCGTCGTGGACGGGGCGCTCGTCACCGAAGCGACCCAGGAGGATCTGATCCAGCAGCTGGCGGCGTTCAGCCCGCTCACCACGGCCGAGGTCCGCGAGATCGTCGAGGATGCCCGAGCCCGGGGCGACCGCCGCACCGTCGTCACCGACCTCACCGAGGAGGCGATGCAGTTCGTCGCCGAGCGCAAGGAGCTGTTCCCCGGGGTCTCGGTGGTGCCGCAGCCGGTCCGCATCTACCCGGAGGGGGAGCTGGCCTCCGACATTCTCGGGTACATCGGGCTCCCCGACCAGGGCGACATCGACGCCGGCAAGTCCCGTACCGAGCTCCTCGGCAAGGCGGGGATCGAGAAGGCCTACGACGACCTGCTCCGCGGCGTTCAGGGCACGATCAAGTACCAGGTCAACGCCCACCAGACCGTGCTCCGGGTGCTCAACGAGGACTTTCCCAAGGCGGGCGCCTCGCTGACGCTCAACATCGACCTCGACCTGCAGCGGGTCGTCGAGAAGGCGCTGGCGGACGGGCTCGAGCTGGCACGGAGCGAGTACGACCCGGAGTGCGTCCCGTCCGACGAGGACAAGGGATGCCCGGTCCGCGCCGTCGGGGTGGTGCTCAACGCCAGGAACGGGGCGGTCGAAGCGATGGCGTCGGTCCCCACCTACGACCCGAACATCTTCGTGGACGGGATCACCGAGGACGAGCTGCAACGCCTCAACTCGCTCGCCCTGTTCAACAACTTCGCCATCCAGGGCGAGTACGCCCCGGCTTCGACGTTCAAGGTCGTCACCTATGTCACTGCGATGGAGGAGGGCATCCCGCCGGAGGAAGCGTCGTCGGTCGAGGATCCGATCCTATGCTCGGGACAGCTCCGCAAGCCGTTCACCGATCCGAGCCAGCGGGTATGGGAGAACTGGACCCGGGCCGACGACGGCATGCAGACGATCCACGAAGCTCTGATGCGTTCCTGCAACGTCTACTTCTGGGACGTGGCCTACAACCTGTGGCAGCAGTACAAGAACACGGCCAACGAGTCGCTGCTCCAGGATTGGGCGCGCCGCTTCGGGTTCGACGAGAAGACGAACATCGATCTCCCGTTCGAGAAGAGCGGCATCATCCCGGACCGGGCGCTGTTCGAGCGGTGGAAGGTCGAGGAGCCCAACCGTCTCGCCCAGTTCCGGCTCGACCTCGCCAGCCCCTGGCTAGGTGGTGACCTGCTGCAGGCCGCCGTCGGCCAGGGCTCGGTGGTGGTCACCCCGATCCAGCTGGCGACCGCCTACGCCGCCATGGTCAACGGGGGGACGGTGTGGCAGCCGCGGGTGCTCGACCGGGCCGTCAACCAGGACGGCGAGATCGTCTTCGAGAACGAGCCGACGGTGATCCGCCAGGTCAGCGAACTTTCGGCCGACACGGTCAAGGCGCTGCGGCGCGATCTGCAGTCGGTGGTCAACAACCCGCGGGGCACCGCCCACTCGGCTTTCAGCGACTTCGGGGACGGACTCGATCAGGTCGGTGGCAAGACCGGGACGGCCGAGGTGATCGATCGTCAGACCGACGAGGACGGCAACGTGATCCAGGACACGGTGACGACAGCCCTCTTCGTCGGGGTGACCCCCATCAATAATCCCGAGCACGTCGTCGTCGTCATCATCGAGCGGGGTGGCAGCGGCGGTGGCATCGCCGCCCCCACCGCCAAGCCGATCCTGCAGCACCTGGTGGGGGTTCCGGTCACCGACATCCTCCTCGGCGTGGAGGCGGACTGATGGCGCTGGCGGTCTCGAGCGGCGAGCCGGTCCTGCTGCTGCAGCGGGAGCGGGCCCTGCGCCCCGACCTCCTCCTCATCCTGCCGTACCTGGCGCTGTCCGGCCTTGGCATCGTCATGGTCTACACCGCCTCGGCCCCCCGGCTCGAGGCCCTCGGTGAGGACCCGGCCAGCATCATGCGGGACCAGGTGATCTTCGTGGTGATCGGCATCGTCGTGTTCATCGCCGCCTCCCTCATCGACCACCGCACCCTGCACCTGCTGGCGCCGGCGGCCTATCTCCTCAGCCTCGCCACGCTCGTCATCGTGCTCTTCGCCCCGGAACGGGCCTTCACGCACCGCTGGATCGAGATCGGACCGTTCACGTTCCAGCCGTCCGAGTTCGCCAAGGTGGCGGTGATCTTGGCGTTGGCGGCGCTGCTCGCCTCCGCCGTCGACCGATCCTTGCGCTGGGACCACATCGCCCGCGCCGTCGCCCTCGTCGGCATCCCGGCAGCCCTCATCTTCCGACAGCCCGACCTCGGCACCATGCTCGTCTTCGGTTTCATCGCGGTCGTGATGCTCTTCGTGGGCGGGACGACCTGGCGCCAGCTCGCATTCCTGGTGCTGAGCGCCACCGTCGGCACCGTCGGCCTGTTCCAGGCCGGTTGGATCGAGGACTTCCAGTTGCAGCGCCTCACCGCCTTCCTGGACCCCGCCGCTCACCTCACCCAGACCGCCCTCTACAACCAGGTGCAGAGCGAGATCGCCATCGGTTCCGGCGGCTTCCTCGGCAAGGGCCTGGGCGGTGGGACCCAGACCAACCTGTCGTTCGTGCCGCAGCAGGCGACCGACTTCATCTTCACCGCGGTCGGGGAGCAGCTCGGCTTCATCGGGGCGACGATCGTGCTCGGCCTGTTCGCCGTGATGGTGTGGCGGTTGCTGGTCGCCGCCGCCAACGGCCGGGACCGGTTCTCGCAGCTGGTGGCGGTGGGCGTGGCGGGGATGCTGGTGTTCCACATCTTCGTCAACGTGGCCATGACGATGCGGTGGATGCCGGTGACCGGCCTGCCGCTCCCGTTCCTGAGTGCCGGCGGCACCGCCTTCATCTCGATGAGCCTCGCCCTCGGACTCGCCCATTCGGTGTGGATGCGACGATCCCCGGTGCCGGCCGAGCACCAGCTCGGTCGGTGAGGACCCCGGGAGCGGCCAGCGCCCGCGGTCAGGCCGGGGCGATGCCGAGCGAGGGCTGGACCACCTCGTAGGGGTCGTAGCAGCGGCGGCAGCGGGCCTCGTAGGAGTCGTGGGCACCGAGTACCACCAGCTCGTCGGATTCGACGACCCGCTGGGTGAACAGGCCCGGCCCGCCGCAGCGGTGGCACACCGCCAGGCTCTTGGTGACGTACTCGGCGCGCAGCATCAGCGACGGGATCGGCTCGAAGGGCCGGCCCAGGTAGTCGAGGTCGAGCCCGGCGACGATGACCTGCTTGCCGGCCCCTGCCAGCAGGGCCGCCACCTCGACCAGGCCCATGTCGAAGAACTGGCCCTCGTCGATGCCGACGACGACGGTGCGGTCGGCGACTGCGGCGAGGAGCTGGGCGGAGTCCGGAACCGGCTCGGCGGCGGTGGAGAGCCGGCTGTGGGACACGACCTCGCCCACCGAGTAGCGGGTGTCGAGCGCCGGTTTGAACGTCTGGGTGGGGATGCGGGCGAGGTGGTAGCGGGTGATCCGGCGGATCAGCTCTTCGCTCTTGCCGGAGAACATCGGGCCGCTGATGACCTCGATCCACCCTTGGTCGGCGCGGCGCTGCATGGCTGATGAGGGTAGCAGCGGGCCGTCCCGTGCCGGGCGGCGGTGACGCCGATGACGGGCGGCCCGTGGTTCCGGAAGCGGCCCGATGCCGCGAAACTGCGTGCTACGCTGCACCCGGCCGCATCGCGACGGCCGCATATTTACGACCAAGGACACGGATGCCGGGCCTTTTTACTCTCCACGCCCAATCGGTGCTTCCGCGGTCACCTCGGCGGGCCGCCACCACGATCGAATCGATCATGCCGGTGGCGCGACACCTCGGCGGCACGCCGTACCCACCCCGCGGCCCAGCCGCACCGTCCATTCGCCCGATCGGGCATTCCAAGGAGTCTTCCCATGGGTTTGTTTCGCAAGAAGACCGCCCGCGTCGTCAAGCGCGGCGCGGTCGTCCAGGGTCAGGAGCCGGAACCCTCGGCTCGCCGCGGCAGGGGGGAGCGGCGCTCCGGCGGGAGTTCGTCCCGCCGGTCTGAGGCTGCTTCCGCCACCCGGAAGCGGACCGATCGTTCCCAGTCGCAGCGGCGAGGACGGGGCGGTGAGGGCAACGGCCAGCGCAGCGCCGCGCCGCGCGATCGCCGATCGGCCCGCCCCCATGTCGAGGTGGTGGCGCCACCCGACACCGCCCGCAAACAGATGCTGGTGCGCTCCAGCCCGCACCAGACCCAGATCGTCGTGCTGGAGGGCCCGGTGCTCGTCGAGCACTACGTGGCGCGGTCCGACAAGCGGTCGATGGTGGGCAACGTCTACCTCGGCAAGGTCCGCAACGTGCTCCCCGGCATGGAAGCCGCCTTCGTCGACTTCGGTGAGGGAAAGAACGGCGTGCTCTACGCCGGCGACGTCAACTACGACGACCTCGAGATGGAGGGTCGTCCCCGCCGCATCGAGATGGTGCTGAAACCGGGAGACACCGTCCTCGTCCAGGTCGTGAAGGACCCGATGGGTCACAAAGGCGCCCGCCTGACCAACCAGATCAGCCTCGCCGGGCGCTATCTCGTGCTGGCGCCCGACGCCGAGGTACGAGGGATCTCCCGCCGGCTCTCCGACGAGGAGCGGCGCCGGCTGCGGGCGATCGTGGCGGAGGTGCGACCCAAGGGCGTAGGAGTGATCGTGCGCACCGCCGCCGAGGGCGCCTCCCGGGAGGACATCCAGATCGACATCGACCGCCTCGTCGGCATCTGGGAGCAGATCCAGGCAAAGCGGGACGGCTCGGCGCCCCGCCTCCTCTACGAAGAGCCTCCCCTGGTGCTCCGCGTGATCCGGGAGCACTTCACCCGCGAATTCCGCCGTCTCCTCGTCGACGACCAGGCCACCTACGAGCGGGTGCTCGGCTACCTGGAGGGCACCGAAGCGGATCTCTTGGAGAAGGTGAAGCTGTACGAGGACGAGTTGACGATCTTCGAGCGTTTCCACGTGGAGGACCAGCTCCGCAAGGCGCTCGACCGCAAGGTGTGGCTCCCCTCGGGCGGCCACATCGTGATCGACCGCACCGAGGCGCTGACGGTCATCGACGTCAACACCGGCCGGTTCGTCGGCCGCTCCAATCTCGAGGAGACGGTGCTGCAGAACAACCTCGAAGCCGCCGAGGAGATCGCCCGCCAGCTCCGGCTGCGCGACATCGGCGGCATCATCGTCATCGACTTCATCGACATGGAGATCATCCGCAACCAGGACGCGGTCCTACAGCGTCTCCGGGAGCACCTCGTCAAGGACAAGATGCGCACCCAGGTGTTCGACGTCTCCAACCTGGGCCTGGTGGAGATGACTCGCAAGAACGTCTCGGCCGGCCTGCTCGAGTCGTTCTCGGAGGTCTGCCCGCACTGTGGCGGCCGCGGCGTGCTGCTCTTCGAGGACGCCGCCACCTCCGGGGCCCCGCTGCCCGGCACCCCGGCTTCCTGAGCGGAGCCGTCCCCGCCGGATGGCACTGTGCCGCTGGGCGGCTATCATTCCGCCGGCCCGCGAGCGACCGCCACCGTTTGGCCGCGCCGCGGGCACCACGAACATTCCCGGGGATCCCGGAGGACAGATGTACGCGATCATCCGCGCCGGCGGAAAGCAGACCAAGGTCCAGGAAGGTGACGTCATCGACGTCGAGCGCCTCAAGACGTCCGGCGCCGTCACCTTCACGCCGCTGCTCCTGGTCGAGGACGACGGCACCGTCGTCTCCGACCGCGGCGACCTCGCCAAGGCGGTCGTCACCGCCGAGGTGGTGGGGGAGCACCGCGGGGAGAAGGTGGACGTCTTCAAGTACAAGTCGAAATCCGGGTACCGGCGCCGCCAAGGTCACCGCCAGACCTATACGACGCTCCAGGTGACGAAGATCACGACCGGCGGCGCCGCCAAGGGGAAGGCAGCCGAGGAAGCCCCTGCGGAGGACGCACCCGCAGAGGATGCCGCCACAGTCAAGAAGGCCACCGCGGCCAAGAAGCCGGCTGCGGCCAAGAAGGCCACCGCGGCCAAGAAGCCGGCTCCGGCCAAGAAGCCGGCTCCGGCCAAGAAGCCGGCTGCGGCCAAGAAGGCCACCGCGGCGAAGAAGCCGGCTGCGGCCAAGAAGGCCACCGCGGCGAAGAAGCCGGCTGCGGCCAAGAAGGCCACCGCGGCGAAGAAGCCGGCTGCGGCCAAGAAGGCCACCGCGGCGAAGAAGCCGGCTGCTGCAAAGAAGGCCGCCAAGCCCGCGGCCGAAGACCAGGAGGCGTAGCCATGTCCAAGACAAAGTCAGGCGGCTCGACCAAGAACGGTCGTGATTCGGCAGCGCAGCGACTCGGCCCCAAGGTCTTCGACGGCCAGACGGTCGCATCGGGAGCAATCCTCGTTCGGCAACGCGGCACCCGCATCCACCCGGGCACCAACGTGGGCCGCGGCAGCGACGACACCCTCTTCGCCAAGGCCACCGGCACCGTGCGCTACGGAACGCGCCGGGGACGCCGCCTCGTCAGCGTCGACGTCGACGACTGACGTCCGGCCCGGGCACCCGTTCCCGGGCGCACCGCGATCCAAGTCTCCATCCGAGCGGGGAACCATGTTCGTCGACCGCGTTCGCATCCACGCCAAGGCCGGCAGCGGCGGAGCCGGTGTCGCCGGTTTCCGCCGCCAGCGGGGACGACCCCGCGGCAAGCCCACCGGTGGCAACGGAGGGGTCGGAGGCGCCGTGGTGGTGGCCGCCTCGCCGGACGTGCCGACCTTGCTGCGGTACGCCAACCATCCGCACTGGTCGGCCGGTGACGGCACCCACGGTGAGGGAGATCTGCGGCACGGTCGCGCCGGTGACGATCTCGTGCTGCCGGTCCCGCTCGGCACCCAGGTGCGGGCCGATGACGGGACCATGCTCGGCGATCTGGTCGAGCCGGGCCAGAGTCTCGTGGTTGCCCGCGGTGGCCGCGGCGGGCGCGGCAACGCCGCCCTGGTCTCGCGGCGGCGCCGGGTACCCAGCTTCGCCGAACAGGGCGAGTTCGGGGAGGAGGTCGGGGTCACCCTCGAGCTGAAGCTGATGGCCGACGCCGCCCTGATCGGCTACCCGAACGCCGGCAAGAGCACCCTGATCTCCCGGGTGTCGTCGGCGAAACCCAAAATCGCCGACTACCCGTTCACGACGCTCGTCCCCAACCTGGGCGTCGTCGGTGTGGGGGACCGGGAGTTGGTGCTGGCCGACGTGCCCGGGCTGATCGAGGGGGCGGCGGAGGGCAAGGGACTGGGTCACGAGTTCCTGCGTCATGTCGAGCGGGCCCGTGCCCTGGTGTTGCTGCTGGACCCGACCCCGTTGCAGGAGGACCCACCGGAGCGGCAGCTCGAGGTGCTGCTCGGCGAGCTGGAACGGCATCTGGTGGAGCTGGCGTCGCGGCCCCGGCTGGTGGCGCTGAGCAAGGTCGATGCGGTTGGCGACGTCGCGCCGTATCTATCGTGGGCCGCCAGACGTGGTATCGAGCTTCATCTGACGTCCGCCGTGACGGGAGAGGGAGTCGAGTCGCTGATGCACGCCGTCGCCGACCTGGTCGAACAGGTCGATGCCGCCGCTCCCGAGCGGGAGGGGTTCGTGCTGCACCGTCCCCTCCCCGGGGGCTTCTCCGTGCTGAGGGAAGGCGACGGCTGGGTGGTGACGGGGATCGCGGCGGAGCGCGCCGTCAACCTCGACGACCTCACCGTGCCCGAGGCGGCGGACTTTGCCGCGGCCCGGCTCACCCGGCTCGGGGTGGACGCGGCGCTGCGGGAGGCGGGCGCCGAACCGGGCGACGACGTCCGCATCGGCGATCTGGTGTTCACCTTCGATCCGGAGGAACCGTCATGAGGCACGAGGTGGCGGCCGGCCGCCCGGTGGTCGTCAAGGTCGGCTCGTCCTCGTTGGCCCGACCGGAGGGCGGGATCGACGCCGCCTCCCTGGCGCGGGTCGTTGATCAGGTGGAGGCGCTGTGGTCGGGGGACCATCCTGCCGTGCTGGTGAGCTCGGGAGCGGTGGCCGCCGGTATCCCGGCGCTGGGCATCGACGAGCGGCCGCGGGACCTCCCCGGCCTCCAGGTGGCGGCGGCGGTGGGCCAGGGGCGTCTCATGGAGCGCTACTCGTCCGAGTTCGGGAAGCGGGGCCGGGTCGTCGGCCAGGTGCTGCTGACCCGCGACGTGCTCGCCCACCGCAGCCAGTACCTGCACGCCCGGGTCGCCTTGGAGCGCATGCTGGCACTCGGCGTGGTGCCGGTCGTCAACGAGAACGATACGGTGGTGGTCGACGAGTTGAAGCTGGGCGACAATGACCGCCTGGCGGCGATCGTCTCCCACCTGGTGGGGGCCGGGATGCTGATCATCCTCACCGACACCGGCGGCCTCTACTCGGACGATCCCCGGCTGTCGAACAACGCCGAATTGCTCTCGGCGGTGCGCCACACCGACGAGGTGCTCGACGAGCTGTGGCGCAAATCCGGGGCGGGGTCGCTCGGTTCGGGTGGGGTCGCCACCAAGGTGGCGGCAGCTCGTATGGCGGCGTGGTCCGGCATCCCGACGGTGATCGCCGATGCAGCCGATCCGGGCGCGACAGTCCGGGCGGTGGCCGGCGACGAGGTCGGGACCTGGGTGGCCCCGCGTGACTCGCGTCTCACCGCCCGCAAGCTGTGGATCGCGTTCGGGCTTCCCGCCGAGGGTGTGATCACCGTCGACGGCGGCGCCGCCACCGCACTGCGGGAGCGTGGCGGGTCGTTGCTGGCGGTGGGGGTGGCCAAAGTGACCGGCGAGTTCGCCACCGCGGCGGCCGTGGAGGTGGTGAGCGAGGACGGAGCGCTGCTCGGCAAGGGACTGACCGGGATGAGCGCCGCCGAGATCCGATCCTCCGCCGGCCAACACACCTCGGTGGCCGGCGGGGAGGTCATCCACCGCGACGACCTGGTCGTGTTGGCGTGAGGGAGCTGCCGTGACCGTGCGTGCCAGCCTCTGCGACGGCGTGATCCGGATTCGCCAGTACCGGGTGCAGGACGTCGACGCCGTCCACGAGGCCACGATGGAGTCTGTCGCCGAGATCTCCGTGTGGGAGGACTGGTGCCATCCGGAGTACCGGCACCGCGACACCGCCACCTGGGTGGGGGCACAGGCCGAGATGTGGCACAACGGCGCCCATGCCTTCCTCATCGAAGACGTCGCCACCGGCACCGCGCTCGGGTCGAGCGGCATCAACAAGATCGACCCCCGTCATCGCAACGCCAATCTCGGCTACTGGGTGCGGACGTCGTGGACCCGGCGCGGCGTCGCCACCCGGGCCACGTTCCTGGCGGCCCGTTTCGCCTTCGAGGACCTCGACTTGATACGGGTCGGGATCGTGGCCGCGGTGGGCAACGCCGCCAGCCGCCGGGTCGCCGAGCGGGTCGGCGCCCGCTTCGAGGGAGTGCTCCACCACGGCCTGATGGTCCACGGGGAGGGGCGGGACGCCGCCCTCTACTCGCTGACCCGGGAGGACCTTCCCCGGTTCCCACCAATCGTCGAGGAGGCGGTGCCGCCACCCTTCTGAGCGAGCACCTCGCCGTGGATGAGGGCGAACCACCCGACCGGGTCGGCGGCCCAGGAGGCGAAGGCGGCTCCGATCTGCTCCAGCTCGTGCCGCGTCGCGACTCCCAGCTCGACGGCGCGGTCGGCGAAGTGCGGTACCACGATGCGCCCCGCCCACAGCGCCGCCCACTCCGCTCGGGATGCCGGATCGGCGAAGAGCCACGACGACGTGGTGGCGTGGGGGTGTTCGAACCCGGCTGCCGTCACCCACTCCAGGAGGCGCCTTCCCGCTTCCGGCTCGCCCCCGTTGGACCGGGCCACCGCGGCGTAGACGGTGAGCCAGCGATCGAGCAGCGGCTGGTGCGGGTGGTGGGTGAAGGTGCCGAAGTCGCCGTCCCGCACCGCCAGGTACCCGCCGGGGCGCAGGACCCGCCGCGCCTCCAGCAGGGCGGTCACCGGTTCCGCCAGGTGTTGCAGGACCTGGTGGGCGTAGACGACGTCGAAGCTGTCGGTCACAAAGGGCAGGTCGTAGACCGAAGCGGTCACGAAGCGCACCCGGTCCATGTGCTGCTCGGCGGCATGGGACCGTGCCCGGGTGAGAACCTCCTCGGACCGGTCGACGCCGACCACCTCGGCGGGGGCGACGTAGCGGGCCAACCCGACCGTGATCGTGCCCGGACCGCACCCCAGATCGAGGATGCGCATCCCGGGCTCCAAGTGGGGGAGGAGGAAGGCGGCGGCCTCCTCGGCGGTGCGCCGGGCGTGGGCGTCGACCACGATCGGGTCGTGTCCGTGGGTGTAGCGCTCCATGGCCCGGAGTGTACGGAACCCCACTTGACTCTCGAGCGACGGGAGAGTGCACCCTGGCCGAGATTCGGGTTCCGGTCACCGGAGGCGGACCGCCACCCGGTTTCCCCGCCCGGGCCGGGGCGGTACCCTCCGGTCCATGAGTGATCAGTTGACCCAGTTGATGGCAGGCATGCAGATCCCCTACGGCGGGGACCGGGTGGCGACGGTGTCGGACGAGCTGGCGGCCTCCTTCGAGGAGGGGGACCGGCTGGTGGTGGTGCAGACCACCGGCGACCTGCTCCACGTTCCGGCGGCCGACTGGGCGGTGGCGCAGGCGGCGGTAGGGACGGCCGCCGAGGCCTTCTCCCGGATGGCGACCGTGAGCGACGACCAGATCACCGCCTTCTACGAGGCCTTCGCCCGCCGTCTCGAGGACGAGGACGTGTTCGCCCCGATCGCGGCCGCCAACCGGGCCGACGTGGAGCAGGCGCAGAGCCGGGGCGCAACCACGACCCGGCTCGTCCTGTCGGAACGGATGCGGGCCGGCATGGTCGACGGGTTGTGGCTGTGGGCGGGTGCTCCCTCGGGGCGTGGGGCGGTCATCGAAACCATTCGCCACGAAGGCTGGCACCTCGAACAGATCCGGGCCGGACTCGGGGTGGTCGGGTTCGTGTTCGAGGGTCGTCCCAACGTCTTCGCCGACGCCACCGGGGTGATGCGAGGCGGCAACACGGTGGTGTTCCGCATCGGATCGGCCGCCCTCGGCACGGCGCGGGCTATCGTCGAGCACGCCCTCGACCCGGCCCTGGAGGAGGCCGGTCTCCCGCTCGGGGCCGCCTCGCTGGTGGACCGGGCGTCGCGGGCCGCCGGCTGGGCCATGTTCTCCGATTCTCGTCTCTCCCTGGCGGTGGCGCGCGGGTCGGGTGCCGCCGTCGCCCAGCTCGGAGCGGTCGCCCGCCAGGCGGGGATCCCGGTCAGCCTGCACGGGACCGGGGGGGCATGGATCGTGGCGGCGGAATCGGCCGAGGCCGAAGCTTTCCGGGCCGCGGTGATCCACTCACTCGACCGCAAGGTGTGCAACACCCTCAACACGTGCTGCATCGTCGCGTCGCGAGCCGAGGACCTGGTTCCGGCGTTCCTCGACGCGCTGGACGGCGCCGGGCGCTGGCGCGGTACGGTCTCGAAGCTGCGCGTCGCCGCCGGCGACGAGGGCCGGATCCCGTCGGAGTGGTTCGCCGCGTCCGAGATCAGCCGGGCGGAGGGCCCCACCGTGGAGGCCCGCACCGAGGTCATCGCCCGCGACCAGCTCGGCCGCGAGTGGGAGTGGGAGGAGAGCCCGGAGGTCACGCTGGCGATCGTGCCGGACGTGGACACCGCGGTGCGCCTGTTCAACGAGCAGAGTCCGCGGTTCGCCGCCAGCCTCGTCTCGGAGGACGCCACCGAGCACCGCCGCTTCTTCGACATGGTCGACGCCCCGTTCGTCGGCAACGGCTTCACCCGTTGGGTGGACGGCCAGTACGCCCTCGACAAGCCCGAGCTGGGACTCTCCAACTGGCAGGCCGGACGCCTCTTCGGGAGGGGCGGCGTGCTGTCGGGAGACTCCGTGTACACGGTGCGGAGCCGCGCCGTGCAGCAGAACCCCGACATCGGTCGCTGAGCTGCCGATTCTCGCCGACTACGGGGGCGTTCGGTCGATCGTCTCAAGTTCCTCACGCCAAGGGTCGATACCTGCTGCGAAGGTACGGCGCGGGCACCTGCCTCGCTAGGTGGAGTGGGAATCGACAGGATTGAGGAGCGCGCAGCGTGACCAAGCGTGTGCTGGTAGTCGAGGATTCACAGGTGATCCAGAGGCTGATCGAGGTGTGCCTGCGACCGGCTGGGTTCGATGTCGAGATGCGTTTCGACGGGCCGAGTGGGCTGGCCGCCGTCGGGGAATGCCAGCCGGATCTGGTGATCCTGGACGTTGGCCTTCCCGGCATGTCCGGGTGGGAGGTTCTCACCGCGATCCGGTCTGATCCCGCCACCGAGGACGTCGTCGTCATGATGCTCACCGGAGACGTCCACGAGGCAGTGCGGCGGGAGGCGTCCGAGCGGGGCGCCAACGCCTATCTGGCCAAGCCGTTCCGGCCCCAGGAGCTGCGCGAGATGGCGACCAGCCTCGCCGGGCCGAGCATGACGCCAGCCCGCGCCACCTCCTAGCGCCCCGGCGGCGGCTCGACCCGCCCCCGCTCCTCTGTCTTCCCCGAACCGGTTCCTTTGGCGGCATCGTCGCGGTACGCTGACCGGGCGGCCGGTGGCTCCGAGGTGGACACGATGGTGTTGGGAGCCATACCGCTGCTGGTGGCGCTGACGATCGGTGCCATCCATCCCGCGGTGCCGTGCGTGAAGCTGGAGCCGCCGGTGCCGGGAGCGATCGTCCGGGCCTTCGGCCCGGTCGGCCGCTTCGGGGGCCACTGGGGGATCGATCTCGAGGCGCCGCTCGGCACACCCGTGTTCCCCGCCTGGACGGGCCAGGTCACCTTCGCCGGATCGGTGGCCGGCATGTCGTCGGTGACGGTCGACCACGGCGGCGGCCTCCGCACTTCGTACTCGTACTTGGCGTCGATCGACGTGGCGGCCGGGCAGTGGGTGGGACGCTCCACCCGGCTGGGCAGCAGCGGACTCGATCACGACGTGGCGGCACTGCACTTCTCGGTTCGGGTCGACGGCGTGTACCAGGATCCGGAGGGTTGGCTGCGATGCCGGAGCGGGCTCTCGGGCGGGTTGCGGCTGGTGCCGACGGCGGCGGGTGCGGCCTATCCTGCCCGACGTGCGACGCGGCATCCTCGGTGGAACCTTCGACCCTCCCCATCTCGCTCACCTTCTCGCCGGCGAGGCCGCCTTTCGCGAGCTCG
>Ga0315555_1000101_pt1 | contig 52016 bp, 55 predicted proteins | sample SalMarSW160380MG_FD_202113 | JGI IMG/M metagenome (GOLD analysis project Ga0315555, IMG submission 202113) | Salt marsh sediment microbial communities from the Plum Island Ecosystem LTER, Massachusetts, United States - Salt Marsh Sediment SW1603-80 ... | reverse complement strand
TAGCTTCAGGTAAAGCTGTCATCCCGATAACACCGACACCCCAAAAGCGGTAAAGCTGTGACTCAGCCTTGGTGGAGAGTTGTGGCCCTTCCATGACTAGATAAGTGCCACCTTTATGTACCTTAGCCCCAACTTTAGTGCCCGCCTCGAACGAGATTTGACTCAGAACAGGACAGAAGGGTTCCGAGAAGGAGACATGTCCCACTATCCCATCTGTAAAGAAGGTGCTGGCTCTTCCCTTGGTGCAGTCTATTAGTTGGTCGGGAATGACTACGTCCAGAGGTTCTATCTCTTCTTTAAGACTTCCTACAGCGTTTACAGAGATAATCCTTTCTACCCCCAGAGATTTCAATGCATAGATATTGGCTTTCGCCGGTAGTTCACTGGGGCTTATTCGATGTCCCTTGCCATGCCTGGGTAGAAAGGCAACCCTTACTCCTTCCAGATTGCCCAAGATAATAGCATCGCTGGGCTCGCCAAAGGGCGTGCTTACATTCACCTTCTCTACCTCGGTTATCCCCCCTATCTTATAAAGCCCGCTTCCACCAATGATGCCAATCCTTGCTTCAGGCACTTGATACCTCCGCGAAAAACATTATCCTTTACTCCTGTATCTCATTTCCCAATTCCCCCCCATCCTCAAAATATTTCAGATTAGCTATAACCTTTCCATTAATCTTATGTTAATCAAACCTAGCATACTTACCCGGAATTGTCCACCATTGAGCCTCTTTTTTTCCGCAGAGATGTTGCATTTTACTACATCTAGTGGTAAAATGTTCCCATACCACAATTTTTAGGAGGGGTTTGTGCACTGTCCTTACTGCGGCGGGCAGGAATCAAAGGTGATAGATTCTCGGAGTCTGGACGAGGTAATAAGACGCCGAAGGAAATGCCTCGCCTGCGATGCTCGCTTCACTACTTACGAGCGTATACAGCCGCATGATATCTTCGTTATTAAGAAGGATGGACGTCGTGAGGAATTCAGCCGGGATAAGCTCCTTTCGGGTATTCGCAAAGCTTGTGAAAAACGTCCCCTTCCTACAGGCGCCATCGATAAGTTTGTGGACACCATCGAGGCTGAGATTTACAAGGTGGGCAAAAGCGAGGTCCCCAGTTCCTATATCGGCGATTTGGTCATGGAAGGATTAAAAAAACTAGACCACATTGCTTACATTCGCTTTGCCAGTGTTTACCGGGAATTTGCTGATATCGGCGCTTTAAAACAAGAGGTGGATAGCTTGGTGATACGAAGAGAGCTAACGCCAGCAAACCAGCTACCGCTGCCCTCTTCTGAGGCGGTGGATTCCCTGGTTGGTCGTAAGAGGAGATAAAATGCCCAAAACCCGTCGGAAAGAGAACCAAAAAACTATTGGTAGAGACCGAGTAGCTCGAGCTGTTTTCGCTGCTGCCGAGTCCATGGGTATAAGTGATAGGAAATTGTTGGAGAGTTTTACGGAACAAGTGAGCCAGCGCCTAGAAGTGGCTCATCCATTCCCTGGTATGGAAGAGTTTGTTCCTAGGCAAATCAAACAGCCTTTGTCCCACTCCCAAATTCAGGCAATGGTTAAGGAGATCCTAACTGCAGATGAATTTTCTCCCCAGGCCAGAAGCCAAGTCATTTCTGGAATCAAACTTAGCGATAATGCCTCAAGGGTTCTGGAAAGGAGATATCTGGCAAAGGATGGAGAAGGAAGGGTTATTGAGACCCCACAAGAGCTATTTCGCCGCGTCGCCAGGCATATTGCCTCGGCCGAGCTCCATTACGATGCCAAAGCAGATGTTTCCTCTTGGGAAGAGGTATTCTATCAGTTAATGGCAAACCTGGACTTCTTGCCCAACTCACCTACCTTAATGAATGCCGGCCGCGAACTAGGACAATTATCAGCTTGCTTTGTTTTACCTATTGAGGATTCTATGGAGTCTATTTTTGATGCGGTTAAATATACTGCTTTGATTCATAAAAGTGGCGGAGGAACCGGCTTTTCCTTTTCTCGACTCAGACCAACAAGTGACAGAGTGGGGTCTACAGGCGGCATTGCCAGTGGCCCCGTCTCTTTCATGCGCGCCTTTGATGTCACCACAGATGTCATAAAGCAAGGTGGCATGCGCCGCGGAGCCAATATGGCAATACTCAATGTTGAGCATCCCGACATCTTGAAATTCATCGCAGCTAAGGAAGACCAAGAAGCTCTAACTAATTTCAACCTTTCTGTAGCCGTGACCGATAAATTTATGAAAGCGGTGGAAAAAGGCACCGATTACAATCTGGTAAACCCGCGAACTGGAGAGGTGACGGATAAGCTCAATGCCAGAGAGGTATTTGACAAAATAGTTGACATGGCTTGGCGCACCGGCGACCCGGGCATTGTATTTATTGACGAGATAAACAGGCATAACCCCACACCCAAATTAGGCAAAATAGAAAGCACTAACCCCTGTGGTGAACAACCCTTGCTTCCCTTCGAATCCTGTAATTTAGGATCCGTAAACTTGTCCAAGATGGTGGCGGATAAAGATGGCCAGCCATACATTGACTATGACAAGCTATCTCAAACAGTCAAGTTGGCAGTCCGATTCCTCGATAATGTTATAGAAGTCAACCAATTTCCACTGCCAGAGATTATGGAGATGACCAAAACTACCAGAAAAATAGGCCTGGGGGTTATGGGCTTTGCCGACATGCTAATTCAGATTGGCATCCCCTACGATAGTGAACAAGGGCTTATTGTAGCTGAGGAAATTGCCCATTTCATATCCGAAGAGGCAGATAAAGCCTCGATAGAGCTAGCCCAAGAGAGGGGAGTTTTTCCTGCCTTCCAAGAAAGCATTTATAACACGCCCGATGGTCCTCATTTTCGGAACGCCTCTCGGACTACCATCGCTCCTACTGGCAGCTTGAGCATAATCGCTAATTGCTCCAGTGGCATTGAACCATTATTCGCCTTAAGCTACGTGCGTCATATCCTGGAAGGCGAAGAATTTATAGAGGTGAACCCTTATTTTGAGGATATGGCCAAGAGCAGAGGGTTCTATTCCCCGGAGCTAATGAAGCAGCTAGCTGAAGGAAAAAGGTTAAAAGACGTAAAGGAAGTTCCTAAAGAGATAAAGAGGCTCTTTATCACCGCCCATGATATATCTCCTGAATGGCACGTCAAGATGCAGGCAGCATTCCAAAAATTTACTGATAGCGCTGTATCCAAGACTGTCAATTTTCCTCACGATGCGACGCCCGAGGACGTAGCTAAAGTGTATATGCTGGCTTACCGGGAAGGCTTGAAAGGAATAACTATTTATCGTGATAGGAGTCGAGAAAGTCAGGTCCTCACTGTGGGTGAGGGGGTAAAAAAGACTGAAGGTAAGCTAGCTCCCAGGAAAAGGCCGAAAGTTACCAGAGGTGTAACCGAAAGGGTAAACACTGGGTGTGGCTACATCTATGTGACAGTAAATTTCGATCAGCAAGGAATATCCGAGGTTTTCTCCACATTAGGGAAAGCTGGAGGTTGTGCTGCAGCACAGCTTGAGGCTATTAGCCGCCTGACATCCCTGGCTCTAAGGTCTGGAATAGACGTAGAGTCTCTCGTAAAGCACCTGCGCGGCATTAGATGCCCTTCCATTGCCTGGGAGCAGGGACATGCTATTTTGTCCTGTGCCGATGCTATCGCTAGCGTGCTGGAGAAGTACATTAGAGAAAAGACGGACACTAAGGAAAAGACCGCTAATCCAAATACGCTTTCCCAAAATCCTGAGATGGTTAAAAGTTGGGCCGGGCAATGCCCCGATTGTGGTGGTCCTTTGATTTACCAGGAAGGCTGCAACATTTGCCTCGCCTGCGGCTTCACTAAATGCGGATAGGGTACTAGAGAAGTGAGTAGATCGAGAGGTAGTTATTATTCAGCTCTTAAGCGAATAACCAAAGTTGCTAATTCAGATTTTGGCTTAAGGAAGATTTGTAATTCCATAGCTAAAAGTACTGCCAAGGCAATGCAGGCAAATGGCTGCCGTATCCTATCGCTCAATTCACAAAAGGAATATTTGATCACTGTAGGCGCGTACGGTTTGAGCGACCTTTATCTGAAAAAGGGCCCCCTCGATGCCCGTAAAAGCCTCCCGGATATCCTTGAGGGGAAGGTGGTATTTATTGCCGATGCTGCTAAAGATGAAAGAGTCCAATATCCCGAAATAGCACTAGAGCAAGGAATCTCTTCTATACTCGGGGTTCCTGTACTTGGGAAGGGAGAGGCTATCGGGGAGATTCGAATTTATACTCGTGAGCCTCGCCAATTCTCCGAAGCGGATAAAAGTTTCCTTCTCAGCGTTGCTGATATGTGCGCCGTCATCTTTGAGAGAGCAGAGCTTAATCAATTGCTGGAGCAAAGCCGTAAGGCAAGTGAGAAACGAAGAAAATCGCCTCAAGTATCTCCGTTACCCACTACCACGCTGATGCCATCTAGTTTCGCTCATCCCAGCGAGGAGGACTTTGCCAAACTTTTAGACTTTTACTGTATCGAATGGCTTTATGAGCCCCGTTCCTTTCCGCTTAAGTGGAAAGGCGGCAAGATAGCAGAGATGTTCACTCCCGATTTTTATTTGCCCGAGTTAGACCTTTATGTTGAACTCACTACATTAAAACAAAACCTGCTAACAGCAAAGAATCGCAAGCTGCGCCAGCTCAGAGAGCTTTATCCTGAAGCCAATGTCAGGCTTCTGAACAAGAATGATTTTCTCAAGCTGCTAGCCAAATATGGTTATGGCCCTCTAGGCGAAGCTAAAGTAGAGGGAATTGATCGAGTTTTGTACAGCCACGCCAAAATTCAACAAAGGATAAGAACCCTAGCCAGACGCATTTCGCGCGATTACGCCGGTCAGCGATTAATGCTAGTAGGCATATTGAAAGGCGTTGTCTGCTTCATGGCTGACCTGATGCAGCACCTTTCCATTCCGGTTACCCTGGACTTTATGGCTATCTCATACTATGGTGGTGATGGTCAGGTAGTCAAGATAACCAGAGACCTCGATAGCAGCATAACAGGGCAACATGTACTGATGGTTGAAGACATTGTAGATACTGGTATGACACTGAATTACATCCTCAGTCATCTCTCCGCCCACAATCCTGCTAGTCTTCGCGTTTGTACCTTGCTTGACAAGAGAGCACGTCGATTGATAAATGTTCCTATTGATTATGTAGGCTTTGAAGTTCCCGATGAGTTTGTAGTGGGCTATGGATTAGATTACAAAGGAGAATACCGTAATTTGCCCTTTATTGGCATCCTCCGTCCCGAGCTAATCAAAGGCGAGGAACTGCGATAACCAACCCCAACTTAGCTCCTTCTTCCGTGGCAACACTCATAACCCGGAAAACAACAAGAGCAAAAAACTGGGGGGATAAAAAACCGCCCCAAGTAACCTCACTTTTCTTGGCTTTCCACCCACCTTCCTTTCTGCTTCCGCCTACCTTGCACCAGGCCTTTTAGCTCCCAGCACTTTTCAGCTTCCACCTACTCGGCGGTCGGCTCCACACACACCAAGTTATCGCTCGATTGCTCAGGGCATTATTATATTAACATACTCCCTGAAACTTTGTCAAGAGGATGATTTGATACTTTCTTCGTGGGGGGAAAGTAAATATTAAATAAATTCTAGAAAGAACTACCAGCATAGTGATGAGCTGTGTTGTGAATATAAAGAATTTTTTTGTCAATACCCTTTTGGTATTGACACATAGTTGGATATCCCACAATACACGGCAGTCAAGATATATCTTTTGAGATTATTCCAATAGATAACAATGGTATCAAGCTGAAAGAGGAAACAGGGCCTCCCCTCCTTCACTAACTGAGTTATTCTCCTTTTGGGTTTCTGGCGGGCTCGGGCTCTCTTTCTAGCAGTCTTCTCCGCTCTGTTTTCATCAGGATAGAGTTCATACCTTCGAATCACCCTTTCAATCTTCCAGGTAGAGATCGCCTCCTACTTGCATCCGCCTTTTTTGCCTCCACTCTTGGCTCCTTGACCTTTTCGCGTGCTCCTCTGACCTTTTCCGCCTACTCCCTGACCACGCCCATCACGCGGTCCGCTTCCAGCCGGTCCAGTCCCATCTTTCGCTGGCATGTTTCTTCCCCTCCTTTCAGTTAATATTATTGTACTGATTATGCTTAAACTCTAACGCTTTTACTTGAACCTCGTTATATTCACATATGGGCCTAACGTCTAATTCTTACTCGCCGCACCAGCCAGACAATCAGCAAGATGATTCCAATAGCGAGTAAAACCCAGAGGAACGGACCTGCTATGAAGTGGAGAACTAGACCCAGCAGAAAAACGACCAAGACGATAACAGCAATGATCCAGAGCAACCTGAGCATATTGACCTTCTTTTATTTATTAGCACTCACCTTACTCTTCAAGAATAAACGTTATCTTCATCTGAACCCGGTACTCGGATATTTTCCCCTTGTCATCCAGTAGAATTTCCTGATTCCAAATCCAGGCTGATTTAACATTTCTAAGAGTCTTTTGAGCACGAGCAATTCCTTTTTTCATTGCATCATCAAAGCTAACTGTGGAGGATGATTTGATTTCAGTGCTTCTTGAAATAGACATTAGAGCCTCCTTCGATGTTCAATATTTGATTAAATTGTTGTATTGTATGTTGTGGAATCTAACGAAATTAATCCTAGCGTCTTTACACTGTGGACTTTACTTTATTTCTCTTCGATTTCGGCTATGGGTGCATTTTTCTTAACGGATTCAATACCAGCCTTAGCGCTGTCTTTTGATTTATAGCCTTCTCCGCCGGTGGCTATGGTTTGTCCGTTAGATGCCACTAATCTCCAACGAAACTCGCCTTTTGCATCTTTGTAGAGTTAGAATTTGGCTGCCATGTTCTTCCCTCCTTTCCTATGCTTCTTCCTGAACCTCGTTATATTCAGATGTTAAGACTAATGTCTATCTTCTCACTCGCGGCACCAGCCAGACAATCAGCAAGATGACTCCAATCACAAGTAAAATCCAGAGCAACGGACCTGCTATGAAGTGGAGAAGTAGACCCAGCAACCACAAAATCAATAGGATAACACCAATAATCACGAGCAACCTTAACATATTGACCTCCTTTTACTTATCGGCACTACTCACCTAGCTGCCCAGCAAGGTGAGCCTGTTTGATATTATACAAGCCTCCCTGATAATGACACTCTGTGTTATGCAAGGCACAAGCAATACACTATTTATCGGTGGCTAACTCAGTACCACCAGAGTCATCTTTACCTGAGGTACGCTATAATAGCCATTATGCCGATGATGATAAGGTAGATACCAATCAAAAAATTTAGTATCTTGGGGAAAATCATAACAATAACGCCGAAAATAAGGCTTGCTATCCCCATCCATAGACCTAAAGCTGGAAACGTAATTGCTGGCATTAGAATTTTACCTCCTTTCTAAAATGAAGAGTGTTAACCCTACTATTTCTTGCCCAACATTGTGAGTATGCCCCAGACTATAAGGAAAATACCGACTATCCATGCCAGTAAATGAGGAAATATGAGTATAAGCACACCGGCAACAATTGCTATGACACCTAAAACTATGTTGCTCAAACCAAACATGCTCCCTCCTTTCTTATTTAGATTCAAAAAATACTGGCCCTATTGAATACCACCCTTCCCGAAGTTGTCAAGAGGATGATTTGATACTTTCTTCGTGGGGAGAAAGTGAATATTAAATAAATTCTAGAAAGAACTATCAGCATCGTGATGAGCTGTGTTGTGAATATAAAGAATTATGTGTCAATACCCTTTTGGTATTGACACATAATTGGATATCCACAATATACGGCAGCATTAGATTGGCAAAACTTGCACGTTGGCATATCTATACTCAAGGCTTTATCTATTGTCTCAACCGCCATTTTTATTATCACCCTTTCGAACGCTGTTGCCATATACTCTACCCCCTAGCCTTTTTGCTAGAGAATAGAGGTTTTCAACTTGAGTGTCAAAGTTATGATTGACATTTAGCCACTCTTCGTAATACCATTCTGCTAGTTTTCTAGCTTCTATTAGTGTTGGACAACCAACCAAGTCACATATATTGGTGGTATCAACATTCGGGCAAAAGGAAATGCTGTAACTAGGATGCTTAAGTTTAACTACTTTAAATTCTGTTATTGACGAGTTTGTTATAAATAGAGAAGATATTTTTTCTATATGAAGCCCAGTCCATACTCCGTTTTGATAACCAAACCAATCATGTCCAGCCCGCCCAAGTCTCCAAGTGAATGAAGGGGGTGAATTATGTATTTCATGTGGAGAGTTATTTTCCGTGTCCAGCAAAGACAGACTAGAATAGACGAGAAAGGACTTAATTGGGTTATATGTGCTAGGTGTAGCAAACCTGTTATCCCCTATGGTAAATGGCGTGCCGTTCCTATAACGCCCAAAGAACTTGGAGGTAGAGCCACGATTGATAACTGCGCAATTTTGTGTATGGAATGCTACTCGGAAGTAGGACAAGATACGACTCAAATAATACCTTATGCGGAATTGCCATATCTGGAGGGGTAGTAATACGTCAATCAAATAAGAGAAGAACCTCCGCGGCGGTTCTCTTGCAAAATGATGGAAGTAGGGAAGCAATGAGAGGGTTTATCGAATACTATCACTATCACGATACTATGAAGGGCGAGGCAATGTCACGTCTTATGACCTCTACACAGGAAGACGTCTTGAAATAACATGGAGGAGAAAAGAGGTCGAAAGCAAGGCACTAGCAGCATGAATAGATAATAAATTATAATATGACCGGCACAGAATGGGGCGTGCCTCTAAAGTATCCGATATTTTTGATGGCTAAATTGTCCGCTTCCGTGGACTACATATAGCCACCATATATAAATATCGAGGAGGTAAGACCTGAGAAACAATGCGAACATGGTTTCTAGCGACTAGACCCCAGTTTTTGATAATCTCGGTGTTGCAGATATTTCTCGGTACTGCAGTAGCCTGGTATTATGGTTACTTTAGCCTTCTTTATTGTCTACTGGCTCTCGTTGGACTACTCCTTGCTCACATCAGCGTTAACACATTGAATGATTATTTTGACTACAAGAGCGGGATAGACCTAGAAGTAAAAGGAACGCCTTTCAGTGGAGGGAGTGGCGTCTTATCTGCCGGGCTTCTCACTCCAGCTTCTGTTGGCAGATTTGGTCTCGTCTGTTTCTTATTAGCCATTCCGATAGGCATCTATTTTGTCATCCTTAGAGGTTGGCTTTTAGTGCCCATACTGGTAGTAGGCGCACTCTGTGTACTTCTATATACAACTCACCTGACAAGATGGGGGTTAGGAGAAATCGCTTGCGGCTTAGGGCTAGGAACGTTGCCGATCTTAGGAGCCTACTTTGTTCAAAGCGGAACCTACACCTGGGAGGTGGTAATTGCAGCTATACCCACGGGGATTTTCCTCTATAATGCCCTGTTGCTAAATGAATTCCCCGATGTGGAGGCTGATGAAAAGGCAGGGAAGAAGACTCTCCCCATTGTAATGGGGAAGAGGAAGGCATCTTTATTGTACTCTATGTTGATCATAGCAATGTATGTATGGATAGCTGCATGGTCAATAGCAGGGTTTATGCCAATATTTGCCTTACTAGGGCTGCTAACAATTCCGTTGGGGGTGAAAGCAATAAAGGGAGCCCGGAATTATGATGAAGAGAGCAAATTGTCCCCCGCCCTAGGCGCTAATTTGATGGCAGGGCTAGGCACCCAGGCTCTATTAGCTGCAGGATATATAATTGCAGCGATTGTTTAGTTTCTCTTTCTTTTTTCAAGCAATTTCCTGAAATTTCATTGCAAATCCAGTCATACTCTCCCGCCGCAAATGCAAAATTGACGAGGTGCCACAACCGTGCTATCTTGGCTTAAACGCAGTTAAAGCAGTCCGGGAATTATCGAAGAGGTTGCTGAAGTCATCCTTAACTAGATTACAAAGAGCCTCTAAGTTTGTCTGGTTGCGAATTCTTTGGGCAAACAACGGCTGATGGCAAGTAAACAGGGCGTAAAAGAGCACTCAGGAGAACTTGATGCCACTATAAAGGAGTGGACAAGATATCGTGATAGTGTCCAGAATGAGCTGAAGGAAATCATTAACAGAACCCCACCATCTCTTCGCAATATTCTGCGATATCATATGGGATGGGAGAATGAGAAGGGTTGTGCTCGCCAAGGTAAGCCGGGCAAATTCATCCGTCCTATCCTTCATCTTCTCAGCTGTCAAGCAGTAGGAGGAGATGCAACACGAGTATTGCCATCCGCAGCAGCTGTGGAACTTGTCCATAATCTTTCTCTCATCCATGATGATATTCAGGATAGAAGTTATGAACGTCGTGGGCGGCCTACAGTGTGGAAGTTGTGGGGTAAGTCGCAAGCTATAAACATCGGTGATTTCATGTTTGCCCTGGCTTCTCTAACCTTACTTAAGTTGAAAGATAATGGTGTATCCAGCGAAGAGATTGTACATTCTCTTCACCTCTTAGCCAAAGCCTGTAAGGAGCTTTGTGAAGGGCAATTTCTAGATATAGAGTTCGAGAACAGAGTTGATATTACCGTAGAGGATTACCTCAATATGATAAGAAAGAAAACAGCAGCCCTGATAGCAGCATCTACTTCGATGGGAGCTTATTTGGGTAAAGGGGGAGAGAAGGTACAGTATTTTCACCAGTTTGGTGAAGCATTGGGTATGGCTTATCAAATTCGTGATGATATATTAGGGATTTGGGGTATGAAAGAAAGCACAGGAAAATCAATAGAAGAGGATCTCCTCCAAAGAAAGAAGACTTTACCCGTAGTTTATGCGCTTAGAGAGAGCAAGGATAAGGCAAAACTTGAGAGGCTTTACTCACAGAGGCATATTGATGGTAGAGATATACCCATAGTAGTGAAGATACTTGATCAGTCAGGTGCCCGAGACCATGCCCAGAATCTAGTTCAGGAATGTTGCCGTCGAGCCTCAGAGCAGCTCGAAGCCAGCAGCATAGAAAGGAACCGCCAGGCTCCTTTGAAGCAAATAGTACATTCTCTAGCAGAACGCAATTACTGAAAAGAGAGTTGCTAGATATCTTCTTCTGCCCAAATATAGCAGCACATTAGACTAGTGTGTTGCGACAGCGACTGATTAGGGAAATAATCCGCCGTCTATAGTGATGGCTTGTCCAGTGATATAGCCAGCTCTATCACTGGCTAAAAAAGCTACCAGTTCCGCCACATCTTCAGGTTGACCAAAGCGTTGCAATGGAATCATCGATAGTACGGCCTCCTTCCTTTCCGAAGGCAGCTTATCTGTCATACCAGTAATAATGTAGCCCGGGGCCACGGCATTGACAGTTATATTACGGGAACCCATCTCTCTGGCTACGCTTTTGGTGAAAGCAATAAGCCCTCCCTTGGAAGCGGCATAGTTGCTTTGCCCTGCATTCCCTACTATCCCGGTCACCGAAGATATATTAATAATGCGTCCCCAATCCTGCCTCATCATAGACCTTAAGGCAAACTTGGTGCACAGGTAGGCTCCACGCAAATTGGTGTTGATTACCTCATCCCAGGCATCATCAGTCATTCTTAACAAAAGGGTATCTCTATTTATTCCGGCATTGTTCACCAGGATATCAATCTTGCTCCACTTATCAGTCACCTGCTCTACCATGGCTTTCACTGTTTCACTATCCCGAACATCAGCTTCAACCGACATAGCTTCTCCGCCTAGACGGATTATGCTCTCAACTAAATTATCGGCATCAACCTTATTACTGGCTTCAATTGCCACATAATTAACTACAACTTTGGAACCGAGGCTGGCAAGTTTCAAGGCAATGGCTTTACCCATGCCGCGAGAGGCACCAGTTACTAGAGCTACCTTCCCTTCCAATTCCATTACTGGCCTTCACCCCTTGAGGCGTTTAAGCACCAGACAGCAGTTTTCACCACCTAAACCGAAGCTATTACTCAGACATACATTCACTTGAGCCGGGCGAGCTACATTGGGGACATAATCCAGATCACACTCCGGGTCAGGGGTTTCATAATTTATGGTTGGGTGGATAATCCCTTTGCTTATGATTAATACAGCGGCGACGGTTTCAATGGCGCCGGCAGCAGTAATGCTATGCCCAATCATGGACTTAGTAGAGCTTATAGGAATTTTGTAAGCGTGCTCTCCAAACACCATTTTAATAGCTTTGGTTTCACAGGCATCATTCAGCTTGGTGCTGGTGCCATGAGCATTGATATAATCAACCTCCTCAATCTTCACCTTGGCATTTTGCAGAGCAGTACGCATGGCATAAGCTTCTGACTCAGGGGCCGGAGCAGTTGCATCGTGAGCATCGAAAGACCAGCCTGCACCGGCAAGTTCAGCCAGGATGGATGCGCCCCGCCTCTTGGCATGCTCATAGCTCTCCAAAACGACCAATCCTGTGCCCTCAGCATAGACAAAACCATTGCGGTTGAGGTCAAATGGGCGACAAGCCTTGGACGGGTCAGTTTCATGAGAAAGGGCTCCCAGAATATCTATTCCAGCCATGCCAACTGGCTCCAGGCTGGCGTCAGACCCCCCGGCTATCATTACATCAGCATACCCTAAGCGAATGAAGTTCATCGCCGTGCCTATTGCGTCAGCGCCACTGGCACAAAGGCTATTTACAGCGCTGTTAGGGCCCTTGGCCCCCATCATCATTCCCACCTGCATGGATGCTGCGCTGGCACTTGACTTGGTAATGAAGAGCGGGTCAACTCTTGCTCCTCTAGGGCCCGATTTTTGAAACAGCTCCCATCCCCAGACAACATAGCCCTGCTCTGTCATAGTAGCAATGATAACACCTACTCGCTCAGGATCTTCCTTAGTCATATCTAGGCCGGCTGATTGTATTGCTTCCTTGGCAGCGGCAATAGCGAACTGAATGGTCCTTGAAGTCCGGTCAACTACCTTCAAGTCCATATACTTTGCGGCATCAAAGCCATGCACCTCTGCATCCACTTTAACTCGAAATTTGCTGGCATCAAAGTGGGTAATAGGACCGATGGCTGACTTCCCTGCGACTAATCCTTCCCAAAAGTCTTTTATACTTAAGCCCAGGGGATTAATAGTACCCAAACCGGTAACTACAAGCCTCGGTATATTTATCGTGCCCCAGGAACTCATCGAGTTTTTGGGAACTACAGCCGCGTTCATCAACTTTCCGTGCCAACAAGGGTGAAGAGCCCTACAGAAGTGCCCCCATCGACAACAATCGTTTGGCCTCTTATCATAAAGGCTTCTTCACTGCACAAAAAAGCCACCACATTAGCGACATCTTCCGGAATCACCATTCTTCCCGCTGGTGTCACTTGACGAACGCCTTTTACTAGCCCCTCTTTAAAGTAGAACTTCAGTGCCTCTGTCTCCACAGCAGAAGCAGCTACAGCATTAACGCAAATGCCTTTAGGTGCCAGTTCTATTGCCAGGTAACGGGTTAAGGCTTCCAGAGCAGCCTTGGAGATTCCAACAATAGAATAATTGGGCAAGACAAAGGGTGAACCCAGGCTAGAGATGCTGACTATCTTACCACCTCTCTCCTCCATTAGTTTGGCTGCTCTCTGAGCGCAGAGCAAACACGCCCTGGCATTGATATCCATAGTCCATTCCCAGGCCTTAACATCCACATCCATTACCGGGCGACCTACACCTGAAGCAGCATTGTTAATCAAGATATCCAGGTGGCCGAATTTATTGCCAATCATGTCAAACATTTCATCGATCTTTGCCGGGTCTCCCACATTGGCTCGGATGGTTTCAGCCTTCACTCCCAGAGCCTCAATATCCTTAGCTGTTTTTTCCGCGCTCTCACGGTGGCGAAAAAAATTGATGATAATATCAGCCCCTTGAGAAGCAAGTTTTAATGCAATCGCCTGACCGATACCCCGCCCACCGCCTGTAACTAAAGCCAGCCTCCCCTCAAGAGACATGTCTAAACCTTATCCCCCTGCGCCACACGACCCTCTACATATGAGACGAAGTCGCCGAAGTTCTGAAACTTCTGGGCTTCTTCGTCGGGGATTTCAATCCCAAAGGCCTCTTCCACCGCCACCAATGCCTGTACTATATCCAGAGAATCTGCCTTAATCTCTTTAAATGTGCTTTCCCTGGTAATAATGCTCTTATCAACGTGGGTAATCCTGGCTACAATTTCTCTTATCTGCTCTTCGACAGTCATAATTTACCCTCCATGGTTAAATTTTGCTAAATCCAACTTCAAACTTTCAATAACCTCGGCTTTCACCACTTCCTTGGCGCCTTCTATAGCATTAGCTATTTGGGGGGCTCGGCTGGCTCCATGCGCTATCCTGACAACCCCATCAACACCCCACAAAATACCACCACCCCGCTTCTCACTTTCACCCGATATTTTGGTTGCCGGGAATAATCTATTAAACAACATTTTAACGAAGACGTCTAGAGGTGGGTACTTCTTCATCTTCTGCACTGTCCAATCCCTGGCATGACCCGCGATGCTTTCATAAAACTTTAAAAGAACATTACCCACAAGGCCTCCACAGACGATAACATTTGCCTTGCCATTTAAAATATCATTGCCTTCTATGTTGCCAACAAAGTTCAAACCGCTATTCTTGAGAAGGGCGTAGGCTTCACGTCCTATTTCACTCCCCTTATTTTCCTCACTCCCGGTGTTCAGCAAACCTACCTTTGGGTCAGGGATGTTAAAGAACTTCTTAGCATAGACCGAGCCTGCGATGGCAAAAGTTAGAAATTGATGTGGCTTGCAATCTATATTAGCTCCAAGGTCTACCATCACGGTATTCGGTGCAAAACTACCAAGGGAGCCGACAATTGCCGGACGACCTACCCCATCCAACATGCCCATAAACTGAATGGCGCTTATTGCAGCAGCTGCACTGGATCCGGCACTAACCAATGCATCTGCTTCGCCCGATTTTACCATCTTTGCAGCTATAGCTACAGAGCAATCAGGCTTGCGGCGAACTACTTCGATAGGCGGCTCATCTTCCCTGATAACTTCGCTGGCTTCGATAATATGGATGGATGAACCGTTGTTGGTAAATCTGTACCTGGCTAATTCCTTTTCCAAAATGTTTGTGGAGCCAACCAGGAGGACTTCTACATCACTTTTCCGTGCTGCAAGTACCGCCCCTTTGACTACTTCCTCAGGGGCATAATCACCACCCATGGCATCCACAGCTATCTTTACTTTGCCATTTTGGGTCATATTTCTACTCCTTGTCACTTGGAAGCTTGACAATTGTCTCCCCTGTGACTATCGTTTCGCCTTTTTGATTAAGGCACTCAAAAATGCAATTTGCGTATGATACAGCATCCTTCTGTTCAACACAATTAATTTTACCATTTATAGTCAAAGTGTCTCCAGGACGTGCCGGCTCTTTAAATTTTGCCCGAAGCTTACCCTCAGATAGCCAGCTTCGGCCAAAAGCCGAAGCCATCATCTCCGACACATAAGCCAAGTTAAGCATACCATGAGCAATAGTGCCACCAAGAGGGGTCTTAGCAGCGAAAGACTCGTCTATGTGGATGGGATTAAAATCACCCGATGCCTCAGCATAAAGATTAATTTTCTCCTGGGTGATATGTTTTATCACCGGATTAAGAGTCTTCCCTTCTCGAATCTCTGTTAGCATTTTCTTTCCTAGGATGGCAATGCTATAGTTGCCCTTCCTGATTGCACCTTCTCCTTACCTTTGTCCAAAACCTCGAGCTCCAGGATCAACACGCTCATTTTGCCCCGAGTTATCTTTTGTGCCACTCCGGTGTGACACTCTATAGTGGTGCCAATTGGCACCAGTTTGAAAAATTCTAACTCCTGCGAAGCATGTATCACCATAGCGCCAGATGGCAAAGAAAGAGACCCCGTCATAGCAGCTATGGCACAAGCCGTAATGGCCAGGGGGGGAACAAATCCATCACCCGCGCTATCCACAGCGTTCAGATATTTTGAGACTAGGGAGGCACTAAGTTCATAAGTTGCAGGAGGGAATTTGTAACCGGGTATTAGTTCTTCATAGCTTACAGTTTTGACAGGCATTTGACCAGTTCCCGATACATCGGTATACTATGTATCTTACATTATACACTGCTCCAGATTATTGTCAATACCTTCTGACTATTAACACCAATTGATAATGTACTTTAGCATCGACAGAATTAACTGAAAATCAGCATGCCCCACACAGAATACCTCAGCTACACGGGATTTTCACCTGGTCTGCTGCAAAATGGGCCCGGCAGGATTCGAACCTGCGACCAACCGGTTATGAGCCGGCCGCTCTGCCACTGAGCTACGAGCCCGTTCTTCCACCCATGAAAAGTTTCACCTTTCATGGCAACCAAACTTGCGTGGAGCGGGAGACGGGACTCGAACCCGCGACACCCTGCTTGGAAGGCAGGAACTCTACCACTGAGTTACTCCCGCGAAACCGAATCTATTTTACCTCAAATATTATAGTTGGTAAACAAAAAGAAGGGGAAACTACTCAATAATCTCGTTCTGAGAGGTCTCGACGAATGGGGACAAAGAGTCTCCCCGGAACAGCATAGATGCTAACGGGACTTCACGTCTAACCCCACAAGAATATAGGAACGAGGACCGCGGGGATGATTATAATCAGTGCAACCATTGATATCGCAAATATCACTATTCCGGCAATATCCCAGGGCCTCTGCGTATTCTCAAAGTGCTCAACGCTGTCCCATTTCTTATTTCGCCATGCCCACTCTTTTCCCTTCGCGCCAAGAACGAAAGCCCAAACGATGTTAAAAACGGGAATGAGACAGAGCAGCGATATCAAGACACCATTAAAGACTCCCCATATCCAGGTTAAGACGAATCCTCCCCAGCTCCACCCCTTAATCTCCTCCGGCACTATGGCTGATTCACCTTGTCCTGACGTATTCTCTGGTGTTACCCCAACCTTAAGGTTCTGTCCACATTGAGGGCAAAACGTGAAGCCCTCACTCACTTCTTTTCCACAATTAGGACAAAATGGCATAGCTCTACCTCCTGTGCCTTTGATACATCATATGAGAATTAAGAGGAGCTGTCAATAACGCCCTCGCTGTCTGACTTCCTGGTATAACCCGCTCTAAAAGGATAGTAAGCTTCTAAAATCCCTGTTTAGGTAGCAGGTATTCAAAGCCGGGTTGTTCACAAGGCAAAGCTGGTTGTTCACATATTGATAGGGGGGTGTATCCCACGGGCATTGGTGCTACCTACGCCCGGCCGGGGATATATTGGTTCATAGAAGAATTCAATGAGGCTTGAGGTTTCTGCCACTCTTTTTTCGTGAGGAAAATGAATATTGTTGAGATTAGCGCACCAATGACCAAAATCCAAGTTTGCCAGTTCATCAAAAAATGTCCGAGCAGCAACAGCTCCACTACCACAGAAATCTGACCCAAAAGTACAAACAAGGCCGGAGCCAAGCATAATCCCCAGTATTTTCTCTTCAGGCAAAGAACCCCAGCGGCAACAAAAAATCCACCGTAGATAATTCGGAGGTAGACAACTCCGAATAGGAGAGAGACAAAGGAAGATGAAGGAATACCTAAACCGCTCAGCTCTCTCACATTAATAATCAGTTCGACTAGCCAGAACACAGCCAAGATTATCAAGATAATACCTGCTGCAATTCTCATTTCACCTCTCCCTTTGCTCGTAGAAGAATCTGGTAAGCCTTGATTTTCTTGCCACTCTTTTTTCGTAAGAGAAATGAATATTGTTGAGATTAGCGCCCCGACAACCAGAATCCAAGTCTCCCAGGTCGTAGAAATAGAAAGATTTCCACTCAGCAACGGCACTACTGCCGAAAAAAGCGGAATCAAAAATCCAAACAAGGCCGGGGCCAAGCACAGTCCCCAATATTTTCTCTTCAGGCAAAGAACCCCGGCGGCAACAAGAAATCCACCCGAGACAATTCGGGTGTAGATAAGTCCGAATAAGTTAGAGACAAGGGTAGATGAAGGAATATCTAAACCGCTCAGAACTTTCACATCAATAACCGTAGTGACTAGTCCGAACACAACTAAGCTCAACAAGATAATACCTGCTGCCTTTCTCATTCTAGCGCTCCTATCCCTTTGATACATAAATCATATGAGAATTAAGAGGAACTGTCAATACGCCCCCTTACGCTGCTTGACTTCCTGGTATAACCCACTCTATCAGGATAGTAAACTTCTAAAATCCCTGCCTGGGTAGCGGGTATTCAAAAGCTGGTTGTTCACAAGGCAAGGGGGTATCCCCCATGGACATTGGTGCTACCTACGACTAGCCACGAATATGTTGGCTCATAGAAGCATCGAGTTAGCCCTAGAATATGGAGCGTGGGTATTCAGCTTCTGCACCTACTCAACATCTCCACAGTGAGGACAGTACTTCATCTTTTATATCCAAAACCCTGTTCGCCCTTGGTGTGCTTCAGGGTAAGTTTGTTAATTCGAATTCCGCCCTGCTATTGATAACAGGAAAGCTTGGGCTAGGTGAATATTGGGGATTTTCTTTATACTGCCAAGACTCTTACGAACCAGGCGATTGTTATCTTTGTCATGAACAAACGTAAGCATGAATTCTCCATTCTCGAAGTCACAGCCAACAACACGATGTAGGTCAAGCATACCGTGGGGGCCAAAATAGTAATATCCGTGTATTGCAGTTGCAGTGATTTCAAATGTTTCAAAACTGACTCTCGTACCTTGCTCAAGGTCTCTAGTTAACTCGAACAACTGTCTATCTATTATTTTTGAAACTATGAATTGGTACGACTTCCAGAAATTATCTCTGTCTTTTCGACCAATCCAGAGACCATATTTGCGCAAGCCGATGGCATTACCTGTTTTACTTACTACATCTACTTTTAGGTTCTCACCACTAGGCAGAAGATTCACCGAAGCCTTCCAGGATTCCAGCCATAATGAATCTACGTCTTCCCATAAGATGGATGTCTTGTCATCACAGACACCACCCTCACATATCTGTTTATTGCCGAGTGTATACAATACGGGCCCCAATTCATGCTGGTCAGTTTTCACTCGTCAATTGCTCCAGTCATAGTAATTGTAGCACCTGCGGAGGAATTACTGCTTATACTGCTGCTTACCTCATTATCGGGGATGCTGGTATCAGCAACGGAAATGTCCGTATCACCCGAGCCAAGTAGGACTAACCCTCCCAGAAGGATTGCAAGGATGACTACAGTGACCAGGCTCTTCACTTCTGTCTCGTCTCACTATCTGAATCTTTGTCTACCCCTTTTGAAAGTCGCCCAACTCCTTTGAACCCAATTCCTAAGTTGACTATTGCTATAGTAGTTGTCGTGTGCTCTTTTATGACAAGGATGACAAAGTGCAATTAAGTTTCTTGGGCTGTTGTTGCTGTTATCGTTATCTATATGATGAATCTCTGGCTTAGTGCCTGACTTGCAATCGGGGTTCTCACATTTATAGCCTGCTCTTTGCAATATATGAGTTCTCATATTTTCTGGTAAAGGTTCACGGCTAGACACCGCCGTTGTTTCATATATTATCCCTTCACCAGCCTTTTTTGCTGTCCTAATAAACAATCGACGAAACGCTGGGAATCGGTATAAGGAGAAAGCTAATAGAGCTACTACGATGCCAACTATTACCCAACCCAATACCGCATGCTCTTTCCACCAATCCGCTATTAATACGTATGCCAGAAGTGCAACAAATATCAAACCTACCCAGAATTCTTCTCTAATTCTCCGTTTTCTTTTTTCCATTTGAGTTTCTCGTCTATCAGGATTATATCATTAGCTAACCACATATAGAAGATATGAACAAATAGAGCAAAGGGTAGCAATGCACTACGATTGACACCCACTACTTTGGGGGATAGAATCAACCTATTTGATAGGCTACTGGTAATGACAGGGACGAAGTAAAAATGGAGAAACGAAAAGACAAAGTAAGTGAGCTAAATGAGTTCTATAATGAACTAGTTGAGTTCACTAATTTGACTCATAAGCAATTTACTGAGGGGTCACTCACAAAACGTGAAATGGAGCAGGCTCGCTTGCTACACGTGTACATTGAACGTAAGGTGGGACACCTTGCACATCTCATAGCTGAACTCTCTGGAATAGAAAAGGTGGACGTGGGTGGGAAGGAATATGACATGTGGCTGATAGCACTAAAACTGCCTATCAATAAACTTGGAGCTAATGCCCTTGGTGTTTGTACACAGGCGACAAATAGAGCTATAGGAAAGTTAGAAGATGATATAAAAATAGGAAAAAGAAACAAACTAACAGGCGAATTAGTAGCTAAATCACGTATATCTAAGTCAGAAGCACCAAAAGCCTTTATTGCTCATGAAGGAGAAACTGAGCAACTAAAGAAATTAAAAAACTTCTTGGACGCTCTTGGTATTAAATACTTCATTGCAGAGGCAGAAGCAAGTGATGGAAGAAGTGTAGAACGGCAAGTTGATTGGACACAGGCGAAAGCTGATTTTGCAATTTGCTTAGCTACTAAAGGCAAGGCAATTAACAAGAAGACGGGCAAGCATTATATGGGATTGAATGTAGCTGATGAGTTAGGTAGAGCGAGGCAAGTGTTTGGAAACAAAATTATCCTGCTTGTACAGAAAGGAGTAGAGGTTCACACGAACATAAGGGAAATCGTATATGCACCATTTACTACTCAGAGCATGGATATAGCTTTCATTAAAGTCACTAAGGAACTAAGAAACTGGGGGTTTATTCAAGCGGCGAAAACATAGGTTATTTGAAACCATCTTAGAATAGCCACTCAGAGGCAAAAATGCAGGGACAGCCGCTAAAGCCGTCCCTCTTCGATTAATCCCATTTTTTTGTAGACACTAACCTATATTCACTATCATAATCACCCACATCAAACTCGTTACCAGGATAAATCGATTCTTTTGTTATAGTTGGTAAACAAGACGCTATGTCTTCAAATCGTTGACGGATGGAGCTTCTTGTATTAGACTTACGTCTCTAGTATGCATATCTTAGCAAATAAAAGCGAGGGCACCCGGACTTGGCTTGAGTGCCCTAATTTTGTGCCTGTACAGGAGGAAGAGCCATGGACTTAGTCTGGATTTGTATAATCGCGGGGCTTGTGGCGGCCGGCGTAGTTGCGTTCTTCGTGCGCTATGTTCTAAAGCAAGACCAGGGCTCAGAGAAGCTCAGGGAGATTTCTGCCGCCATTAAAGAAGGGGGGCTGGCTTTTATTCACAGGGAATATCGCACATTGGCCATCGTGGTAGTGATAATAGCCATTGCCCTGGCAGTCATCCCCGGTCTGGGTTGGAGATTGAGCGTAGCTTTTGTCTTCGGCGCCATATGTTCCATGGGCGCCGGCTATGCCGGCATGAACATGGCACTCAGGTCTAACGGCCGGACCTGTGCGGCGGCACAGAAGGGGCTGAACCAGGGTCTAAGGGTCGCTTTCCGGGGTGGAGCGGTTATGGGGCTGACTGTAGTCAGCATCGGCATCATAGGGCTGTCTATTCTTTATTTTGCATGGCATGGTCTCCCTGATAACAAGTTCTTGTTTATCATTCCCGCCTATGGGACCGGTGCTTCACTGGTAGCTCTTTTTGCCAGGGTAGGCGGCGGCATCTTCACCAAAGGGGCTGACGCCGGTTCCGACCTGGTGGGCAAGGTGGAGGCAGGGATACCGGAGGACGACCCCAGGAACGCTGCGGTTATAGCCGACAACGTGGGTGACAATGTCGGCGATGTCTGTGGAATGGGTGCTGACCTCCTCGAGTCTTATGTGGAGACTGTAATCGCTACCATGACGCTTACCACCGTCGGTGTCGTAATAGCGCCATGGCTGACAACGCTATTTCCCGGACTCTCAAACGAGGCTGCTCTCCAAGCTGCCTGGTGGCTGCCTCTGCTGGTTATGGCTGGCGGTATTGTAGCCTCCATAATCGGCTGCTTTCTGGTCAGAGTTGGGGAGAAGGTAGATATGTCCGCTCTCCTGGGGGCTTTGCGTCGCGGCACACTTGGCGCCACGATATTGACAGCGGTATTCGGTTTTCTGGTGATTTATCTCCTACATGCCAGCTTAGGTCTGTTCTGGGCGATGCTTGCCGGCCTTGCAGCCGGTGCCTTGATGGGGGAAAGCACGAACTATTTCACTTCTTATGCCTTTAAGCCGACGCAGGAAATATCCGAAGCCTCCACTACCGGTGCTGGCGCCACTATAATTAGAGGCTTTGCCAACGGCCTGATGAGCACCTGGCCACCGATAGTCTTGATAGCTGCGGCAATTGCGATTGCCTATTACTTCGGTAGCTTCTATGGTGTGGCTTTAGCTGCTGTTGGCATGCTTTCCACTTTGGGCGTGACGCTGGCTACCGATGCTTATGGACCTATAGCCGACAACGCCGGAGGCATCACCACCCAGGCGGGGTTACCGGAGGAGGTGCGCGAGAAAACCGACGCTTTAGATTCTCTGGGCAATACCACCGCTGCCACCGGCAAGGGATTCGCCATCGGTGCTGCTGCCCTGAATTCCCTGGGCTTAATTCTGGCCTTCGCTATGGCTGTAGAAATAGTGACAGTCTCCGAAGGCAAACTGATATTGCCTGAGGCATTAAGCTTGCTGAGCGTGCCGGTTATTGTCGGTATACTTATAGGTGCGCTTATGCCTCCCATCTTCTGCGCTATGACGATGAAATCAGTGGGAGAGACTACATCAGCAATTATAGAGGAAGTTCGTCGGCAATGGCGTGAGATTAAGGGCTTGATGGAAGGTACAGCCAAGGCTGAATATGGCAGGTGCGTGGATATCGCCACCAGAATAGCGTTGAAGCAAATGCTGCTTCCTTCCATAATGACTATAGTTGCGCCTGTGATTGTGGGAGTGGTCCTGGGCAAATATGCCCTTGCCGGCTTTCTTATCGGCGCCCTGGCTACCGGTTTTATTCTGGCTATCACCTTGAACAATGCCGGCGGCGCCTGGGACAACGCCAAGAAGTGGGTTGAGTCCGGTAAATTCGGCGGCAAAGGCTCAGCCGCTCATAAAGCGGCTGTGGTTGGAGATACAGCCGGTGACCCCATGAAAGACACTGCCGGCCCGTCCTTGAATATAATGCTCAAGCTCATGTCGGTGATTTCACTGATGCTGGCGCCGGTGATAATGCATTTCGGCGGCCTGATTTAACGGATATAACAACGGGGCAGGCATTTTTGCTAAACCTCGAAGTACCTGCCCCGTTAAACTTTATGTAGCTTGTGCAAATCGAAAACTTCAGATACCACTCATGTCTTCGCCCTAAATTCCCTCCTTCCCAGGGCGACAAAAATAACTGCCAGTATTCCCAAAATGCCTTTTGGAAGGGCGCATATAGCCCCGGCTAAAGACAGGCCGAAACTCCTCCTTCTTACTGCCGAGATGCCACCCGCTATAGCTAGTATGCCCAGCGCAAGAAGAAGTCCTCCTGTAAACATCGGCCAAAGGTAGCTTCTACTTATAAGCTCAATATCTGGCGTCTGAACTAATAAAAGGAATGGAAAAAGCCACAGAGGGTATGGCACAATGCCATCGGTTAAAAAAATTAATACTCCAGCATTTATCTCAAATATCCCCGCCATTATGCTTAAGATTCCGCCAGCGCTAAGTAACCCACCCCTGTCAGTACCATTAGATGCCATTTACCTTTCCTCCTCATTTTATGATGGGCAGTACAGGATTTGAACTCTCACGCCCTTAATGGCACTACGCTATGAACGCAGTGCGTCTGCCCTTCTGCCACTTCGGCGTCTAATCCTCTGCCCTAAATTCTCTCCTTCCCAGGGCGACAAAGATAACTGCCAGTATTCCCAAAAGGCCTGTTGGAAGGGCACAGATAGCCCCGGCTAAAGAGAGGCCAAACCATTTCCTACTTATGGCCGAGATGCCACCTATTACAGCTAGTATACCCAGAGCAAGAAGAAGCCATCCCATAATCACCGGCCAATAAGACATCATAGCCTCCCACCAAAAGCCTGGAAGGAACGGGAAAAGCCACAGTGACCATGGCGTACAGCCAGCGAGTGAAAAAATCACTCCAGCATTTATCTCAAATACGCCCGCCATTATGCTTAAGATTCCGCCAGCGGTAAGTAAATTGCCCCTGACATTTCCATTAGATGCCATTTTCTTTTCTCTCCGCACCAAATTCTCTCTTTCCCAGGGCGACAAAGATAACTGCCAGTATTCCCAAAAGGCCTGATGATAGAAGAGTACAGATAGCCCCGGCCAAAGACAGGCCAAACCGCTTCCTTCTTATGGCCGAGGTGCCACCTACTACAGCTAATATACCCAAAGCAAAAAGAAGCCATCCCATAACCACCAGCCAACCATGCTGCAAAGCCTCCCACCAAAAGCCTGGAAGGAATGGAAAAAGCCATAGTGGATATGGCCAAATGTCACCGGTTAACAAAACTCGCACTCCAGCATTTATCTCAAATACCCCAGCCACTATGGTTAAGATTCCGCCAGCGCTAAGTAACCCACTCCTGTTATTATCATTAGATGCCATTTTCTTTTCTCTCCGCACCAAATTCTCTCTTTCCCAGGGCGACAAAAATAACTGCCAATATTCCCAAAATGCCTGATATAAGTGCGCAGATAGCCCCGGCTAAAGACAGGCCAAACCTCTTCCTCCTTATGGCCGAGACGCCACCTACTACAGCTAAAATACCCAGAACCCCAACACATCCTCCAATAATCACCCACAAAATCGGGAATCCATATCCCTGATGAATTACTAAAAAATCCTCCAACAAAATCTCATCCACCCAAGCTTCTGGAAGGAATGGCAGAAAAAACCATCTTGCCCAGAGTATGGGGTTTAATAGCATGTGGTTAAAGTTGCTACTGATTAAAAAAAAGACCGCCATTGACACTCCACTAATTAACTGAGTTATCCCCGCTACTATGCTTAAGATTCCACCAGCACTGAGTAACCCATCCCTGCCACTACCAGTAGACGCCATTTCTTTTCTCTCCGCACCAAATTCTCCCTTTCCCAGGGCGACAAAAATAACTGCCAGCATTCCCAACGGTTGCAAAAAAGAGTATAGTGGAAGGGCACAGATAGCCCCGGCTAAGGACAGGCCAAAACTTTTCCTTTTTAGGGCCGAGATGCCGCCCACTATAGCTAATATACCCAGAATAACAAAAAACCTTCCATAGATTTGTATCGTAAGAACACTGCTTCCCTCAATTACCTCCAATACCCCTGCTACTATGCTTATGACCCCGCCAGCGCTAAGTAACCATCTCCTGTGATTACTAGTAGACGCCATTTCTTTTCTCTCCGCACCAAATTCTCTCTTTGACAAAGAGACAAAAATAACCGCCAGTATCCCCAAAATGACTGATGGCAGGGCGCAGATAGCCCCGGCTAAGGACAGGCCAAAATTTTTCCTTCTTATAGCCGAAACGCCACCCACTACAGCCACTATACCCAGAACACCAAGACATCCTCCAATTATCGCCCACCGAATCGGCACATAATTCATGGAAAAAATCATAGGGCCGGGGCCCCACAAAATATAGTGCTGCCAAGCGTCTGGAAGCCCTGGCAGAAACAACGCGTATATCAGCCTCCAGTTATGTAAGTAAGAGACCACAAAATCCACTATCATCAATCCACTACAAATTATCTGAGATATCCCCCCTACGATACTTAAGATTCCGCCGGCGCTAAGTAACCCACTCCTGTTATTATCATTAGTTAACATTTCTAACCTTCCTCATTTTATGATAACCTCCAACAGCCTCAAAATCAAGCTACTACTTAATCTTCCGATACCGCACTTGAAGCTACCGATACCATTTCAACCTTCCACGCCAAAATCCTCCAAAATGTGCTTATAACTCAAGCTATATAACTGATGTCGGTGATTTCACTGATGCTGGCGCCGGTAATAATGCATTTCGGCGGCCTGATTTAACGGATATAACAACGGGGCAGGCATTTTTGCTAAACCTCGAAGTACCTGCCCCGTTAAACTCCATGTAGCTTGTGCAAATCGAAAACTTCAGATGCCACTCAGGCCTTCGCCCTAAATTCTCTCTTTCCCAGGGCAACAAAAATAACTGCCAGTATTCCCAAAAGGCCTGATATAAGTGCGCAGATAGCCCCGGCTAACGACACGCCAAACCTTTTCCTCCTTATGGCCGAGATGCCACCTACTACAGCTAAAATACCCAGAAAAAGAAGTCCCCCCGCAATAATCAGCCAAATTGGGAAGTGCCCATCGAAATAAATATGCACCAAAGACCTCCACCAATCAACATGAATGCCTGGAAGGAATGGTAAAAGCGTCCAATCTGGCATGCGGTTGGCTAAAAAATACGTCGCTAACCCTATAGCATTACTTATCTGAAATATCCCTGCTACTATGCTCAGGATTCCGCCAGCGGTAAGTAACTTTCCCCTGCTATTATCATTGATGCCATTTTCTTTTCTCTCCGCACCAAATTCTCTCTTTCCCAAGGCGACAAAAATAATTGCCAGTATTCCCAAAAGACCTGATATAAGGGCAGATATAGCCCCGGTTAAAGAAAGGCCAAACCTCTTCTTTCTTACGGCCGAGATGCCACCTATTACAGCTAGTGTACCAAAAACAAGGATAAGTAATCCTATAATAAAGAATAGAATTGAGGGGCGCCAACCAACCATAAGAGGCATAAGATAGTCCCGATAATCAAAGTAAAGGCCCGGAAGGAATGGAATAATCGCCCAGTATGGCCTCATGCCAATGGTTAAGAAATACGCCATTAACGCCACACCATTATTTATCTGAAATATCCCTGCTACTATGCTCAGGATTCCGCCAGCGGTAAGTAAATTGCGCCTGCTATTATCATTAGATGCCATTTTCTTTTCTCTCCGCACCAAATTCTCTCCTTCCCAGGGCGACAAAAATAACCGCCAGTATTCCCAAAAGGCCTGAAGGAAGGGCACATATAGCCCCGGCTAAAGATAGGCCAAACCTTTTTCTTCTTATGGCCGAGATTCCACCTATTACAGCTAGTATACCCAGGACAAGAAAGAATACTCCCATAATCATCTGCCAAATTGGGGGGCCGTAAGTGAAATGATGAATGTACCCCCACTCAACCCAAAGGCCTGGAAGGAATGGAAAAATCTCCCAAAATGGCTCGAGGTCATGGGTTAAAAAAAACGCCATTAACACTCCACCATTATTTATCTGAAATATACCCGCCACTATGCTTAAGATTCCGCCAGCGTTAAGTAACCCACTCCTGTTATTATCATTAGTTAACATCTCCAACCTTCCTCATTTTTATGATAACCTCTAACAGCCCCAAAATCAAGCTACTACTTAATCTTTCGATACCGTGCTAAAAGCCTCTACTGCGGGGATTGGCCACGCCCCGAAAAGTCGGGGCTCGCAAAGACAATTCAAGTTGCCAAACAGCTTGGTTAGCTTTCTTTTGAGAAGCATGGGTACTGATGCTAAAATAGAGCGTCATGCCGGATTCCATATTCATCAAGGGCGCCCGGGAGCATAACCTCAAGGATATAGACGTCGTTATCCCCAGGAACAAGCTGGTGGTTATCACCGGTGTTTCCGGCTCGGGAAAAAGCTCGCTGGCTTTCGATACCATATACGCCGAGGGGCAGCGCCGCTACGTGGAGTCCCTATCTGCCTATGCCCGCCAGTTCCTGGGGCAGATGGAGAAACCGGACGTTGATTACATCGAAGGGCTCAGCCCGGCCATATCAATCGACCAGAAAGGACCGCCCCATAATCCCAGGTCTATCGTGGGCACGGTAACTGAAATCTATGATTATTTGCGCCTTCTTTTCGCCCGCATCGGGCACCCCCACTGCCCTGAATGCGGCAGGGAAATCTCGCGCCAGACAGTGCAGCAAATAGTCGACGCCGTCCAGGAAATACCCCGGGGCAGCCGCATCATGATTCTGGCGCCGCTGGTCAGAGACCGCAAAGGTGAGCATCAAACAATATTAAACGATTTGCAAAAGGCAGGGTTTGTCAGGGTTAGAGTTGATGGGAAAATCTATGACCTTTCCGAGGAATTTCAGCTAGATAAGAATAAGAAGCACACCATAGAGGTAGTAGTTGACCGGCTTCAAATAGAGCAAAGCGAAAATGCCACCCGCCTGGCCGACTCCATAGAAACAGCATTAAAACTGGGGTCGGGCGTGGTGCTGGTCAAGGTCCTGGACGGGGAGGAGTTGCTTTTCTCGGAGCACTTTGCCTGTGTCTACTGCGGCATAAGCCTGGGAGAAATTGCTCCCAGAACATTCAGCTTTAACAGTCCCTACGGCGCCTGCCCGGCTTGCACAGGACTTGGCTCCAAACTGGAAATCGACCCTAATTTGGTCATCCCGGACAAGAGATTGAGCCTGGTCGAAGGAGCTATCCAACCCTGGACGAGAAACGGGCAGGTCAGTACCTGGTACAGCAGCATATTGCAATCTCTGGGCCGCCGCCACGGTTTTTCTCTCTCCACGCCGGTCAGGGAACTGGGTGAGGAACTGGTGCATTTGATTCTTTACGGGGAGGGGGGTGAACTGGTTTCCGCCACATATGAAGACCGTTACGGCAGAATGCGCCAGTACTACACAAATTTCGAAGGTGTTATACCATACCTGGAGCGCCGCTATAGAGAGACGAGTTCCGATAGTGTCAGAGCGGATATCGAGCGCTATATGGCAGCCAACCCCTGCCCTGCTTGCCATGGGAAAAGGCTGAAACCGGAGTCTTTAGCCGTCACTATTGTGGGCAAAAATATTATGGATGTCACCGCCCTGCCTGTCACAGAGTCTTTAAATTGGATGGAGCAGCTAAGTGACAAAATCAGTCCCCGGGAACTTACCATAGCCAGGCAAATTATCAAAGAGATTCAGGCCCGGCTGGGCTTTCTCAGAGACATAGGCCTGAGCTACTTAACCCTGGACCGTCCTTCGGCGACATTGAGCGGCGGTGAGGCCCAGAGAATTCGTCTGGCTACCCAGATTGGCAGCGGGCTCAGCGGTGTCCTTTATATTTGTGACGAGCCCACGGTCGGTTTGCATCCTGCCGATGGTTCCCGTCTCATAAGCACGCTGAAGCGCCTCAGAGACCTGGATAACACCATAATCATCGTGGAGCATGATGAAGCTATGATGAGGGCTGCCGACCATATTATCGATATGGGGCCGGGAGCCGGTAAACGGGGGGGAAAAGTTGTTGCCACAGGAACGCTTCAGGACATAATGGATTGCCCTAAATCAATAACTGGGCAGTACCTCAGCAGGACGAAGCAAATTCCCCTGCCACCCGAGCGTCGCTCCGGCTCGGGGAAAGAGATAGTGATCCAGGGTGCCAGGGAGAACAACTTGAAAAACATCGATATCCATATCCCCCTGGGCAAGTTTGTCTGCGTCACCGGTGTTTCTGGAAGCGGTAAAAGCTCACTCATTAACGAAGTCCTGTATAAAAGACTGGCCCGCCTCTTCTACCGGGCTAAAGATAGACCAGGCGAGTGTGATGGTATTCTGGGCACCGAGTATATTGATAAAGTGGTCAACATTGACCAATCACCGATCGGCCGCACCCCCAGAAGCAACCCCGCCACCTATACCGGGACATTCACCCCTATTCGAGAGCTTTTCGCCACCGTTCCTGAAGCCAGAATGCGTGGTTATCCCCAGGGACGCTTCTCCTTCAACGTAAAGGGGGGAAGATGCGAAGCCTGTCAGGGAGCAGGCTACGTCCAGATTGAGATGCAATTTTTGCCCAATGTCACTGTCCCCTGCGAGATATGCAAGGGGAAAAGATATAACCGCGAAGCGCTGGAAATCCAATTTAAAGGGAAAAACATCGCCGAAATCCTGGATATGACGGTAGACGAAGCTCTGGTCTTCTTTGACCACTTCCCAAAAATCAAAAACAAGCTGGAAACCCTCCGGGACGTAGGTCTGGGGTATATTTGCCTGGGGCAGCCGGCACCGACCCTTTCCGGAGGCGAAGCCCAGCGAGTAAAACTAGCCACTGAGCTATCCCGCCGCTCCACAGGCAAAACTCTTTATATATTGGATGAGCCTACTACCGGCCTCTCCTTCTCGGATATTGCTTATCTCCTGAAGGTGCTGCAGCGCCTGGTGGATCACGGAAACACGGTAATTGTCATTGAGCACCACCTGGATGTGGTCAAAAATGCCGATTGGGTCATTGACCTTGGCCCTGGAGCTGGTGATGAGGGTGGCTACCTTGTGGATGCCGGCACGCCCGAGGAATTGACCAAAAACGAAGCCTCTTTCACCGGGCGATATCTACGTGGTATATTATTAACGCAGCAGGAAAAGGTATTGACATGACATCAAGACTCAACAGGGACGAAATACTTGATTCCATACATGGCAACGTCCAGGATAAGAATATGATTAAGCATATGCTAGCCACCGAGGCTATTATGCGGGCTTTGGCCAGGAAGTTGGGAGAGGATGAAAATGAGTGGGGCACTACCGGGCTCATCCATGATATAGATATGGAACTGGTTGAAGGTGATATGAACAGTCATAGCAGATTGGGTGCTGACATTGCCAAGGAGCTTGGAGCCAGTGAGACTATGACCCATGCTATTTTGTGCCATAACGAAGCTCATGGTGTTCCCCGGGAAACGAAGCTGGATAAAGCCCTCTTTTGTGCCGACCCCCTGAGCGGGCTTATTACCGCGGCTGCCCTGGTTCGCCCCGATAAACTAGGCGGATTGACCACTAAATCGGTGATGAAACGTTTTCGCGAAAAAAGCTTTGCTGCCGGAGTCAATCGGGAGCAAGTGGCTCAGTGCCGGGAAATCGGACTGGAGCTGGAAGAGTTCATCGACCTGGGAATCGAGGCCATGAAAGGAATCGCCTCACAGTTGGAATTGTGATATCCTTGAATTATGGCAAATTTGGTAGTGCGAGGCTAAATCCTCGCACTACGTTTTTGAATATCCTTTGCCTGGAAGTAGAATTACTTTGATTAGTATTTAAGATTCGTCATATGCCCAATTACCTGGATAGTATAGACTTTGAGCCGGGATTGACCTATCATCTTCTTCACAACCCAATCCTATTGCAAACGAATCAATATGTTTGGTATAGTTGACCATACTCGGTTATAAATGAAGATTGAATTGTTTAGCCAGGGTAGGGAAGGAAGTAGGCATGGTAATAAGAAGAAAAATCGCTCATGAAAGAAACAGAACCACCGCACAAAGAATCAAAAACGCTACCTGGAACTGAAGAGATATACGGAGCCCTCGTAGCATCCCGCTGGGATGCCATACTGGGGTTGAATCACAAAGGGACAATAATATTCTGGAATAAAGGTTCAGAGCAAACTTTTGGCTACCTAACCGATGAGATACTGGGCCAGCCAGTAACCAGGTTGATGTCGGAGGAACATAGAGAAGGTCACGCAAAAGAACTGAAAGCTTTCTTGAGCGGAAATCGCGGGGGAACAGGGACCATCGAATTTGAAGCACTAAGGAAAGATGGCTCTAAGTTCCCCATTGAATTATCTTTATCTATTGAACGGCAAAACGGCAAATTTGTGGGACTTGCCATCGGAAGAGATATCACCGAGCGCGAACAAATGGAGCAGGCGCTCAGGGAAAGCGCAGAACGTTATTGCAATCTCTTTGCGAATTCCCTGGAAGCAGTTTTTTCTGCGGACATCGAAGACAATATTTTAGTGGGTAATAAGGCGCTTGAGAAACTTTGCGGCTACTGTCTGGAAGAATTGACCGAGATGAAGCCAGCAACTATTCTCCCTCCAGAAAGCGGGGAATATATTTCCAAACAGGTAGAGAGGATTCTGAACGCAGATGAGCCTATATCCACCATAGTGCATGAAATTTTCAGGAAATATGGCAAAAGTATACTGATAGAGCAGTATTTAAATTTCATCAAGAGAAAAGGCACAACCGTAGGATTTCAAGAGTCTTTCGGAGGAATCGCCGAGCGCAATAAAACGGCAGAACAATTAAAGAGTTCTCTTATCAACCTGGCAAAAATCGTTTCTCGTGTAATTGAATCTTGTGACCCTTATACGGCCGGGCATCAGCAAAGAGTAGCTGAACTGGCTCGTCTTGTAGGTGAGAATATGGATTTGGATGAGGATATGATTGAGAGGCTCTACTTCAACGGACTGCTCCACGACATCGGCAAGATTTCCGTCCCAACGCGTATTCTTGCCAAGCCGGGTGAACTGGTGGAGGAGGAATGGGCCCTTATCCGTGCCCATACGAAACAGGGTTATAACATATTGAAGGATGCAAATCTTCCCTGGTCAGTAGCCGAAGTAGCACTGCAACACCACGAACGGCTAGATGGCTCGGGTTATCCTGACGGTATAAAAGGGGATGAGCTAAGTCTGGAAGTCAGCATTCTCGCTGTCTGCGATGTAGTGGAAGCCATGAGTTCCCATCGTCCTTATCGGCCAGCAAGGACCACGGCGGATATCCTGAAAGAGCTCACAGACGGCAGGGGCACAAAGTACAATGTCAGTGTAGTGGATGTGATGCTGCCGATGATTGAAAGCGGGGAATTTGAGTCTGTGTGGAATAATAGAAATTCAAGGAGCACGACTACAGAAGATCGATGTCTCTAACAATGTCAATAAAATTTTTGAAGGATTTATATTTAAGGTTATTATCTCTGCAGTATGCCAGCAGTTCGCCCGTGGCAAAAACATGGTGAGCGTATTTTGCCGGAGCAAAATCGGAATCGCCATTCCCCACATATATTACTCTGTACCCTAGCTTTAGGAACGAGCTGGTATATGCCTCTTTAACGCCATCCTCCAATCTTTTGCCATCCGGCCCCATATATTGAACCTCCATTCCTCCGGAGTGAAAGGAAGCTTGCGCTGCATGCACCTCGATGTTCTTCAAGCCAATACCTTTCAATGTGGCTTCGATATAGAAATCCAGACCATTACTAACAATGGCCAATCTGAAGCCCTTTCTTCGACAGTAGTTCACCAGTTCGTGAAATCCAGCTCGCACCTTAATCTTGCCTTTTAGCGCCTCAAGCAGCGTAGGTTTATCGGCTTTAACCATTGCAAAAGCCTTAGTATTGAACTCTCCGACAGATATCCTGTGCTCCTTATACTCTCGCAGCAACCGTCGCCAATCTCCCTGAGCGAAGGCGTCTAAAAGAAAAAAGCTAGTATCTTCTTCGGTAACTGTACCGTCGAAATCGCATTGAACTAAGGTTTTCATACTTTCGACTTAATCCCACGGGCAATGGCCAGAGCCCGTCCCATGTACCCTTTCCTTCCTACTCTGTAGCAAGGAACAGAACAGATTATACCATACCGTTCCAGGCCACCCATTGCTGGCGGACTCGACTGCCTGAATGTATTGCTTCTTCCTTTCCTGAGTTGTCAGTAGAAGTGAAAACTGCTAGATTTATGCAAATGTCCTACCGTCGCATAGTAGCTAAATTCGGCACAAGCCTTCTTACCTCGGGCACTGACCATCTTGACTTGCAAGTTATGTCAAGTTTGGCGGAGCAGATAGCCCGACTTCATAGCCAAGGGAAAGAGATAGTTATAATCTCTTCCGGGGCTATTGCCTCGGGAAGACAGAAGCTCAAAAAAATTCCGGAACGCAAGAACACTCCTTTCAAACAAGTCCTGGCTTCGGTGGGCCAAAGCCACCTCATGTATACCTATGAACAACTTTTCAGCCAGTATGATATAACCGTAGCCCAGGCATTGCTCACGAAAGAAGACCTCTGTGACCGCAGTGGCTATCTTAATGCTCGTAATACCTTGTTGGCTCTTATTGAGCTTGGCATAATCTGTATTGTCAATGAGAATGACATTGTCGCCATTGACGAGATTGAAGGGCTCAAATTCGGGGATAACGACAATCTTTCCGCCATGGTGGCTAACCTGGTTGATGCCGACCTTCTAGCACTGCTCACAGACATCGGTGGCTTATATACTGCCGACCCACATTGCAATCCTCGAGCTCAACTTATTCGCCGGGTTGATAATATTGATGCTGAAATCGAACGCATGGCTAGTAATACTACCGGTCGGCAGGGAATTGGCGGCATGGCAACCAAGATTGAAGCAGCCAGGCTGGCTACCTGTTCAGGGGTCAACGTAGTCATAGCAGATGGGCGAGAAACTGACATACTGATGAGGATTAGCCAAGGAGAGGATCTAGGCACATTCTTTCCCGCGCAGGTGAATAAGCTGGAGAGCAAAAAGAGATGGATGCTCAGCGGGCTGGCTTCCAAAGGCAAGGTCACGGCGGACAAAGGCGCTGTCTCAGCCCTCAAGGAGCACAATAAAAGCCTGCTCCCTGCGGGAGTTGTAAAAGCTGAGGGGGAGTTTAACCGCGGCGATATTGTGGATATCCTGGACGAGAAGGGCAAGCACATTGGCTATGGTATTTCCAATTATAGCTCTTCCGATTTAGCTATCATCGGAAGGGAACACTCCGATAAAATCGGGAGCCTCCTCGGCTACGATTATGGCGACGAAGCTGTTCACAGGAATAATATGGTAATAATGTGAACTGTGTGAAGACGTAAGAAGTAACTGCAAGAGAACGCTTAAGGACGTATGAAATCAGCCATAAAAGAGCTGGAAGAAAAGGGGAAGGCAGCTAAGGCAGCCTCGAGGAAGCTGGCTTTCCTTTCTACGGGAGTTAAGAACAAGGCTTTGGTCAACATTGCTGAAGCTCTTATTGATAAGCTGAACGAAATCCTGATTGCCAACAAGATTGACTATGAAAAGGCTAAGGCTTCAGGGATGAGCGAGGCTATGCTGGACAGGCTTATGCTTTCACCATCCCGCCTTGGTGACATAGCTCAGGATACGAAGACAGTAGCGGCACTGCCCGACCCCGTGGGTGAGGAGTTCGAGATGCGAACTCTACCCAATGGTCTGCAGATAAGCAAGAGGCGAGTCCCCTTGGGAGTCATCGGTGCGATATATGAAAGCCGCCCCAATGTTACCATAGACATATCAAGCCTGTGCCTTAAATCGGGCAATGCTGTTATCCTCCGGGGTGGCAAGGAAGCCATAAATTCCAACACTGCCCTAGCCAGGGTAGCCCAGGAGGCCTGCCGCCAGGCCGGCGTGCCAGACGGAGCAATTCAACTTATCGGATCTACAGATCGGGCTTTGGTGAAACATATGCTCAAGATGAAGGGGATAATTGACTTAATGATTCCCCGAGGTGGCGCCGGTTTGATAAAGCTTGTCTCGGAGAATGCCGCTATGCCTGTCCTTACCGGCGGCATCGGCGTCTGCCATACCTACGTGGACAAAAGTGCTGACCTGAGTAAAGCGGTCGCCATTGCCTATAATGCCAAGGTCCAGCGTCCCACAGTATGCAATGCTCTGGACTGCGTCCTGGTTCATAATCAGATTGCTCAAGCTTACCTGCCTGCTATTGCCAGAGAGTGGGCTAAAGCCGGTGTGGAAATGCACTGCGACAGGCGAGCCATGGCTATACTTAAGCCCATTCCTTCCCTGAAGCTAATCCCGGCAAAAGATGAGGACTGGGGTAAGGAATACCTGTCGCTGAAGGCGGCTATTAAGGTGGTTGACTCTCTGGATGAAGCTTTAGAGCACATTGAGAAATATGGCTCGGGGCATTCCGAAGCTATCATCACCGAAGACCATTCGGCAGTAACGCGCTTTCTCGACGAAGTAGATGCCGCCTGTGTCTACGCCAACGCCAGCACCCGTTTCACCGACGGAGGGCAGTTTGGCCTGGGTGCTGAGATAGGCATAAGCACCCAGAAATTTCACGCCCGTGGTCCCATGGCTTTGAAAGAGCTAACCAGCTACAAGTGGATTATCCTGGGCAACGGTCAGGTTCGGCCTTAGCCTTCGTGCCATTGAGACAGAAGCATCAGGAGACCGAGCCGTGTATTCTCAAGAGCTCGGCCCGGGAGAGCCAAACCGCATTAACCTTCACGGATTTACGAGAGGTGACATGCTTCTTAAGCCAGGGGACATGATGAGACTGCATTAGGGCAACGATGTGGAGTCGGGCCAGCTTTATCCTCATGGTGTTCGGCAGTTCGATGACCTGGAATCCCAACCGGCTAGAGTGAGCATGAAAGACAGTCCATCCATATACCGCAACGATGCCACCATATTTTCCTTCGGATATCTGGGTGGCAAGGAGTTGCAAGCCATCCCTGAAGTAGTAGAAGAGCCCCCGCGGGAAGCCCCCTATTCCTGCCCCCGAGTTTGACCGCAGTCCCTCGGCAATCCAAGCATCGTTAAAGTGCAGTTTGATGACAGGATCGCCAGGCCTGACCTCACAACCGTCCTTCAGCTTGACAGGACGGCCCCTGTGGCGTCTCACCTCAATGCAGATGACGCTGTTTCTTTCCAGAGGCTTGATACCAAGAGCTATTGCGTGAACTTTGTTTATGATGGGCAACATGGCCCGTATAATAGTTCTTAATAAAAAAGATACCATGTAATTACCTTGGGGACTTATTTTCACCGCCTAATCACGCAATGTCTGCAGGCATAGCTCGCTGGAACACCCGGCGACCAAGCCACCAACAAACCGCGGCTCTTACACTTGCTGGTTTACGTTGGAGATGATGTTCTTCCACTTCCCCATATGACGGGAGTGGTCTTCCAGCGTGGTCACCAGTTCAACACGAATAGATGGGCGATCAACACCCAGGGTATGTAACTTCCGTGCCAGTTGTTCTCTGACGCTACTAGCCGTGTTTCCATTCCCTTCCTCGAACATCAGACGCAAGCATACGCCGTCCGGTTCATGAACCACCTGGTACTGCCTTATATCCTCGAAGCTTTCCAGGACGTTCCAAAAATGGACAGGATGAACAGCAACCTGCCTGCCCGTTCGACCTTGAAGGTAGAGAACATCATCATTCCTCCCGTTGATGGCAAGAATACGTCGGAATGGTTGGCCACAGGGGCACGGCTCCGGGGCCAGTACCATCATATCGGATATCTCGTAGCGGATGACCGGCTGAGTGAAGCCGAAGAGACTGGTGAACAGAATTTTGTGTCCCAGAGTCCCGTCGGGCACAGGGCGGTTGTCCTCATCCACTACCTCAACGACGCCCAAATCTTCGAAGATGTGCATCCCATGACCAGGATTGCACTCCATAGCGCGGAGTCCCTCCTGAGTGCCATAGATGTCGAAGCCGGGATTTTGCCACGCAACCTGGAGCTGCTTCCTCAATTCGCTGGTCAGCGGTTCGCCGCCACCGGCGATAATAGAGGGATTGATATGCAAACGCCCCTGAAGCTGCTCAGTCACGAGCAAGCCAAGCATGGATGGAAAACCTCGAAGGACGTGGGGTTGAATGGAATTTAACTGCTGGACCAGCTCTTCGACAGGAGCGGTAGCTGGTAGCACATAATAACGGTAAAGGCCGACATTCATGCTTAAGGGGAGGCGATAACTATCGTGCAGAGGGCTGGGAGAGCCGATGGTAACAATTGTGGGGCGCCTCATAGAGAAAGGAATCACTCCCATCATGGCTGCAATCCGCATGCTTGCCGCCTCCTGGATACTCCATTCTTTGCGATTGAATACCATTACCGTTTTATGCCCCGAGCTACCTGCCGTAGTAAGCACACGATACTCACCCAGGTAATACTCGTCCCCGGAAATATGGGCCATGTGTTTTTGTAGCTGAGAGAGGCGCAAGCGAGGGTCAGTGACGATTTCATCGAAGTGTTTCATGTAGGTTTTTTTGTCCATGACAGGGAAGTCCTGGAGACTATAGGGCTGACTCATGCGGTCTGTGCTGCATAACTCGCGGTAAAAGGGAGACCGTTGAGTTACCCAATCGAGAAGCTTGGCTAGCCGGCGCTGCTGTAATTCCTCAAGCCTGGCGCGGGGCCAGCATTCATGTTTGATTAAAGCTTGGCGATAAGCAATGGCTCGGGCTAGGTCTCCTAAGCGACGTAATATATGCGGCTCCCTCATGCAGCATTGCCCTCGAATTACCTTCGGGAGCTCATGTCACCTGCACTTTCCCCTGAGCGTTCATCGGCTCCGGGTAATCCTCGGTTTTTAAAACTACATCGTTTTACTAGGTATTCCGCATTATAAACTGGTCAATATTCATTGTCAAGTGTTTCAGAAATTTTCACACTGGAAATATTGCCGCGAGGATAATGGATTATTGGAGAAGTTTGAGAAATAGAAAAACTTTCTCTTCAGCTTTTTTGTCATCTTGAGAAGCGCCTAAGCCGAAGCCCTGGGCATACCAAAGGTAAAGAGACCGAAGAATCTTATAGTACTAGAACTTGCCAGGCAGTGACCTAGCTCAAAAGAAAGCATCTTCAATTATCCTGAAGAAATCAATTCAATCTCAAAGAGTTTAGGCCACAACTTTCCAGTCACAAATAAGCGGTCAGTTTTTGCATCATATGCAATGCCGTTGAGAACATCAACCGGCTCACTGCGGTCTTCTGGAGTGAGGAGCCCTCCCAGTTCCACCCATCCAATCACTTGACCTGTCTCAGGTGCAATCCTTGCGACCCAGTCCGTTTGCCAGACGTTGGCATAGATTTCCCCCTGGATGTATTCCAATTCATTGAGTCTGGTTATGGGACAATCGCTGTCAAATACCTCAAGTTGACCGATTTCCTCAAAGGTCTGAAGGTCTAAGAAATGCAATGTTGACGTACCATCGCTCATGATTAAGCACGTTCCATTATGAGTAATACCCCAGCCTTCAGTTGAATAATTGAACTCTTGTAGTAACTCAAAACTGTTTTTGTCATAGACAAATCCGATATTGGATTTCCAGGTCAGCTGGATGATTTTGTTTTCATAAATGGTTACGCCTTCGCCAAAAAACTGATCTGATAGCTCACGAATTTGCAAGATATCCCCGGTTTCTAATTCCACTCTACGCAAAGTAGAGTGTCCAAACAACCCTGTTCCCTCATATAGAACGCCATCTTCGAAAACCAGTCCTTCGGTGAAAGCATCGCGGTCATGGGGGTAGGTATTGACTATATTATACGTATAGATAATGGCATTTGAATTGTCGGGAACCGGGGATTCCGGAAGATTCGAGCAAGAGAAAACAAAAACTGCTCCTAGCAACGCAAAGAGTCCCACGACTAATATACTGAAGAGACGGTTCATGGATATTACCTTACTCCCAACCTCCCCATGAATTTTTGCAAAAAGCAGCAGGATGGGAATATTTCCTGAGACTAGTCCTCCTTCTTAGGAAAATCTGGTAGAGGATTGCCAAAATATACTTTAGTGTGGGGCCAGGGTATTTCTATGCCTTCGGCATCAAAAGCTTTCTTGATACGAAGCCTCAACTCCCCCATCACTGCCCATTGCTCCATAGGCTTAACATCGCCCAAAATTTTGATATCTATTCCGGAGTCGCCCAGATTATCCACTCTCAACACTTGGGGAGGACTTTTGATTACTTTACGCCATTTTCCATCCTCAGCTAGTGCTTTGCCCACTCGGTTTACCACGCTTATGGCGTGGTCGAGGTCGGTGTCATATGCTACCGAGACATTGAGATTGACGCGGGCATAGTGTCTGGTGAAGTTACTGGCTGCCCTGATCTCGCCATTGGGCACATGGTGGACTATGCCATCCAGGTCACGGAGCACGGTCTTTCTCAAAGTTATTTCCTCCACCAGCCCACCAATATCAGCTATCTTAACTACATCACCCACCCTGTACTGGTTTTCCATGATGATGAATATGCCAGCGATGAGGTCTCTTATCAAGTACTGAGCGCCGAAGCCGAGGGCGAAGCCGGCGATGCCTAAGCCAGCCACAAGTGGCACAATGTCTATTCCCAACTCAGGCAGAATCATCATTATGACAACTATGACAATGAATACCCGCCCTATGCCTTTGAAGATAGATACAAGGGTATTCGTCCTTTTCTCCATGCCCGCTTTGCTTTCCTTGTCCTTGGCTCGGGCTACGGCACGGCGCACAATAGGCGGGAGAAGCTTATTTAAGGCGAACCACAGTACAGCTCCCACCACCACTATGATAAGGATGCTGATGCCATGGTCTATCAACCAGGTGACTACAGTGGCCCAACTCAATTCCGGCATTTCCTACCTCCGTTGCTTCATGCTTTCTGCATGGACTAACTCTACAATTATTTTAAACATAATGGAGCCTGCTGTATAGCCGCACCACTTAGAACTGAATCAGATGCCTTCCTACCCCTCGATAACCTCTTTGGTGCTGGGAACCCTGCCAGCGATTCGTTCGTCAATCCGGGTAGCTGAGTCCAGGGCCCGGGCCAGGGCTTTGAATAAGGCTTCGGCTTTGTGGTGGTCGTTGATGCCGCTGATCACTTTGGCATGGAGGTTAATTTTGGCTTCGGAGGCAAGGGAGACAAGAAAATGGCGGACTAAATCAGCATCCAGGTCGCCTATGCTGGCCTCGTTAAAGTCTGCCTCGATTACGCTGTAAACCCTGCCCCCGATATCCACAGCTACCTCTGCCAGAGCCTCATCCATAGGCACCACTGCGTGTGCCATACGAACGATGCCTTGCTTCTTTCCCAGTGCCTGGTTAAAAGCTTTGCCCAGCGAAATAGCCACATCCTCTACTACATGGTGCTGGTCGGGACCCGAGGCTGAGATTTTTATGTCAAATACCCCATGCTGGGCTAAATGGCTAAGGAGGTGGTCGAACATCCTTATGCCGGTGGTGATTTGAAATTGCCCGCTGCCGTCAATGTTAAGCTCAACCTTAACATTTGTCTCGGCAGTCTCACGGGCAACTGTTGCTTTCCTTTCAGCCATATTTAACCTCCTTTAATGCCTTAACCAGGGCATCGGTATCCTCAGGTCTGCCCACGCTGATTCTCAGGCAGTCTTTCAGCCTAGTAGTATCAAAATAACGAACAAAGATGCCTTTCTTCCGCAGTTTTTGCCAGATTTCCTCGGCCTTCCCTTCGGGCAGAGAACAGAGGATAAAGTTTCCCTGGGAGGGGTAAGGCCTTATCCAGTCCAGTTCCTTTAGTTTGCCGAATAATCGCTCCCGTTCCCTAACTATCTTGGAAACATTAGCATGAAGATACTCTATGTCTGCCAGGGAAGCCAGCACCGCAACCTGGGCTGCGGCATTGGCATTATAGGGTTGCTTAATCTTCAACAAGTAATCACCAATTTCTACTGGGAAAAAGCCGTAGCCTATCCTTAATCCGGCCAGCCCGGCCCATTTGCTGAAGGTGCGCAAAACTATCAAATTAGGGTAAGCAGGCACTAGTTTGGCCATTGTAAAATTGCTGAATTCAAAATAGGCTTCGTCCACAACAACAATTTTTCCAGTCCCAACAAGCTCTATAATTTCCTTCTTGGTGGCAGTGTCACCGGTGGGATTATTGGGTGAGGCGACAAAGATGGCCTTTGTTTTCCCGGTCAATGCCTTCTTTATGCCAGCCATGTCAAGGGTAAAATCTTCGGTTCGGGGCACATCAACTACCCTGCCTCCACAAACATCGGTGCTAAATGGGTACATACCGAACGTCGGTGGACAATTGATAACTTCATCCCCGGGCTCGAGGAAAAGCCTGAGGATAAGGTCAATAAGCTCGTCGCTGCCCATACCGCAAACAATGTGCTGGCGGCCCAGACCGGTATACTTCTCTAAAGCCTTCCGTAGCTCTCTTTGCTCCGGGTCGGGGTAATTATGATAATAGGGATAAGTGGCCAGAGCCTGATAGACCTTTGGGGAACATCCATAAGGATTCTCGTTACCATCAAGCTTTATTACTTTACTCGAAGGCAATTCAGTTCTTTGGCTCAAAACTTCCGTAGGCTCGATAGGTACATAACCCTTCATGGTCACGAGCTCAGGCCTGATAAGTTTTTCGATATTCATTTCAGCCTTCTTTCTACAGCCTGGGCGTGGGCATCGAGCCCCTCAGCCTTAGCTATTACCATAGCAGCCTGGCTCAGTTCTCGCAGGGCAGGTTCATCCAGGGCGATGATATTACTAACCTTGAGAAAGTCCGCAACACCCAGAGGAGAACTGAAACGAGCGCTGCCTCCGGTGGGCAACACATGGCTGGGACCGGCAACATAATCGCCCAGAACGACGGGCGAATTCTCACCTGTAAAAATACAGCCGGCATTGTGAATTTTGGGGATTAAAGTTGAAGCGTCGGATGTCATAATGGAGAGGTGCTCAGGAGCAAAGAGATTGACCAACTCCACTGCCTGGTTCATGTCATCTACAAGCACAAGCATTCCTCTATCAATAGCCGTTCCAGCAGTAGAACTCCGCTTCAACTTTCCCAGTTGTACCTCGATTTCCCTGTCTACCCGGTCAGAGAGGTCAGCCGAAGTGGTGATTAAAATGACTGAAGCCAGGGGGTCATGTTCAGCCTGGGCCAGGAGGTCGGCGGCACAAAGGGCGGGGTCAGCTTTCTCATCGGCTACAATCACCACCTCGCTGGGACCTTCGAGTCCATCAATGTCCACTGTGCCGTAAACCATCTTCTTAGCCAGGGTCACAAAGATATTCCCGGGACCGCAAATCTTATCCACTCTGGGTATCGATTGGGTACCAAAAGCCAATGCCGCAATAGCCTGAGCGCCGCCAAGTTTAAAAACGCGGTTGACCCCGGCAATGTCGGCAGCTACTAACGTGGATGCCGGAATCCTGCCATCCTTAGCAGGCGGTGAAACCATAATGATTTCCTCAACACCAGCCACTTTGGCTGGTATAGCCATCATCAACACCGTGGATGGATAGGCAGCAGTGCCACCAGGCACATACAGTCCCACCCTTTGTAAGGGCAGAACCTGCCGCTTTAAGTGCTTGTCGATGGAGATTAGGCCGGCTTTATGTCCACAGGCAAGATGGAAGTCCCGTATTCTTTTAGCTGCGAACTCAAGGGCCAAAACAAGTTCCTTGTCTATTGTGCCACAAGCGGCAACAACTTCCTGTCTGTCTACCTCCAGGGAATCGAGTCGAACTCCATCCAGTTTTTCGGTGTAATCCAAGAGAGCTTTATCACCTTTGTCCCGAACTTCGCCAATTATACGGTCGACCACCTCTTGAACTGAAAGCTCTTTGCCAAAGACCTGCTTTATTTGAGCTGTTAGCCCCGGTGGCGTGGTGAAAGACTCCCAGAAATTCTCCCTGGTCAGTAATTGTCTGGCTTTACCAAATCCTTTGACCCTTTTCATACCAACCAAACCCAAAAGTCAAAATTTAAAAATCAAAATGACAAATTAAAATGCAAATTTTTTATTTTTGCTCTGTATTTTTGCCTTTTTCATTTTGATTTTTTATCTACCTGAGCCCCGCTCGCAATTTCTGTGTGAGGAACTCCATTTTCTCTCTTCTATCGGAAGATGCCAGACTATTTTTGTTCGCAATTAGACAAGCCGAAGAACGGAAGAGCACATCAATAACCTTTAATTTGTGCTGCGTGAGGGTCTTCCCTGTCTGGACATTATCAATAAGCATATCGGCATCCTCAGGCAAAAAAGCTTCGCTCGCCCCCCAGGTTGGAATCAGCTTGTACGGGTTAATGTGATTGTCCCGAAGATACCCGTCGGCAATATTTATGTACTCCGAGGCTACTTTTAGAGGAGCGAACTTGCCGCTCTGAACAAGTGACCTCAATTCATCAATATCAGCCACAGGCATTTCCTGGCTCACGGCAGTGACAATTTTGACAGCGCCGAAGCCGAGAGCAAACAATTTCTTCACCGGGCTCGAGGGGAAGCGATAGAGGTGTTCCCGCAGCCAGTCTTCGCCGGTTATTGCCAGGTCGAAATTGCTATTAGCCACCTGCAGGGGCATATCCTGGGGCCTGATTACCTTAATGCCCAGCCAGTCCAGATCAGCGGAGGGGCGGCGGCTCGCTGACTCCTCAGAATACCCCTGAAGTGCAAGTCCCGCTCGCTTCAAAAACTGCGAAGCAGGCGCTTGCTGGTGTCCATCAGGCAAGGCCAGGTTGATTTCCTTTGCCTGCCACAAGGGACGAGAAACCTTTAGTTCTTCGGAGATGTCAAGCCCATTTCCCATCGATGTCGGCGGCTCAGCAGTAATCCTGGAGCTAAAACACGTCAATATCCGGCTCAAGTCCTTGTTCTCCAGGCTTTCTTTATTGGCTATTAGAAAGGCAGTAACGGGGAGTAATCTTTTGAGAGGAATTAAGCCCTGAGTTGCTATATCTGCTCCGCTCTTTCCCCAGAGCACCGCCAGGTCGGCATTTTCCGGCGGATAAGCCTCAGCAGCTCCCCATACCGGGAAAATCCTGAATCTTCTCATTCTGAGATTTAAGGCAAAAGCCTCAGCCAGATTAGGATACTCAGTTACTATACGATAATCATTTCTCCCGTCTGATAAATCGTTGAGATTAGCTATACCAGATTCAGCACTGGCGACCACATGTATACTGCCTTCACCATAATTTAGACTCGATATTTTTACCAGAGATCCTGCGGGATATTTCACCAGGAATTCTTCAATCCAGTCCAAACCACAAATACCCAGATCGTAATTCCCGACAGCCACCTGTATGGAAATATCCTTTTCCTGAAGTATTTTAGCGGAAAGGTTTGGAAACCTTGTCGAGCGAAGGCGATATTGCTTCGTTTTATCGCTATAATCATTAAATCCCAGGCCTATATCGGCAAGCACGCTAGCTGTAGGCGATAGAAACCTGCCTTTAGGGAGGGCAAGTTTTATGTAGCCGGCTCGGTAGTCCTTCATCCCTCACTTACCACTTTAAGAATCTCTGCCATAGAAGCAGCATCTCGCCTTCGCCTTCGTGTACAGTCCGTGAGCATAAACGGAGAGGGCGCCTTTCCAGAAACTAGGACGACCCACCTGTAATTAGATTCTTTTCGACCCGTGAAGTCAAGCTCTGCTGTGTGTCCGGCGTCACGAAGCGATTCAGCTAAAGTAAAGCACGTCTCTAATATTTCCGGAGCTAATTCCTTGCCTTTAACCAGGATTTCAGCTTCGCCTTTTTTCTCTTTCTCCGGCGGAAGTAATTTCATTACATAGTCAACATACAAGGCAAATCCGCAGGCGGGTATGTCCTCTCCATCCATAAGAGGCACAAGGTTATCATATCTCCCTCCGCCACCTATCTTTTCCCCAGCAGCCAGGAACTGAAAACAGATTCCAGTATAATACTCAAACCCATGTATCGCTGCGATATCAATTTTGTAGCTGCAACCCAGGTTATCCAGCACTTTAGTAATGCCTATGAGGTCCTCCAGGCTGGACTTGAAGTCCTGCGAAGCTTTAGGAAACGCAGCTTTTATATTGTATAGAAAACTGCTCGATTTTCCCTTGAGACCCAGTAGCGCAGCTATAAGCCTGTCGATCTCGGGATTAGTGGATTTCGACTTGGTCAATGCCTGCCAATTGCCTTCCAAAAGGCGGTTCGTCATCTTAGCTTCCTCACCGGGGCTGAGCTTAAGCTCTTTGAGCAACGCCTTCACCAAACCGGCATGTGATAGTTGCAGCCCAACGTTGCGGATGCCAAGTCTGCGGATAACCTCCTCAGCCAGCAGAATTATCTCAACATCCGGGGCCAATTCGGCACCACCGAAAAACTCAGCGCCACATTGCCACCGCTCCCTGTTCTCTTTCCCTGTTCCCTCGAAAGCGAAGATATTAGTCACATAGAAAAGTCTGGCTAATTCCTGTCCACTTAGATTGTCGGTATATAGTCTGGCGACAGGAATAGTGCCATCCGGCCTCAAGACGACCCTCTCACCACTCCAGCCATCCCAATCGAGAAAGGAATATACCTTGCTTAACATGCTCGGAGTAAGTGTTCCCGTAGCGGTAAACAAGTGCAGGTATTCTAAGGTTGGCGTCCTCACCTCCTGGTAGCCCCAGCTACAACAACAAGTCCGGAAGACATCTTCAATGCGGCGAAAGCGTAACATGTCCTCGGGGAGCAAGTCCTGCATCCCCTTGCATTTTTGATTCTTCATCCTCAGCCTATTCTACACTAAGCTGTATCCAGCTTCAATGATGAGCTTGAAAACTTTGTCGCTTTTAGTTGCTTAGTTTATAATTAACTTGAGGTTAATGCTAGATGCTGAGAACCGGGCTCAGGATTTTCTTTCTTGTTTGGCTTGTGCTTCCGATAGCTGCGGGTTTAGGAAGTAGCCTGATTGCTGCCGCCAGCCCTACTACCGTGGAAGTCCTTACCGTGGATGGCACCATTGTGCCCGTGATAGCTGACTATATCGATCGGGGTATCAGCCAGGCGGAGGAGAACGGCGCTACTGCCTGTATAATTGAGCTGGACACCCCCGGCGGGCTTCTTGACTCAACCGAGAAGATAGTCCAGAAGATTATGAATGCCGACGTGCCCGTAGTGGTTTACGTCTCACCCAAAGGTGCCTGGGCTGCCTCGGCGGGAACCTTCATTACTCTATCCGCTCATATAGCGGCGATGACGCCGGGCACGACCATCGGCGCTGCCCACCCTGTATCTGCCGGAGGAGAGGAAATACCAGAAGACCAGATGCAAAAAATAGTCGAGTTCTCGGCTAAGTGGATGAGGACTATAGCTGAGGAGCGTGGCCGCAACATAGAAGAAGCCGAGCTGGCAGTTACGGAAAGTAAATCATTCACAGATGTCGATGCCCTGGAAAATAACCTTATCGACCTTCGAGCTGACAATTTGGAAAGCCTTATTTCCCAAATCGATGGCTGGGAAGTTACTTTAGCCAATGGCGAGGACGTTGTCATTGACACTGGAAACTATGTCCAAACCAGAAACGAAATGAATGACATTGAGAAATTTCTGCAGACCCTCAGCGACCCCAACATTGCCTACATCCTGTTTACCCTGGCTACAATAGGGTTAATTACCGAGATTTCCAGCCCGGGGCTGGTTTTCCCCGGGGTAATTGGCGGCATCAGCTTATTACTGGCGTTTTACTCACTGGGTGTGCTCAATGCCTACTGGGGAGGCATAGCACTTATTTTACTTGCCGTGGGACTTTTTATCGCCGAGTACTTCACTGCCAGTTTTGGGCTACTGACTGCCGGAGGTATAGCCTCGCTGGTTATAGGCTCATTGATATTGTTCAGCCACAGCCCGGGGATAGAGGTAAATAAGGGTCTAATTGCCGGTGTTACGGCAGGTGTTACTGCTTTCGCTATATTTGTCGTCGGCGCGATTATCCGCGGGCAAAGGCGACGCAAGGCTACCGGGGCTGAGGGGATGATTGGGGAAACAGCCATAGCCAAAACACCCCTCGACCCTACGGGCACGGTTCTTGCCCAGGGAGAATTATGGACGGCGGAATCGGAAGGCGGCAGAGTAGCACCGGGTGAAGAGGTGATAATAACCAAAGTGGAAGCACTGAAATTATGGGTGACCAAGAAATCAAAGTAATAGGCAGGTAACATTTATGAATATTACGGATTTCGAAATGACTGGCCCAATTATCATAGCCATAGTTTTTGCCGTCGCTTTTATCATTTTCGTTATCTATGCCATCGTAAAAGGCCAGAGGCAAAAACTCTCGGCTGGCATAGAAGAAATGATAGGGAAGGAAGCTGTGGCGCAAACGACCCTCGACCCCAAGGGCACGGTTCTGGCTGAAGGAGAATTGTGGACAGCTATAGCCGAAGGTAGTAAAATAGGACCTGGAGAGGAGGTGACGATAACCAAAGTAGAAGGACTGAAATTGTGGGTGACCAAAAAATCTAAAGAAAAGGAGGAAAAATGAACGTATTTATTTATGTTGTTATCGCAATAGTAGTAATAATACTTCTGTCGGCAGCTATCAAAATCGTTAAAGAGTATGAAAGAGGAGGTGTTTTCCGCTTGGGCAGGTGGGTTGGCCTCAGAGGGCCAGGCCTGGTCTTGATTATACCTTTCGTTGAGAATATGCGGAAAGTTGACCTCCGGGTAATCACCATGGACGTTCCCCAGCAAGAGTGCATCAGCGTGGACAATGTTACTGTCAGGGTTGACGCCGTAATTTACTTTCGGGTGGTCGATGCCGGAGACGCTATTCTCAAGGTACTCGACTATATCAAGGCAACCTCGCTGCTTGCCGCTACCACCTTAAGAAACGTTGTCGGACAATCTACACTGGATGAGTTATTAGGCCAGCGGGACAGGCTCAACGAAAAGATACAGTCGGTGGTTGATGAAGGCACTAATCCCTGGGGTATAAAAGTGAGCATGGTGGAGGTTAAGGACGTGCAACTGCCTCAAACAATGCAGAGGGCTATGGCAGCCCAGGCTGAAGCTGAGCGAGAGAGAAGAGCCAAGGTTGTTCATGCCGAGGGTGAAGCCCAGGCGGCAGAGAAATTGGCCGAGGCTGCCAAAATTATTTCCAGTCAGCCTTCAGCATTACAGCTTCGCTATTTGCAGACATTGGCAGGCATTGCCACAGAGAGAAGCAACGTCATCCTGTTTCCTTTGCCCATGGATCTAATAGCTCCCCTTTTGGGCAAGGTTATTGGGTCAGAGAAAAGTAAATAGTACGACCTAATTCGTCCAGTAGCACATAGCGAGAGCGTTTAGCAATGTCATCTTGGGAGTCCAGGAGGCTGCACTGGGCACATTTTCTTAGCTCAGAGGGTAGCTATAGCCAGTATAAAACTACGCCAGGGCGATACCAATGAGCTCGCTTAGATTTTGAACCCCATGCTGCCTCATGAAACTTTCTATTCCCTCTAATACATCGAGACCAAGTTGAGGGTCAGTCAAAATTGCTGTGCCAATCTGCACAGCGGTGGCTCCAGCCATAATAAACTCCAGGGCATCTTCAGCACAAGCAATGCCGCCACATCCTATCACTGGAATACGGACCACCCTGGCTGCCTCGAACACCATATAAAGAGCCACAGGCTTGATAGCTGGACCAGAAAGTCCGCCTACAATATTCCCCAGGCAAGGCTTTCTCTGGTCTATGTCGATTGCCATGCCCTTAAGTGTGTTAATCAGAGATATGGCATCAGCCCCAGCTTCTTCCACGGCTAAAGCGATTTCTTTAATATCGATTACATTAGGGCTCAACTTAACGATAACCGGTAAGCTAGTGGCAGCTTTAACTGCTGAAGTTACCCGAGCGGCAAGCTCGGGGTCGACACCAAATTCCATCCCCCCCGCGGAAACATTGGGGCAGCTAATATTTAGCTCAATGCCGCTGATCCCGGGCACTCCTTCTAACTTGCTGGTCACAGCCACATATTCGTCTATTGTTTCCCCGGCAACGTTAACGATAACCGGAACCCGCCATCTTGCCCATACAGGCGCTTTTTCTCCAACCAGGGCGTCAACACCGATATTTTCCAGGCCTATCGAATTAAGCAGACCACCGGCGGTTTCCATCAGTCTTGGTTGAGCATTACCCCCTTTGGGCATAAGGGTTGTCCCTTTAGAGACAATGGCGCCCAACCTTTGTATATCGGCAATCTCAGCATACTCCCCGCAATAGCCAGCTATGCCAGCGGCTATCATCACAGGATTGGACAGGACTAGCCCCTTAGGATGCCGGGGGGCTAATTGCACACGGAGGTTGGGCGAGTTTCTCATTGCTTAAAACTTTATCACTGCTCGGGGCAAAAAAGAAAGGACTAATCAAGAGGCACAATTCTCACCCTGCCCCAGACACCCATTTTGTCGCCCACAATAATAACCACACCACGTAGCCCCTCGATACTCCGGGCTTTCTCAATTGCCTTGGAAATATCATCTGCTGTCTTGACTATATTGCCCAGCGCTGTGGCTGCGGCATCGGCTAAAGCTGCCGAGGATGAAAGGGCAATAACGGCGTCCGCGCTGCCCAGGCTTAAAGAATGTCCTACGGTCCCTGAGGACGTACCTATGCCCAGTGGTGTTTCCCTGGGCGTAATTTCCAGGGCAATTTTTTGGGTAAAAGATGATTGCCCGGCGTAGATACCCACCAGCCTCTTCTTAGATATTTTCAGAAAAATATCGCCACCATTCTCAACAATTATCTCCGGCGAGAAAGCTAGTAAATCCCTGCCTACCGCTTCAGCAATGGCACCGGCTACCGCTGCCATAGGACCAACACCTGCTAATTGAGATACCCTGGCCATTTCTTTGACTATGGACGGAGCTTCAGCTTCAGCCTCATAACTGTCCAATGTAGTCAAGAAAAGAGGATGACGCTCGATATATGCCTCTAGAGAACCTCGGTGCTTTAACACGGAATTAAGGGCTTTATCTTTCAGATTACGCCGAGAGCGGATGTAGAGGTCTGTCTGCGCCACCACTACATTGAAGGAAATTAACCCGCTGTCTTTAATCCAGTGGCGGTAGAAAAATGGCTCATGCATGGGGATTCCTCCCCTTCACTTCGTTCAGGGTCAGAAATGCAATATCATCGCTCGGGGAGGGCAAGCCTTGACACATAGTCCGCAGACAACACACTTATTGTGGTCAAAGAGCACTTTTCTTGTTTTTGGCTCCAGAGAAAAAGCCTCGGTAGGGCAAACGGTGATACAAGCTCCGCAATGAGTGCACCGGGATTCATCGCGGACGACATCCTGGCTTAAGGACTGGATTTCTACCCCGGCCTCGGTGAGGTATTTGATGCCCTTATCGTAGTTTTTCTGCTCACCGCTTAGCTCCATAACCAGCAATCCTTCCTCTCCCGGCGATACAGAAGCTTTGAGGATATTAAAGGTGAGGCCGAAATCCTTAACCAGGCGGTAAACGACCGGCTGCTCTGTTATGTTGGGCGGAAAGTGAAGCACTATTCTTCGGGAGACATTCATTTTTCTTAATTACTCCCCTATCGGCCTTTCCATGAGTGGCTTAAAGGTTATGCCCGACTCCACTCCGGGCAATGGAGCCACTGGCTCGCTAAGCAAAAACTCACCCTTTTCTATCCATTTTTTCAAGATACCGGCAATCTCCACCGCTTTAGGATAGCTGGATAAAGAACCGGTCGGGATATCCTTGCCCTGAACTTTTATACGACCGCTCTTGAGCTCAGCGTAGCTAACTTCTCCCAGGATATCCGACTTCAACTGGGGATAAGCCTCGGAATAGTCCACGATTGGTGCCAGAATGTCAGCATCGCTTACTGTCGTGTAGCGAAGAATTTCCTCGGAAAGTATGGGTATCGGGACACCCACGCCCACGGTTAACGTGCAGCCGTAGCCGAGCATGCTTGTCCCGACCAGCCACTCCGGCTTCATCTGCTTCAAATCTCCAATCACGGCCAGTGTCCCTGCCCCCCGCCGCGGCACGCCGTTGTCTCCCCTGAGAGCAGTGGGGTCATGCTGCGTACCATGCCATGCCACATAACCTATACCGCCACCCAGGAAAATCTTCGTCCCGACACCTATGGTCTTATAGTAAGGGTCGTTCAACAGCGGTGAGAGTTGCCCCGCTGTAGAGTAGTTAGCGTTTCCCAAATTCGGCTTAAGCACCCCCATATAAGTATAGATAACCTTATCGGAGAGGTTCACCGCCACATTATAGTTCTGGTAGGCATTTCTTAGATTAAATAGGATTGCCTCATTTATGTCCTTAATGTTAATCAGGGTCTCCAGCTTTTTCCGGGGGTAGCAGTCTGTTCCAAAAGCGGTGGCGGTAAGTCTTACATCTTTCCCCGCTACGAGCTCCTCGATTACATGTCCACCGCCATAATTGAACTCCCCGGGGTAGAACTTGTTCCTGGGGTCATCATCGGGAAGGGCAGTTGCCCCCAGGAAAATATCCACAGCAGCCATCCCGGTATAGACCGGAACATCATTAAGGTAAACCTTGCCGCCGCCCAGTTTTATCCTCGGCCTGGAGTGTCCGATATTGAAAAATGCACCAGACCCGCACATGGGACCGAAGGTACCAGTGGTAACTACATCAATTTCCTCGGCCGCCCTGCTTACACCTTTTTCCTTAGCGATGCTAATCACTTCCTCGACAGTCACCACGACAGCATTACCTTTTC
>Ga0315555_1000096_pt1 | contig 52585 bp, 47 predicted proteins | sample SalMarSW160380MG_FD_202113 | JGI IMG/M metagenome (GOLD analysis project Ga0315555, IMG submission 202113) | Salt marsh sediment microbial communities from the Plum Island Ecosystem LTER, Massachusetts, United States - Salt Marsh Sediment SW1603-80 ... | reverse complement strand
CTACCGCTACCCAGCGGCAGCCGAAAGTGGCTGGCGTCCCGGTGAGCCCTCCGGTAATCAGACCCAGTGTGTTATCCGGTCCCAGAGGGTCTACCCCGCTTTTCTGGCGGTTGTAAAGGATTCTGGCACCGATTCCATAACCTCCGATAAAGTCCCGGTAAAGACTCTCATCCGGGTTTTCTTCCGTTATCTTCCCGGTGGACAGGTCTACGAAAAGTAGTTTTCCCATGTATCCTCTGGCCATTTTCCCTCCTGGTATTATTTTAATCGGTCATCTCTGAAATATAGCCCTTTTCTCTGATGAATTCAATGTTGTATATGTATCTTATTCACTCCTGGCGGTTACTGCCCTTCTCCATCCGGTTTCTGTGATAAAAAATAACATAACCAGTGCTGCAACGGAAAGAGATGCCCAGAAGAAGAACGGTGCCCCTTGACTGACACTCGCCAGGCTATTTCCCAGTGGAGGTGAGCTGACGCTGCCGATGTGGACGATGGTAAAAACGATTCCCAGGGCTGTACCCGAATATACCGGCCCTACCCCTTCTGTTTCCAGCAGCATGGTCGTGGTTAATGACATGAAGCCGTCCATAAAAATACCTGCCAGCAGCATCAAGACCCATATCGTACCGCCTTCGACTACGGGGAGAAGACCGACACAGAAGATAGTAACTATTAGTGCAATGTAAAGTATTAGTTTTCTGGACCCGATTTTGTCCGATAGAATAGACAGCGGTATGACGCATATCGTACTGATGGCATAGAAGGCGGCTAAAGTACCGTCGGCAGCGGCAACTTCCCATCCTCGTTGTTCTTGGAGATAGAGCGGTAAATATCCTGTAACTCCCATTAGACAACCCACGCGGAACAGTAATGTTAATCCTAAAAACCATAAAGCTTTCAGACGGATTAACCTTGATAATGTCTGGCGAAGTGGCACCGTACCGGAGGTGGCGGAAGTCAGACCGACCTGCTGCGGCTCTCTCCCGAACATAATCCAGATTATGCCCACTACCGCCGAGAGACCCCCGTAGAGATACATCACGTTTCGCCAGCCGCCGAGGGCCGGTGACATTATTGTGGCGCTTATCATCGGCCCCAGCATCAGTCCCAGCCCCATGCCCATCGCGCCTATCCCTACTGCCATGCCCAGATTTTTCCCTCTGAACCAGATACCTATCGCCTTGGTTACGGTAATCGGTATTATCAGCCTGACAATCCCATTTATAAACACCGTGAGTGCCAGGATAAAAAAACTGTTGGAGAATCCTCTCAGCGCGCCCGTTATTCCTACCAGGATGCAGAAAATGCTGAGGATATTTTTCACCCCGAACCGGTCGCTCAATAAACCCGCAATGATACTGACGAAGATGCCGGCCAGACTGGCAATACCCCAGACAAATCCTATCTGTACCAGATCTAAGCCCAGGTCATCGGATATTTCCTTAAAGAGGACCGGCATGCAGGAAAACGGAATAGCCGACACGAATGTCCCTGTCACGAGTGCTATCGCCAGTATATACCATTTATATTTGTCGTCTTTCGGCGATAGCTCTGTTAAGAAATTCGATGTCATGTTATATCTGTGCTTTAGTTATTTTGTCTTGACCTTCATGATTCGGTGGTGATTATCGGTAAAGGCAATCCCTAAGGCTTCATTACTATCCTGGCGTCCACCGCTACCGCGCCGTCGCCGTAGGCTATGAGCGGGTTGATATCGAGTTCCTTGACCCGCGGGTTCTTCTCGATAAACTCCGATATCCTGGTAATGAGTTTGGCCAGGAATGATACATCAACCGCTTCCTGCCCGCGGTAACCCTGGAGCACGGCGAATCCCTTTATCTCGCGTACCATCTCGTCGGCGTCCCAGGCGCTGACCGGGACAACGCGGAAAACTACATCCTTGATAACCTCCACCCAGATTCCCCCCAGGCCGAACATGATGACCGGGCCGAACTGGTCATCTTCGGTTACCCCAATTATTATCTCGACGCCCGGGCGTGCCATCTTCTGCACGGATATCCCTTCAATTATAGCGCCGGGAAGCTTTTCCTTGACACTGGCGATAATCTCGGTGTAAGCCTTCTGCACCTGTGCGGTATTGGTCAGTCCTACCTTCACCCCGCCGGCATCGCTCTTGTGGACAACGTCCGGCGAGACTATTTTTAGCGCCACCGGGAACCCGATTTCCCGGCTCAAAGAAACAGCTTCACCTTTAGTTCTGGCCAGCCTGGTATCGTTTACCGGTATCCCGGCCTGTTCGAGAAGCTTCTTGGATTCGACCTCGCTGAGCATTACGCTTTTCGCCTTCTGTTTAACCATGTACCAATACTTTCTTTAGGCCTTCACGTGTTCTAGATACCGTCGGTACCATACCAGATGACGCATTACCCTGGCAGCCTGACGGGCATTGGAATAGACCATCATTCTCTCCCGACGGATGAGGGAACCCATTTCGGAATCGTTGCTGACGCCACGCCATTGCCACATTAATATCACCGGCTTCCCGTATTCCTCTAATTTTTCCCTGACCAGTTTGATGTTCTTTTCGTCCCTTTTTACACGTGCCGTGACTTCCCCGGCTTTCATACCCATGCGACCGGTGAGAATCCTTTTATCCATGGCTATCGGAGATAACAGAAAGATAATATCCATGTTTTCGTCTTCTATCAGCGGCCAGAGTAATTCGGCCGTGAGTGAAAATTCGGCCGCGCTGGGACCGGCCATATCGACCGGATTCCGTCGCGGCCATCGTGAAGATAATAGGCTATCGAGTTTTTTCACGGTAGCCGGTTTCAGCGTACCGATAGTAAGGCCCTCTTTCTCGCAGGATTCGGCGGTTAAGGCCCCGGGGCCACCCCCCAGGCTCAATATACCGACCCGGTTTCCCCGCGGCAGCGGACAATTAAGCAGGGCGTATACCACGTCGCAGAGCTCGTCTTCGTCCTCGACCCTGATCACGCCCGATTGTTTGAAAGCAGCAGTATAGATAGCGTCGGTGCCGGCCAGGGCACCGGTATGAGACATGACGGCTCTTGCCGATACCTCCGTCCCGCCTACCTTGACCACGACTATCGGTTTGTGTGGCGTGATTTCCCTGGCCAGCTTTATGAAGCGCCTCCCGTCCCGGAGTCCTTCGATATAGGCGGTGATGACTTTGGTATTGTCATCTCCGGCCAGGTATTCCAGGTAGTCTTCCATCCGCAGGTCGGCTTCATTGCCGGTGCTGATATATTTGCTGCAGGCGACTCCGGTTTCATCCAGATTATGGACTATCTTGGCGCAGGTACTCCCGCTCTGGGACAGGACAGCTACGGGTCCGACCGGCATTTTCCCCGGCATGCTAAACGTGGATAACTGTGATTTCGTATCGGCGTGCCCCAGGCTGTTTGGGCCGATAAAACGCATCCCCCCCTGGCGGGCGATTTTAGCCAATTCGGTCTCTATTTTCCGGCCCTGTTTACCCATTTCGCCGAATCCGGAGGTAATAATAACCGCCCCCTTAATCCCCTTAGCTACGCATTGACGCATTATCGCGGGGACCCGTCTTTCTGATACTACGATTACGGCCAGGTCGATGGGGTCAGGTATATCGGTCACGCTGTGGAAAGCTTTCACCCCGAGGATTTCGGCAGCGTTGGGATTGACCGGATAAATACGCCGGCGCTTGTTGGCCAGGAGTCCCTTCACGGAGTTAAATCCCCAGGAGCCGGGCGTGTTCGACGCCCCGATAACGGCTATCGAACGGGGATTAAACAGGTGTTTTTCGAATATTTCCAGGTCGTTTTCCAGCATTATTTCCGGGCCGTCCTGATTACTTTCTCGGCTTCAAGTTCAGCGATATCTTCTTTCGAATACCCCAGTCCCAGTAAAATTTCCTCGGTGTGCTGCCCCAGTTGAGGTGACGGACCCTGAGGCTTTCCCGGGGTTTTCTTTAGCTTTACCGGCAGACCCAGCATCTTGACTTCTCCCCGGGACGGATGGTTGGTGGTATAAATCATATCATTCGCTTCCAGTTGCGGATGGGCGCACACCTCCTCGTAGGTCAGGCAGGGGTCGCAGCGCATCCTTGCCTCGCGGAATATCTGCTGCCATTCGGCCCGGGTCTTCCGGCTGAAAGCCTCGTCCAGAAGCCGCCCTATCTCCTCCCGGTTCTCGTGCCGGGCTTCGTCGGTATTGAATTTGGGGTCGTCCGTCAGGTGCTCTACTCCCATCAGCTTGCAGAAGTCGGGCCACATCGGTCCGGTCCCGAAGATAGTCAGTACGTCACCGTCTTTAGCCCGGAAGGGCCCGAAGGGTGGGGCTCCGTAACTGCGTCCTGCCTTATATGGCATACTTCCGTTGGTCAGGTATTCGGCAAAACTGCTGAATTGCAGGTACAGCGCCGCGTCCAGGTTGTTTACGGTCAACGCCTGTCCCTCCCCGGTCCTCTCCCTTGTGAATAGAGCCGTCATTACCGCGTAGGCTACCAGCATACCGCCGACATGGTCGCAGGCGGGGAAGGGAAGCATTTGCGGCGCGCCACCGGGGTATCCCAACAGGCTGACGATGCCGGACATTGCCTGGCTCCACATATCTCCTCCGGCGCGGTGGGCTACCGGGCCGGTCTCGCCGTAACCCGAAAAAGAGCAGTAAATGACCTTCGGGTTGATTTTGGATATATTTTCGTAGCCTATCCCCAGCCTTTCCGCCACCCCGGGACGAAAACTCTGTAAAACAACGTCGGTTTCTTCTGCCAGCTTCAGGATGATTTCCTTTCCCTTATCTGTCCTGATGTCGATAGCCAGGTCTTTCTTACCACGGTTAAACGCCATCCACGACGCCGTATCGGGCATTTTCTCGACGACGCTGGTATCCAGTACGTCATCCATGCCGGCAGGAAGCCCCAGTCGCTGGGCTTCTCCCTGAACCCTTTCTATTTTTATGACTTCCGCCCCCATGTCGGCCAGCATCGTCCCGCCGAAGGGCGCCGCCACGGCAATACTGAAGTCCAGGACCTTGATACCTTCAAGAGGATAGACCATCACTTACCTCCTCCGGAAAAAGAAATTACGCATGTCTCGTCTGAAATAACTATTTATCGAGGAGTTCGTAGAACTTGTTTCGTGCGTGAATGGCGTCTCTGACCCCCATGTCCCGTCTGGCTTTGAAGAAGCTGAATTCATCATCTTCAAAGTGGATATTGGTTTGCATCGTATGCATCATCCAGGAGTTAGTCATGCCCGCGGTAATACCCAGATGGTCGAAGACGGCCTGTTTCGATGCCTTGCCCATGGCGATACCGTCTCGCGGGAACTTGGCAAACCCCTCGGCATACCGGTTGACCTCGTCCTCCAGCTGGTCGATGGGGACGGCTCTATTGATAAGGCCGATACGTGCCGCTTCCTTGCCGTCAATCATGCGACCGGTCAGGCACAGGTCCATGGCATTCGTTAATCCGCAGCGCAGTATCATCAGCGGTGTAATGGTGAGGTTGGGTATACCCAGCCTGACTTCAATCTCGCCGAATTTACAGTCCTCGGCGCCGACGATGAAATCGCACCCGAGGTACATGTCCATGGAAGCCCCCAGCAGGTAACCGTGCGCCTGGACAACGGTAATCTTGGGAAAGTTCAACATATCCAGGGCGCCCTCGTAGAAGACCTTCCGGTCGAACTTGAGCCGGTTCCTGATGGGTGTCCGCGGGGCTTTCTCGCCGTGCTTCGGCTCTTTCCAGCCGTAAACGAAGCCGACCTCGTTCAAAGGAGCCCCGGCGGCCAGGGCGCGTCCCGCTCCTTTGATAATCAGGACTTTGATATCATCGGCGTCTCTCACCAGTGCCATAGCCTTGCCGACATCTTTTACGCCCGTATTCATCGTCTCGGGACTGTTTAACGTGATGCGCGCCACATAGCCGCTCCTCTCATAGATAACATCTTCGAAATCTTCAGCTTTTTCAAACTTCAACATTTTTCACCTCCGGCGTTTAACTGCTGTTGCATTTTCCTACTCAAATACCCCTTTCTGCATGAGGTCGATAAACTCTTCATCGGGCATATTGAGAATCTTGGTACAAACATATTCCGTATGTTCACCCAGCAGAGGACTCGGCGAGTACGCTTTCGACGGCGTTTTCGATAGCTGAAAGCTCTGCCCGAGGTGGGTGAACATTCCCATCTCGCTGTGTTCCATGGGCCAGTAAATATTACGTTTTCTCAGTTGCGGGTCCTCTATCATGTCGGCTGCATTCTTGACCACCCCGGCCGGCACTCCCGCTTTTTGAAGTCGTTCCATTACTTCCTCGGGCGTAAGGTTAACCGTCCATTCACCGACCAGTTTATTCAGTTCGTTCTCGTTCTTCTTCCTGTCGGCCAGCGTTGCAAACCGGGGGTCTTCTATATATTCAGGTTTACCCATTTCACGGCAGAGGTTTGTCCACTCTTCATCACTGGTTACGGCTACCGTACACCAGCGGTCGTTGCCCCGGCAGGGGTAGACACCGTGAGGGGCAGCATCGGGCGAGGAATTACCGATTCTTTCCGGCTCACGGTCGTTTACAGTATAGTCCAGAATGCCCGGAGCGATAAAGTAGATGGCAGTTTCGAACTGTGATAAATCCAGCAGCTGGCCCTTTCCGGTCCTTTTACGGTAGTCCAGCGCCGCAATCAGGGCGGCGGTAGCGAAACGCGGACTGATACAGTCGGTATAGGCCGACACGCCGACCGGCAGCGGCTCTTTGCCCGGCCAGCCTATGTAGTTGGGCAGACCCGCTATCGGCACCAGCACCATGCCGAAGGCCGGCAGGTTGGCGTAAGGTCCCCAGGAACCGTAGCCGCTCTGCCGCAGCATAATGATGTCGGGACGGATTTCCTTCAGTTCCTCGTAGCTCAACCCCCACTTTTCAATGACCCCCGGGGTATAGTTCTCCATAAAGACGTCGCATTCTACGGCGAGTTTTCTGGCTATCTCACGGGCTTCGGGAAGCTGCATGTTCAGTGACAGGCTTAAAATGTTCGAGTTGTAATAAGTGAAATAGCCGCCCTTGTTATAGTTCGGTATATTGTCCTTATAAGGTGCGGAAGACCTCATGGTGCAGGGCCTTTTACTCGTCTCCACGCGGATAACCATCGCCCCGTGGTCGGCAAAAAACTTCATTGTCAGTGGCCCCACCACGGCCCAGCAGAAAGCCAGTATGGTCAGACCTTTGAAAACGCCGTCCCGTTCTGCTATTTCCAATTATGTTGCCCCCTAAATGATTCCGTCCTGTTTTAATCTTAGGATTTCGGATTGAGACACGCCGATTTCTTTATAAATTTCCTTGTTATGCTCACCGATTAACGGTGCCCGGAAACGCGTTGAGCAGTCCGTTTCCGTCGATTTCATGAATTCTCTCGGATAGGTGATACTCGTCTCCAGCTCCGGGTGTTCTATTTCCTTCCAGAAACGGCGGGCGTTAAGGCACTCGTCGTTTAGGAGGTCTTGCATGCTGGATAACGGCCCGATCGATACCCCTTTGGCTACGGCGCCCTTTAGTAGTTCTTTGCCGGTGTGTTTCTGGAAAAAGGCCCCCACAGGATTTGAAATGTTGTCCATTTCTTCCCGGGTAACCGTAAACATGTCGAAATTATCCCAGTCCAGGTTAAGCAGAAAGTCCGTTGCCATCCCCTCGCTATCCATCCACGCCACCAGGGCGCTTAACGACTTGGCACCGGTCCTGCCGCCGATTACGTTAAAAAATACATATCCGTCCTTGCAGGGCCAGACCTGGCGCTGACCGACGTCCTTGCTCATCCCACCCCGGAAAGCACCGGACCGCTTGAGGACTTTTTTATTCAGCTCCCAGGTCGGTATGGCATTAGCCTGGAACCAGGCAGCGCTCTGCTGCATGGATACATCGACATGCTGTCCCTCGCCCGTCTTTTCACGGTGGTAATAGGCCATCATCACCCCGACGGCGGCGTCGGCTCCGGCATGCAGGCAGGCCTGCGGCATGCTGATATGTACCGGTGGGCCGTCGGACTCACCCGTCTGATAGAGCGTCCCGCTCATGCCCATAACCACGATATCCGAGTCCTTGTAGTCGCGGTAGGGCTCTTCGGTGCCGAAGGGCGTTATTGAAGCCATGATAATTCCTTTATTGATCTCACTGAGATTGTCATAACCCAGCTCCAATTTACCCATATAGCCCGGTGGAAACGACTCGATAACGAAATCGGCTGTCTTGACCAGCTTTTTAAATATATCGCGTCCTTCTGCCGATTCTATATTCAGCGTAATGCCCTTTTTATTAGAGTTATAGGCAAACCAGTACAGGTTCTTTTCGGGGTCGGGGATATCATGCCAGAATTCTCCGGTATTCCGTGAAGGGTCGCCGCCCGGTCTCTCGATTTTAATAACATCAGCGCCCAGGTCGGCCAGTATCTTGCCGCACAGGAATCCTTTATCGTCGGTTAAATCCAGCACCCGGCAGTGGCTAAGCATATTCCCCCTCTACTTATATCCGTTTCAGGTATTTCCTGGCAAGGTTAAAAGCCTTCTTTGGCTCTATCTGGCTGAGCAGTCCCACCGCGTAGAGTATATATTTCTCGTCGATGTAAAACTCCGGATCTTTGGGTCTGAGAATAAAAGGGTTCTCCTCCCGGTACAGGGCATGGTTTAATATCTCCCGGCACCCGCTGGAAAATATTATCGGGCCACCCGTACCGATAATCGTTTTCACATTGGTAAGGTCTTTGCCGTATTGAACGAGTCTTTCTCCGGTAGGCCCGTAGACAACCTCTATCCTTCCGGCGTGCCGACTCACCGCAGCTTCCACCGTGAGACAGGACAGCAGGCGATGGCAGGCTAATTCCTCTTCCGTCTCCGGGAGCTTGCCGTCGTGGAAACCACGCACGATGTCATCGAATCCCGGGGGCGTCTCTCTATCTTTACAGAGTTCCAGCAGCCTGTCGAGGTTATATTTCAGGCCGAGGTCTCCTTCTACCGTTCTCTTCTCGTAGGGTTCGGGCAGTCCGGCCACGATGGTATCGGGTCGCGCCGGTTTGCCGTCGGCGATGGAATGAACGTCGGTAGTCGCCCCGCCGACATCTATGACGATGAGCGCACCGAAACCTCTTTCACCATCGCAACCGTCGGCAAGCAGCTTGGCGGCTTCCAGCACCGCCGAGGGTGTCGGCATAATTACGTCTTTGATAATCGACTTGGCTCTGGCGATGCCCTTGGCTTCGATGATATTTTTCATGAACAGCTCGCGTATTTCATGATTGCACGGAGCAACGTCGAGCGTGCCTATTTCCGGCATGACGTTGTTCGTATATATCACATTCTTACTGTTTTCCCTGAAGATAGCCCGTATTTCATCATAGGTCGTCTTATTACCCGCTATGATGATATTGGTGATGCCCTTGCCGGTATGGGAGAGCATTTCGGCGTTATGGATGATAACTTTCTCGTCGCCGCCGTCCGTCCCGCCCGAGAGCAGAACGATGTCCGGTGAAGTAGCTTCTATCTCCTGGACTTCCTGCCGGGTAAGCTTATATGAATAGTAACCGACCACCTTCGCTCCCGCCCCCAGCGCTGCCAGATTAGCCGCTTTGCTGGTAAGCTCGGGCACGAAACCGGCACAGACCATGCGCAGACCGCCGGCGGCGCTGCTGCAGGCAAGGGCTTCTCTCTCTTCCAGGTCACCGATACCGGTATTCTCCTCTATCTTTCGCAGAGCTTCGCCCAGTCCCACCGTGATATCGCTCTCCACGGTCGACGGGACCCGTGCCGTCGCCACGATTTCCTCTTTACCGAGGTCAACCGCAACAACTTTGGTAAACGTGCTCCCGAAATCAATCAGCAGTCTGATATCGTCCATAAGTCACCGGATATATTACATCTTTCCTTTTGCTTTTAAATCTTTCTTGAGGTCGCTCTCAATCACGGCGACTATATCCGTCTCCGGCGGATAGACCCGGTCGAATCCCAGATTCTTAAACCTCGGTTCAACTTCCTGGGGGTCATACCTGCCTATCACCAGGTTGCCGCCTATATAGAGTATCACGTCTTCCAACCCGGCCTCCATCCTTTTCTCGTTGAATCCCTTCAGGTCTAATTCGGACATGCCGTAAAGCGAGGTCATCAGGATAGCGTCCGCGTTCGTTTCCTGGGCCACGCTGATAAATTCCTCCGGAGTTACCTGTATACCCAGCGCGACAACGTTGAATCCGGCATCCTTCAGCGCGCGGGAAACAACTTTGGTGCCGATGACATGCGCGTCCATCCCCACTGTCCCGGTTATTATCGTCGGTGCTTTCTTCATCACTGCTCCTTCTGAGATTATTGTCCCGTTTCCACCGGGAAGATTACTGGTCGTAAGGGGGTAAGCCCACGATTTTCCCTTTGCTGAGACTCCATAAATCCTTGACGGCCATGTGGTAGTCCGCCTTTTTCCCCTCCAGCTTCTCCCTCTCCGCTATTTTCTCGCGGTGGAATTCCTTAATATCGTCCGGTATGGGAAGATTGCCGAATTCCAGGTAGCGGCAGGCCCCCCGGGCATCTCTTACTCCCAGCACCTGGTCCTTGACGGTGATATTAGGACTCCACGGCGAATCGAGGACGCCTGATTCGACTGCTCTCACCGTACCTTCGACGATATCCCCGTCGCCCAGGTCCAGTATTCTATCGAGTATTGCTCTCACCTCGGTCTCGGTTACTCTCTCTTCAATGTCTATGTCCTTAACTTCTATCTCTATCCTCTGCTCCCGCACCACGTCGAAAATCCACTTGGCGGCACGGTAACTCACGGTATGGGTATCTTTGCTGGGAATTCCGGCCCCCTCGTCGATGCTCCTGAGGTCAACAGCATTACTCTTCGACAGCGCGGCTACCATACAAACATAGGTGAGATAAGCAAAAGCGCCCCCCAGGTCCATGGCTACCGGGAACAGGGGTATCTGGGAAGGACACGCACCGGTTATTATGCAGTCTTCATACCCGAACTTATCCAGGTACTCCCTCAGCAATCTGGAGGTTAGCCGTGTGTTTGCCAGGTCTTGCGTAATATTACCCATGCAGTAACACAGTGGGTAGAGGGCTTTCTGGCCCTGCTCCGCTGCCGTAACCGCCTCGATAATTTCGCAAACGATACAGACACTCAACGGGAAAGGAGCGCTGGGCAGCCATCCGTGGAGGTCGCAGCAGAGTATCACCCCCCTGTCGGCATACCAGCCGAGAATACCCTTGCTGTTCTGGTATCTCTCGGCAAGTTCCCGGATGGTCATGTTTTTAGCATAGCTGCCGAAACCTAAAAACCCCATGCTTTCCTCGAAAGTTGTCATGCCGGAGGCGATAGCAATTTCACCGCCTGCTCCCCGGGGACTGAAAGCCGCGTCGACACTTTCCACGAGTTTACGGGTTTTCTTAACGCCCTGGTTGATGATGGGATACCCGTTTAGCAGCGGCTTGCCGGTTCTTTCGCACTCCTTGAGGATTTCCTCGACCTTCTCGTACTGACCGAGACGTGTGTAACTATCGGTGGTTACCGGGACGAGGACAACGCCGGATTCTCTCAAACCTTGGCAGAGCTCTATCATGTTTTCCAATATCGGCGTTCCCGCCCGGGGGAAGACGCTCATCCTGCCTTCTTCCTGCAGCTTCATCATCACCTTCCACCAGATTTTACTGTCGGGCAGGCTTTTCTGGTAGGCCACCGCTTCGTCGAAATCGACCTCTTTGCCGGTCGGCCATTTGTCCAGCTCTTCCCGCCTCATTTTCATCAGTATTTCGTCGTCGACACGCTTGTTACTGACCCTGAGTTTCTTCATCGTTTCCTCCGCTAATGAATGTCTTCTCTTATAATCCGGCTCTTTGCAGATATTTACTTTATCAGTCGTCTATTTTGTTATGGCTACCATTCTTTTCAAATTGGTCTGGTTCATCAATGACCAGTCGGAATTCCTTTCGTAGCTCAGGATTTCTTCAGCATAGCAGTACCGGGGTGACGCATTAGCAATCATCACGCACGCCGTCGCCGAGCCGGCCAGGCAAAGCACCCTCTCGCCCTCGGGTATGAGGCCGTGTTTTACCGCCAGCGCCAAGCATCCCACGCAGACACGGAATCCCTGGCTGATTATCAGTAATAGTGATGTATCCCACCCTACATCTAAGCTTAGGGGGTCGATATGGGCCGGCATCCAGGGAAGCAGCTGTTCTCTCATGTATTTTTGTTCCGGTGAAGGAGACATTGGTTCACCGAGTCTCAGGTCGTCATTGAGATAGCAGACCTTTATCCCTTTACCCTCCAGTTCTTCCCGGGTCTCATCGTCGATAGATACGTTCCTCCCCCCGATTGTCCCTCCCTTGGGATTGGTCACCGCCGTAATATCCAGCTTAATCTTGAGGTCCTGGGTCGCTTCCAGGAACTTCCGCAGCGTATACCCGCTGGACCAGGCTATCATCACGTGGTGTAAATTCAGGCTTTCTATTTTACCGGTGATGAATTCCAGCATCTTGTTGGTGTTGGAACGACCCGCTGGCTTTTTAAAATACAGGATTTCTTTGATTTCCGTATTTCTTCCCGGTTTAGCGTCCATCTTACTCACCCCTTCGTGCTTTCAGCACTATCCAAGTATCTTAATGATTTCGGTGGCATCATCCAGCTTCTCCAGCTGGCTGATCATTTCGATAACTTTATCTACCTTATCAGCGTGCAGCGGCTTGATAGAGCACGCGGCGCATTCGCGGAATTTCCTGGTGCAGTCCTCAAAAGTCATCGGTCTTTCCACGCTGCCCAGGCAGTGCTCCACTTCCTCCTTGTACTCCGTTCCGTCATTCATGGTGATAATTACCCCACCCGGCCCCACGCCGTGGCGGTTCATGGCGGTGTCCAGCCTGGCGGTTATCTTCTTCGTAACGTTCAGGATATCCTGCCTTTTTAACGCTTCCTCGGTAAAATCATCCACGGTGACTTTCCCTTTGACCAGGGCCGTAGCCACCACCCAGGGTACGCTGAACTGGGCGTCGGTAATCGTCCTTGGTGCCAGCTTGATTTCCGGTGGTTGGGATAATCCGTACACCGGGTCTCCGCCGTAGACGGTGATATTCCGTATCTGTTCTGCTTTAATATCGTATTTGGACATTAAAGCCAGTGCGGCGTCGATGCAGGCATGGGTCAGTCCGCAGCAGGGATACGGCTTATCCCCTATGTTCACCCCCTCGAACCTTTTCCCCAGGTCGGCGGTTAATATTTTGACGTCGTAGTCCCCTCCCATATAAGTATTGAACAGCCCCGTCCTGCCTTCGAGGGGGTCTCGCTCGCCCGTAATCCCCCGCTCCGCCATCAGTGCAGACGTTATCCCGGCTTTAGCCGCCAGTCCCGGTCCCATCCTTTTCGCCAGCGCACCGTCACCAACACCGGAACCGGCACCCCCGCATTGATGGTAGGCAAGACCCAGGGCGTTGGTCATTCTTTCTTCATCCAGTCCGAATATTTTCCCGGACATGGCAGCGGCACCGAGGAAGCCGAAAAGAGTAGTCGGGTGCCAGCCGGCGCTGAGGGCACTGCCGCCCGGTTTACTCGCCAGCCCCAGCCGGGCCAGGAAATCACCTCCCAGGGCAAGCGAGGTGATTAGTTCTTTGCCGCTTACCTTTCCCATCCGCTCCGCTGCCGCGAAACAGGTTGACACCGCCACGCACCCGATGTGGACCAGGGCTACCTGGTGACCGTCATCATAGTCGAGGGCGTGTATCATCGTGCCGTTAACCTGGGCCGCATTCGGAGCCGGACATTTTACTCCGTAGGCAATGACCGTGCTTTGCTCACTGCCGCCCCATTCCCTGACCATATCAACCAGCTCTCTGACGCCCGCTTTCGACGAGCCGCCCAGGGCTGTCGCCAGGCTGTCCAGCACTTCACGCTTGGCCGACTCCACGGCATCACCGGGGATATCTTCATACCGGAGACGGATAAAATGCTTGATAAAGTCGGTTATGGCAGCCATATCTTTAATCCTCCTGTCTCATCGGATAGTCGAAATATCCTATTTTTTAAGTCACGCCTCCGCCCAGGACAATTACTTCACCGGTCATATACCGGGACTGGTCGGAGACCAGGAAATAGGCCAGGTCGGCTATCTCTTCAGCCGTGCCCAGTCGGCCCCACGGTATCATTTTGGCTAATGCCCCCTGGTCTTTCTGTCTGGCTTCTTCCCAGGTAATCCCCTGGTCCCCCGCCATCCTGGCAAAGGACTCATCTCTGAGGTTGGTTACGAACATGCTGGGATTAATACCGTTGACGTTGATGTGGTACTTTGCCATCTCCAGGGCAAGGCTTTTCGTCATACCTATCGCGCCCCATTTAGCCGCGGCATAGGCAGCGCTTCCCGGTACTCCCTTAAGTCCGGCGGAAGAGCATATCACCACAATCTTGCCGCCTTCATTTCTGGCTACCATCGCTTTGCCGACGGCTTTGCAGATAAGGAAGGCGCCCACCAGGTCTATATCGATAATATCCCGGATATCTTTATCGGTAAGGTCGACGATGGGAACGCCTACCGGGCCCCGGATAGCAGCTGCATGTATTAGTATGTCTATCTTCCCGAATTTCTCCAGAGTCTTTGCCACGATGGCATCAATCTCTTGGCTGGTGTTTATATCCACCGTCACTGCCAGGGCTTTCCTGCCGATAGCTTCAATTTCACCAACTATTTCATCCAGACCGCCCCAGCCCTCGTCTCCGGGAAACATGCTTTTAGGAGCGGCAAACTTATCCGTGACAACGACATCGGCTCCCTCCTTGGCAAGTCGCAGGGCGATGGCATGTCCCATGCCCCTCTTGCTGGCGGCTCCGGTAACCATGGCAACCTTACCTTTCAGGCTACTCATACTATGTTCAACCTCCTTAAAAAGCATTATATCTGCACAATATAGTCGAGGTTTTTACCCCTTTACCAACCGGACGATATCTTTGCAGAGATTATAGAAAAGCATCTGGTCTAAAGAGTACAATAATATCCTCGTTCCCCTGGCTATCGTTTCCCTGGCGCCCTCAGGGGAAAACGCCATATCCATTATCGGCACCCCCGTTTTCTTCGAGAGTGCTGCTACTTTATCGGCGGCCTCTTTAATATAGGGATGTTGTCTATCTGCCTTCTGCCCCTTCTTTCTCAGCGAAAATCGCAGGTCTCCCATTCCCGTGCCGATGGCATCGACATCCGGTTTCAGCAGCGCGAAAATCTCCTCGGCATTCTCGAATCCGTTCCTGTCTTCGAGTAAAGGAATAATCATGGTGTTCTGGTTGGAATACTCAATATATTCCTCGTATCCTTCATCCGAGTAATTCGCGGCGCGTACCAGGGGACATACCCCGCATTTACCCTCGGGACCGTAGCGGACTGAATCGATTATTCTCTGTACATCTTCAGGTGTTTTTACGCGGGGAACGACCACACCCTGGGCTCCGGCTTCCTGAGCGTGTCGGATAAGACCGGGTTCGTTCTCGGTTACCCTTACCAGAGTAGTAATGCCGGCGGCATCGGCCGCACGGATGCAGTGCTCCATCGTTTCACGGTTTATTCTGGTGTGTTCCATATCCAGCATGTAAAAATCGAACCCTGTATACCCGAGAATCTCTATTATACTTGGATTGCCCGTGTTCACCTCCATGCCCAGCGGAATTTCACCCTTTTTCATCGCTTCAAGGATACGGTTCGGCTTCGGTCTGAAACTCATTCCCCACCCCCTTCATCTGTTTTCGCCAGATCCGGTATAAGATGTTCCAGGCCCAGCTTCGTTAATGTCTCCGGTAAAGGTTTGCCTGTTTCCGGGTCCCACCCCATTTTCTCGTAATAATTACTTCGCAGGGCTTCCCATTGGGGCATGATAGACTTGCCCTCGGCCGGGCCGTCGACGGGCGTGGAGCCGTAGCGTACGGAAGGCGCTTCGACATCTTTGGTCAGCCCGTGCCGGAAATTGAATACCCTCAGCTGGTTGACGATGCGCTTGCCAACATCCATCGCCTCCTGGATATCAAAATCCCAGTCTGTAATCGCGCTCAAGGTATCAGTTATCATTTTCAGGTCCTGACCGCAGAAGAAGCACAGTACTAGGGAATCCTCGAACAGGCGCCGGCCGCACACCATAGCGTTAAATGTCGATACCTCTATAGCGTCAAACATGTCTTTCGGCGGTAATATCCCCAGTTCTTTAACTGCGGGGATGCCTGGGCCGACCTCAATAGTTCCGGTATTCGAAAGGCAGGTATCGATCATCTCCGACCAGCGCGCCCGGTGGTCGTGTCCCCGCGGCGTGGCGCCTTTCAACGTATACACCGCACAGTCTAAAGCCTCCCCGCCGTATTTCTCGGCTGTCCGTTTCACCCCTTCCGCCCACAGGTTGCCGTTGCCCTCGCGATAGGCAGTCTTTTTCAGTATGGCCCGTGTCGCCTCGGCATCCCCCCATTTGATATCTATGCCGTCAAGGTCATCTTTATTAAGTAATCCTTTTTGAGAGCACTCCATGAGCCAGCCGATGAGCCAGCCGCTCTCGTTGATGTCCATACCCAGGCGGTCGACATCGTTGCCCAGCACCACCGTCGCCCCGGGGTCGGTCTGCCCGATGACCGAGCTCATGGCAGCGACGCCTTCGTATTCGGGTTCCTCACCGACGAAGCCTTTATAAGGCCCTTCGGTGACCTCGGTCATGCGGCAGTGACTGATGCGGCAGGCCCAGCAGGTGGTGGGAGTCACCTTGAAATGGGTACGGAGATATTCGCCACTGAATTTCTCGAAATCGGGGAAAATGCTGGTGGTGTAATTTTTCACCGGCAGCTGGCCGATGCGGTGAAGCATGGGGAGGGCGCCGGCCGTTCCGAGTGAGGACAGGGTGGGCATGGCTTTCTGGGCATCCTCGATAAGGGCTTTGGCTGACCGCGTCAGCTCGTCTGGCCTGGCGACAGGGATTTTTTTACTTCCCCGCTCGGCTACGATTGCTTTAAGTTTCTTTGACCCCATCACCGCTCCCAGCCCGTTATGAGCCGCCACGTGGCCGTGGTCGCCGACTATTGACGCAAACCGTACCAGGTTCTCGCCCGCCGGCCCGATAGTAAAGACACTGCATTGCTTGTTTATGTCTTTCTTGATGGCGTCTTCGGTCTCCCAGGTATCTTTACCCTGGAGATGTCCGGCGTCCCTTAACTCGGCGGTGCCGTCGTGCATATGGAGATACAGCCACCTTTTTGCTTTCCCCTGGACGACTATCCCGTCGAATCCGGAGAACTTTAAGAAAGCCCCGAAATATCCGTTGGCCTGGGACGTACCGGCCATGTTGGTCATCGGGCCCTTGCTGATTATCGAGAAGATGCCGGAGCCGCTGACTCTGGTGCCGCTGAAAGGCCCCGCCATGAATATTATCCGGTTTTCCGCGTCGGACCATTCCACACCGGGGGGTACTTCTTCGTAGAGGTATTTCACTCCTATCCCCGTCCCCCCGATATATCTCTGGAGTGTTTCGCTGTCCGGTGATTCCTCGCTTATCTGCTCGCGGCTCAGGTCAACGCGGAGGATTTTCCCCATGTATCCGCCGATAGTTTTTCCTGCCATTTTCTCACCCTCTTTGTATAGACTGTAAGCCTGTTGGCTTTATATTATCAATGTCCCGGTCCGGGCATCTGGTCCGGTGGCCAGAGTTCCTCCGCCACGTCGTCCAATCCCAGTTCCAGCAGCTTCTTCTGACTGGGTTTCGCGCTCTTCCGGCCCCAGTCCAATCCTCCCAGCCCCCAGTATACCTGCGCCTCGATATCCGCCGAAGAACCGGCCAGCGGTCCCTCTTTCTGGGGGGGCCTGCCGATGATTCTGCCGTGGACTTTATACTCGATGGGATTGATGCCTTCACGCAGGTTAAAAACGTGCCGCATGTTGTAAATCCTCTCGCCTGCCTTCAGCATCTCGTCCTCGGAGCGGTCCCACCCGGTTACGGCGCTCATGAATTCGGTGATGTATTTCAGGGTACTCCCGCCTACGAGGTCGCTGAACATGCACCAACCGGTGGAGTTTACCAGTTGGAAAGTGAAGGCGCCGGGTCCGAAATTCATCTGGGTATGCCGGCCCGGAGTCGGGTCCATCTGGTAGCGTGCCGCCGATGTCGCGTCCGGGAATGAAGGAAACTTGGGGTCGTGCATACCGAGTTCCTGGCCTCCGATATGTACGGCATAATCCTCGGCACCCTTGCCGATTTTCTCGGCGGCTATTTTCACGCCGTCGGCCAGCACGTCGCCGAAACCCTCTCGCTTGACCATCTTTTCCGTCATCGCTACGATTCCCCGGTGGTTGCCCCAGGTAAGCTCAATGCCGTCGGTATCGGCTTTATTAATAATGCCGTTTTCGTAGCACTCGATGGCGAATGCCATAGCGGTGCCGCCCGATATCGTATCCAGCCCGTAGGAGTTACAGAGATGGTTAATCATATTCAGCGATTCGGTATTATTGTTACAGCACATCGTCCCGAAGGATGCCTGCGTCTCGTATTCTATGCGGCGGGTGCCGGCCGGATATTTGTATTCGCCCTCTCCCGCCTTTAATCTCCCTTCACAGCCTATCGGGCAGTGCCAGCAGCCCGTCCTGTGTTCTATGTTGGCTATAGCCGCATCGCCGCTGAGGCCGGAGCTGTCGGGGAAGTCGATAACACCCACCCCGCCCCAGTTCTTCACCGGGGTATCGCCGCTGTGGGCGAAGCCCTCAGCGACGCTGGAGGTGCCGTACTTGTGAAAACCCGCCATGGTCTCCATTCCCTCCCATGTCCTCATCACGGCGATGTGGTCTTTGCGCAGCTGGTCTACCTTCCCGGCATCGAATACCGGCACCTCCGGCTTGCCATGGGCGGCTATCGCCTTGAGCTTTTTGGAGCCCATCACCGCCCCCAGGCCCGAGCGCCCCGCCACGGCCCCCCTCCTCGTGACCACGCAGGAGATGAGGGCGAGTTTCTCTCCGGAAGGACCGATGCAGGAGCTTTCCACTCCTTCACCCAGCTCGTCTCTAAGTGTATCTTCGGTTACGAAGCAGTCTTTACCCCACAAATGACCGGCGTCCCTCAACTCGGCTTTGCCGTTATCGAGGAATAGATAGACCGGTTTTTCCGCTATTCCTGTAAAGAACACGGCGTCATAACCGGAGAATTTAAGGCTAGGCCCGAAGTGCCCCCCCGAATTGGAATCGCCCCACCCCCCGGTCAATGGTGATTTTCCCACGATTCCGTACCTGCCAGCGAAAGTAGCGCCGGTGCCGGTGAGGGGGCCAGTTAAGAAGCCGAGGGTATTTTCCGGGCCCAGCGGGTCTACTCCGCCCTTCTGATTACTGTAAAGTATCCTGGCGCCGATGCCGTATCCACCGACGAAATCTTTATAGAGGCTTTCTCCGGGTTTTTCCTCTCTCATTTCTCCCGTGGAAAGATTCACGTATAGGATTTTCTCCATGTAACCTCTGGCCATATTCCACTCCTTACTAAAACATTGTAGTTGCTTAAAACCGTTATTATCAAACGAATACTATATATAATTGTAAAAACCGCTAATCGGGTGTCAGAGGCAGTCCTCCTCCGGCGCATATCGATTCGCCGGTAACGTAAGATGACATGTCGGATGCCAGGAAAAGCGCTACTCCGGCAATTTCCTCGGGCCTACCCATTCGGTGCATCGGCACCCGGTTGTCCAGCATGGAGAAGAAGGCTTTTCCTTCTTCTTCCGACATTCCGTCCAGCATTTTATTAAAAAACTCCGAGAGCACCGGTCCCGGTAGGATGGCATTGACGGTGATATTCTGTTGACGCAGTTCAAAAGCGAGGTTGGTAGTCAGACCCAGGACGCCCCCTTTAGCCGAATGGTAATGAACGATGGGTGCGGGAGGATGGATGGCGCCCATGGAAGAAACATTGACGATTTTGCCGTACTTGTTTTTCTTCATGTGGGGCACGACCGCCCGGCAGCACAGGAACTGACCTGTCAAATTGATACCGACAATCCTGTTCCAGTCCTCATCGGTGGTACTCTCGATGGCTCCGCCGGTGGCCTCGGAAATCCCACCCGCGTTATTGACCAGGATATCGATTTTGCCGAATTCTTTAACGGTCCGGTCTACCATATCGTTTACCTGGGCGCTGTCTGCCACGTCGGCGGCAATCGCCAGCGAACGTCGCCCCAGCGCTCTTACCTCTTCCGCCACTTTCTCAGCGCCTTCAATATGCATGGCGTTGACGACGATATCACAGCCTTCCTCGGCGAATTTAAGGGAGATAGCTCTCCCGATTCCCTTGGCTCCTCCGGTGATAATCGCTACGCGGTCTTTCAATAACACCTTTTCACCTCCTGATAACGCTGTTTTTGGTTTAATTCATTCTCCATCGATTTTGCTTATCTTAAAAAGAAATATTACTTACCGATATAATTTAGAGCGTTTTTACCGGCAATCCGCCCGGAGTTGGTCGCGAAGCTGGATGACAGGCCTGAGGAATTGCCGATACTGTAGCTGTCGCCGTACATGCCCCCGGCGTCATATCCCCCGGCATAAAGCCCGGGAATTACGTTGCCTTTCTTGTCTATCACTTCCGTCCGGTGGTTTATCTTGATGCCTCCCAGCGTTCCGAGGAAAATGGTACGCGCCTTAATGGCGTAGAATTTAGGCCCCTTAATCGGCCGCAGGTATTTCGGGTCTTTAGCGAACAGGTCGTCATGACCTTTTTCGCAGTATCCGTTATACTCATCGACCGTGGACTGCAGTACGGTCGGGTCTACCCCGATTTTCTCCGCCAGTTCCTTGATGGAATCCGCCTCGAAAATCTCCGTACTGCCGCTTTTCACCGCGGCATCCAGCTCTCGGTCCAGTTCGGTAGTCCGCGAGCCCGGCGGGAATTCCATTATCATTGCCTTCACGGTTCCGTGTTCTATCAGGGCTTGTTTTATGGTGCTATCGAATATGCTGAAAGTGTAGTCTCCAGTTTGCCGGGCATTGGCGTTGCCCACGTAAGCATCATCGAAGCTGACGCTCTCGTCGCAATACCTTTCCCCCTGAGCGTTGACCCAGAGGTCGGGTTGGACGGCAACATTCTCGAGATGCGACCCCATGGCGAATTCCGGGCCTACCGGACCCGTGCGTACGAGTTCGAGGACTTCGATGCCTTCTTCGGTGGCGCCGACCTCGAAAGCCATACGGATGCCGTCCCCCATCTTATCGACATTGCCGATGGGAAATAGATTTACGTCCAGTTCAAACCCCGAATATTTCTTAATCCACTCTTTATTATTGGCGTATCCGCCGCTGGCGATAATTACCGCTTTGGCGGCAACCTGTACATCCTCTTCGTCTTCCTCCGCAATCACTCCGGCAATGCGGTCGCCTGACTTGAGTATCTGTTTCACGGGCGTTGCCGGTACTATCGTTGCCCCCAGTTCCCTCGCCCGTGTAGCCAGGGCTTTGATGATGGCTTCACCCTGTCCCTTGACGAGGTGGTATGTCCGCGGCGCATCGGGGATATTGATGGTGGCCTCGGTGAATTCGACTCCCGCCTCCTGAAGCCAGCTTATCGTCGCGGCGGATTCGTTGACTACCGCCCGTACCAGACGCGGATTGGCCCGCCAGTGACTGTAGGCCATGATGTTTTTGAATGCTTCGTCCCGACTGTAGGTGATATACCTCCGCCGTTGCATTTCGCTTTCCACGGCAAACATCCCGTGAAAGAAGTTTGATGTCCCTCCGATAGAACGCTCTTTCTCAAAGACGATGACCCTGGCGCCGCCCTCTGCCAGGGTTAGCGCCGCCGCCAGGCCCGAAACGCCCGAACCTATTACGACAACATCGGTTTCCGCAGGTATGTGACTCATCACTGCTTCTCCTTTCGCCATTGGTAGCCTGATATTTTCTATATTAAGATACCATATTAGTAATTACCCCAGAATTTTACGGGGGTGATTTTAAGTCTGAGGTCACATTGCAGACAGCGTTCTGATTCATAAGTTATGGACTCTTCACCCGTATCTCTAATAACCTTAATAAAACTGCCCACTCGCTCTTCCACCGGAATACGCGATTCTTCAAGTCTGTGCATTGAAGCAAATCCCTCGATGCATCCCAGGACCTGGTCAGGTTCAGCTTCAGCTGCCAGCTTTTCGTCGATGATTCCGTTGCCTCCCAGGTATCTGTCGATAGCAATAGCGGCTTTCCTCCCGGAAGCAATGGCTTTGATGACCGAGGAAGTCCCGTTGACGGCATCGCCGGTGGCAAAAACCCCCTCTCGGCTATCGCATTGTGAAAAGGAGTCCACCGGAATCAGACAATTGTATTCGGTCTCTATCTCGAATCCCGGTAGGATTACCGGGCGCTGGCCGATGGCGAATATCACCGTGTCAGCTTCGATGATATGCTCGGAATTTCCAACGGTCTCTATTTCCGGATTGTTGTCCTCATCAAAGCTGAGCGACTGTACGTCGAGAAATTCAACGCCGGTGATAATACCGTTTTCACACGCAATCCGGGTAGAGCTCCTGGCGGGATAAATTACTATCCCCTCCTCCTCGCTCTGGCTGATTTCATCGTCGGTAGCCGGCATTGTTTCCCGGCTTTCGAGGCAGGCAAGCTGTACCTGCCCGGCACCGAGTCGTAGCGCCGAGCGGGCGCAGTCGAAGGCAACGTTCCCGCCTCCCAGGACCATCACCTTATCTCCTATATCTGCCTTATGCCCCATGTTGATAGCTCTCAAGAAATCAGTGCATATCAGTGCCCTTTCATTATCGGCACCGGGAATAGCCAGTTTTTGCCCCTGGTGGGTACCGACGGCGACGAGAACGGCGTCAAAGTCCTCTTTCAAAAGATTATCGATTGAGTCGACGGGTGTATCGGTTTTTAACTCGACGCCGCTGTTTACTATATCCGCTATTTCCCGGTCGAGAACATCTTTGGGGAGGCGGTACTCGGGGATACCGTAGCGCATCATGCCCCCGGCAGCCGGCAAAGCCTCGAACACCGTGACCGCGTGCCCCTGCCTGACCAGATAATATGCTGCCGTCAGCCCGGACGGCCCCGACCCGATTATGGCTATTTTCTTACTGGTGGCTGGCTTCCTGCTTATGTTTTTCTTCCATAACTCGCCATCATCATGCTCCGCGGCGAAGCGCTTCAGCTCTCTGATGGAAACAGACTCGTTTAGCTCGCCTCTCCGGCAGACATCCTCGCAGATACGGTCGCACACGTAACCGAGTACGGTAGGAAAAGGCACCTTTTCCCTGATAACTGTGGCGGCGGTGGCAAAGTCTCCTTTCCTGATGTGACGGATGTATCTCGGAACGTCTATCTCGGCGGGGCAGGTATACCGGCAGGGAATCAGGGCGGCTTTCCGTTTTTTCCCTTCGATAAGCTCCGGGTTGTCCTGGATGGCGCCCGTTGGGCAGACTTCGGCACAGGCGCCGCAGAAGCGGCACCCGGCATCGGTGAGTGGCAGGTCCGCTGCCGTACCGGTTATTGTTTCTTTATGAAGCTTCTTATAAAAGAGGATGCCGACGCCCCGTAGCTCATGGCACGCCCTGACGCAGCGTCCGCAGGCCACGCATTTATTGGGGTCGTGGACAAAAAGCGGATTAGCGGAATTTATCGGCAGTAGTTTCGAGCGCCTTCTTACATGCAGGTCCTCGCAGCCGAGATACTGCTTCAGCGATTGCAGTTCGCAGTTGAGGTACTTATCACATTGGCCGCAGTCGGCGGGGTGCCCGGCCAGCATAAGCTCCATGGCCAGGCGCCGCAGGCGTTCCGTGTCTTCGGTTTTCGTGCTGACTATCATGCCGTTTTCCGCGGGCGTCACGCACGATGGAGGATATCCTTCGATACCTTCCACTTCGACGATGCACAATCGGCAGGCCCCGATGGTCGGCAGGTCGGGATGATGGCAGAGATGCGGGATGTAGATTTCCGCATCTAGAGCTGCCTCAAGGATGCTCTTCCCCTTTTGCGTTTCTACTTCTTTACCATCGATAGTCAGCTTTATCGTTTCGGGATTCATCATCATTTATTGGTGGCGCCACACCTTTTCTCTTTAATATGGACATCATAATCGCTGTGAAACAGCTTCATGCTGCTTAACACCGGTGCCGGTGCCGTACGACCCAGACCGCAGATGCTGCCGGTTTTCATTCCTTCGGCCAGTTCGTTTAACAGGTCCAGGTCTTCTTCTTTACCTTTATTATCAGAGATATCGTTCAAAATATCCACCATCTGGTATGTTCCCTCGCGACAGAACACGCATTTGCCGCAGGACTCCGCCTGGAGGTAAGCGGCAGCATCCCTGGCTATTTCCACGGCGCAGCAATCGCTGCTAAAGACTTCGATTGTCCCCGAACCGATGATAGCATCGGTTTCCTCCATGGCTTCGTAGCTGATGGGAGTATCCAGGGAATCGCCAGCGAAATACGACCCCGTGGGACCGCCGAACTGCACGGCTTTGATATTTTTACCTCCCCCAACCACGCCCCCGATATCCTCCACCAGCGTTCGCAGCGTCGTCCCGAACGGGACTTCCACGGTATATGGATGGGCTATCTCACCGCCTAGAGTAATAACCTTGGTGCCCTTGCTTTTTTCCGTGCCGGTACTTGAGACTACTTCCGGGCCATTTTGAAAAATAGCCGATACATTGGACATCGTCTCCGCGTTATTTATCAGCGTTGGCTTGTCATTTAATCCCTTTTCGGCGGGATAAACGGTGCGCAGATAGGGAATCATTTGCTTCCCCTCCAGGGCTCTTATCAGCGCCGTCTCTTCGCCCGATACCAGTGATGACGCTACCTCTTTGACCCCGATATCACACCCGAATTCCGAGTCCAGTATGTTATTTCCCAGCAGGCCGTAATCCCTCATCTGCTTTAATGCCTTGTTAATCCTGTTTATGGCGGTTTTGTACTCCGTATTGATACAGACATAGCCCTGTTTCGCACCCACAGCGTAAGCACCGATTAATAAGCCTTCCAGGACGGCGTAAGGGTCGCCCTCCATTAATAACCTGGCGTTGCGTGCTTTCGGGTCGGCATCCACGGCGTTGCAGATAACGTATTTCTCGCTCCCTTCGGCATCGAGGCAGCTCTGCCACTTTTCCGCCGTGAGATAACCGGCACCGCCCCTGCCCCTCAGCCCGGATTTTCTGAGTTCTTCAATCACCTTTTTCTGCCCCGACTCTATCGCCCGGGAGAGCCCGGAAAAACCTTTACCCCGCAAGATATAATCGTTAATGTTTTCCGGGTCGATAATACCGCAGTTTCTCAGGGCTATCCTGCTTTCCAGTTTGAATAAAGGCAGTTCGGAGATATTCGGGACGCCGTTGATTTTATAACCGGACTCTCTGCTTTCGACTTCGGCTTTCGCCATAATTTGTTTGTAGTTCATTGGTTTTTAACCTTTTTTCGAAGTATTAGTAATACTTCTGGATATACGCCTGGCGCTGGCTATCAATTCTTCGGTTATCGCCTTGGCTCTCGGCTTTATACGGTTCTCCGGTCCCAGGATGCTCAGGGCGACGGGATGTGAGTAACCTTGAACAGCAGTGGAAATACACATCGCCCCGGCAATCCTTTCACCGTAGCTTATCCCGTATCCTTTTCGCTTTATATCTCTTATTTGGGCTGATAACAGGTCTCTGGATACAACCCTTTTCCCCATCAGCTTTTTTAAATCGACCTTGTTCAGGGCTTCTCCTATTTCCTTTTCATCCAGTTGTGACAGGAGTACTTTGGCGGTAGCCCCCACGGCGAATGGCGTCACTTGTCCGGAATCGTCTTCAACGATTTTAAGTTCCTGGTCGCTGGGGATAAAGTGCAGCAGGACGGAACGAAGCTGTACCAGGATATTAAGGCTTATTGTCTCTCCGCTGAAATTGGATAAATGTCCCATTTCCTGAAGGGCATTGACCAGCAGGTAGCGGTGAGCATTACCCTGTTTTGATATCAATTGATTGGCTACCGGGCCCAGGTAGTATCTGTGGTTGATGCCGTCCTGTACCACCCAGTTCAGATTCTGCATCACGTTCAGGAGCCTGTGGACGGTGGAGGTACTGTATTTGCAGTATTTCGCTATCTCGGTATTGGTGTTGATGCCATTGCTGAGACAGATGAGGATGTTGGTGGCGCGGACAAGTGAGGTATTGGTATAGGATTTACCGTCGTTTTCGGCTTTTATATCCCGTATATTGGGAATATTTTGCCAAATATTCATGGTTTATTATATTATAGTCTAGCAATATAATGTCAAGGAAACGCTCATCGTAACCGGGGAATTTATGGAAACGCAAACCTGCTCCAATAGTCTGGAAGACGAAAATACCAGAATCAGGGCTTCCGCCATTATAGAAATGGGCCGAACCGGCAATCGGGATGCCATCGAATCTATCGTCGAGGTATTGGAGAACAAAGATGAAGTTGACTGGCTGCGCGGGTGCGCCGCTATTGCCCTGGGTAGACTGTCCGGCGATGAAGTAATACCCCCGCTAATTGATGCTCTCCAGGACGACAGTGTTATTGTATCCCGGGCTGTTATTTCCGCCCTGGGCGACGCCGGAAACCCGCAGGCGATTCCGCATCTCAAAGCAATCCTGGAAAACAAGGATAAAGAAGAACTGCATGCCGTGACCGTAACGGTCTTGGGAGAAATCGGCGGGCATGAAGTTCTTCCGACCCTGCTCCAGGCTTTGGAAAGCTCGAATGATTTGGTCCGGGTTCGCGCTGCCCTGGCGCTCGGTGAGCTTAGGACTGAAAAAGCGGTACCCTATTTTCTCAGGTTGATTAAAGACGGTAATGAAACCCTGCGCGCGATTGCTGCCTCTTCGCTGGGCTTGATAGGGGATAAACGTGCCGTAGAGCCATTGATAGCCGCTCTAAATGATGCTGCCGGGACCGTGCGGGCTATCGCCGCTTCTTCTTTGGGTTGTCTCGGTGAAGCCACCGCGATTCCACCGCTTGAAAAAGCCCTCGATGATAGCAGCGAAGCCGTGCGTAAACAGGCTGCTGCCGCTTTATCCAAAATCAGGTCGAGAGAAGAAAAATAATAGATAGATAACTGGCTAACTTATATTCAGAGGGGGAGATAAACATGGGTGACCCGAAAGCTGAACTAACTGCTATAGTGGGTGAGAAAAACGTTCTGGATGACGATGCAACTCTGGATGGATATTCCAGCGACCGGAGTTTTGCCCGGGCTGTAAAGCCGCAGTGTGTCGTAAGAGTAGGAAACGTCGACGACGTACATAAGATAATCGGGTGGGCTAACGAAACGGGAACACCGCTGGTGCCGGTAAGCTCCGGACCGCCGCATTTCCACGGTGATACCGTGCCCGGCAGCCCGGAGGCGGTTATCGTTGACCTCAGCGGCATGAAGAAGATTCTAAAAATAGACCGCCGCAACCGGATAGCGTTGGTAGAGGCGGGTGTAACCTATGGGGAACTGCTGCCCGCGCTGGCGGAAAAAGGGATGCGACTCTCCAATCCGCTGCTCCCGCGGGCAAATAAATCCGTAATTACCAGCCTCCTTGAAAGAGAGCCGCGACTGAACTGCCGGTTGCAGTGGTCGTCTCTCGACCCCCTGCGCTGTCTGGAGATAGTCTTTGGCGACGGTAACCGACTCTGGACCGGTGATGCCGGCATGGGCGAATTGGACATGGAAAAGCAGTGGGCTGAGGAGAAATGGCAGTTACAGCCGGCCGGACCCGGTCAGACCGATTTCTACCGGTTTCTTACGGCAGCTCAGGGCAGCATGGGTATCGCCACCTGGGCTTCGGTGCGGTGTGAGGTAATGCCTCAAATCCACAAGCTCTACTTCGTACCCGCTAAAAAGCTCGATGACCTGTTTGATTTTACTTACCGTATCCTCAGGTTCAGGTATGCCGATGAACTTTTTATTATGAATAGCACCAACCTCGCATATGCTATTAATAAAGATGCCGGACAGGTTGAATCATTGCGAGACCGGCTGCCTCCGTGGATAGTGCTGGTCGGCATCGCCGGACGTGAGGAATTACCCGAGGAGAGGGTCGAATTCCAGGAAAAAGATATCTCGGAAATCGCTCAGGAGTTCGGCCTTGAGCTTTTATCGGCGGTACCGGGCGCTATCGGCGAGCAGGTACTGGAAGTTATTTTGAATCCGTCCCGCGAGCCTTACTGGAAATTCGGCTATAAGGGAGATTGCCAGGACATCTTCTTTGTCAGCACCCTGGATAAAGCGCCCGAATTCATGAAGACGATATCTCCTGTAGCCGAAGCCCTGGGCTACCCGACCTCGGATATCGGTGTTTACCTTCAGCCGCGGCACCAGGGAGCAAACTGTCATTGCGAGTTCAGTCTACCCTATGACCCGGACAATACGGAAGAGGTATCCCGGATTCAGGCTCTCTATACTCAGGCCAGTCAGGCTCTGGCCAACGCGGGGGCTTTCTATACCCGTCCCTACGGTATCTGGGCGGATATGTCGTTTAGCAGAGACAAACAGAGCACGGCTTTGTTGAAGAATATTAAAAATATCTTCGACCCAAACGGAATAATGAATCCGGGTAAACTATGTTTTGATTTACAGGTAACTAAGGAGGGATAGGAAATGGCACTGGAAGATTACCGGCCTGATATGGAGAGGTGCAGCCAATGTTCGTACTGCAAATGGATTCCACAGGATAAGATTAAAAGCTGGAGGTTCGCCAAGGGCTGCCCCAGTATCGCCTACAGCAATTTCAATGCTTACTCAGCGAGGGGTCGGTTCGCTGTTGCGCGGTCGCTTTTAATGGGCAGGAGTGATTATACCGACCGCGTGCTGGACGTAATATATAAAGATTTAAGTTGTGGACTGTGCGATGTCTCCGATAAGGTCTGCCGCTATAATCTGGAGCCGCTGGGCAACATCCTGGAATTGAAGGCCAGGGCTGTCACCGACGGGCAGCTTCTGCCCCAGCACATGCCGTTTATCGATAATCTCAAGAAAGAGGACACCATGATGCTGGGGATGGTCAAGGCTGACCGCGGCAACTGGGCTAAGGGACTGGATGTCAAGAATTTGACGGAGGAGAAAGCCGAGGTCGCCTATTTTGCGGGTTGCCGGTTCAGCTTTGATGAAGAGCTCCGCGATATACCCCGGGCGGCGGTAACCCTTCTCAAGAATGCCGGTGTGGATATCGGCATCATGGGCGCCGATGAAAGCTGCTGCGGCGGACGGGCTTACCAGATGGGCTACCGCGGGGAATTCGTTAAATTCGCCGAGAATAATATCGAAGCCTGGAAGACGGCCGGAGTTAAAACCGTGGTCACCTCCTGCTCCGATGGCTACTTTGCCTTCAAGCGTCTCTATCCCGAGCTTGGTTCCACCGTCGAGGTGCTGCATACCGTGGAGTTCATCGACCGTCTTATCAAGCAGGGCAAGCTGAAACTTAGTAAACCCGTCAATATGACGGTTACCTACCATGACCCCTGCCACCTGGGGAGACAGGGAGAGCCGTATATACCCTGGCAGGGCAAGGAAAAGAAAATTCTTAACCAGGTGGTTATCCATGAACCCCGAAAGCCCCGGTACAACGGTGCCTGGGGTATTTACGACCCGCCGCGGGATATTTTAAAGAGCATCCCCGGTCTTAAGCTGGTAGAGATGGAAAGGATACGCGAGTATGCCTGGTGCTGTGGCTCGGGTGGCGGATGCATCGATGCCTACCCCGAATTCTCCGCCTGGACGGCCGGTGAGAGGATTGAGGAAGCCAGGACCACCGGTGCTGAGGCCATCGTATCCGCCTGCCCGTGGTGTGAAAGAAACTTTCTCGACGCGGTAAGCTCAGACGGTGGAAAAATGAAGGTCTTTGATATTATCGAGCTTGTGCAGCAGGCGATTTAGGGAAGGAGAATTATAAATGGCTTTATCGAAAGAAATATATAAGGCGTTTGAGGATGTTGTCGGACCGGATAATATATCCGATGACCCGGCCATGCTGGATTCGTATATAACCCCCCTGTGCCAGAGCCAACATCACATGGGTCCCGTTTATGAAGTATTTACGCCCCGGGGGCTGGCAGTCTTGATGCCGGGCAGCACCGGGGAAGTCCAGGCTATCGTCAAGTTATGCAACAAGCATAAGATAAAATTCAAAGCCTCCAGTACCTTCTGGACTTCCCGCGGCAATATCTCGGACGATTATGCCATCACCCTCGACATGAGGCGTATGGACCATATTCTGGAAATCGACGAAAAAAACCAGTTTGCCGTCATCGAGCCTTTTGTGATCGGTGCCACGCTTCAGGCCGAGGCAATGAAGGTCGGCTTGAATACGACGATAATCGGTGCCGGTTCCAGCTGCTCTCCTCTCGCCAGTGCCTGCGCTAACGGTGGACCCTCGCCCTTTGCTTACTACGGAGGCCTTACCCGCGAGAACCTGCTGGCTTTCGAATGGGTGCTGCCTAATGGTGAAATTTTAAGGTCGGGCTCTTTGGGCTCGGAGTTGGGCTGGTTTTGTGATGACGGACCGGGACCCGGCTTGAAGGGCGTCATGATGGCAGGTCAGGGAAGTATGGGAGCGATGGGTGTATTCACCAAATGCGCTATTAAGCTGTTTCCCTGGCCAGGACCGGCCAGCCTGGCTAACGACGGTATCATCCCTGCCTATAAAGCTACACTACCGCCTAATATCCAAGGGCATACTGTCGCCTGGCCGTCATGGGAGGCTTATGCTGACGGCGTTTATAGAATCTGGGATAGCGGTATCAGCGGCTATTACGCCCACCGGCAATACACCATGTTCGGTCGGGACCTGAAAGGCGCTATGATCAGGATTCTTACCGACCCTACTAAAACGCTCGACGACCTCGAGGAAATGCTGAAAGATCCCGAGGTACAAAGGCAAAACGAAGAGATGAAGCGTGATTTCCAGATTATTCTGGCGGGAATGACGATGAGAGATATCGAATGGCAGGAGAAGGTCCTCGATAAAATCTTGGCCGAGACCGGTGGCTACAAAGCTTCGATGATGGAAGAGCCGGATGTCAAGGACTGGAGTCTACTTTTCCTCCTCAGGCTGGGACATAAAAACCTGAACTTTGTCTATGCCGGGGGCTATGAAGGATGCTTCGGCATCGGCGGCGCTCCGGATCACGCCTGCCCGAAAGTTGAAATTGCAGCTGAGTTCAAGCGGAAATGGGAGCAGGAGCATGACTATTTCGCCCGGGCCGGCGGCGACTGCCTGATGGGGGGTATGGGTGGTATCGGTGGTGGTGGGGCTACAGCCTGGGAGAATTTTACTCATTTTGACTCTCATAGTGCCGAATCGGTAAAAGGTACTTACGATTTCTTTGAAGCTACATCCAAGTATGGCATGGAGCACGGTCTCGGTGCTATGGAGAGGATGTATGCTGGATCGCGACGCGATGATGGCTATGCCCGCTCTCAGGAAGAGCAGGCGGAGAGGTTATCGCAGATGTCCCAGCCCCACGTATATGAGTACCAGTGGAAAATCAGGGAAGTTCTCGACCCAAATCTGCTCGGCGATGCCTATTACATGACGCTGCAGCCCAAGAAGTAATATTCCGGGTTTCAGGAGGCTCGATATGTATGAAATAGCCGGAGTGCACCACGTGGCTATCGGGGTGAAAGACCTGGAGGCTATGGAATCTTTTTATACCGGTTTACTTGGATTTCAGGCCACTCCCCAGGGCTCTCCGGCCGGACCGCAGGAGATAATGTCCGGTATCACCCGCGGTATAACGCCGGTGTTCGCGGCCAGCATGTTATCTCAGGGTACCGACGGGATAATTGTCGAATTCGTGCAGATGGTTACCCCTGTTCCCCGGGCTATCCGCCGGGACTTTCGCTACGGTGATATCGGGGCTAACAAGATGGCTATCGCCGTATCGGATGTGAGTGAGCTATACAGCGAATTAAAGAACAAGGTCTATTTCTGTTTCAGTCCCCGGTCAACCGAGCTTCCCGAATTCGGTGCGTATGACTTTGTTTACTGTAAAGACCCTGAGGGGAATCTCATCGAATTCGCCTCGGGAGAGAACTTTCCGGTCGAGAATAATTCCGACGGCGTGCGCTGGGTGGGGATAAGCGTTACCGACCTGGATAGGTCACTGGCTTTTTACCGGAAATACACCGGTTTTGATACTCTGTTTGTGAAGCCGCACGAGCATTTCTCCGGGTTAGTCGATGAGCTCTCCGGTAGTAAACAGACTGTAGTCCGCTCCTGTATCCTTGCCTCCGGGAAAGGCGGTGGTATGGTGGAGCTTTTCGAGGTTATGGAACCGCGGGGCAGGTCTATCCCGTCTTATACGATATGGGGCGACTTCGGTTACCTGCAGACATGTATGATGTGCCAGAACGTACCTGAAATTGCCGATTATTTCGAAAAAGAGGGTCTTGAATTTCTGCTGGAACTGCAGAGCATGCCCGGTCCTGAAATCTCTTTTACCTATGTCCGTGACCCTGACGGCATTCCGCTGGAATATCTCAGTTTTGGTAAGCTGGAATAAATCTCTACCTGAACGCCGTCTATTTCGCTAAAGCCAACCTGATTTTGTCCCAGTCGAATTCTGTATTGCAATTAGGACATGCCTCTCCGTCCTTTACTACTGAGTGACACTTAGCGCAATAATACAGGTCTCCGACTTTATAAACGCCATGTACTGTTTCGCTTCTTTCTTCTTCTTTTTTATCCGACATTCTTCCCCCGATGTTTATCAGTAAAGTAGATTAAAGTGAATTCTACTCCTGTTCTATCAAATGGTCAAAAGATAACCTGAGGCTCTGGTAGAAGAAAAACCTATTTCCTCTTGTGAGTACGCGGTCTTATCACCAGCGCCGGTACTCTGGCATCGCGGACGACCTTATCGGCGACACTCCCGAGAATAGCCCTCTTCAGTCCGCTCTTGCCGTGGGTCGTCATTACCACGAGGTCGATATGCTCTTTCTTACAGTATTTCATGATGGAGTCAAAAGGGTCCCCGGTTACGACATGGTAAGCAGTTTTGATACCCCGCGAAGTCACTTCATGGAGTTTCTTGCTCATATATCGCCGGGCATGCCTGGTATTTATTTGTTCCTGTCTCGTGGCTTCCTCTACCGCCATTTGAGCGGAAGCCGAAGTTTCCATACCGATGGATGAGGACATGACGGACACCGGTGTTACCGGTTCTACCACGCGCAGCAGGACCAGTCGTGCCTTGTACTGGTGAGCGATATCGATGGCGTATCGCAGAGCATGAGAACTAAATCGGGACCCGTCTAGTGGGACCAGAATATTTTGAAACATCATAGTTCAACCCTCACTCTAATATTAGCGTAAATTCCGGCAAGTTCCAAATCAATGGATAAGGTCCCTTGCTTTCAGCCCCGCCGCAATATCCTCAAGTCCGAGTTCTCTAAATTTCTTCTCCGTCGGCATGCCGCTGGGTACGTCCCACCCCCGCAGCTCGTAATACTCGTCCTTGAGCTTGTTGAAGTCTTCTCTTTTTACTCTGTTGCCCCTACGGGACACGATTTCACCATTCCTGTCGGGCACGATGCAGTCGGGATTGAAAAATACCACTTCTAAAGGCTCGTCATGCAGGTGGTCCAGCAATGTGTCCCCGTTTCGGCCGTCCCACCCCTGCCGGAGCAGTACCGCTCGTTGCAGGTTGAAAATTCTTTCTCCGATTTTGTTCAGGCCCGCTTCGTCGATATCCTCCCCGGTGATGGCGGACAGCACCCGGCTCTCCATGGCGGGGTCGCCGGTGTGGTTATCGGCAAACCTTACCCAGATAATCGGCCAGAGAAAGTCGCAGAGCAGCAGGCTTTCCTTGGCGTACGTCCTGTCCTGGATTTTCTTGGCGGCTAATGCTTTACCCTCGTAGGTGGTATAGTCTACCGCTACCGCCCCGCCCCAGAAGCCTTTAGCTACATTCTGCAGGTCGTTAAAAGTTAAAAACGCATCATCCTCTTTATTTGTCCAGTTACGCCAGAGCCACAGAGAGTGGGCGGTCTCGTGCAGTTGATTTATCGGTCGACGCGGTTCCGTCGCGTAGAGAAGACCGTTGGTCAGTATCAGCCTGGGATCGTAGTCTCTCGTCTCGTTGGCTTTGGAAATGATAGCGTCGCTTAACAGTTCCCGGGCTTTTCCTCCTATCTTTTCGGCGGCTTTCATCGCCCCCTGTGCCAGCAAGTCCCCGAAGCCTTCCCTGAGAGCTATTTTCCTCGTTAAAGCTTCTATAAACTCGGCGCTGCCGATTTTCCCCAACGGCAGCCCGGTTTCTTCTTCGCTCAGGACGCCCTCCCGGTAGCAGTCGCCCAGCCAGCTTATCAGCGGCTGCATGATGGTGGTGTCCAGTCCGTAGTGGTCGCAGAGCCTTGACGCCAGCAGTGCGACTTCGGTAGCATCACCGGGGTACCTCATCGCCGCCATGGCGTATACGTGCGTTGCCTGGCAAAAATACTTGTAACGACGGTTTTCGTGTTGGTACGACTTTCTGAAACAGCCGCTGACGCAGCCGTAGCAGGAGCGTGGTCGCGTCCTGCCTGGAATACTGTCCAGCCAGTTTTTCCAGGTCTCTTTTCTCATCTTGACGATTTGGTCGGCAAGTTCGTTGAGCCTTTCCGGGTTGGCGGCTTCCGGTCGTTTATTTCCGGCCACGGCGACGGCTTTAAGGTTTTTCGAGCCCATTACGCTGCCGAGTCCGCCGGCACCGGAGGCGCCGTCATCGGTCAGCATCGTGGCGAAAGATACCAGGTTCTCAGCGGCAGGCCCTATTGTCAATACGCTGTACTCTTTTCCCAGCTCCGCTTTCAGGTGGTCGCCTGATTCTATGGCTGACTTTCCCCAGAGTACAGAGGCGTCTCTAATTTCGACGGTATCATTGTTGATGATGATATAGACTGGCTTCTCGGCTTTCCCCCGCACCACCAGCCCGTCGTACCCGGCATATTTAAGCCAGGTGCCCCACTTTTCACCCAGGTTGGCGTAGGAGAAGGCTGGGGGGTCCATCACCGACGATTTTCCGCAGACCTGCCATCGGCTGCCTCCCGCCACTCTGGTAAATCCGGTTATCGGTCCGGTGGCGTATACCAGGCAGTTATCGGCGTCGAAGGCTCCCGTTTCGGGGGGCACCATGTCCCAGTATATCTTGGCGGCAATGCCCCTACCCCCCAGGAACCTGTCGGCGTAAGCGGCGGTGGGCAGCCAGGTAATATTTCCTGTGGATAAATCGATATTTAGAATTTCACCGGCATATCCGTACTCAGGCACGTCTGACCTCCAGATACTCTTGTTTTGTTAACAGTCTATAAAATACCCGGTTAGTCCGACCTCTTGCCCGTCAGCGATACCGCCATGCACACGTAGGGCTTATGTATTTCCTTGGTTACTATCGGGCAGTGGTGCAGACCTTTCGGGGCTACCAGCACCGTGGGCTTGTTGAAATGGTGCTTCTCCTCTTTCCCCAGCTCTCCGATGGATATCTCCACCTCGGCGCCGAGGTCGTCCAGGGCATAAGGGTCGGAGCCGATGAAAAACACGGCTTCATCGTAGTTGTGTACGTGCGGCTTGGTCGATAGACCGGTAATGCCCGTCTTGTAACCGCAGGCGTAGATTACGTTCAGGTCGAAACCTCCGAGGATGTCTCCCCCGGTGGCGAATAATGCCCCCTCTCCCGCCTTGTGGAAGGGTATGGTAACCAGATATTGTCCGTATTTGGTATCTGCCATTTTATCTCCTTCCCAATCTAATCGCTTTTATTGTTCTATCTTTTTCTTTAAATCTTCCTTGAATTTGTTTACCCGTTTCCGGTGTTCTACACCGCCCGGTCCCGGCATGAGCTCCGGACTGTAATGCATATCCTTGATGTTATCCAGCATGGTGGGGATAAGCTGGAACGGCACCGATATGATGAAAAGGCCCGGTGGGAAAATGTTCATCGCCTGAACACCCAGTCCCAGGCCGGTGACGAAGTAGTTAAGCTCGCCGCTGACGACCGGGTAGACGTAAATCCAGGAGCAGGCTACCACCGGTGTCACCTGACTGACGAAAGGTCTTCCCGTGGAGTAGTTGATAGACCGTAATAGAGTCTGTGCCTGGGGCAGGGTGGCAGTCATAATTAATACGTCCGGGTCGAAAGTCATCTTGTCCAGCGGAGCGAAGGCTACATACTGCACCGAACCCTTCTGCATTCTGGGGAGATAGTCGTACATGGCGCGGCAGGCACTGTTCCCCTTGAACAGCCCCTCCTCCCCGCCGAAGATACCGCTGACGAGTACTGGTTCCGGGTCTTTCATACCCAGTATCATCTGTTCCACACCCACGCAGACCCAGTCCTCGGGCGCCACGTAAAAGGCGTCGTTATCCTGGGCTTCTTTGAGCATCTCGCACATGTTCAGTTCTTTATCGATGTGTTTGATACCTTCCGGCTTGGTAATCATGAACTTTACGCCGACCGGCTTTCTCTCGAAATTGAATTTATCCAAAGCGGAGTAGTCTCGCTGTTTTGAAGCCATGTTAGCCTCCTTCAAATTATTCGTCTTAATTACCTCATGGAAAAGATGTAAGTGATAGCTGATGCTTCTCTCTAACTATTCGTGATAATGCGTACTCGGTTGTCCGAGTTTCTCGCCCAGCTCTTCGCTTCTCTTTTTATTCTCGGCGATAAATCCTTCTCTGCCCAGGTTGAACCAGTAGGGTTCCCACTCCATCTCCTCGAGGTTCTCAATCAGACCTGAGATATGGTCGAAGGGGAACGTGATAATAAACAGTCCTTCGGGCAGTACTTCTCTGGCTTTCATGCTGTAGCCCAGTCCGCTTACCGTGCAATTCATTTCCCCGTTGAGGTAGGGGTGGGCGTATATCCAGGCGCAGGCGAGGCAGGTCGTGCCCTTGAAATTCCACATCTTCCCGTCGGAAAAACTGCTGGCCCTGAGGATTATTTCCGCCTGCTTCGTATTGGCGGTGATAATCAGCAAATCGGGGTCGAAATTCATCTGGTCTACTGTTGCGTGGGAGATGTATTTAACGGAATCGATAGGAAGATGCGGGGTGTAATCGTAGATTCTGCGGTTGGCGCCGGCATCTTTAAACATCGAGTACATGTGTCCCAGCGACCCGCTGTACATCATCGGCGGATATTCCACAATCCCCAGTACCTGCTCCCCGCACTGCACGTTTTCCTTGGTCACGTAGAAAGGTTTGCTGTTATGCGCTTCGGCGAACAGCTCGCAGAGGGCCAGGCTTTTGTCCGTTGGTTCGATTCCCTCCGGCTTTATCAGCGAATACTTGACGCCGACCGGCTTCCTTTCGAAGTTGAATTTCTCGAAGATAGAGTAGTCACGTTTCTTGGCACTCATATATAACCTCCTGAGATTATCGGTGTCTATCTGTATGATATACCATTAACGATATATCGGGCTAATCGGACGTCTTGCGACCCACGGGCAGCGCCTCTTTGAGGTCGCCCGTCCCCAGGACAATCGACATTTGAATATGCGGTCTTTCGAATTTCGTCCACTTAACCGGGCCGTGCTCAACATTTTTAGGGATAAAAACGGCGCTGGTTTTATCGGTTACCTGTTTCTCGCTGCCCATGTAGGCTTCTATTTCCCCACCGAGTATTTCCGGATTGTCCGGGTCGGAGCCGATGTTGAGGACGATTTCGTCGTAGCTGTGCGCGTGGCTCATTTCGATGGGATTGGGGATGGGCATGTCCCATATCCGGCTGTACTCCAGGTAAACATTACATTCGGGCACGAGTTCTCCGCTCATGAGGGCTCCGCCGGGACCCCGCCGCCCTTCCCCCGGTAACTTGACCAGGTTATTCTCGTATTTTAGTCCCGTCATAGCATCAGCTTCCCGCTTCCTCTGATTCCCGCCTGATTTCCTCTAATATTCTCCTGACCTTCTTCTTATGCCCCTCCGGTCCCAGGTTAAAGGACTCGGGCACCCATTCCATCTCCTCCAGGTTTTTCAAAATGCCGGGTAGCTTGTCCCAGGGTATCGTTATCAGTATTCGTCCTTCCGGGAACAGGCGCCTCGCCCTCATCCCGAAGCCGACGCCGGTAATGCCGAGGTTCATTTCGCCGCTGAGGTAGGGGTAAATATATAACCAGGCGCAGCCTACCACCGGTGTCCCCCGGGCTGTCCACATCTCCCCGGTGGTATAGGCTTTAGCCCGGATGAATATCTCGGCCTGGCTGGAGTCCGCCAGGATAATTAATATGTCTGGCTCGAAGGTAAGTTTGTCCAGGGGAGCGAAAGCCACGTATTGAATTGAGTCGCGGGGACATTTGGGCAGGTACTGGTAGATGCGGCGGTTGGCCCGGACGTCTTTGTAAGCCCCCAGTTTGGGACCTACCTTGCCGCTTTCGAATTCCGGTTCGTCGGCGGTCATACCCAGCAGCAGCGGCCCGATGCAGCTAAACTCGTCTCTGGTAACGTAGAAAGCCTCCCCCTGTTGCGCTTCGACCAGCATCTCGCAGAGATCCATTATCTTGTCCAGCTTCTTCAACCCCGGCGGTTTGTCTAAGAGAAATTTAACGCCCACCGGAGGGCGCTCGAAGTCGAATTTTTTCAATATTGATAAGTCTTGAGAAGTTTGTGTCATGGTAACCTCCTGACGGATGAAAAATTATGACTTGATGTTTCGTTTTTATAATAGGATTGTTGCTGAGTTAATTCAAGTTAGTCGGTTGTATTTAGTTTTTTTAACATCTGGTTGAGGGATGAGGCATATATCCCCTCCCCCTTTTAGATATCTTTTCCCACCCGACCGCCCTCGCATTATCCTCGACCTGGACCGTTAATTTACGCCACTCCTTCACCCCCCTCCGGCTCTCACCTGTAATATCATAAAACAGGGTGTTTAAGAGGGGCGAAGCCCATCTTGCTAATTATTCCCCCTCTCCTGCGGAACGCCTTGACAGGAGAGGGGGCAGGGGGTGAGGTAAGCACTAATCAACGGAATGCAGGTAAAAATTGCTGATAGCAATAGTGTCTCCTTCCAGAGTATAATAGGCTGTTGAGGATGACATAAATGCTGTCCGCTCCATTAGCCGGATAACATCTCCAGCATCTTCTCCAGCGCTATCGACACGCCATCGGCATCATTACTGGCGGTGTGATATCTGGCGGCGGATTTCACCTCCGGGATAGCATTGGCTACGGCTATGGAAATGCCGCATGTCTGCAGCATATCCAGGTCCGGGTAATCGTCCCCGAAAGCCACCACGTTTTCCAGCCGTTCCTGTTTGAAGCCCAGCAGTTTCCGCAACGCGTTCGGTTTGGTGGCTTTTTTACTGGTGATATTCAAAAATGTATTCTCGTTGGCGGGCACGACCGATATGTCATCCCCGAAGCTTGCGGATAACGCCGCAGTTATATGAGAGATATCGCGCGAAAGGCCTCCGGCAGCTATTTTCGTGGGAATGCCCGTCAGGGCAGCTTCGAGGGTCAACTGCATATCCGGTGTCGCCGAGTTGATTTCCCAGAGGTCGTCGGGCTCACGGGGGTGGTTGGTGCCGAACTCGCACCCGTCCATCTCGATGGTGATATGCGTCTCAGGCTCCATTTCCAGGATAAAATCGATTATACTGCGGACTAGCTCTGTCGTTAGTGATTCCTTGAATTCTCCGATAAGCGGCGGCACGCCGATAGCTATCGCTCCGTTTTGAAGTATCCGTGAATACCCATTTATAAATTCTTTGCCGCAGAAGCGGCGTACGCTGCGGGCCGGACGTGACGTGGCGATGATTACCGGTATGCCCTCTTTTGTACACCTTTCCAGGGCGGCTCGATTACGCGCCGAAAGGCAGGTATTGCTATCTAATAATGTCCCGTCGAGGTCTACCGCTACCGCATCGGGCGGGCGGATAAATTCGGGGAGAACGAGCGATATATCGCTTCCTTTCAATTTCCTCTTTACCGGTGGATTTTATTACTGGATTGCTTTTAAAAGCTTGTCCACGTCTCTGGCGACGCTGTCCAGGTCTGCCTGGTTAGGGCGCCCCCGGATGTCTCCCAGCCTGCCTTTGGTGCTGTTTTCCTCGGAGCTGTGGAACTCGCCGACGATGTACCACTCGTCCAGCACGTCGAATCCGATGTGCTCCAGGAACTGCCCCAGGTATTTCCCTACCGGTATCGCTTCGCCGAGGCCGGTGTGTGGACCGGAATACGTCACGAAAACCACCGCCCTTTTCCCCGGTAGCTTCGGAGAGCCCAGTTTAATGGTATCCCTCTCTCGGTAAAAGTCCATTCTCTCCTTGACCCATCCCAGCGCCGGATCGGGGGGTGCCCACATGTATGACGGTGACCCTATGAAGACCAGGTCGTAGTTCAGTATATCTTCGTTCTTACTCTCCTTTACCGTCTTCAGCTTGGCCTCTATCCCGTTCTTTTTCAGGGTGTTGTCGATTGTTTCGGCGACCTTTTTCGTGTTTCCGGTAGCTGACCAGTAGATGATTATTGCCTTCATGATTCCTCCCCGTTTTGTTTAGGAAATTAGAAATGGAGATAGGGTATCAATAGGCGGAACTTTTTCCATCTCCTTCGCGTTAAACATCTAGATTATAATGAGCTTCGTTGCGCAATTCAAGCATTCGTTACATAATTATTCGCTAGATTGTTGCCTCTATTTTTAATTAATCGAATCTCTAAAGCTCTCCAAAAGGGTTATGTCTTGTTGAGACTCGACAATGAGAGGTGTATAATCCAGCTACCCAAAAGGCCTTCTTTTTAGAGTAGAAAATCGTCCGTAAATAGATATAATAAAACGGCAAGTTTTCTCCGGAGTGTAGCCTATTTGTTATGTGGCTCGTACAAACCGTTCCATAATCCGGTGAAGAAGCTCCTTGCATTGATTCCCAGCACGCGGGTATCGTAGCCGCCTTCCTGGACAACAAGCGTAGGCAGATTAATTGAACCGATCATTCCGCCAATAGTTTCAAAATCGATAGCTTCCAGGGTCCAGCTGCCGGTGGGATCTTCCCGGGCAGTGTCCAGACCAAGCGCAATAACGAGGAATTTGGGACCGAATTTGGTTATTCTTTTTATTGCATTTTTAAGTGCCTCTATGTAAACCTCCCCGCCAATATTTTCCGGGAGCGGAATATTCAGGTTATACCCTTTTCCGGTACCTTTTCCCTTTTCGCTGATGAAACCGCTGAAATAGGGGTAAGTAAAGCGTGGTTGACCGTGGATGGATACCGTCAGCACGTCGGAACGTTCGTAGAATATTTCCTGTTGGCCATTACCGTGATGATAATCAACATCAAGAATAGCGATTTTACCGTAATCACTGAGAAGCTGGGCGGCTGCCGCCGTAGAGTTGAAATAGCAGAAGCCACCGAAGGTGGCTATTTCGGCATGGTGACCGGGCGGTCGAACCAGTGCGTAAGCCAAACGATAGCCTTCGAGGAGCTGTTTCGCCGCTGTCAGGGCGCAGTCTACGGCTCGCCTGGCTGCCAGGTAGGCGTTGCCGGTCAGGGGAGTGAATGTATCGATGCAGTAATAGCCGGCGCGTATGGGTAGATCCTTGGGAGGACGTGTTCGATTACGTACGGGAAAGACGTAGGGATAGACGGCGGTATCCTCGTCGAGTCGGGTACAGACCGCCTCCAGATAGTTTACGAAGCGGTGGTCATGAACTCTCTTTATATGGTCTTCGGAAAAATGGCGTACCGGCACTTTCTGGAACAGGGTAGTTTTAGATATTTCGTCCAGAATTGCATCTATTCTTACCGGAGATTCGACGTAGCCGAGTTCTTCTACATGGTGAATCCAGTGGCGGTCATTGATAACCAGTCTGATGCGTTTATCCAGAGGTGTGGTTCGCTGGATAGGTACCGGAGGCCTTTTGATATAGCGGGGCAGTCTCAGGTGGACGGGGTCATCCTGGAAAGATTCCACAACCATCGCGACATACTCGGGCGGACAGATACCCCGGTACTTACGCTCCAGGATTGCCCTGACTATTTCCCGGGCGGTATCACGAGGCAACTCAATCTCCTGTCCCAGGTTATCGTAAACGAGGTAGGGTGGGTTGTCATCTCCCGGTTTGAGGGGGGTTTCATAGGCAGTGTTGATAATGGGGCGTGCCCCGTATCTTTCGTAAAAACGCAGACGTGCCGCGTTCTGTTTCCTGATGACCGGGTCGCGGCTTAATTCCGGTGTATCGGGAAGACATTCGAAAAACAGTCCCATGGTTTCCAGGTCGAGAGCTTCCTCGCGCACCCTTTCGTAAAGGGCTCCCCCGATACCCCCGCCGGTTTTTAGTTCGGCGGCGGAAATATAGTCTAAATAGCAGAATTTCAGGGTCGGCTCGTGAAAGAGAAGGGCAAAGCCGTCAACGCGGCCTCTGGCACCCTCGGCGATGAAAAGTATCGCGCGGAAACGGTACTTCATGGGATTACGCAGCTGCTCCGGGAGTTTTCTTATATCTCTCTTCGAGAGGAGAGGGAATTGAGTGCGTAAAATATCCTGAACCTGCCCGATTGCCTGTTGATTGGCAGGAGTGATATCGTCATAAACTCGTCTGATGAGGAACATCGGTCTTTTCTATACTCCATTTAATAAGGCAAAGGTTGCTGCTTCTTAAAAAAGGAAACCTGGCGACTCTATTTAAATCCCTTTTGAAGTATGAGTTTGTCATCGCCGGGTTCGTAAAAATCCGGCACACGAGCTATCTCGTCGTAGCCGTGCCGGTTATAAAATCGCCTGGTTTTTTCATATGCCGGTGTGGAGGATGTTTCGATTAACGCAAGCCTGCCCCGGGCTTTTTTAATTTCTCTCTCGGCAGCTTTTATAAGCTTACCGCCAATGCCCTGCCCCCTTCTTTTTCGGGCTACGGCTTCCCAGTAAATGTCCCAGGTACCTTTGGTCAGCGGCGTAGGCCCGTAGCAGACATAACCGGTGATTTCGGTATCATCCTCGGCGACCAGTATGAAGTAGCCCGATTTTTCGTTATCTCTCAGGCAGCAATCAATAACTTCCTCGGCTACGGTGACCTCAGGCGGCTTAAATTCTGGCGTGTTTTTTAATATTTGTAATAAGGCGGTTCTGTCTGAAGCTGATATGGGGCGTATTTTGGGATTCATATTTTTTCCTATCCAGGGCTAGTTTGATTATTTTTTCAATCAACTGTGTATAGTTCATACCGGCAGCCGCTGCCTGGAGAGCAACTCCAGCCCCGGGTGATATATCCGGGTTGGGATTTATCTCAATAACGTTTATTGTAAACTCACTATCCATCCGCATGTCAACACGGGCGTATCCCGAACAGCCGAGCAGGCGGTAAGCCGCCAGAGCGGTTTTCCGTATAGATTCACGTTCTTTAGCCGTGATTTTCGCCGGACATACTACCTTCGTATTTCTGTAATAAACGCTGTCCGGTTCCCATTTAGCCTCGAAGGTAAGAATCGGCGGCATATCCGGAGGCAGCGTGTAGACTATCTCGGATGCCGGCAACACCTCGGGCCGTGTGTTGCCAATGATGGTAGCATTGAACTCGCGTCCGCTGATGAACTCCTCTACGATAGCCTGATTATGGTAGTTATCGTATATTGTTTTTACGCGTCGCTGTAATGAAGAAACATCATTGACAACGCTTTCGGGGGTGATACCGTGACTGGCATCCTCGCGGCAGGGTTTGACGATACAGGGGAACTTGAGCCGGAAAAGATGCATTTTCTGGGGACTGAGCAGCTGGAAATCCGGTGTGGGAATACCGGTGGCTCTGAGAGATTTCTTTACTCCGAACTTGTCGAGGGCAGTCCTTAGAGCAGATGCCGGGCAGCCGGTGAATGGTTTTCTCATTTCTGATAGGATTTCCGGTACCAGCGCCTCCGTTTCGGGTTCACCGGGGAATCCTTCGAAAAGATTGAATACCAGGTCGGCGTCCAGCGAGTCGAGCGTGCTTCTGAGACTTTCACGCGGTGGTGACAGGGGAACAACGGTAACGTTATATTTAAGCTTGAGCAGTGCCTGACGGACGGCATCTACGCAGGGGAGGATGCTCAGGACGGCCTTTGCCTCTTGATTTTTATCATAATAGGATGGCCGTGGCTCATTGTAGACAATGGCTATACTCTTAGACATTGCGGACACCTCTTCAAAGCAGCATCCAGCACCGCGTCAATAATTCTCTGGTGAGTCCACCCCGTCTTGATAGCCATGATAATAAGGTCGCTGTAGGTCCCCAGTCCCGGCAGAGGATTGATTTCAATAAAGTATAGCGTGCCGTCACCTTTCACACGAAAGTCAACACGGGCGAAGTCGCGGCAGCCCAGCGTTTTAAATATTCTAAGGCTTACATCCTCGATGTTCTTTACTATCTCGGACTTGAGCCGGGCGGGGCATTCGTAGTCGACCAGTGCCTCGTAGTCGCGCTTTACTTCCAATGAATAAACGAAATGTTCCACCTTGTTCCTGGGCAGAATACGCATCACGCCAACTATTTTCGGGATTTTATTACCGACAATACCCACGGTAACTTCATCGCCGTCAATAAACTCTTCTACCATTACCGGTTGCCCATAGAGCTCCAGGAGTCGCCGGATTTCATTAACGGCCTGATGCAGGCTGTGGCTAATGGAAGTTTGACGGATGCCTTTACTGGAGCCTTCGTAAGCCGGTTTGATAATTACCGGGTAGTTAAACCCTTCCAGCGATAAAACGCTCTGGCTTTCCTTATCTTCAACAACTAGCCACCTGGGGGTTTTAATGCCTTCCGCTACCAGGATTTTCTTGGTGAGGGGCTTGTCCAGACAAACCGACAGGCATAATGGGTCGGAGCCGGTATAAGGTATGTCCAGCATCTCTAAAATCGAAGGTACCTGAGCCTCCCGGCTGCGGTAGCTGCCACGGCCTTCGGCGATATTAAAAACAAAATCAACTTCTTCACGGCGAATACTATCCAAAAACTGCTCACCGCCGCCCAGCCAGACAACCTGGTGTCCTTTAGCTTCAAGGGCAGCGGCGATAATTTCAACCGTTTCCGGTGAATCATATTCTTCAAGGGCATCATCGGTCAGGGAAGTACTGGATATTTCCGTTTTAAGGTCGTACGATAAACCGATTCGCATCAGTTTCTCCTTCTTTTAACCATAACCGGCGCGGCCTCCGCCAGCAGGCTCTCGACGGCACCGCTAACTGTCTCTACCGGTTGTATTTCCCCCACATGAGATTGCGGGTTCGGATTACGATACCGATACACATGTCCCTCGTAGTTCTTTAATAGAAGCTCTTCATCGGTCATCGACAGGACATAGTTCGGCTGCAGCGGGACTTTGCCACCGCCCTGCACCAGGTCGACGACAAAGGTCGGTACGGCCAGACCCGAGGTATGACCGCGCATGCCTTCGATTATACCGACCCCCACTTCTACCGGCGTACGCAGGTGCTCCGTGCCCTGTACTTCGTCGCACTGGAAAAGATAGTAAGGGCGAACCTTAGCCTTGAGTAAGCCATGGCACAGCTCGGTCATTATCTCCACGGAATCATTGACACCCCGCAGCAGCACCGACTGGTTGTTCACCGGTATCCCGCTGCGTAGTAATCGGTCGCAGGCATCTATAGCCTCCGGGGTAAGCTCATGGGGGTGATTGAAGTGGGTATTAAACCAGATAGGGCCGTACTTCGCCAGTACGGCACACAACTCCTTGTCAATCCTCTGCGGCAGCACCACGGGAAACCTGGAGCCGATACGTATTATTTCAATATGCTTTATTTCCCTGAGTTTGGAAAGGATATTTCCCAAGTGCTGCGTTGAAAGCGTCAGGGGGTCGCCACCGGAGATAATTACGTCCCGGATACAACTATTATTCCGTATGTAGTCAAGCATCCTTTCAATTTCGCTATCGGTACGCGTCCAGACACCATGACGCCATTCTCTTTTACGCGTGCAGTGCCGGCAAAGCATGGGACAGATATCGGTAAGGACCATCAGCACCCGGTCAGGATAGCGGTGGACCAGCCCCGGGACTGCTGAGTCCTCCTTCTCTCCTAAAGGGTCTTCCATTCCCAGGAAACTCATGGATGTTTCCATTACTGAGGGTACCGCTTGTTTCCGTACCGGGTCATCCGGGTCATCGGGGTCAATGAGTGACAGATAATAGGGTGTGATAGCCAGCGGGTAGCGTTTGGCAACCATTTCAAGTTGAGACTTTTCTTCGGAGGAAATCGGGATATAATGGCTAAGCTGTTCGATGGTCGTGATGCGGTTCCTAAAGTGCCACTTCCAGTCGTTCCAGCAGCTATCGGGAACGCCGCGGAAAAATTTTTCTCTACCGGTGCCGTGCTTACCGGGAGGTTCTTCCTGGGCAGTAGGTGAACATACCTGTTCGACGGGAGACTCCGCGCTGATATTACTACGGAGTTGGGTCCTGGTGGTGACTCTGGGAGAAGCGGGAGCAGATTTTGCTGTAACCGTCACCGGTGCTCTATTCAATTTTTCCTTTCGCAACGCTCCTTTTCGTTCAAGTTAAAATATTGCCAATTAAAATGAGGCCCGCAGGGCCTGTTGTAATCACCTTTTATTCATGTTATAATATTCAGGAATTATTATTCCTAAATTAATTATACGATATTAGCGGAATTTGTCAATAGTTTTTATAAATATTTTTGTACTTGGTACCCTAACAAAATCCGAGGAGGGATTATCATGCCGGGATGGAAATTTTTAACTAACCATGCTCTCGTATTATGTATAATTGCCCAGCATCCCAGGATTACAGCCAGGGAAATAGCTTCTACCATAGGAATTACCGAAAAGGCAACCCGTAATATCATCAATGACCTCGAAATTGATGAATATATTACCAAGAAGCGAGAGGGACGCCGTCTGAGGTACTGGGTGGATGTTGATATGCCGATGCGACACGAAATCCAACATGACAAGGCCATCGGTGACCTCCTCGAAGTCATCGGCTGGAGAAGACGGAAGAAAAAAAGTAAAGAAACCTCTGGAATATAAACCTTTAGTCATAATATCTGATTTGGCGTAATATTAATATTTACGGTGTTTTTCTTATCTGGATACCGGATAATTAAATATGGGATTACTAAAATTTCTGGCACCCAAACCTACCATATCTGAAAAAGACCTTTCTCGTGGTCTACGCTGGCTTGCCCTGGAGGGCGGTTTTTCCATGGTCTTTTTCAGCATCACCACCAGCGGCTTTCTAACCGCCTTCGCCCTCGTCCTGGGAACAAGTAACCTGCAAATAGGTATCCTGGCGGCTTTGCCCTTCGCCATGCAGGTTGTACAGATTCCTTCCATCTGGCTGGTGGAACACGTCAGGCGGCGTAAACTCATAGCCGTATCGGCCTGGTTTCCGGCCTAGTTGTTATGGATACCGATGGATTTGATACCCCTTTTCATGGATGTTCCCGGTAAAGGCGCCATAAGTGTATTACTCTTGTTAATGACCTTTCGCGGTATTTTATCAGCCGTATGCAATACTGCCTGGAACGGCTGGATTCGGGACCTGATACCGCAAACAATACTCCGCCAGTTCTTCTCAAGACGACTGGCTCTAGCTACAGTAATGGGCATGGTATTCAGTCTGGGGGCTGCTTTCTTTTCTACCAGGCAGCTCAACCTGACACTTTCCTGGATGTCACCGGAGAGTTTTCTGGAGCTACCTGCCCTCAGTATCATTGGATATGATTTTCTCTTTGCCATCGCCTTTGTTTTTGGATTAACAACGCTCAGTATGCTGGCCGCTATCAGCGAAGAAGGCGAGGTCACCCGCGAGGTTATCCTGGAATCGATGGTCTATCCCGCCCGCGACGTGTCCCTTCCCCCCAGCGCCGTGCCTCAGTATAACCTTATCAGCACAGCTACATTCGGCAATCTTAAAAGAATCCCAATACCGGGGTTCGATGCCGTTTTAGGCGTTACTGCTTACTAGATAGTTGAAACCGCTAGGGCGGCAACCTTGGCGGCAAACCGCGGAAAAAACTGACAAAAAGTTTGGTCAGAGCGCTCGAACGAAGGCTGACAAGGGTATGGAAGACAGAGAGGGTGAAGCTGTACTATAATCTACCGGTTCCCCCGGATGGGAAGAAGACAGAGACATTGGGAGTTCTGCCTATTGACACCCCAAGTGGAGATAGGGGGATTCGAACCCCCGACCTCCGCGATGCGAACGCGGCGCTCTCCCAGCTGAGCTATATCCCCGTGACTCCGTATTATACCATATATCAGCGCTCTATCCGTTCAATCCGGTACCGCAGCTTTCCCGCCCGTACCGATATCTCTACCGTATCCCCGTTACGCCGCCCGATGAGCGCCTTGCCCATCGGTGAGGCTCTCGATATCTTGCCGCGACTTGGGTCTACCTCACGCGGGTCTACTATCATGTAACGCAGTTCTTCCCCGGAGGACAGGTCTTGGAGGATGATGGTATCGCCCACCCCCGTCTTCAGGGCGGGTTCTTTTTTCTCTTCGAGGATTTCCGCGGATTTCAGGGCTTCCCCCAGTTCTTTTATTCTCCCCTCCACGTGTCCCCGTTCTTCTCGGGCAGCCGCCAGCGGCGCATTCTCGCGGAAGTCCTTGTCGGCGGCAGCTCGTTGTATTTCGCTTATCAGGTCCCGACTTCTCGTCTTGAGGTTGGCAAGCTCGATTTCTATTTCCTCGTAACGCTCTCGTGTCAGGGAGATGACTTCCCGCTGGCTATGTCGGCCGGTCGCTTTCGGTCCGGACTTGGATTTTTTCGTCTTCAGGTGAGTGGCCAGATTCGTCTGACTCCACCCCGCTTTCTTACCGTAAGCCAGGAAAGCCCGTACATATTCCAGCTTCTTGGTATAGTCGGTATCCGAAAGGGATAGCTGCTCGGCGTAACCGGCAACATCGGGTGGCGCCAGTCGGCTAAAAGACCTGTCCCAGCCGTACCACCGGGCGAATTTATAGACCTCTGGCTGGCTGACCTCCCGCTTCTCTGCCGATAGTGTCGCCAGGAACTTGGCGGCGGCTTCGCCCAGGCTGGGAATCTGGCTGCTGCTGTTTACCATCTGTCTCTCCCCGTATCGATGTTATTCTATTCTAGTAAGTAATCGTGCTACCCGTCAACGCACCACCCCCCATTTTAGATATCTATTCCCACCCAACCGCCCATGAGCATCCTGCCCGTTTCCTTATAATAGACCGCCCCACCCCTCCACTCACTCTGAACCTGTCGAAGAATTCCCACCCTACCGCACTGTACCATCGTCCGTTGTCTAGTAGGATTTCCCTGATTATCCACCGGGGAGTGCGAAGCGAGAAGGGGGCAGCCCCCTCTCAACACCTCTTCCCCCTCTCCAAACAAATAATAAAGGTTTACATTCGGTGATGCAGTTTGGAGAGGGGGACCAAGGGGGTGAGGTAAATAAAATCCCCTTTTCCCCGTCCGTTAATTACCACTCAACCGGTTTCCCCCTTTCGTAAAGGGGGATTTATACTCTATCACTCAATACTAGAAGACCGGAACGGCATTCGTAAAATGTTCATTGTTCTGGCTACCATCTGGTATCTTAGCAGACGTATTATCATCTTGCTGTGCCAGTCGAATGAGAGGTCTTTGGCTTTCAGCATGGCTTCGTCGATATTGCCCGACCTTACTATCTCGAATATACGATCGATTTGCTTCTCGCTGAGCCGTTCGAATATCCTTCTCGCCCAGTAGCCCACGGTGAGTTCCCGTCCCAGCTTCTTTTTCCAGCCCCGCTCGTAACGCGCCATTCTTCTGGCGGAAAGGTCGCCGTCTTCGAGAGCTCCGTGCAGCGTCTCGGCAGCTATCTCGGCGCTGAGCAGACCGTAGTAAATCCCGCCGACGCTGGTGGGCTTTACCTGCCCGGCCGCGTCCCCGACCGCTATCAGGCGTTGGCCATAGGTGCGCGGCAGCGGCTTGAGAGGGATGGCCCCGAAGTTCGGTTCTGCCTTGTGAGTCATAATTTTCCCCTCATTTTCCAGCTGCTTCAGCCACTTTCGCAGGTAGATTCCCGGCGTCTTTCGCATCAGGAGTCCGATGCGCGCCAGGGGCGGTGTCGTTGGCACTATCCAGGAGAAAAATCCGGGCGCCGTGTTGCCGAAATATACCTCGATTTTTTCGATACCGGTGGTCTCTATCTCTACCTGAACGCCGATCGTGAAATCGCCGTAGGTACCCAGCTCCAGTCTCTGGAGAAAGCTGGGCGCGAATCCGGTGGCGATTACCACCGCTTTCGACTGTATTTCCGTATATTTGCCTCGGTCCGATACGTTGACGGTAACGCCTTCTTTGGTTACGCTGATATCCGTTACCCTGCTATTTACAAAATATTCGGCGCCGACTGCCTGCGCGCGCTCCGCCATGGCGATATCGAATGCCACCCGGTCGAGGATACAGGCCTGCGTCTCTTCGCGCTGGATAAAAAGCGGCTTGCCCGAGGGTGGAAAGAGGCTGGCGCTGTTGACCTTCCTGAGAATCAGCCTGTCTTCGATGTTAAACGTTTTAACGCATTCTATGCCCACTATACCCGTGCAGCAGACAGCCTCTCCCGCCCGCGGTTTCTTCTCCAGGACCAGCACACTGTGTCCCATTTCGGCGAGTCGGCCGGCGGTATAGCTTCCTATCGGGCCGCCGCCCACCACGGTTATGTCGTACATTTAGTCCCCACCGGAAGCCTTCATCCGTTTTACGATATACCTTTTTATAAAGTAAGTTATTACAGCCAGGACGATTATTACCGCGATAGTTATCAGCGAGGTAGAGCCGGTTATTGTCATTCCGAAAAGGACATGCAGGACAAGAACTCCCAGCGTGACGATGGCGATGGACAGTCCCATCGACAGGACGATTCTTTCGATGACGCTTACACGGTTAAAAAAGACGAAAGTACATGCAAAACCGGGTAAAAAGAAAACGATGATAAATCCGGCGACAGCCCGGAGCGCCGGAAACTGTTGGGCGAAAGGCACCGCGAAATCCAGAAGCTCGTTTAATTCCACCTAATAATACTACTCAATAAATGGGGCAACTGCAACCTGCAAAGGTATTGTTTGCATCTGGCTGGGGAGTAATTTGGGTGGCTAGCGGCGTACCCTCGCCACACCATTACGCATTATGAGCCGCGGGTGTTTCTTAATACTATAGAGTGGTTTTCCCTGGCCCTCCTCTTCAGGGGGTATCAGACTCCTATAGCGGCGGAGCTTTTTATTCGCTTTCATTGGTTCGGCTAACTGACTAAAGAGAAATTTATAAAATTCCTCGCGTTTAGCAACAGGTTCCCAATCTACCTCGATGGCACCGGTAGGACAAAGCTGCTCACAGAACCAGAGCTGACAGGGACCGCAGGTCTGATAAGAAATCGGCGGTGATTGGGCCGGGTTTATGCTATGGGTGGGACAATTGTCCACGCATATAGTGCATTTAGGATATCTGCATTTTTCAACATCCAACCTGGGTCTGAGCTTACTCATATCCTCCTGAGATATTCTTTTATCCTCGGGAATATCATCAGGGAGGCGTAGCGGTATACCATATAGCCTGTCGTATTTTTCCTTTCCTGGTAGCCTGGGAACGAGACGCGTCTCGCCCTGGGATATCCGCCGGGTGTGCTCCACGATTTCTCTGCCGAAATCCTCGGCTTCTTTCAAATCAATTTCATCGGGATGACCGTCGGTGTAGTATGGCTTGGGCATATATGGAATAAAAACGCTGCCATACCAGTCTTTCCAGCCGGTAACCGTCAGGCCTTTCCTTCTTAATGCTTTTACCGTCCTGGCTATATATTCGCCCGGGCAGGTACCATGGGTACAGAAAATAAAACCATACCTGCCTTTCAAAGAAGGCAGGTCATTCATAAAATCCGTCATAATAGCAGGCTCTTGAAAATCAATTATGGGAGAGCCCAGCCCGATTAGCTCGTAATTGAGCACTTCCTTGGTATCCACGTCTTCCAAGGGGGTAATATCACATTTCTCACCCGTCTGGCTTATCCCTGAGTGTATTGCCTCGGCAATCTGTTTGGTGTTTCCCGTTTGGGAATAGTAAATGACTACACTTTTCATTTTATTGCCGCCTCCCAATCAAATTGTGTATCCCTGATACGGTGTACTTTATCCTGGAGTGCTACGCAGGTGTACCTGATTGTACTACTCGTTCTTCACGTAGTCAATGTTCTGTCGTGCTGCTTGCCACACCTCCCCCTCGCCTTTATTTAATTATCTATTCCCACCCAAGCCGCCGTGCTCGTATCATTCTCGGTCTGTCCGGCAAGATTTCCCCTAATCCCCACAAGGGAGTAGCCTGCGAAGAGGGGCATAAGCCCCTCTTAAAAAACAATTCCCCCTCTCCTGTGATACCTCGTCAGGAGAGGGGGTCAGGGGGTGAGGTAGAAAAAAATACTACCCTAATCGAAAACGCCCTTTTCTCGCAGCCCATCGACCTCTTCTTGCGACATTCCGAGTATCTCTGTGCAAATATGGTCGGTATGCTCACCGAGAAGGACAGGACGCTGTATATCAGCCTCGGCGGCGGATAGTTTTACGGGGTCGGGGTGATAGTAACGCAGCTTACCCATATAGGGATGGTCCAGCTCACGGTAGAAGCTGTAGTGATTAAGCTGAGGGTCTTCATCAAGGTCCTTGGCGTTAGCTACCAGCCCCGCGCCAACA
>Ga0315555_1000095_pt1 | contig 52798 bp, 68 predicted proteins | sample SalMarSW160380MG_FD_202113 | JGI IMG/M metagenome (GOLD analysis project Ga0315555, IMG submission 202113) | Salt marsh sediment microbial communities from the Plum Island Ecosystem LTER, Massachusetts, United States - Salt Marsh Sediment SW1603-80 ... | reverse complement strand
AATTATGTCTGGTAAGCTAAAAACTGTTGATAATGTTGTAAAATTGTCTGATGTTGGAGAAAATAGTTTTTTCGTTTGTCTATGAAGTAGAAAATAATCTTGTCGGAGATTCAATAATGCCAGATCTTATAACATCAGACATAGCGACCACCTCCAACAGAGGTCTTGTCTCTATCCAGTCAGCCGACGAGCTGTTACAACAGGACCAGGATGCCATAAAAGAGGCTGAAGATGAGCAAAGTCAACCGCTCATTCTCTCCTTGGCTGCACACATAAAGACTACGTGGCAGGATCACAAGTCAGCCAAAGAGCAGGATATTGAGCCCCGTTTGTTAAAATGTTTACGTCTTCGCAAAGGGGTATATGATGCCGCAACCCAGGCAATGATTACGGCTCAGGGCGGTACAGACGTATTTATCAAATTGACCAAAACGAAGTGTCGAGCGGCCAAATCCTGGATGAAGGATATTTTTCTTTCACAAGAAAAGCCTTTTGCAGTTATCCCTACGCCTGTGCCGGAGTTGCCCGGAGATGCCGAACAAGAGGTAGCTGCCGAGATAGCAGCCAGATATCAAGAGAGTATTATGATCCACCAGCAAGCAGGCATTGATTTCGATGAAAATGCCTTTAAGGAACAGGCAAAACAATGGAAATATGATGTTTTGCAAGAGCTAAAAGATCAGGCGCAAACGGAAAATGAAGAACTGGAAACTGAAATTCATGATGATCTTACTGAAGAAGGTTTTTACATGGCAATAGACGCTTTATTATGGGATATAACCACTTTCCCTGCTTGTGTACTCAAGGGGCCTGTTACTCGCATGGAAAAGGCTCTTGAGTGGGACGAACAGGGACAGCCGATAGTAAACGAAGTCCTTAAAAAGCACTGGGAACGCATAAGTCCTTTTGATATTTATCCTTCTCGAACGGCAAAAAATATTCAGGAAGGAGATTTTATTGAACGACATCGTCTTTCAAGGCAGGCCCTCCATGATTTGATAGGTGTGGAAGGATACAGTGAGGAGGCCATTAGGTCAGTTCTCTCCAGTTACGAAATGGGAGAATTAAAGTTTTGGCTCGCAAACGATCAAGAGCGCCAACAACTGGAAAATAAATCAATAGAGGCAGGCAGGAGCGAATTAATAGATGCTCTCCAATTTTGGGGATCAGTCTCAGGCGACAAGCTTATTGAATGGGGGATGGAAGATGGTCTTGTAGCTACCGATCAATATAACGTCGAAGCGTGGCTGATCGGCGATACGGTAATATCTGCTATGCTAAATTCAGATCCTTTGAGCCGTCGGCCTTATTTTTCGGCCTCGTATGATGACAACCCTGACAGTATCTGGGGCGAGGGCGTGCCGGAGTTGATGGATGATATCCAGAAAATATGTAATTCATTTGCTAGAGCCATGGTCAATAATAGTGGTATAGCTTCAGGGCCTCAAGTTGCTGTTTTGACCGATCTTTTACAGCCTGGCATGGATATTGAGACTATGTTTCCCTGGAAAATATGGCAATTCAAGGCGGAGCAATTCGCTAGCGGTCGAATGCCGATTGAGTTTTTTCAGCCGAATATGATTCTTGAGTCACTTCGAGTGGCCTATGACTATTTTTTCAAACAGGCATCGGAAGTTACAGGAATTCCGGCTTATATCTATGGGTCTGAAAAGGTAGGGGGAGCCGGTCGCACAGCTAGCGGGCTCTCAATGCTGATGAATGCAGCCAACAAGGGCCTCAAGGATGTCGTGGGCAATCTTGATAAGGGTGTTATAGAGCCTGCGGTTAAGGCCTATTGGCAACACATAATGCTATATGAGCCGGACAAGGCCAAGGGTGATATCAATATTGTAGCTCGAGCCTCTCAATATCTGATGATGTTGGAGTCTTTGCAGGTTCGCAGGATGGAATTTCTGAATTTTACAAATAATCCTGTCGATAATCAGATTATCGGACCTGCGGGTAGGGCTGAGATATTGCGGGAGACGGCTAGATCGTTACAGTTGCCGGTTGACCGGATTGTCCCTGACAAAAAAAGTATTATAGATGGTATGCAAGAAGCTAAAATCCAGGTAATGGTGCAGAATATTGCCAAGGCCTTGGGCGCACAGCCTGAGCAAATAATGCAAATGGCATCAGGGCAACCAGCGCAGGGCGGTGGCGGACAGCCGACACAAGCAAAACCAAGAACTCTTAACCTGGCAGGGCAGCCGATGGGGGGGATGTAATGCCCAAAAAAGAGGTCAAGAAACGCGGTGGTAGCATCCGAACCCGGACCGTTAAGGTAAGTAAAAAGAAGTATATGCATTGTGAAATTGTTCCGAAGGCAGGACCGAGAGGTGGACACACGATATGCTCAAAGGGAAAGACCAGGAAAGGGAAGAAATAATGCAAGAAGCCAGAGACTTTAGAAATGACCTATATCTTGAGGATCTTCCCCAACTCGACAAGGATATGGTGGAAGATGCCGTCAAAAATGCCAAAACCTATAACTTCTCAGGGCTTAGCCAAGACAGAGTGTTCGGAGAGGCTACCCGGTGCTTTTTGAAAGCTACCCTGGTTGGATTAGAAAGTATTGGACTAAAATTATCTCCATTCGCTTATCGAGCCATTATGCGAAATCTCCAGACTGCAATAGGGGATGTTGAAATCGAAAATAGGCCCAACAAATATTCAGGTGAAGATGAATGGCGGAACGGGATGTATATTTTCAAAAAGGGAGAGCTTGCCTATTTTATTGGAGTGCCCCTTTTGGTTAATATGTTTATATCAGTACATTATCAAGTTAAGACGAATGTGAGGATGTGACATGCTGCAAACCGTATTAGAGCCTATGGTTGAGCAAGCCTTGAAAAAATCTAAGGCATATAGATTTGAAAATCAGCCCAAGGCCGTGCTGTTTATGATGGTTTGTTTCAAGAAAGCTCTTGAGGACTGTGGGGTTTTTTGTCCTCCGAAGCTGAAAAATGAAGTAGAGCGACAGCTTGAACTTAAAAAGTTGATGAGTGCAAATGGAGTAAGAGTTGAGCGAAGTAAGCGGATATTATTTGACGAATGGTGGCAGGCCCTGTTTATTTTTAAAGCAGGTGAGCTTGTAGCTTTTGTCACTGAACCTAAAATGCAAAATCCGCCTGCTATGAGTACGGAAAAATATTCGGCACATATGGTAAGGACGAATGTGAGATTATGAAGGGAAGAGAAAGGATAAGATGAAAAAAAATGATCTAAAATTAGTAGGAGTTGCTCCAATAATGTTGCATAATAATCAGGCGGTTGATCCTTTAAATGCTTATTATAAGAAGATAAAGCCTCTTTCAGCAAAACGCAGCAAAACAGAAGCCGATTTATTATTGCTTGGTCGGATCGAATGGGAAGCTGGCCTTTATCTTTCGCCTGAAGGGAAAATTTGTATTCCTGGCCGTAATATCGAAAAATGTTTTGTTATGGGAGCCAGGAAAAGCAAAAATGGTAAGAAATTTGAAGAGGGTGTATATATTGATGATAATTATTGTCAGTTACAATTTAAGGGCAATGGCAATGTTATAGTGACAAATAAAGATATTCCCTGTCCTGATCTTGATGCTTTATATACAATCGAGCATATTGATCGGCGGGCAGTTGCAGTGCAACGCAATACAATAATCAGGACACGGCCTATATTTGAGCAATGGAATTTGATTTGTACAATTCTCTATGATGAAAATGTAATAAATGAAGAAACGCTTTTAAATTGTATTACTATTTCTGGGTTATATGTTGGTCTTTGTGAGATGAGGCCCAGGTTAGGACGGTTTGAAATAGAAAAAGTTTAAATAATGGCTTGGCTTGGCGTGGCGTGGCCAGGCAAGGCATGGCAGGGCAAGGCGAGGCGAGGCACTCTTTACTTATAGGGAGAAGGCATGACGGCACAAATAGCAGAAATCAACACAGATGATCTTAAAAGATATCCTGGATGGAAAAATGCGGAAGATGAAATTATTAAACTCGTTGCTTTAAAAGGATATGATTTTATAATATCCATGGAAAAACTTCATGATTTTATTGAATTAGAAGAACCGACTACTTTGGAAGCTTATAAGAAATATCAGTTTGAATGGCTTGGCAGTGTAGAAAATTTGAAAGATAGCCTTCTCGAAAATCATCAAATTTGTCTCATGAATCTCAGGGGCAAGGGATATATGGTATGTACACCGGACGATCAGGTTAGTAAAGCATACGCCAAAATTATGAGAAAAGTGGGACTTGGAATTAATAAAGCCCTTGCAACCCTTGTCAATGTCAATCAAAGTTTACTGAGCGGCGAAGGTAGTAAAATACGATTAGAAAATCTGGCAAAAATATCTTTTCTTAAACAAACCACAAATAAGAAAGAGCTTAAAAAATGATTTTGCGTATGCCTACAGAAAAAGATAGTTTATTGACTTTAAACGAAGCTTTTTTCAGGTTATCCCGGAACCAAGACTTCAATACCGTGATTGAGTGGCTGGAGCTGGAAAAATTGAGATTGTCTAGAGAAAATATAAGGACGGAAGGAATACAGATACCGTGGAACCAGGGAGCGCTTCAGGCTCTGACTGACCTGTTATTCTATTCCGGCCCGGATGAAGCAACGAACGTTATTAAAAAGTTGAAGAGATAACCAGGAACGGTCTCTACGGAGACGGGCCATAACCGAAACGGTTAATAGCCGGTTCTAAGAGGTAATGATTATGTCATTTCGCGAAGATATTAAATTAGGTAAATGCAGAGCAGACAAGCTTTTTTTGGGTACGAACAAAGGAACGGAAGTAACGACTACTGCGGCAGAATTGAATCAGTTGGATGGCAATATTTTTTCTGATATGACCCCCGGAATTGGCATTTCTGCTGGTACCGGAACAATTTGTGAACATAATGTTACAAAAATCGGTGGGATTTATAAAACCGAAATCTTGATTGATCTGACAGGACTTCACGGTGGCGGTGCTAATGACGATATTCTTGGTGTAGATGTCGGTGCTGCTAATTGTCACATAGGACAGATAACTGCCGCTGTTAATGGCACGATTATAGCCGGTAGAATTGATGTCTTTGAAGACATGGCAGGCGGAGATCCAGATATTGACTTGTATTCTGCTACTGTAGCTACCGGCGCTCAGGATACGCTTGTCACCGCTTTAGATGAAACACAATTGTGCGATTCCGGCGATCTTGCTGCTGGAACCCCTGTATATCTCACTGCATTACCTGCTGCCAATGAATATCTGTATCTGGCTAATGGTACATTTACAGATGCAGCTTATAGTGCCGGGATTATATTAATTACACTTTGGGGTGTATAGGATAACTGGACGTTAGGTTAAACCATGACTTTTGAAACTAAATTAATAGTTAAAGTCTTGCTCAGAGCCATGAAACAGGCTATATCAGGGCTTGAGAAAATATTAAGGGAGGACACACATAAAGTAAAAAACTTATAATAAAATACAGTTCCTGGCCACCTTAACCGCTCGTCAGGAACCAAGCCAACCGCGCATAAGCCCCGTTGGGATTAGAATCTTAAGATGAATCTAATTTTGACGGGGTTTTTTTTGTAACCGATGCGAAAACGATTAGCAGATGCAATCGCTCGCAAGGTTTTTAAATAAGAAGACGGGATAATCCCGCTCTAAAAGGTGAACATAATGGAAGATGCTAACGTGAAATTGCCGAAACAGGTACAAGACCAGAAAGATAAGGCTGACAAGCTTTGGAAGGAACAGCACGGAGAGCAAGATCCTCCGGCTGTAGAAAAACAAGATCCTTCAGAGGAACCGCCTGGAGAGGTTATTCCTCCAGGGCAAGAACCTCCGGCGGAACCTCCTTCTGAGTCACCGGCTACACCACCGTCTGAACCCCCTGTAAGTGCTGAGGTAGACTATCAGCATAAGTTTGATGTCTTACAGGGCAAGTACGATGCTGAAGTTCCCAGGCTTATTGCCGAAAATAGAGATTTACGGGGACACAGTAACGAGCTTGGCCAAATTATTGGCACTCTTCAGACGGAAGTGGAAAAGCTGAAAGAGGGAAGCAAGTCTCCCGAACAGCCAAAAGTTGATACTGGCAAGATTGCGCAGGAATGTCTTTCCGAAGAAGAACTTGAGGAATTACGGGCAACCGTTGACCCTGAAATTCTTGGAAAGATTATAAACAGTGCAGTTCAGAGTCAGATACAGCCTCTTACGCAGAGCATGACAGATGTTCAGAACGGCCAGGCAAGAACGGCAGAGAATAGATTTTGGGATAGGGTTGATGCTATTCCTAACTGGGATGCTATCAACAAAAGTCCTGAATTCAACAACTGGCTGGACAAAAGTGCTCCGTACACTGGCATGACTCACCGGCAGATTTTACAGAAAGCACAAACTGATCTGAACGCAGCAGTAGTTACTGAAATATTTAATGACTTTGCGGTTTCCAAAAGTCCAAGTCCGGGGGTTTCTCCGTCGAAAACAGGGAAGCCTGTGGCTCCAAAGCCTCATATTTCTCCGGCTAAAGGCGCAGGGGCATCTAGTGCTCCTGTGCAGAAAAAAACCTGGACAGTAACACAAGTCAATAAGTTCTACGTTGATGTTCAGAAAGGCAAGTACAGAAACAAAGAAAAAGAACGTAAACAAACAGAACAAGATATCTGGAATGCTCAAAAAGAAGGCAGAATCAAAAGAGAGTAATTCCGGGAAGGAGCTAATTATGGCAAATTATGCCGTGGCATCAGGAATGACAAGTATGTCTGGGACTTATATCCCTAGCCTATAATTTTGGGGATGTAAAACCGCTTCTAAAAAACTGGAACCGGACTTCGGGTGCTGGAACCAGAGGGAACGGCTAAAAAACAACACACGCAGTTCAGGAGATAATCCTATGAAGCGTTTAAGTTGGAAGTACATAGCAGGGCTTGTAGATGGAGAAGGTTGTATCGATGCAAGGTTGTTTAGAGATAAAAGGATAAAAGGTAATCCGTTGTATATTATACCAAGGGCAAGAATAACGTTAACCGAAAATTGTAGCTTTGTTCTTGATATGCTTAAAGAAAATCATGGTGGTCATTTGGGTTACCGGAATCTCAACAAAAAGAATCCTAATTGGCAGAATGCTATTACATGGGATCTTCAGGGAAGAAAATTACGGCCATTTCTCCAAAATATAGCTAATCATATGTATATAAAAAGAGAGCAAGCTCTTTTGGCTATATGGATACAAGATCATCTGAGAAAGCAGGGCATGCAGTTTGCGGAACTCCCGAAACAGTGCGCCAACAAAGAGATGAAAGCTATGAAAGCCGACCCGCAACGACTAAACGAAGCGGCAATCCGTAAGATAAAAAATTGCGAAGGATATCATTTTTGGTCAACGAATCATGATTGTTGCCTTGATTGTGGTACAACAGAAAAACCACATGAGGCTAAGGGTTATTGTTCCGTTTGCTATAAGCGATTTTCGCGTAAAAAAGATACGGATTGATGCGATAGTCTGGCTACCTTTTTAGGTAGTAGGAAATATGGGCGGGGAAGATGGTTGTAAAATTCTATCTTTCGACTGTTTTTGCTGCAATTTCGAACACTGATTATCAAGGTGAGATCACCAAATACGGAGACAAAGTTCATATCCGGGTAGTACCTGATATCACTATCAGTGATTACATTATAGGCCAGGGGTTGAATTATGAGCGTCCCGTGACCTCCGATGTTGAGCTGGATATTGACAAGGGGCATTATTATGCCTTTGCGGTTAACAAGGTTGAGCAAGTTCAGTCAGATTTGGCCTATGTTGAGAAGTGGACGGACGATGCTGGCCAGCAGATGGCGAAAACCATTGACAGTGGCATTCTATCCAATATTTACTCGGAAGCAGATTCTGATAACTCGGGAGCCAGTGCCGGGGCTGAGTCTGGAAATATAAATATGGGCGTAACCGGAACTCCCGCAGCAGTGGACAAAACCAATATCCTGGATTTCCTTGTGGATATGGGGACCGTTCTGGATGAGCAGAATGTTCCAGATACGGCAAGATGGCAGATCATGCCTCCTATTTTTTGTGGCATGGTAAAGAAGAGCGACCTTAAAGACGCCAGCCTTGCAGGAGACGGGACCTCTATTCTTCGGAATGGAAGGATAGGTGCTATTGACAGGTTTACCATTTACCGGAGCAATAACATTGCCAAGAACGGGACGACCCCTGAAGAGTGGAATATGATCTTTGGGCATCCTTCTTGCTTAACCTTTGCTTCCCAGATCGTAAAGCACGAGACCCTGAAGAATCAGGACGACTTCGGAGACTTGATCCGGGGCCTACAGGTCTACGGTTACAAGGTCGTAAACGGCAAAGGCATTGGTCACTTTGTGGCGAAAAAGGGTTAATTGACATGGGCGTCGAGGGACATCCTCCGGCGCTCAATAGGAGACAATAATATGGCAATATACGATGAAACAGTAGGTGGAGCCGCTATCCCCTGGGATAAATTGGCAGATGGTGGCTTTTTCAGGTTGGAGCATACGCTCAATGTGGCAGCGGCTATCGCAAGACACGCAACACCGGCTGCTGCATCGGAATTCGCTATTGACGATATTTTGCAGTTGATAGATTTTCCGGCTGGGTGCGTATTTCTTTATTCCATTTTTAGGACTGTGACGCCGGATGCATCTGCAAGCACATGCAGTTTAGGCGAAGCAGCTGGTACGGAGTTTGACGCAGCCGTGGATTTGACTGCTGCTGCCGGCACTGTAACTGTAGGCGTCGTAGCAGCTGGCACTGAGGACAACTTCCATTCCGCAGCCAACACGGCTGACCTCAAAATCTTAACAAACGTACTGGCAACAGGTGAATGGGTCTGGTCAATAGTCGGTATTTACGGCGCGTAGACTTTATAAACCTTAAATTCTTGGGCGGGAGATTAGCTTCTCCCGTTCAATTAGCATTAACGGAGACATGTGATGGCAAGGTATTTAAAGAAATTAGGCGAAAATAAGTTGAGACTCTTCGGATGGACCCCTGCTCTGGCTACACGGAAAGACATGATCGAATGTGATAGCCATGGTTTAGTCCTCGGCCCGGCCATGACCGAAAAGGACAAGGCGGACCTCGGATTCAAGGTAGATCCCCTCACAGTATTTAAGGTAGGTATGGAATTTCAGGTAGCAGGTGAAAAAAGGCTGCGAAAGTGGCTTGAGGATAATGTAGCAGACATCAACTTAATGGGCCTTGGGATACAGGATCTAGTTATTGCCAAGTGGCAAAAATGCTTCGGCACAGAGAAAATGCCTGCAAATTGCACTTTCATGATAGCAGGAGATGCCGAGACGGGAGAACCCGTCGAAGAAGACAACAAAGAATATCCGGTCAATATGGATGAGTGAGTGATGAATTATGGCTACCCGTATATCAAACCTGGTCCTTAGAGATAAGTGCGGTGAATTCATAAAGGCCGATCTGGTCTCTGAAGCTCTTAATGAGCTGATTCAGGATGCCCTGATAAGTGCCAATAGGGAGATAATGGCTATTGATGTTGTTCCCCTTGCATGGATGCGTGAAAGCTATAATGAGCTATTTACTAGGGCCTATGCGAATGTCAGCGCTGCTACCAAGGCAAATCCATGCGTTTTAACTGCTGTGTCACACGATACGGGCGTAACCGGCCATGGATTCCAGAATGACGATATTGTGTTTGTTAATGGGTTTAAAGGCATGGACCAGCTTAACCGGCGGGTTTTTAGGCTCAACTGTCCAGATACGACTACCCTGGAACTTTATCAGCTTAATGACCAGAATGCTATCGTTTCTACTGATTATGATACCTATACAGGCGGTGGTAAGATTTACCATTGTGGTGTCAAAATTCCCCACTCAACCATAGAGCCGGCAGCGCCGGTGGTCGCTGATTACCTCTGGACAATTAAGCAAATATTTGCGGCTACCTTCGATATGTATCCTGCTGTTCCGATGACTGAAGAAGTCTCCATTGCAGATCGACGCTATTGGGCCAGCATAGGCAGGCCAAATAAATGGCGATATGAACGGTATGGATACTCACAAATTGATTCTTCTCCTGAGCATTTTCTAATGTTTAGTAATCCGGCAGACAAGCGATATAATATCAATATCCGAGTTGAAAAAACATACCCGGATCTTGATACATGGGATGATAGCACTTACCCGCCTCATCCACCAGAAATTCATGATTGTATATGGCGCAGGGCCTTAGCGAATCTGGGTACAAATGTTGAAAAACAACGTACAGGTAACAAGAGAAGCGAAGAAATAAGTCATGATATTGAAGTATTGCATAGTCAATTTTGGAGTCGGAAAGCGTTTGAGGATGAAAGATTTATCAAGGAATTTTCCCGCAATCTTTTGGGGGCGCTACCGGCACAGGGTCTCAGCGTAAGATTCAACAACCCCGGACTTATCTATGGAGTAAGTTCAAACATTTTTTAGGAGACTAATAAAATGATATCTATAACAACGGCGCAAGAAATAATTGATGATGCGGAAACAATACTGAGCGATACTTTAAACGAGAGATGGTCTGAGTCTGAATTGCTTGCATGGATTAATGCAGGCATGAAAGAGATCAGTCTCATAAAATCAGATGCTTATATAAAAAGTGAGTCGTTTACGCTTGCGGCAGGTACTGTTCAATCTTTACCGGCCGGAGGTTTTCAGTTGATGGCGATAACTCATAATATGGGAATTTCTCCTGGGGAAACTGCTGGCACAATGATAAAACTTACAGACATAAATATTTTAAATGCTTCAGATAGTTCTTGGCATTTAAAGGCACCAAGTGCAATAGTAAAATATTATATGTATGATGAAAGATTCCCGACTCAGTTTTTTGTTTCGCCACCTCAACCTGCGGCTGCTTTTGGATTTGTATGGGGAATATATTGTGCTGTCCCTACTGAAATAGCGATAGATGATGTAATTTTAGTTTCTGATATCTATAGAAATGTACTTCTTGATTACGCTCTTTATAGAGCATATATGAAAGACGCTGATTATACTACAAATAATGTACGATGTGTTGCTCATTATCAAGCATTTACAAATGCACTTGGAGTGAGACGTGAATTAGAACTGAAAGAAGATCCAAATTTAAAGAAAAGACCACTAACAACTGGTAGAGCGACAATGCCAACATAGTGCTAATTGAACATTATGCTTATAGAGATTTCCACATTTAAAGGTGAGGTTCCTATAGTTGATCCGAAACAGTTGCCTTCGGAACATGCTCAGGTGGCTATTAACGCCGATCTATCTCAAAATATCTTAAAACCATTTTACGAAATAGGCGATGCAAAAATTTTAAATACAACTGCGTGGAGAAGTATTTTTCTTATTAAGTATAGCGGGGCTGTTTTTTGGTTATGTTCTACGGAGGAAATCAATGGGGTCAACATACCCATCCAGGAAAGTAAGGGAAGAATTTGTTATACCGATGGAACAAAACCGAAGGAATCGAATTTTACTTTAGCGTCTAACGACGGAGCTAACACTTACGGGATTCCAAACACAGCTTATTATCTTGGTGTTCCTAAGCCAACAAGTTTTTTTAATGCTGTAGCAAAAGAATCATCCCGTTCCGAACTAATGCCTAATCAAGAAGATCGTGACTTTTCTGCTGCTTCGGCTTGGGTAAATGTTGATTTGGACGCCTACGATGAGACAGATGATCTTACCATAACAGCTTCAGCAGTAGATCAATATTGTACCTGCCCTGTAACTTCTGCTCCCACCACAATTGGGAAAAGTTATAAGATGACTTTTGATATAGCCAATCTTGTCTCAACTTGGATAATAAAAAGTTTTGATGGAATTCAAACAATAGGTACCGTATCAACAGACGAAACAGGAAAAACTCTCGAATGGACTGCTACTACAACAGGTGGTTATAGAATAGTTGCAGTAGCAAGTGATTCAAGCGCTGATTTTGATAATTTTACGTTAAAAGAAACAATTGGAGATGTTTCCGGCTCAATTTCTTATATTTATACTTTTGTGACAGGTTGGGGATATGAGGGAGAGCCAAGCGATCCAACGGCGGTCATTGATATCAGCGAAGGGCAATATGTAGAGTTAAGAAATTTTGAAATTCCAGTACCCTCAAATTATAATATTGTAGGAATTAGAATCTATAGAACTGCTACCGGAATTGATGGAACAGATTTTCAACTTGTAACCAAAATTATGGAAGATTGCGAATCAACGGATTATATAACCCCCGCGGAGATATCAACTAATGGCGGCATATGGAACGACATAGACACTGAAGATGATGAAATTAGTGATGATGCCGATTTGGGTGAAGTAATATCTTGCACTGATTATATACAGCCTCCCGATGATCTAAAAGGTATAATTACGTTACCAAATGGTGTAACTGTTGGCTATAGAGGAAAAGAAGTTTATCTTTCAGAACCCTATATTCATTATGGTTATCCCTTTAATTATATAGTGACTACAGATTTTGATATAAAATCAATAGGTTGGTATGGAACGACAATAGTGGTAGGGACAGAGGGCTATCCTTACAAAGTCAATGGATATGATCCTCAGAATGTATCCATAGAAAAACAGCCAGATCAACAAGCATGTTTGTTTTCCAGGGCTATGGTCAATGGTCCAAGATTTGTTTTATATCCGTCTCCCGATGGTCTTTATATGATTAGTGATGAGGGCAACAGAAATGTTACTGAGAATATATTTACCAAAGAACAATGGAGAGATGTTTTAACTAATCTGATAAGTTATGATAAGACTATAATAGCTTTTTTGTATGATGATAAATATTATGCTTTTTTTGAAGGAACAAACGAGGGATTCGTAATTAATTTTAGATCAGAATTTCAATTCTATACCAAATTTACACTTGAATCGGGATTATCTGTTTATGGAGGTTATGTAGATTTAATTGATGATACTCTTTACCTTCTCATCAAAAGCGGATCAACATACTACGTTAAAGAATGGGAAGGATTTAATAATCTTGAAATTAGTAAAAATCTTATAACAGAGGCGGGAGATAATAGAATAACAGAGGCGGGAGATAATAGAATAACTACTGGAACTAGTGGAATAACAGAAGATTTTTTGATGCATCAATGGAAATCTAAAATTTTTGTAACCTCATATGCCTTTTTTTCCTGCATGAAAATAGATGGTGATTTTGTCGAAGATATAACAGGAACGGGTCAAATTATTTCTTCCGATACGACAATTATTGGGACAGGAACAAGTTTTACTACAGAACTTAAAACGAAATATGTACTTTTTAGCAGTGCAACAAAGGAATATAGAGAAATCGCGTCTATTGAAACCGACACTTCCTTAACCCTTGTATCTGCATTTTCAGATAAGGCACATGAATTAGAATATTATGCAGACAAAAACGATTTTCATTATGTAGACGAAAACGGGCAAAAGTATGGCATAGAGATACCGATATTATTTAAATATAATACTACCATGTTGAATATTTACAAAGACGACACACTGTTTTTTACTAGAGCCATTAATTCTACAAATCCTTTTAGGCTCCCCCCCGGGACTGGGAAAAATTGGGAAATTGAAATAAAAGGCATTGGCAAGGTAGTTAATGTGAAAGTGGGACAATCGATGGCAGAGCTCAACTAATGACTAGAGAAACCACATTTAAAGCAATTCCACCAGTGCCACGTATAGATGATCCTGCGCTGACTGATTTTTGTGTTGCCATTAAACAGCGACTAGAGGTCTATCAAGGTAATCTTGGCACCGGGAGTGATGTAATTCTGCGTAGTGGTTTTTCTGGTTTAGGAGAACTCAATGTCAATGCTGACTGGGAAGCTACTTACGGAGACACAGAGATTCTAAACAAGCCTACCCTTGGGACAGCATCTTCTCGCAATGCAGAAGATACGTTAACAGACGACGGATCAAATCTTCCTGATGGTGCTGCTATTAAGACTTATGGTGATGCTCATTGGGGCGAAGGTAGTGGTGATGTTGTCGGCCCAGCCTCAGCCGTAAATAATCGTGTGGTTTTCTTCGATGGCACAACCGGAAAGCTCATCAAGGATTCTGGTTTAACTTTGTCGGGTTCCAATACCGGGGACCAGACAGTTCCCGATAATCTTACTGATTTTATAGCCCAGACAGCATGGCGGTTATTTTATAGTAATAATCTTGGTGATGTAACAGAACTCGCTTTGGGTACCAGTGGTCAATATCTAAAGGCTAATGGGGTTACTGCCGCCCCCACCTGGGATATTCCAGATAGTATGACTTACCCCGGTGCAGGCATTGCCCTCTCAACAGGGTCAGCCTGGGATACATCGATTGCCAACAACTCAGGAAATTGGAATACGGCATACACTGAGCGTCGTCAATGGGATGGTGGTAGTACGAATCTGGTGGCGACTACCGGTCGAAGTTCTTTAGGACTGAGCTCTGCTGCTCTCAGGGCTGCCGAGGATATTTTGACTGACGGATCAAATCTTCCTGATGGTCATGCCGTCAAGACTTATGGTGACGCCAAAATCAGCGACATCGTTTATGGTGTTGGCTGGAATGGAGTAACAACGATAGCACCGTCTAAAAACGCTGTTTATGACAAGATTGAGACATTAGGAGGTGGTAGTTTATTCACCGATGTAGGAACCTATATAACTCCAAGCAACCAGACCGGAGCAAATCATCCCTTCAGAATAAAAGATACTGCTGTGGACTACCCATCAGCCCCCTTTTCATATGGTTTATGGTGGCCGAATGCTTATAACCTCTTGGCTTATTCCACGACCACTGTTCCCAGTAGTTTAGTTCCTGTTCTTGCTATTTACACGGAAGGAAAAGGAGATAACACAAACTTTAAAGGTGTAATCGGGTTAGATGTTACAATTAGAGATGAACCCACAATAGCAGCAAATGATAGAGGTGTTCTTTATGGTATTCGTGTTACGGCTCTTCCACGTTTCAAGAGAAATAACTGGCCCTATGACGACGTAGTTGGAATATGTATTAATAATGGTGCGTTAGGGTGGGATGTAGCTACAGATAACACCGGAGCTGAAGCTGTTTATGTTGGACATAACCCTGGATTTGGTAATAATTATGAATGGGGAGCTGGATTTTCTTGTGATGGTAATGTACATACTTTCTTGAGATGTATTGGAAATATGTACGAAGGTATTGATTTACATTCTGGAGATATTTCAAGTAAAACTGCGCTTTGGTTAGGTAATGATCAATACATTAGAGCAAGAAATAACGCTGATAATGGTAATATTAATTTAATGAATGTAAATTTTAATGACAAAGTTACAATTGGCGAATCTGCACCAGGAGGAATACAGATAGGTTATGGAGCTACTGGTGATAATCCTATTGCTTTAAGAGTTGGAGGGGTAAATGGCAAAACAATAGAAGTAGGAGACGTCGACAGCGGCGGAACAGGTTACAGAATGTTAAGGGTAACAAATTAAATAAAAGGAAAACAAAATGGATTACAAAAAACTTTATCTTGAACAAAAAATCAGGGCACTAGAAATAGAACTCAACGCATTACAAATGAGATTTGAAATGATCCAATCAAAACTATCTCAAGCCAGAAAAGAGTACACCGAATATTTAGAAGAAATTAAACGGCAAGAAGAAGAAAAACTCGAATCTGAAAAAATTCGCAATATGAAACCTGAAGATATCAAAAAAGGACAAAAATAGAGGCATACCGAGATGGCAGACGTAAAAATACCTGGATTGCCTGAACTTACAACGATAGCGGGAGAAGATTTGCTGGAAATAATAGATGATCCTTCCGGCACGCCTACTAGCAAAAAAATAACAAGAACCAACCTTGTGAAAGGGTTAGTATCAGATGATGTATATGCCGCAGATTGGGACGGAGTTACAGACGTAGCCCCCAGCAAAAATGCAGTATACGATAAATTTGAGGCAAATATCGGTGATGTATATGGCCCTATTACCCATTTAGCTAGTTATGTTCCCCAGTGGAATGCAACTCCTAACAGTAAAACGCTTGTTGAGGGTTTTGAGATAACCGATGCTGGTAAGGCTATTCTGGATGATGTCGATGCGGCGGCGCAGAGAACGACGTTAGGTTGTCCTACCGATCCTGCCGTTGATACTGCTGGCCTAAGGACATTAGGGACCGGGGCACAACAGGCCATGCCGGGTAATTCTGTATCATCTGATGCTGTTATTAAGGGTTGGATTTCCTTTAACGGGACGGGAACCATAGCTATTCGCTCAAGTTTCAATGTTACATCCATAACTGATTACGGAACAGGGGATTATGGTGTCAATTGGGATACTGATTTCGCCAACACCAATCATTGTGTAACTGGGATGGCTGGTGGTTCTTATGCCGCATATGTAAATGTAATTATTTATTCAGTGGCGACAGGAAGTGCTAGAGTTCGTACATATATGCAAGCTAGTGGAGCACCAGAGTTAACAGACATAGAAATTATATGTGTAATGGCAATTGGAGATCAGTAATGAAATGTCGAATAGTTTATAAACCTGATAAATCTGTGTGTGTAGTTCATCCTGTCCCAAAATCAAGACGAGCAAACGAATCAGAAGAACAGTGGCTGGAAAGAGTGTTCAGTAAGGCTATGCAGGGAGAATTTGAGGGATTACCTTATGATGATGTAGATTCTTCTGTTTTGCCTCAGAGAGAGCATAGATATGCGTGGGAAGGCAGAAAGGGAAAACCTATAACCGTTAATCAGACAAAAGTCCAAGACGTTGAAAAAGAAAAACAAATCAAGAATGAAGAAAAAAAGCTTTTACGAGAACAGGCAATCGCAAGCTTGGCGAAAAAGTGATAAGAAATTGATTGAGATAATGCCCTACATAGAAGTTGACGGAATTAGGACTTTTACAGATTCTGAAATTCTCAGTATCTATGATAGGACAATAAAGGAAGGCAAGGGATACATTTTTAAGGATGGTACAATCTATAATAGGTTGAGATTCTTGGAAGTCATGAAAAATGAAGGAACATTTCTTTACATTATTTATTATCGGAATGATCTCCTTGGTATCACATGGCTTAACAGATTCGAGGGAAGACTTGCAAGAATCCACTGGTGTATGTTTGACGGAATTTCTGCAAAACAAAAAATCCGGGCTGGTCGGTATATAAGCCAAAAATTGATAAATATGAAAGATAAAGAAGGCAACTATATTTTTGATCTTTTGATAGGTTATATGCCTGCATCTAATAAATCTGCGATTCAGTTCGTACAAATGTGCGGCAGTAAAATATGTGGAGAGATCCCTAATTTGATATGGGATAAAGAGAAAAGTGAGAGTGAGCCTGGAGTAATAGGATATTATCAAAGGGGTTAATAAATGAAAATATACAGCAAACTGGTTTACGATCTGAAAACAGGCGAAGCAATCGAAGAATCTTTTCTCGAATATGAGGGAACCGTGGTCGAATGCAAGGGCGGTGGCGGGGGTTCAACAACTTCAGTCGATGAAGAATATAACAGGCGCATGGCTACGATTGCTGAAGCTCAACAGGGTATGGCTGAAGAATATTTTCAATATTGGAAAACAGACTTTAAGCCATTTGAACAAGAACAAATTGCAGCGCAAAGAGAACTTCTTCCAGGGCAAACAGCCCTTGCTAAAAGATATCAAGGTCTCACAGGACAATATTTTGACGAAGCCACAAAAGGCATAAGTGCTGAGGAAGAGATGGGAAAAGCCAAAACAGGAGTTCAGCAAGCGTATTCAGGAATGGAAGGAGAAATGCGACGAGGCCTTGGGCGTATGGGTATCAATCCTGCCTCTGGACGATATGCGAGTATGCAAAGCCAAATGTTAAGAGATAAAGCCAAGGGCTTAGCCGGGGCTGGAACTATGGGAAGGCGCTATGCTGAAGAAGAAAGCTTCAGACGTTTAAGAGGAATATTGGGAGGCCAATCATGAATTATCCTTTTTCTGATATGTATGCTGACAAAACAAGACCAAGGTTGGGGCAAATTTCTTTCACCGATCCTTCCCAAATGGCCCGTGATTGGATGGGACAGGCTTCTGGCACTTATGCCCGAATGCAAGCAGGCAGTAAAACAGAGACGAAAGAACCTGGGCCTATTGTTGGCGGTGGCGCGACTGCTACTGGGCTAGGAGCTACTATGGGAGCTTATATGGGTTCGGGTACATCAGTAGGGGGTTGGTGGGGTGCAGGCATTGGTGCTGTTTTGGGGTTAGGATCTTATTTGTTTTCTTAGGGGATTATTATGGCTGATAGATTTGGAAATGTTTGGAGTATGGTAAATGCAGTCGGCAGCCTTGATGCTATGCGCAGAGGCCGAGAACAATTGGGAATACAGCAAGCCGGAGAAAAACGCGCTCAAACAAAATTTGAGCAAGGGCAGAAAAATGTAGCTTTCGATAATTCTGTTAAGAGACTTGAGGGTGAATATATAGAGGGATTGAGAAGTAGTGGTCTCGTAGATGAAAGAGGTAATCCAACAAATCAATGGAATTCTACGGCTAGCCAAAATCTTGCAGAAAGTACTCGTGAATCCGCAGCAATGAAAAAGAAAGAAGTAGAAAAAGATTTGGAGAAACAGGGACCAGATGCTCTTGCACGTTTTACGGCTCAATCAAATGTTAATAATAGGTTAGCACAAAACGCTCAAGCCGACAAAGTACTTACCCAAACAGCTCTCGATAAAGGAGTTAAAGATGCTGGAGATATTAAAACAGTTACAACAGAAGCTCGTCATGCTTTTAGGAGTGGAAACACAAAAAAAGCATTAAAATTATTGAAGGAAGCTATTGATAATAGTGTCGCGAGGAGAAAAGGCGACATAGTTGGAGATAAGCTTTATATCATTGAAACCGTTGCGGGAGTGAAACACAGAGGGCCGGGACTTACTTATCCTGAAGTTGAAGAATTTCTTAATAATTACAGCATGGAAGAGCATGCGATTACGTTTGCAGCCGATGCACAAGCTGGCAGAGAACTGGCTTTAAAGCCTCCCATTAGAATGCGTACTCCAGACGGTCAGATAGTTTTAGTCAAACAAGTAGGAACGAGTTATAGCGTTGATTATTTCTTTTTTAAGCCAGACGGGAATAAGCTAAAAAATGCTCCAGAAAATTTAGAAGAAGCTTATAGTAAAGGCTGGGAAAGAGAAGAAAGCGTTCTTGAAAGAGAAAGGGGAATTGCCAAAGAAGAAAGGGCAACTGCGGAATCGGCTGCTAAGGTTGGATTGGCAAAAGCTAAAACCGAAGGGCTGCAAACCAAAGAGTCAGTGGATAGGCTGACTCACACCGAAAAAAAACGGTACGACACGACCATCAAGGAATTGGCTGGGCTTCGGACATCTCTTGCAGATCCGTTTGGTGATCCAGAGATGAAAAGGGCACGGATTGGTGAATTGACAGATCTTATGAAAAGGTTGGAAACTAAGGAAGCTAGAGGGAGTGCTGCTGCTTCACGTCAGGATACATTAAGGCAACTTGCAAAAGAGCTTAAAACAAAATATCCCAATACTTCACCGGAGCAAAAAAAAGAATTGCTAAAACTGAAATCGGGTGCATATGGAGAAGGTGAAGAAGCTCAAAGAATGTGGGAAGACATAATGAATGAACTGGCTCCGCAGAGACCTTCGTTGGGAGCTGGTGGTGGATGGTAAACCGCAATATAGAGAACCAAATGGTTAACAAGAGAACTTAAGATGTCTTTTTCTTCTTTTCAAAAAGATGAATTTGATGAGGCTATAGCCTTTGCTGAGCATTCACAATTGATTGAGCCGGGCATAATGCCAGACCTGTCAGCACCAAGCATGCCGGGAGATGAATTTGATGAGGCTATAGCCTTTGCTGAGCATTCACAATTGGATGAGTTTGATGAGGCTATAGCTTCTATCGGAGCAGAGCCACAAGAGAGCCTTGCTACAGCATCTCAACAGCCAATTCCAGAAACAGAACACGGATTCCTTGGTGAAATTACCGCCGGTTTGGGCCGGGGTGCTTTACGTGTAGCAGCAACGCCCGCTTACCTTGCCGATGTGGCAGGTGAAGCGATTGGTTGGGAGGGCCTGGAAGAGGTCGGAGAACAGGGGGCCGAAAAGGTAGAGAAATATATCGAAGAAAGTCCTGGCCTCAGAAAATCTGCAAGCATTTCCGGTGATATCCGTAAAAATCCGCAATTATGGAAAGACCCGAATTGGTATGCCTCAATTGTAAGCGAGGGTATTCCCACTGTGTTTTCCATGATGATTCCCGGATTGGGGGCCGCAAAAGGGGCTCAGGCCCTTGGATGGGCCGCAAAAGGCGTAAAGGCTGCAAGAGTGGCCGGAGGTCTTGGCACTGCCATGGGACTTGAGGCCGGGGGAGCGGCTGAGCAGACAAGACAATATGAAAAGGCTACAGGTAAAGAGATCCCGATAGGCAAAAAGCTTCAGGCTGTGATTGGCACAGGGATTGTAGCTGGCGCTCTTGAATATGTGCCTATATTCAAAATATTTGGGAAATCGGCGGGCAAGAAACTTATAAGCCGGGTATTAGAGGCCATGGCCTTAGAGGGAAGCACTGAGGGTGCCCAGGAGATTGTTGCCAACGCCTTTGCCAAGGCTGGATACGATGCTGACCAGGATATGATGCAGGGTATTATTGAATCTGTTGTCGGCGGTGTCTTAATTGGTGGAGGCATGGGGGGTATATCTGGGCCTGCTAAGACTTTCCAAGATCAAATAAAGGACTCAACCACACCGGAAAATATTGAAAATATTTCGCATGTAATAGAAGAAGGTGAGAGGGAGACGGTTCTTGATAAACTCCGCAAGGCTTCCGCAGAGGACCTTGTCGCCCTCCGTCAGTCTCCCGAAGGAGCCGAGTATGCCAAGGAGCTTGATCAGGTGCTTGGCGAAAAGCGAGTTGGTGAAGAATGTGGGTTGATACCCCGTGAAGAGGCCGGATCTAAAGCTCTTCCCCCCGACCAGGGATTTGGGCTAGTTCCACCAAAACCAAAAACAAAGTTACGTCCAGGCCCTGAGAAGATAGAAGGGCCTACCTATCCTGAGGGCGCTGAGTTTGTAGCAGGAAAGGCTGCGCCTGAAGAACTTAAGGTTGAGCATAAACCTGTTCTAACTACCAAAGAAAAGCCTTATAAAGAAAAAAGAAATGCTATCCGTGCTCTGAATTCAAAGAGATTGGCATCTAAGGGCATTACTCCTGAAACTCATAAGGTAGTTAAAGTTAAAGGTGGTTACGGGATTGTACCTTTGGTAGATTGGCAAGTAATCAAAGGCGGCAAAGGCGTTGAGGTTATGGCAAGGGGAGAAACCAAAGAAGAAAAGCTGAAAGCTGTCTCAGAGAAAGTAAAAGCCGAAACGCCCGGAATGTTAAAGGAATCCGACAGAGTTAATGACGTAACCCTTAGAACCTTAGTTGACATGGCCTCTAAAGATCCCGCCAAAGCCCTGAAACATGCCGAGGAGGCTACGGTAAGCAAAGCGAAGCTCATAGAGGGCCTGAAAAACAAGGGCCTAAAAGCTATAGGTGAAGCCAAGTCCAAAGCAGAGCGTGCCGAGATTGCGAAGAATCTTGAAGAGATCTTGCGGGGAATTGAGGAAGAGAAACCTAAAGAAGTTACCCAAATTGATCTTGTAAAACGATATGTAAAAGAAACCGGGAAGAAGGTTGAGGAAGGTGAGCTGGATAAGGTAAAAGCAAAATATCCAGAAGAATGGGCAAGAATTGAAAAAGCTGAAATATACAAAAAAGAATTGTGGAATAAATTGCCAAAAGATTTTAGAAGAAACCGTGGAATTAATGAATATACTACTGAAGAATTAGAAAAGAAAGTAACAGAGATTGAACCCAAAGAACCTATTGCCAAGGCTGAAGAGAAACAACCGTGGGAGATGTCCTTGGATGAATTTAAAACTATCAATCCAAAGGGTTTTAAGGTCCAACCATTGCCAAGAGAGGATATAGCAAGAGCAGAGCCAGATGGCACAATTTCTTTAGATCCTGAAAAATTCTTTGGTCATTCAGCAAAAGATCGCAAAGATATTATTGAACATGAAAGAGCACATTTCATTGAAGGGAAGATAAAGCCAGAACATAAAGCTCGGTTGATGGATGACAAAGAAGTCATGGCCTATCGGGGACGTAACATAAATGAAAAACTTGCAAATATGATTCAGGATAACAAATTACCTGATCATGTTCGCGCTGAATATCCTGAGTTGCTAAAACCTAAAGAACCAATTGCCAAGATTGAAGAAAAGCAGCCCTGGGATATTAAGAAAAATGAGCGACGATGGATTGTTGATAGTAAAACAGGTAATACAATAACGGAAGCAGTTGGGAGACCTGACAAAGTAGATATTGATATTCCTTTTGATGAAAAAATTATTGATATCCATACCCATCCTACCGAAGCGATGCCAAGTGATTACGATTGGGGTAGATTGGGTTGGAGTAATGTAACTGAAATGCGGGTTGTTGTACCTTCTGGAACAGTTTATGAGTTTAAAAAACCAAGCGGTTTTAAAAAAACTCCTCGTCAGTTGCGTGAAAGACACAATGCTATAGAAAACGAAATATTTGAATCTGGACGTTCTAAGAAAATGTCTATAAATGCAATTTTAGAAGAAATTAATAAACAACTTGCAAAAGAAACAGGTATAATATTTAAAATAAAATCGCTCAAAGAATACAAAAACGAAAAATGGGCATCTGACATTAAATTAAAAGAATCTAATGAAGGCAAGGAAGTCTCAGTAGCGATACCTGAAAAAAAGATTGAAAGCGGAATGCATAAAATATTAAATACTGAAAATAAAGTTGTAGGTAGCATAACCTTATCAAGGGAAGGTAATGTTGTTAATATAGATGATATTGAAATTTTAGAAAAGGGAAAAGGCACAGGAACAAAAACTATTAAAGATTTAATGAAGTCAGCAGACAAACAAGGACTAATTATTACCCTTACTTCTGATGCAATGAGGGGAAAAGAGTCACAGAAATTAAATCGGCTTTGGTATAAAAAGTTAGGATTTACAAAGAATATCGGAAAAGATAAAATCAAAGAAACGTCTGAAGAATTTTATTATAATCCTGAGCCTGCGCCTAAAGAGCCTGTTGCCAAGGCTGAAGTTATCCCAAAAGTTAAAGAACCTTGGGAGATTTCAGATTTAGCAGATAGACCTAATCTTTCCATAAATCGTATAACTGCAAAAAAACAAGCGAACAGAAAATTTAAATTATTTTTCACTGGTACAAGAAATGAAGTTTTTGAAGGCGAAGAATTTAATTCAGCGTCCGAAGCAAGGATGTTCTTCAAAGCTCAACAAGTAAAAGCGCAAGAAGCTTTTAAGGCAAAAGCTAAACCAGAAGTTATACTGAGAGAAAAAGAAAAAAGAGGACTATTCGGAGAGAAGGCTAGGCCTGTTCTGAAAGAATCTGAAGCCAAGTATTCAATAGCAGAAGCCGAACCCTTCATGTATTCTGCTCTTACCCATGTCGCCGAATCCCCAAAATTTCCAGCGAAACTATCTGCCAAGTCTGTCATAAATCAGCTTAAAAAGCAACCTGGAGTGAAGCAGGCCGAAATAAATACCGTGGGCCTCACTGAGTGGTTGGAGGGCAAGGACAGGGTAACTAAGGCTGAATTGGTGGATTTTTTGAAGATGAATGAAATTCGGATTGAGGAAAAAGAAATGGGAGGCATTTTGCCTTCAAATGAATATTACGTTGAACATAAGTTCACAGATAAATATAATCTGTGGAGTATTTTTGGAAATAATATAAGCGGTGAAGTGGGAACTATCGGCATCGGAGACTCAAAAGAAGAAGCAATAAACGATGCAAAAGAATATCTTGAAGATATGTTTTTTTATAATGTGCGTCCTTTCAAGTTTATCGAATCAAAAGAAAAAGTTAGGAAAGCAAAAAAGAAGTTTGCAGGAAAACCAAAGTTCGCCGAGTACGTCCTCCCCGGCGGTGAACCCGGAAGTTATCGGGAGTTGGTGTTTACTGTGCCAGTGAAATATCAGGACTATTATCTTGAAACTGAATGGAAAGTAAAAAAAGATATTAAGGAAAATCTAGATGGGTCAGAAACAGATATATGGGGTATTTTTAGAAAAGATAAGGAGGAAGGCAAAGAGGGGAAATGGAGAGTTGTCGAATGGTATGACACTGAAGCGGATGCTGTAAAAAATAAACCGAAGGATTCAAAGGTAAAACTAAACAAACAAACAAACAAATATGTTTCCGCCCACTGGGACGAACCCAACGTAATAGCCCACATCCGTGGCGATACCCATATAGATGCAGACGGTAAGAAAACCTTTCATATTGCTGAGTTTCAGAGTGATATTTATGGGAAGATCGTAGAGCTTGAAGAAATCATAGCCGATGCTGGTGGAATTACCGACAATAAAATAAAAAAAGAACTCGCCAAACTCAAAAAGCTCTTCCCTTGGGGTGAAAATTGGCACGAACTGGTATCTAAAAAAGCCCTTGAGTACGTTGTACGAAATGACTTTGACGGCATATCATGGGATACTGCCAAGACGCAGGTTGACCGGTGGGAGAGTGCGCTCCGGAAGAGTGTTGATGAGATTGGATGGGAAAAAGGTTATTCTGGGCCTAAGCGATTTTCTTCTGAATTTGTTGACATTAAAGGATTTAAGGATGGAAAAAGAATTTTCAACCAACGGGTTCTTGTTCAGGGCGAAACCACAATAGAGGGTCAGCGTGTCACCTTAAACAATCTCATAGGCAAAGAGCTTGCCAACAAGATTCGGGAATCTTCTGAGACTTCAGGTAATTTTGAAGGCAAGAATTTAACCATCGGTGGCGAGTTCTACAAGATTATTTATGACCAAAAAATACCGGGATTCTTAAAGAAGTATGGGAAAAAGTGGGGTACAACCGTCAAAGCTGACAAGGTTGGAGATGTTCCTGTTCACACAATGGCGATAACTCCCACTATGCGCCGAGCCATAGAAGCCCAAGGTCAAGCCATAATGGAGCCTATGGGCAAATACAAACAATCCGAACTTGATTTAGCCTTCGGAGGTAAAAAGAAAGCAAATGAAGCAATCGAATCAGTCGCCAAAAAAGTCGATGGTGTATCCAGTCGAAGAATGCCGGATAGGGTGGCCGGGAAAGTATCCGTCTCCAAAGTTGCTAAAGAAATCAGGAAAAACAAGCGTGTGGATCTTTCCGGCAGAAAGCTCACCGAAGGAAACGAATCTCAAGAAATAGCTGAACTTTTCCAGGTTTACCGTTCTCCCAAAATGGAAACATTACATGCAATTTACACCGCTAGGGACGGGACTATCTTGGGCCACAATGCGATAACGTCTGGGCAGATAGGTGTTATTGATCCTGGGGATTCGGCTAAGTACATCTACGGAATACAGTCTTCAGCAAAACGTTTGGGGGCAAACAAAGTTCATGTTCTCCATAACCATCCATCTGGCAATCCGACAATGAGCAACGAGGATGTTGAGTTTGCCAGAGGAATAAGAAAAAAGCTCGGCGACCTGAGCGGTGAATTCATAGTTATAGATCATGGAAAATTTACATGGGTATCTGATTATATCAAGGATGGGTCGGTTCATGTTCTTGAAGGGACGTTTAAGGTAATTCCTGGTACTGGCGAATGGGTGGACAGGAGAGGGCCAGTACTGTCAAGCCCGCAAGCGTCAGCGGTTTTTGGTGCAAAGCTCGCCTATGACAAAACAAAGACCTGTCTCGTTTATGTGGATAATGCCAACAAAGTTGTGGGCTGGTCAACGCATGACAACAAAATTTTAAAGAAAAGCGTACCAGACTTTGAGAAGATTCTACGTCAGCAAGCCAAAAGTCTTGATGCAATAAAGACAGTCATTATAGCTGACGACATGACTTTGTTTGAGCCAATTGCCAAGTATGGCGATGTGGGAGACTGGTTACTCGATGCCCTGGACGTAGAAGGAAAGAGTTTGAGAGAAGCTGTCCCTAACGCGTTTGAGACCAAGAGAAAACCCACCAAAAAAGCGCGGGGGTTGTTTGAACCTAAAGCTGAGTATGGCAAAGAACATCAAACACTGACACCTAGTGCTCAAAAGCTTCTCGGTGAACTGGAAGAACTAAAAAAGGAGCATAGGCCTTCACCATTACCACCGGATCAAGTCGAATCTCCGGCAGGAAAAGCTGTTGAACCCTACAATGACCTAGCCGCGAATCTGCGGACTCGGACTGTAGATCGCCTCTATCCTTTAATGAAAAAACTGGACCAGGGTCTTGATATCCAAGACCCCGATGCACAGGCATATATCCAAGGCCGGATGGATACCAGCGCACCCACTGTTGTCGCAACTTTTCTTCAGCATGGTAAATTGAAATGGTTGGAAAATGCTCCGCTTGTTGAAACGAAAAATAAGGGATTTTTGCCATTAACTGAAAAGCATGGGACAAATGAAAAAAAGGTCGATTCATACGATGCTTCGATACAGGCACTCCTAAAAGACAAGATTGGATATAAACCCAAGAGTATCAGGGATATTGACAGATATTTGTTTTGGAAGATAGCCACCAGAGCTGAAAAGCTCACGGGGGAAGACCGGGAGCACCTTTTCACAGAAGATGATATTGCTCTGCTGAAAAAGATAGGAGGCAAAGACTGGAAGGGGACGGATTTGGACAATGAGTACGTTGCCTTTAACAAGAACGTCTTAGACTTTGCCCAGGAGATAGGCCTCATTGATCCGGCTATGCGTAAAGTCTGGGAACATGACGAGTATATCCCCTTCTACCGAATATTAGAGGATGAACTTCTTGGAGAGGAGTTCCTGAGGGTTCCTTTCAAGTCCCGAAAATTCATAGATGCACAAATCAAAAAGCTTACGGGCGGTGAAGATAAGCTTGGCGATCCGTTTGAAAATATTTTGAGGAACTGGTCACACCTTATCACTGAGTCTATCCGGAACCGGTCAAGGACCACATCGTTTAGATATATGCAGAAATTAGGCTACGCTACTCCGTCTAAGCCGCCTAAATATATTGGAAAGCCAGAGAAAGAGGCTATTCTTTCCTATATGGAAAATGGGAAAAGAAAGTATTTCAAGGTTCACGATCTTGAGCTTTTCAATGCATTGAGCGGGGCCAATATACAAAAATTTGATGGCATTTTGATGAAGATGTTTGGCACGAGTAAGCGGATGCTCACATATGGAGCTACCTTCGGACCTGCTTTCAGAGTCGCAAACTTCATGCGTGATACGCTTCAGACGGCGATGGTAAACAAATCCTTTATTCCCGTATGGGATTCTATGCAGGGGCTGTATAAGGCCTATACAGAAAGCCCGGAAGCTATTGCCATGATGTCAGCCGGAGGTGGATTCTCTCTTGGCTATGTCCGGGGTGATGATCCAAAGGCTATGGCAAGGCATGTCCGGAAGATCGTCAGAAAAGCCCACAAAAAAGGGTTTACCTTATCACCGCTTTCATTATTGGAATGGTGGGAGAAAGTTGGAAGTGCTTCTGAGAATGCAGCAAGGGTGCAGCTCTATGCTAACTGGAGAAAAAAAGGAGCCTCTAACCTTGTCGCAGGATATCAAGCCAGAGATGTATTGGATTTTAGCTTAGCAGGTGATGCTCAGATTACTCAACTTATGATTCGGACAATACCCTTTCTCGGGGCCAGGATGCAAGGACTATACAAAATGGGCAGGGCCTATGGGGAAAATCCGGGGGCTTTTTTGTTGAAGGGTGCAATTTTGGCAGGGCTCAGTCTTGCTTGGTGGTCAGGCGTAAAAGATGACGACCGATATAAAGAGCTTGAAAATTGGGAAAAGTGGACATATCGCCATTTCTGGATTGGAGATACTCATTTCCGTCTTCCCAGGGCCTTTGAAGTCGATGCTATATTCAGTTCTTCAGTTGAGTCAATAGCTGATGTTCTCTCAGGGAATGAAGAGGGCAAATACATTATGCATTTTATTGGGCAGACAATGAGAGACACGTTTGCCCTTGACGTCCCTCAACTTGTCAAGCCCCTGTATGAGCAGGCTAAAAATAAGATCAGATTTACCGGTCGGCCGATCATATCCGAATCAATGAAGCGCGTTAAATCAGGAGAACAGGCACAGCCATGGACGAGTGAATCTCTGAGAGTTCTCGGGGAAAAACTCAATGTATCACCTATGCGGGCAGAAACTCTTGTCAGGGGATATTTGGGTACTCTGGGTATGTTTATCCTGGGCGGTACTGACATCCTGGCACAGTGGGCGTTTGACTTCCCTACACCTCCGAAGAGGCGGGTTGACGACTATCCTTTAATCGGTCGCTTTGTTAGAGAAACTCCGCCAAGGCACACAAAGTACATGACCAGATTCTACAAAATGGCAAGAGAGATGGATGTTCTTGTCGGGACAATCAACCATTACAAGAAAACGGGAGACATTGAAAAGGCTGTTGAGCTGGCAAGAACAAGCAGAAATACATTGCAATATAAGAAAGGTATGAATAAAATTCGCAGAAAGATAGGGCTTATCAATGGCCGGATTAAGATAATCTATTATCGGAAAGATTTGACTCCTGAGCAGAAAAAAGAAAGGGTCAATAAATTACTTGATTACCGGAATAAAATTCTTGAGAATGCTTATACAGTAATGACAAAAAAAGAATAGCAGGAGAGGCGTCATCATGAAATACAGAATCGTATTACTATTGACAATTTTTTCACTTTGTTTTTGTTCTTTATCTTTTGCTGATGCGATATATACTGAAATCACAGTAACAGCATCGGGCAACTGGACCGCTGATGAGGCGTTACGGATTCCGGGAAAAAGTAAATACCGAGTCAACGTCTCCGTAACACCAAACTCATTTGTAGGAACTATTAAGGTACAGCGCAAATTTCCGGGTGATACTTCATGGCGTGATGTAGAAAACTGGGATTTTACTGCTGCTTCCGCAAATATTGAAAATATTACCGATAAACCTGAACCTGAAGAAGTATATTATCGCATTGGTTGTTCCGCTTATACATCTGGTAATGCTACAGCACGAATTGGTAGCGAGCGATAATGCCAAAGGAGAAATAATATGAAACGATTACTGCTAACCATACTTTTCTCAGTTTTTTTCTGCGGTCAAGTTTTTGCAGCCGGAAACATCATATCGCGCTTCGCCACAGATGCTGAGACTACCGCACAAACAAGGGATGATGTGGGGCTCACTCCGTCTAATATTCCTTCTATTACAGCCGTATGCGATGACTGTTATCCAGGCCTCTGGGGTGTCCCCACTGAAATTACTATTGTCTCTGGTATTGCGATACTGCCCGGGCAAGGATATTATGAGATAGATACCGAAGGCGATACTGATAGTGATAACTTAACACAAATCACAGGATTGGTTAATGGGGACGAAATAATCTTAAAATCTGCTAATGATGCAAGGACAGTGGTAGTTGTTAAAGGAGCTTATCTTAAACTAAATAATGAAGCAAATTTTACCATAAACAGCATCTACGACAGAATACGTTTGCAATGTATCGGATCAGATATTTGTGTAGAACTTGGTAATCGATCTTCTGGAGGTAGTTAATGAAAAAATTTATCGTTGTCTTTCTTATTATTCCTTTTTTCTTATTATCATGCTGTTCTACTAAAGCTGGAACAATCGACAAGCCGTCGCCGACGAAGAAAGAAAGTAAAGTCGAAAACAAGTCTGACAAAGAAACCATTGAGGCCCTTAAACAAGATGATCCCCGCAGACAACAAATAATGACCCTGACTTGGCAGATTCAATATTATAGGGAACAGTTAAAAACCATGGAAATGAAAAAGATGATTGAATGCTATCAGGGTAAGAATTATCGAGATACTGTGGCAAAAATAGAGAATCTAAATAAACAAATTCGTCAAATACTTCTGTTGTAAGGAGGTAAAGCTTGGAATAAATAAACGACACGGTTAAGGATATTAAACATTAATCTTAACAAAAGAGGTAAATAAAAATGAAAAAGTATTTGGTATTAATGCTTGTTGTAGCTTTCTTATTTGGGACTAGTGGGATTACTTTTGCCGCAACAGTGGCGGGAGATCCACTCTTAAATCCCTTGCTAATTTCAGAGATTGATGCTTCAGACAAGATTGGAGATACTGGAACACTATGTCAAGGCACGGCGGGAACAAGTACCTATGCCGCTGTGTGGGACGCTACTGGTAACTTGGTAGATGGTCCTGGTGTACCTGCTATTATAAATTTGAGCAATATTGCCAGCACGGCTATTCCAGTTTCCCTAATTTCTGATACTGCTTCTACGGATGACCTTGGAACAGAAGCTATTCCTTGGAATGCTGGTTACTTCACGGCAACTCTAAGTTTTGAAGGTGCAACGGATAATGAGTTTCAGACTATATTCACTATCACTGATCCTACGGTAGGGGATAAAACTATTACTGTTCCCAACAGTAATGAGACCATTGGTGTAGCTACTTCAGCTGCCACAGACGCAATTGATGCACTTACCGAAATTGCTGCGGCTCTAAAGACTGGTGCAGATGCCAAGCTGGTTACAGGTACTGCCGGAGCTGATGGTAACCTTGCTGTGTGGGATGCCAATGGAGACATTGTAGATGGTGGAACTTCTAGTCCCGGTTCCTTTGGTGCTGCCGGAACTCCAACAGCTGCTGCTGGAGTAGTTGCTGCGGGGACGACTAACTGGCTTCAGATAGCTGGAGAAGGCGCAGTTGCTGATGATATTACAGAAATTACAGCAAATGCTCTTGGAGATATTATCCTAGTTCAGGCAGTTGCTGATGATGTTACGATTACCATGAAAGACGGAGCTTATCTATTGCTTCAGACTGATTTCATAATGGATAATAGCTCGGATATCATGGGCCTCCTTGTAACTACTCTCGGTGTGAATGATGTTTGTACCGAGCTTTTCAGAGCAAATAATGGAGCATAAGACTTTTTAAGGTTAGTCTTAGTTAGTGCTGAGATTAACCTTGAGGTCTTTATACGAGGAAGTCATGCCATGATTATAAAAAAACTAATGTTAAGTATATTGTTGGGCATGGCTTTTCTTTTTGCTCCACAATATGGATTCTGTGTTAGTGGAAATCCTGTTCTGCAGGTAGATCCTGTAACAATAACAGATGATAATGTAACGCTAACCTCTTCCCATTTTGATAAGTCCGTTAGGATGAGTTCTGCTGCAGATCACGTTGCTTCTCTGCCAAGTGTGGGAGTTTCAGAAGACGGTGCAAGAATAAGAATAATTAAGATTGGTGCAGGTAAGGTCACGATAGATGCTGCTGATACTGATATAATTGATGATTCGGGAGCGGGTGACACAATTTATAACGATACCGCAGAAACCTATGCTATTTGTGATTTAGAATATATCCATGCTATAACAACTTGGGTTACTGTAAGCACTGGGACCTGGACTACTACAGACTAATAAGGAAAATATGATATGGCTGATGTAACTAAAAGATATGGTGGAACGTCCGCAGCAACTGAAACTACTGAAGGCGTCTCAGAACGGGCCACTAATGCTGAAGCCTTAACCGGAACGGATACAGAACGACATGTAACTCCTGCGAATCTAAAATATGTCTTGGAGTCTTATCTTAAACCTCCCGCTCCTGTTGCTTTTGCGGGTTCAGCGGGATACACAATAACACATAACTATGGCCATACTGATTATCAGGTGATAATCAATCCTGTTGCCGACCCTGGCGGATTCCTTGGTAGGGTTTGGATTAATAAATCGGCAAATACGGCAGTAATCTATAATAGTGGTTCGGCAAAAACCAATTTTGATTATGTAATTATACCTGCTGAATAAGGATAAAAAATGAAAACAAGGTTTCTGTGGTACATAATAAAGTGGCTACTCATTTATAAAAAAAGACTTATAATATAAAAGGATAAAATAAATGGCTACTTTTAGATTAGGGGACAAATCGCATCTAGCAACACTTGCTAACACTGATAAGTTCTTAGTGGAAGATGTCTCAGATAATGATATAACAAAACATACTACACCTGCGGATTTTTTAACTTTTATCGCTGACCATTATAAACCTCCCGCTCCTGTTGCTTTTGCAGGTTCAGCGGGATATACAATAACGCACAATTACGGTCACACTGATTATCAGGTGATAATCAATCCTGTTGCCGACCCTGGCGGATTCCTTGGTAAGGTTTGGATTAATAAATCGGTAAATACGGCAGTAATCTATAATAGTGGTTCGGCAAGAACCAATTTTGATTATGTAATTATACCTGCTGAATAAGGATAAAAAATGAAAATTACTTTAAAAAACGGACCTAAAATCACAAAAAACAAAAACAAGTTGACAATTCCTTCGTTTGTTTGCAAAAGAGGTATTGCACCGGAAGTAGTCATCGATCTTGCTCCGCATGCTGGTGAATACGTACGAGTCTGGCTTGATGAAAACATGACATACAGCACCGACAAGCACAAAAACCATTATTGGCAGGTAGCGGAATTGCAAGTACCGGCGCAAATGTATCAAAGTAAAAAAACTGGAAAAATAGACGAACATGGATTTCCGATAACCATTTCGGAGCCAATACCACTTGAACTACCAGAAATTCGGCTTTTTGATATAGAAGAAGGGGGAATAGTATGAACATAGATCTAAGCCTCGGCGGTATACAAGCTGCGTTAAACTCATCACTGGACGTAAGAGATTTTATACATGATGACGGTAGTGGTAGCAATAATGTTGTTTCCACAATGGCATTTATCCCACGGTTTAAAACGTCCGGCTGGCCCCAGGCAGCCCTTAATGGATTAGAAGTTGGCGGATTCTGGATGGACGTGTATGAAGTATGCCAACCGGATGCCACCTCATTAAGCCGTGGTGGTACCGCAGCCGATACTCCTGGAGCTGTTGCCGCTTGCTCAAAACCTGGAGTGGTTCCCTGGACTAACATATCCTGGTTGAATGCCAGAATAGCAGCAAGTAATCGATCTATAGGTGGCAGATCGTGTCATCTCATAACGCCGTTTGAACGCTTTGCTGTGCTGTCCCTGATCATGGCTTCCGGTCAATGGGGGCAACAGCGTGGGAATAATAACAACGGCAAGGACACCCGTGATGCTGATAGCTGGGAAAATTATGGCATCACTGATCCCATACAGGCGGAGTACCGAAAACTGACAGGCTCCGGCCCGGCTTCGTGGTGGCACAATGGTTTGCCTGGCCGAGGTATTCATAATCTTGTGGGAAATATTAACGAATGGGAAGATCTCCGTCTCGAATCCGGCATATTCCAGCCAAAAGCATATTTGGCAGGTGCAACGACAGCTGCAGATACTTATATCGATTATGACGATAACGCAAATGGAGATGGTGCTGATGTGTGCCAGCTAACACCTGGCGTCTATACAATCACAGACGCCACGAATGGCAACGAAGATGTCACGGTTGAGCAGGTAATTATCACGGGTCGGTTCACGGGCCGGTTACTGCTTGCGGCCGGCATGGCAACTGATCATATCGATAATGCTTTGATACAGCTCAAGACAGCGATTAACCTATGCCAAGATGATGTAGGAACGTGGAAGGCAATTGGAAAACTACTTGAGGACGCAACATCAAAATATATGGCTATGCCAGATTATGCTGATGTATCTACTCACGCAGCCATACTGTTGGATTCGTGGTATGCATACGATAATGCTGATTCACGTGCTTTGCTACGGTGCGGCGACTGGAGCAGTACCACGAAGGCTCGTTCCGGTCTGGTTGTCGTTACGAGCCTTTTGCCGACGGCTGTGTACGACAATATCGGGTTTCGCGCCGCTTTGTCAATCGGCAATCAGTAGTGTGTTAATCTGTTCTTTGCCTGCGATAGCAGGCATTGAGGAGGTTGTTATGTATGGAAAATTTAATTGTATATCAGAAAATGTTAGAGTTGACGGAATATGCTTATATTGCACTCCGACAATTCCCGAAATCGGAGAAATTCGGTCTGGCCGCCGATAATTTGCTTTATTATAAGTTTTTGGGCGTGCTCTTTTTGGTTGACCGGATGCGCTTCACTTAGATTTGAACCTTATCCAGATAATTACAGGATTTGTATGAGTGGACATGCAGGGTTGGATAATGGAAGGCATATCTAAAGAAACACTTCTAAGAGCTGATGATTCCAAGAATAGGGATGCTATGCTTTTTGATATGCTAGAATGCATAGACAATAAGATAGATGATGTATTAGGATTAAAGAAAGATATTGAATGTTGTAAGAGAAAGATATCCTTTATTAAAGGAATTGGTACGATTATGGCTGCGCTTTTTTCTGCAGTCATAGCTTGGATAGCTAAAGTATTGGGGAATTGATGGTTGTAAAGGAGAATATTATGAATGACAAAATTATTATTGTTCCGGCTGTTTTGGCATTAGCTCTTTTAGCATACCTGAATCCAATTAAACCCCTGATTGATTTTTATATGATTCTGGCATCCGGATTTTTTGGCCTGGTTGCCGGAGTGAGTATTGGTTCTGGTAAAATGAAAGCAAAAGACAAAGAGAATGAGACGATATCTGCTAAATCTGTTAATTAGTATTGATCAGCTTGGCAATACTATCCTCGGCGGATGGCCGGATGAGACAATATCCTCACGCCTTGGTAAATTAAAGCGTAGACATGGGGGTACTATTCCCTGGTATCATCCCTTGGCCGGTTTTATTGATTGGGCGCTTGATAAAATAGATTCTGGGCACAGCATTGATGCTATTGAGGAGGACGAGGGAGAAAGATAAATCATGAAAATAGCCTTAATAATAAAAATAGCTGGCGCATTTTAAAGAGGGCTGGGAGCATTTAGGATGAAGGAATAAGGGCTGGATTTTTGGATGTTCCCCCTTAAATTTGACTTAGGCATAAAAAGGTAAGCTCATGGCTATCGACAAAACAATGCTCACAAAAATAGTTAATGAAACATGTGCCAAATTTCAGCACAACTTGGAACGCCAAGGTGTTAATGCCACAGGCATTCATTCTGATCAAGCCACATCTATGCTTTTAGCTATTGCAGCACATGAGAGCCATTTTTTTACTTATCCATATCAAATAGGTGGAGGTCCTGGACGTGGTCTCTTTATGATGGAAATTTCCCAAGGCAACATTATGGGGACCGAAGAAAGTATATGGAGCCACTGGTTTAAATATCGGAAGAAATGGCGCATGGCCATGACAAACACCTGCGGGGTAATATCTCCCCATCCACACAATCAAGATGCTATGGTCACTAAGCTAAGATACCAAATATGCATGGGAAGGGTTTACCTTTGGATGGTCCCCGAACCCTTGCCGGGCCCGTACCAGGTCTATCAGCAATGTCGTTATTGGGCAAAATACTGGAAGCGTACCGATGTATCCACTGGAGATGAAGCGGATTTTCTCAGTGATTATCTTACCTACTTGGGATAGTTAACTAAGAAAATATATTTCTTTTGCTGAAGGAGTTCAAGAATTGCAGTCGGATGCTTAACCGATTATGCCCCCCGACCGCAACTCAAAAGGATCGTAACTAGGTACTACCCTTGTTACTCCCACGAAGCATCACCACCTTTCATGTTATAATCTTTTTTTTCTTGTTCTTTCAAGATTTTCCTAAACTGAATAATAGCTCCTTGAAATTGGATGCAGGCTACATAATCTTTAGCTTCCTTCGCCAACCATTCATCTTTCTGGAGTTCTTGGATTCGTTTTTCTATGGCTTGAATTATTTTGGAATCATCCACCATAATGCCTTATGTGCGTTCCGGCATCGGGGCTCCACACTGAAGCTTCTGCTCCCCAAGCCTCTAATTCTTCGTATGTTGTTTTGCTTGTATCGAAGTATACGACTGTGGTGGGGAAGCGTTTTGGCTCGATCTGAAGATATATTGAGCACGAGCATTTTTTGCAAAGATTCGTCAAGCCTTCTAAAAAGGCATGAATTTTGCTTGATGGATCTTCCTGTTTTGGTTGTGTCGTTATCTTGGTTTGCATTTTCTAAGTCTCCATTCTTTGGACATTCCTAATTACTCATTCACTTATTTTCATCTTTTTCATATAAATCGCAAGGGCAATGAAAAGCAGAGCATTCAATCCCATGATCTATGTTTTGGAAATAGACACACACTGGTCTATCCTCACATCTTGCGATCCAGTCAAGCCACCTGACACCCTCATAGAAAACGTTATCGTATCTAGGTGGTCTTGGCTTAACTAGCTTTTTCATTGTCGTTTTAGGAAACGCCCCTTTGGGGTAGACGGAAACCCTTGTCTATTCCCAGGCATAAAATTCAAGGCATCCATTCGTTGGCACAGTTCCTCTATTGTGAGTTCTTCTATTTTTTTCATTTTCTAATCCTCAATATTTTCTTAACAACCCACCACCTGATAGGACCAAAGATCCCCGATAAGGGAAAAAGAAGGGTAGCAACGACTATCAAGAAAGCCCCGCACAGTCCCTGAAGGCCCAATGGCTGGTATTTTATGGGATGAGGTGGTTTCATTATCCGAATTCTTGCTGGGCCCATTCCCATAACCAGCGGGCATCACAAGAATTATCATCTACCGGATTTTCTTTCCATTTTTCTCGATATGCCTCCATCATTTTTTCTTTTGAAGCGGTTCCCTTACCTGTAGCAAATTTTTTGAGGGTTGTCGAGGGACAGTCAGTATATTGAACTCCGTGAACCCGGCAGGCCTTGACCATAAATGCGAGCATACCGTTTAGGACTTCACTGGCCGCACGGCCTCGGAGATGAGGTCTTTCATGAACGACCATGGCTGGCTTGTGAGCGGAGAGCATCTCGTTAATCCATTTGTCAAAACGGACGAAAATCATTCCTCGGGAGTCACTGGCTCTACACCGAAAGTTTTCGGTATCGGAAATTGCACCGAATGCATCTGAGTTTATTGCCCAACCAGTCTTTGTGCCAAAATCAAGCGCTAGAATTTTCATCTTCTTGCGATTGCGGCATTTGCCCAAAAGACAGCTTCCTCGATTTTGGTAATGGCCAAGTCCTTTTCCCTACTGTCAGGACACAGATCCTCGATTACCATAGCAAACAGTTTGGCCTCGCCCCTCATCTCTACATACTTTTTAGGTTGATGTTGCGTCGGTGCGTGATAGGTAAATCTTTTTTCCATTTCTGCTGATTCCATGGGATTTCTCCTTTTAGTGATGAGAACACTTAGCAATCCAGCCCCTATTCCTTCATGCCAAGCGTCCTCGGCCTTTGTGTTTCAATCCTTGTTTTAGTGGATGTCTTTCTTCAACCTACATATCTATACATGTTTACCCTCTTTACCCTCCTTTAAAAAGCTAACGCCTGACTTAACCAGCGGCATGTTTTTAGCCCGTCTGGTTCAGGGATTCGTTAGCCTGATACTTTGCAATTAATCCTGTAATCTAATGGATCTGCCATGCGTCCTTCTCGAAGTTCACAACTTCTATTAATATATCTTCATCGTTAGTAAAAATGTGATTACCTTCGTGTCCGTCTTGAAGCATGCACGTTCCACCGCCGTAAGCAAAACAGTCTATATATTCCTTACTTTTTGGGCCAAATTTTTCATACATATAATCGGCTTTATCTTTCCAACAGTGCAACATTTTTTAACCTCTACAAGGCATACGCCGCTAATAACCTGCCCAAAATGGCAGTTTATTTTGGGTCAGAGTTCATTTGCTGGTTAGATTGCGTACCATAAATATAGCCTACGCCTAGAATAAAATGACGGATCAGCCCACAGCGTGAACATCTCCAGGCAAGAGGGTTTAGCAAAGAACCACTAAGTCCTTTTTCCCATTTGTGAATACCCATTTTGCATAAAAATTTCATAAAGCCTCCAAGCAACCTAACGATTAGCTGAGTTGCGGCGGTCTTTTGCCGTCAACTCAAGCGAGTGGAACCGCTTCGGACTATTGCATTTATGAACGGCACTGAGCCGATAACTTGATAATCAATCGAGACGTAAGATTCTGCCGGCGTCAGGCCGATCTTGACAGTCACTACTCGCTTGATTGTAACGTTAGGCCGGTCTACAATATCATGGCCCAATCTTTGTAGGACCTCGTTGATTTTTGCAATGAGGTTGCCGTCATCCAAATTTGTGATTTTTACTTGTAACATTAATTTCCGCACCGTGTACATACTATTGATATTTTCAACTCCTAAAGCTTCTTTATTTCCCCGCCCTCGACCCAAAACATTTGGACAGGTACGTTTTTTGGCACGATGGGAGGCTCCTGGGCGTTTGTGGCGGCTGCTGCTATAATTTGGGTAGTTTGACCTATCTTTGTTAGCCAAGTCCTCACACGGGCGCTGTCAGAGGCTACATTGATGTTAAGCTCGTCCAATAGCAACAAACCCACGCCCGTGCAATTTGATATAGCCTCGGCAACGGCCATCCTGATCCTTGAAGTTTCAGCGCCACCCATCGTCCAAAGTTGTTTTCCACCTACTTGTATAAGCTCAAGGTTTTCATTGAAGACAATTTCTACGCCTATCATTTCAGCATGTTCTTTTAGCCGGGCATTCAGCGCCACCAGCTTTTCCGCTACCATTTCCCTTGGTATTCCATCAGGAGCCAGTACTTTGCACAGCTCATCATAATGCCCACGTCTTGCTTCTGCCCCGTCAATCTTTATTTGCGTTGTGTTTAATGTTTCCTGAGTTGCCAGATTCCATGTGATTGTCGATTGAGCAAGTTTGAGATGCTCGACCTTCTTTTCGATGTCCGCTATGGATTCCTCGAGCTTTTCTTTCCTTTCGGCCATTTCAGGCTTGGCATTTTCAAGTTTTTGCGTAAGCTCTTCAATATCTTTGGCCAGGAGTTCGTCGCGAACTTTGTTGTCTTTACATTTGGTAGCTTTCTCTGAGAGATCATCCCATTTTTCCTGGTCAGAGAATTTTCTCTCTTCAACTTTTTTGATTCTTATCTGAAGTTCGTCAATTTCTTTCTGCTGACCGGACCAATTCGGCTCAATGGCCGGACACATTGCATGACCGGACTTATCAGGGATAGGGCATTTGAGGTCACTTTTCCACTTTTCTTTATTCTCTGCCAAAAGATCTTCTGTAGCTTCGGTCAAACTTTCCAGAGTGGCCACATCTTCTTTGACTTTGGCGTCGAATTCGGCCTTTGCTTTTTTCAACCTGGTGGCCTCAGTGGTATCATCTTTTGTCCATTTCACTGCTTTGGCAATTTCAGCCTTTTCTGCTCGAAATTCCTCCAATTGTTTTTCAAGGCTCTTTTTATCTGATTCTGACAGGGCCTTAATGTCTCCGAGTTTTTCATAGAGTTTTTTGAGATTTACTTTGTGTTTCTCTTCCTGTTTTTCAAGGGGTTCTTTTTTGTGGGTTGCCATGATCGCAGTCATAGAGACCTGCTTATCTCCCATAGAGACCTGATCGATTAACTTGGGCTGGTCGCTTTTGAGAGTCTTGATCTCTTGCCCAGCTTCGCGGCGTAAGCCGTATGTCTTTTTGTAGCCAGCGTCCCAGTCCCCCCATGTATCTATTGCCTCTATGATCTCTTCGTTCCAGGATTCTTCCTGAGGGCTGTCTGCATAACCTCTGTCTTTGAATTCTCGCAGGGCGTCAGCTTTAGTCGGGAGTAACCCAAGAACCTTGATAAGAAGCTTTTTCTGATCGGCGGGAGCCAGATTGAAGTAGTTTGAATTTAGACAAGCCGACAGGATAGTCGGATCGACGCCTAATTGAGTACCCACTTGAACAGGGGAGGGGCCGCTGCGATTGGTAGAGGCCAAAGTTCGTTTGATTGTAAAAAGGCTTGCCCCGGCTTGTCCTGTAATTGTCATTGAAACGGAAGCTGTGTTGCATTGGTTATTAATCGCTTCGATGAAGTCCTTTTTTTGTTGGCTTAAAACGGAATCTGTCAAACAATATGTAATTGCCTCCAGAAACGCTGATTTACCCTGGGCATTGTGGCCAAGCAAGAGGTTACAAGAAGGAGATAGTTCGATTTTAGACTTCTTTATGCATTTGAATCCTTTTATTTTTACAGTTTTAATTTTTATCATTTTGCACTCCATCATATTAATTTCATATTATCTTCCCTAATCTAGCTCCATCTTGACCACTGGGCATAGCATGCATGTGCCGTAATTCCATTCCGCGACCTGTTCAATCATCTTATAATATGCATACAAACTTTTTGGTCTGAAAATCTTAAGTTTTTCCCGTGAACCATCTCTGTGACAGAAAAAAGCTAACCATCCTTTCGGATGCCTAATCAGATTTATAGGCATATCGTAGCCCCAAGATAGACCCGGTTGGTTTCTCATTTTTTATTGCCCTGCGTGTTTTCGGTTTTTCTGTGTATATTTTCATACCCACCCAAAATCACTATTTGAGGCCGGTTCGTCTAATATTTCTCCTTCTTCAATAGAAGGGGGTTCATCAACGACAGGTTCCTTTTCTTCCTGGGCGGTGGCGGGCGGCTTCTCTTTTTCTGATTCTGGCTGGGTCTTGGCTTGGGCTTGTGCCTGTTTTAAGGCCTTGGTTTTGGTCTGAGCCTTGGTCTTTTCTTCCTTGGCCGTCTGCATGATTGTGTCTATGGGAGATTCCGGAAATTCTTTTTCTGGTGGTTCCGGGGCCTGGGTCTTCTTGTTTCCCTGAGCTAGTTCTGCGGCTGTCTTTTCTGGAGTCTTAGTTTTGACCGAGCGATTTTTCTTTTTTTTCTTGACTTGCTCTGCTATGTTTGCGGCGGTATCTTCCTCGGCTCCTGTGGGAGGGTAAAATTCTTCCTGGACTTCGGCCTCTTCTTCGGAGGTAATGGTTTGATCAAGAACTACATTTTCATGCCCGATCATCGGAATTTTACCCGCAGCATCGATAAGAGCTTTAGGGGAACCCTGGTAAAGTAAGGTCGTCGTGTAAACAGTTGCTTGGCCCGTGGGCAAAATCACTGTTTTGGGAGTTAATTTGAGCATAAGGGGAATGCCTGCTAGGCGACCAGCGATGCGCGAAATAAGGATCATTGATCCCATAAGATCCCTAGTTGAATTCCAAGAGGTCGTGCGAAACGCCCAAATTCCTCCAATGATATCCATATCTTGAATCACCACTTGAAGCCTGCCGAAGATTTTACATTTTACAGGCCCCTTGTAGTCTTGCTCTAATCTTTCGCAAGGGCAAGACCTCTCCTCTCCTGAGGCGCGAACGATAGCGGTTTCTCCGTCTCCCTGGCACATGAGTGTACGTCCTTTGTACGCTACATAGGTGGTATATAGGTTACTATCTATGTCATCGTAGAGCAAAACGACCGGGATCGTGGTCAGGTATCCGGGGTCTTCTCCTGTCTGTTCGGCGATTTTCTCCATGAGGGAAAGGTCGGGAGCAAAGTTGCCGGTATTATCCCTTTCATTAGTTGTAATCAGAAAATGGTTGAGTCGGGTGGGTAGTCTGTAGGTCGACTTCCCGTCTCTGGTTTTGTGTTCTGATCCAAGTTTCCCGGTTTTTATGCGGCCTATCTCTGCCAATTTGGGGAAAAGATTTTTTATCATAACTGTTCTCCTATTTCCTCGTTGTAATTTTCAAAAGTGGGAAGTTTTTCCTCCTCTTTACCCATGTAAATTTTCCTCCAAAAGTCAAATTTCCTCCATCTCCCACGTTCATGAGACCGGCAAACTCCCCATTGAAATAGAGATAGACAAAACCTATCTTTTCTTCCAATACTCTTTCAATAGGAAAATCTCCGCCCTCTTTTTGCTGCCATATGCCCGTCTTATCCAAATAGTAACTCATCTTTTTTTCTCCGGGCCTTTTTATGCCTTGCCCAGGGCGTGAAAGTTAAATTTTTTTACTCGCCTAAAACCACAACGCCATTAGCATATCCGGGCCAGTTGTCGGTTTCAAGACAAATTTTATAAGCGGCAAGCGCCGCGTCAATTCGTTCGCCGGCCTCCCGCAGCATGTCCTCAGATAATGCGTAAACGGCCACTTCATGTGGGGGAAAATTTTCAATAGCCACAAACAAAAATGCCTGTGCTTGTCTGTTTACCCCAGCGGCACGGTAAGCGACGTTTAGTCCGCGAATATAAAAACTGGCTTGCAGATCATATCCCCAGCGACGGACTTCTCTCAAAAACCCTTGTGGACTTCCTGCCTGAGTACTTTTGATATCAATAATAATGTTGTCATCCTTTAAATAGTCTGGTCTAATTTTACATCGTAGATCAGTAACCGGATCATCAAAAAAAATAGACAATTCGGGTAATCCTCCTGAGAGCAATTCCTTGGCTACAGTATAATCGGTTTTGGCAAAGGCTTCGGTCATATTATGTACCCTTGCCCAGGACGCAGGCGACAACGCCATGGCAGTTGGGTTCATCCGGTCCCATTTTACCCTTGCCGCACTTCCTGTTCGTAGAGCGGCTGTCTTGCCGAATTCTTTTTCAAAAAGATTGGGAGTTAAAATTTTGGTATGTAGAGCCGAACCCTCGAGCTGCGTAGTCGTACCTGGTTTTTGATTTTCACTCCAATACTTAGATTTGGCCGGACTCTGCATAAAAACTTTTAGGCTGCTGTTGTTAATAGCAGAATCTGCCAAATAGTCATGAAAAGAAATATCTTGATAGAATCCGGGGTCCATCATTGTTTTTTCCTCTTGACAAATTAAAAATTATAATTAATAGTATCTACTATAATTATCGAATTAAGAATGTCAACAAATATTATGATAAAAAAGGAATTAATATGAAATTTAAAAAATGGATTAAAAAACATTCGACAGAAGAACTCCGCAAATTGGCTAAGGTTGTGGGGTGTGCAACTAATTACCTTTATCATGTAGCTGACGACAGACCCTCGGCCGGATTGGCGAAAAAGATTGAGACAGCCACAAAAAAGCTGACGCCTGGTCATATTGTGACAAAAAGCGAGCTTAGGCCAGACATATGGTCAAAAACCGAATGAAAAAAATTACATATTAAATTGAACCAGGTAAGCCAATGAGCCAACGCGGGTATCACCATTTCGGCATTGTGGACGACCAGGGTGATTTTTTTGAATTCCACTGTTGCGCCGATGATACTTCCGAATGCCGACTGGAATCCATTGTTCAGACCGAGCGTGGACCACAGCGTACTGTAATTGCCACTGTTCCGATTGTCATCTGGAAAGCGGTAAGTGTGCGGGCCACCCGTGAACTTATTGCTGGCATGGAAGAAGCCGAGCGCGCAAAAAAAGCCCCAACCCTCAACATTGGAATCAATCGGATGAGCCCTCTGTTGGGCCGGGAACTTGCGGTACTGCTGTGGGCTTTTATGGAGGATGGTGCAGAGCACAGCCTGGAAGCGATCCTCTACGGCTGGCGGGAACTGGCCCGTGAAGAAAGATGGTGGCTCTTTGCCAAGGCAGTGCTTCCTCGCCAGCGTGCCGGTATTGGCTGGCGGCGGGCGCTTTTCCATGCGCTTTCCGAGGCAACGGAGAGCCGGGTAGCGTCATCATTACCGCAGGGGGGGAAAAGGACACGGAAATTCCCCGCAGTCTTGCCGGAAGCACTACGCAAAACCAAGCGAAAAGAAAATTTACTGTACTAAAAGCGAACAAGTCTTACCATCTCTGTCAAAAACCCATTCACCATTTTGAATGTATATCACCTTTACACCATGATAATCCATGAGTGAAAAAGCTTCTTCTTTGGTCATGGCTGGGGCGGCAGTTCCTTGGACCTGGGGATCTGGAAAGCCTGTCAGCAAAAGAACCCAAAAAATAAGGCTGAAAGCAAATGCGATTATCACGCTTCCACATATTTTTACTATTTTTTTCATTGATTTCCTTTCTTCTGTATCGGATCAAATCCCTTCTTTGGTGAAGCGGATCGTTCTGCTTTGTAGATACAATCAAGACAAGTATTGAGGGGTGCTTTGATTCCATCTCCAAAGTAACAGGCCAGCGTTTCTTTTCCACAAATTGAGCAAGTTCTATATTCTAAGATTTTTGGCATGATTTCTCCTTATCACGGCACATAATGGGGAGCCTGCCCGGCCAGAAACCGAGCAGGTGTGATTATAAGATCTGGATTAAGCAAATTTCTTAATTTGGCCCTTGTCATCTCGATATAGCAACTGTCCAGCGCCCCATAGTTTAGCGAGTTTTACTGCTAAGTCTATAGGTGCGCCAAGGTTTTCCTGGGATTGGGACACAAGCTTGCCATCTACAAAAACAACTTTGCCATTCCATTCAGCTCGTTTTTTAGCAAGTTCGGCGTTACATTCGGCGAGATGTTGTCCAGCGGCGGCGATATATTTCATAGCTTTTTCCAACTCAGCAATGGGCCAGAACTGATCAACAGCCATATAATCTGATTGACAGTCTGAAGATTGATGATAATTGCCGTCTTCAAAAAAATGACCCGTTACTGCCTTCAGACTATCAATATTTCTGATTACTATCGGCCTTCTTTTTTGATTTTTCAGATAGAGATTCGGCAGTTTTTCACAAGAGAGTGCCTCAATTTTTGTGATACGATAGCCTCTTTCGCCATTTGAGTTGATTTCCTTAATTGTCTCAACTCTAATTCCTGTGTTTTGTGTTTTCATTTTTCAAGCCTCCTCGCCTGATTTTCTTTTTTCAGGTATTCAGTGATTGCCTGCCGGACCATTTCACTTTGGGTTAATCCAGTGATCTTAGAGAGAGCTTTAATGCCCTCGATTTGTTGTTCTGTTAGACACCATGTTGTCTTTTTCATTTTTATTCCTTCCAGGGTTTAAGGTTAATTAGTTCTTTTTTTGCCGTTAAAACAAGTTAACATAAAGCGATTAACGTGTCAATAGCAATATGCCCAAAAAGGCAATTATTTTCAGAAAAGGGGGACTAGGTGGATGAAACTAAAGGAAAAGAAAATTTAAAAAAGTTTTGTAGCTCACGAGACGGTAAATATGAGAAACAAAAAGTTTTGAGGGGAATAAATGAGAGACAAAGTGATAATGGTGGCAGGAATACAGGAGTCGAACCTGCGTGCGTGCGCATTGGCACCGGCCGCCTTCCTGCCACAAAAAGTGAGCCCCTAAAATCCTTGCAATCTTAGGGGCTCTAAGGAGGAGAAAAATGAAGATAGATTTTTTATAGTATAAACTGAGGCAGGTGTCAACTACTAATCTAATAGCCTCTTTTTATTCGTTCAATGGCATTTTGGCGTTCTTGTTCGTTTCTCATTTGCCGGAGATCCCATTCTATGTTTCGTTGCTGTTCAAGCACCTGCTGTTGTTGATAGAGCATTTGTTGTTGTTGGCGATATAATTCTTGTTGATTTTCGTAATAGTCGTCATAGGCGAAAACAGGAGAGGAAAAGGCTAAGGTTAATAGGATTGTTGCAATTAAGGTTTTCATGATTTGTTTCTCCTTTGACCACTGTTAAAAACTGATTTTAGAAGTTCGTCTAAGCCTAAAAGTTTCATGAATTCTCTTCTACAATAGCCTGCAGTTGTTCAATAGCCTCATCGCCTCCTTGGTGATTTTTCCACTCAACTGCAAGTTCTTTGTTCCCGCTACCGCTAGTAGTAGCGATTACTGTTAGGCAATCCAGGGCATGGTCAAATGACTTGCCGGTGCCGGACTCGCTGGGGCCTTGGGATTTGTTCAGGTTGATGGTTAATATCAGAGTATTTTCTTGAGTGGTAAGTTCAATATTTTTCACAGTTTTTTTCTCCTTGCCCAGGGCATTAAGTTAATATAAATATTAATATTTATTTTTAAAATATACTCATAAGAAAAACTTGTCAAGTCTTTTTTTCAGGATACCCAAAAATTCAATCTTTTTTCAGAAAAGAATTGCTTTTTTAGAAAAAGCATGATAAAGAAAAAATATGCTAATAATTAGAATTTTATCCCTTTAAAAAATTTAAACAGAATGTCCCCAGAGGTCGGTTTTCCGGCACCTTCCCCTTCTGGTTATTAGCATACTCTGGGGACATTCTTTTTTAGAGGCTGATTTGTTTGATTTGTTCCAAAAAATAGTTCATGAGCTAAACGGAAGAGAGCAGACAGACGGCTCATATATCTGCCATTGCGTCGCTCATGATGATACCAACCCCTCGCTACATATTTCACTAAAAGACAATAAAATCCTTTTTCACTGTTTTGCCGGATGCTCACAAAGCGAAATAATTGATGCTCTGAGAGCACGAGGTCTTTGGACGGACCTGCCATCCCAAAAAACAGCAATGTCTCACAGGGCTAATTTTTCGCAGCACACTCCCTTAAAAAATAGCCTTCCTCCTGGAATACCTGCCGAATGGATTACGAAAGACAAAAATACCGGAAAGATATTAAGCAAAAAATATTTTAAAAAGTATTGGACTTACAAGGATGAGCAAGGCAAAATTATTGGTTATGTAGTCCGCTATGAAGATAAGAACGGTGGGAAAAAAGAGATTATACCATTTTTTACGCATAAATTTTCTGCAAGTAAATGGTCTGCAGGTTCTTTCCCTGGTCCTCGTCGCCCACTGTTTGGTCTACACCTACTCCCTAAAGCTCCAAAAGGTCTTACGATCTGGCTCGTCGAGGGCGAAAAGTGTGCCGACGTCCTACAGCAACTACCAGAAGGAGTTCGCCGGTTAGCGGTTACGTCCCAAGGAGGAACGCGATCACCGGCATATACAGACTGGTCCCCACTGGCCGGTCGTAAAATCAGGATATGGCAAGACAATGATAAGGCCGGACAGATATATCTTGATGGTGTAGTTGCCCAGCTTGAAGGCCTCATGCCTCCGGCAATTATTGAGATTGTGGATATTAAAAAACTAGGTCTTGGATCCGGTGATGATGTCTTCGACTTTCTACAGAAACACGATCCAGACGAATTAGGCAAGTTACCGTTAATACAGACGCGGAAGACTCTTGAGGAACAAGATACCTTTATCGACGTTACAGATTATGTTTTGATGGATATACCAGACATCGAAATGATTATGGACCCCTGGCTACCCACTCAGGGCCTTTGCATGATTCACGCAAAAAGAGGGGCGGGCAAGACTTTGATTACATGCGAGATAGCTTATGCGGTTGCATCCGGCATCAAATTTCTAAATTGGGAAGCTCCTAAGCCACGAGGCGTCCTTTATGTTGACGGGGAAATGAGCGCCAAGGAGCTTCAAGACAGGTTCGTCAGGGTCATAGCCAATCATAGTGGACAGGCGCCGCTGAAAAAACTTCGGCTTTATCCGGCAGGGCTTAACATTCACGGCATACCTAATATCGGTACACCAGAGGGCCAGGCACGAATCAACGCAGGAATCACTGAGGATATAGAGTTGATCATTATTGATAGCCTGTCAGTCCTGCAACGGGGTTGCGATGAGAATAAGTCTATAGGCTGGGAGCCCATGCAGGAGTGGTTATTACAATTGAGAGGCATCAACAAAGCGGTGCTTCTGATCCATCATTCAGGCAAATCAGGCGATCAGCGTGGAGCAAGCAAGCGTGAAGATTTTATGAATACGGTGATCAGTCTGAAAGAACACGTTTTATATTCTCAAGAGGAGGGAGCTAAATTTGAAATTAGATTTGAAAAAGGACGGAATCTTTACGGACCAAAGGCACGGTCAATTGACGTTGAGTTCATCGGAACTGATTGGATTTTCAAAGACATGAAAGGTGCTATCCGGGAGCAAATTATCCGGGCTTTGAAAGATGATATATCACAAAAAGAAATTGTTAAAATTTTTAAAGTATCTCAACAATATATTTCAAAAATCAAAAAGGAAACTATATTTAATGGAGAATTGTAAGGGTTTTGAAAAAAATGAGGCGAAAGGTAGTTTGTCTCGCGCGCGCGCGCGTATACCTTTATTTGGTTGTAAAAAACAGCTAAGTTATTATTATTATTATATATTCATGGTTGTATTTTTGGTTGTAAACAGGTTGTAAACAGGTTGTAAACAGGTTGTAAGTTGGTTGTAAAAATAATATATAACAATATTAGACACTTAGTTAGTTTTACAACCAAATATGTATAATGATATTAAGGACTTAACTTTTATGCTAATTAATCTACAACCTAAATACAACCTAAATACAACCAAAAATACAACCAAGGGTTTCTTAGTGCTATGCTGGTTTGAGAGAATCTTACAACCAAATGTGTGTGCTCGCGCACGCGCGCGCGCGAGTAGTATAGAGGTGGGGGGAATGACTTTTGCTGAACAATTCAAGGCTAAGTATGATAATCACAAAAAACCTCAAACATTGCCCAAAAACGGTGCAAAAAAGCCAATTCTTTCGGAGTGTCGCTCCTGTAGCCGGTTTGAGAGAGGGGAAGATCCAGCGATAAATTGGTGTGTATCAAAATATTTTGACCGAATAAAAAAAAGACAGGTGATTTGTTATGCCAATATCAAATTACTGAATTTTTGCCCAAAAACGGTGCAAAAAAGTAAGTTTAACAAAAAGGTTTGAGATATTGGGTAGTTAGATAACAAAAAAATGGAGGTAAAAAACAATGGCAAAAGGATTGAATGCTGTGAAAGAATGAAATTGTTACTTGATAATCAATGTACCTTGGTCAATACGGACTCGCAAATCTTAACAAAGTTGCGGTCCGTATTGACCATAAAAAATCCGGCCTACCAGGAAGCATTGCGTCAGGGGCGCTGGACCGGCAACTTACAAAAAGAACTAGTCTTTTGGTCTGAGACGGATGGAGGTTTCCACTTCCCTCGCGGCTTTATGCGACAAGCGCTGGATATTACAAGCAAGTCAATTGCTTTTCAGGATGACCGCCGTACCTTGCCAGAGGTTGATTTTAAATTCAGCGGTAAGTTGCGGTCTTATCAGCAGCAGGCCGTGGATGATATTCTGCGTAAAGACTTTGGAGTTTTGAGTGCCGCAACTGGATCCGGCAAGACTGTAGTAGCTCTTAAAATCATCGCGGCCAGGCGTCAGCCGACGTTGATCCTGGTGCATAATAAATCACTTCTGTATCAGTGGCGGGATAGGATTGCGGAGTTTTTGGGGGTGGGGTCCGGATTGATAGGCGATGGTAAGTACAAGATTAAGCCTGTGACCGTAGGAATTATTAACACGGTTTGTAAACACCTTGAGTTGCCTCAATATTTTGGTCAGGTCATTTGTGACGAAACTCACAAGATTCCTTGTGTGATGGCTGGTTCGATTATTCGGGCCTGCGATTGCCGTTATATGCTAGGATTGTCCGCGACGCCCTACAGGCGAGATCGGTTAACCAAGCTAATTCATTGGTTCATTGGACCTCTAGTCCACCAGATAGATTCTTCAAATCTCCAAAATATAGGTGCCGTCCTGGTTCCCAAAATTATCACTAGGCAGACGGATTTTCATTATAAGTTCAAAAATGATTATTCTAAGATGCTGAGCACACTCACTCAAGATGAGATGCGCAATATCCAAATAGCTCAAGACATTCTCAGAGAGGCCAGAATTTTTCAGGGGACGACTATCCTTGTCGTTTCTGATCGTGTTAAGCATTGTCTTGCACTTGCAAACCTGCTTGACAATAGTTTAAGTGTCCGCATATTGACAGGTCAGACAAAGGCTGTAGAACGTATATCTATTGTCGAGCAGGTTCGAACTGGCAAAGTCAATGTTTTGATATCCACAATACAGCTTATTGGTGAGGGATTCGACTGTCCTGGGTTGTCTACTTTATTTATGGCCACGCCGATTTCATTCAAAGGTCGGATGATTCAAACGATCGGTCGTATCCTGCGGCCGGCAGATGGGAAAAAGCCAAGGGTTTATGATTATCAAGATCCGGTAGGGCCTCTGTTTGCATCGGCCAAGGCGAGAGGGCGGGTATATCGAGAACAAAAATGGATTGTGAATGCGTGATATACTTGACAAATAACTATCCATAATGTAAAGGAAAATTACTTTATGTAGCGAAAGGACAAAAAAAGAAGCTCTGGCTACGTTAGATATAGTTCATGATAGGATATTGAGGGAGAAGGAGTGAGTGGCTCAAAACTCAAAGAAAAATACATAGAACAGGCTGAAAAGGCTTGTGCTAAAGGGGCCTCCGTCAAGGATCTGGCAGAGCATTTTGATGTTACGGCAGATACTATTTACCGATGGCGAAAAAAATGTTCTGAGTTCAAAAAGGCCATAGATGATGGGCGCGATAAATATCATATCACGGTAGCTGAAGCCAGTCTTCTCAAACGTCTCAAGGGATATTTTTATAATGAGGTATATTCTGAACCTGACAAAAAAGACCAAAAAAAAATGGTGATAACTAAAGTAGTCAAAAGGCATATACCTCCAGACACTAACGCGCTCAAAACTTTTCTTTATAATAGGAGCCCGGAGAGATGGTTAAAAAAACAACAGTTTGAGCATACCGGTAAAAACGGCTCACCACTTTTGCCAACACTCTCAACTGAGGAGATAGAACAATTACGAAAACTCAAGATATGAGTCAGGCCGATCTCCGCTTGGCCTATTCGGCGCTTAGGATAGATGCCTTATCGCATCCCCGACGTTTTATATCCTGGGTTTCGACCAAAGACGAACACGACGAGAACTACCCAGTTAAGCCGTTCCCCGATAAGCCTCATATTGCTTATCTGTTGGATATGTGGTACAAAAAACTACAGTCTATCTATTTTATAGCCAAGTCCAGGCAGATTATGTTGACGTGGCTGTGCTGCGTTTATGCGCTGTTTGTGGCCAAGTCAGCGCCTCATAGACTGATTTTTCTCCAATCCAAAAAAGAGGAAGATGCGGTGAATCTCGTGTTCAACGGTGGCCGGTCTGGCAAAAATTGGAATGCAGCCAGAATATCCTTCATCGAGAAGCATTTGCCTTTTTGGTTACAGGATGAGGGGATTGAGCCTGCATATGGGAAATTGTTGTTTCCTAATGGTTCAAAAATCGTTGGTATTCCTGAAGGTGCAGATCAAATACGCAGTTATACGCCTTCGCTCGTGATCTCAGATGAAGCTTGCTTCCAGCCGGAATTCAATTCTGCGTATACTGCTATGCTTCCGATTGCAAAGCAGGGCGGACAATTAATAGCGATATCATCAGCTAATCCGGGAGCATTCGCAGACATTTTTCAAAGAGTATGTTGAAATGTTAACACAAACAGAACATAAAGGCATCACAACCGGGATTAGCTCCGAAGGAATACGCATGGTGCGTATTCATTATTCAGCTGATCCTGACAAAGACCCGGATACTCCGCAAGGTGCAACTTGGCTAACCACCGAATTCCAAGGCTACCAGGGCAAAACTGATCCGCGCTGGCTAAAAGAGATGGAAATCGACTTCGATGCTCACGGTGGCCAGCTCCTATTTCCCTACTTACTTCAATATCAGGACCAGATATTTATACAGCCCTATGAGGTCCAGGGACTCAGATTGATAGCCGGCCTTGACTATGGTACTCGCAATCCGTCTGCTTTTGAGTTGTTGGCGCAGGATGGAGACGATAATATTCAGATTATCTGGGAGTATTACGAGTCTCCCAAAAAGCATGATGAGTCAGATAAGGCTTTCCGTGCACGGAAAGGGTACAAGGCATTAGCCAAAGGCATTAAAAATTGTCCATACTACAACGATTACCTTAAGATTGTGGCCGATCCAAGCTTATGGAATCGGACCCAAGAGGCACGGGACAGCAAGGGCCTGATGAGTATAGCGGATTTGATGACCGAGCAAGGTGTAGTACTGACTCCGGGACAGCCGGGGCGTGATTTTGCTTGCTATGAGCAACTTAATAGTAAACTATGGCAAGATCCTGCGCATCCATTGCTTACAGTTTTCCAGTGTTGTTCATGGCTTTGGTGGGAATTGCAACGTCTGCGATTTGCTGATTTTAGTGAGGCGACACAGATCAATCAGAACCTTAAAGAAAAGATTGTGGACAAAAATAATCATGGATGGGACGCCTGTAAATATGCATTAATGGATATTTTTAACGTAGAGGCATTATTCCCTGGGTTATGAAACCAATAAAAGAAACCGTAAAACAGCTTGGTCAGTATCTCGTAAAATATGAAGACGATTCAGTTTCTCAGTCTTCGAAGATTGTAACTGGGCTGGCCTGGCCGACTGCCGAAAAACATGGATACTTTTGTGTTTTGGCCGACAAACTGGGAGAACCTGTCAATCCTGGGGTTGAGCATCGACCGGTGGAAATTATTGCCGAAGAAGAGCACACGCTTTTGCCTGCGTTATTCGATGGATTGGCCGCGCAAGTCAAAAAGTGTTGTTGCACGGTAGTTTACGCTCAATATAATCCGGCTGTGATTTATAAGCCGGGTACTGATGGTACAAACAAGGCTTTTGTGGTAGCTTTAAATGATTACAAAACGAAACGGCCAGGGTTGGCATTATTTAGTCTACAACCTGCGTTAATTACAGATTGGCTAGTAGGAATATTATCAGTACAAAAATGGCAACAAGAGAAAGCATTGAGCGTTCCGAATGAAACGATTATGTATAGTCAGTTGAAAAGTATGACAAATGAGGACCGTAAACAGACAGAGCAAGACCGATTTCCAGCCATGATGGCTTTAATCTGTGCCATGACACCTTTTATTCAGCCTGCTAAAATTTGCGGGGGATTACGGAGAGTTGTGAGAGGAAATTATGTCTGGTAAGCTAAAAACTGTTGATAATGTAAAATTGTCTGATGTTGGAGAAAATAGTTTTTTCGTTTGTCTATGAAGTAGAAAATAATCTTGTCGGAGATTCAATAATGCCAGATCTTATAACATCAGACATAGCGACCACCTCCAACAGAG